>Ga0164243_10015228_pt1 | contig 10641 bp, 9 predicted proteins | sample OricompcompostOP_FD_108781 | JGI IMG/M metagenome (GOLD analysis project Ga0164243, IMG submission 108781) | Organic Plus compost microbial communities from Emeryville, California, USA - Original compost - Organic plus compost (OP) | ecosystem: Engineered > Solid waste > Mixed feedstock >...
GGAACCGGCTGCGGACGCACGCCGAGCGAACCCGGTGGTGGCCGATCCGCCTCACCAATCGTGCATCGAGCCGTCGCGGAGCCGGTTGACCGGGAGGTACTTCGGCTCGTACGGGTACTTCGCGGCGGCCTCCTCGTCGATCTCGACGCCGAGTCCGGGCACGTCTCCGGGGTGCATGTACCCGTCCGCGAACGTGTAGCCGGTCTTGAACACCTCGCTCGCCGGTTCCAGGTGCCCCATGTACTCCTGGATCCCGAAGTTCGGCACCACCACGTCGAGCTGCAGCGCCGCGGCGAACGACACCGGCGAGAGGTCCCCGGCCCCGTGCGAGCCGGTGCGCACCCCGTGCAGCGCGGCGAGGTCGAAGATCCGCCGCAGGTGGCTGATCCCGCCCGCGTGCGAGACCGAGGCGCGGATGTAGTCGATCAGCCGCTCGCTGATGAGCTGCTGGCAGTCCCAGATCGAGTTGAACACCTCGCCGACCGCGATCGGCGTGGTGGTGTGCTGGCGCAGGGTGCGGAACGCGCTCTGGTCCTCGGCCGGGGTGGGGTCCTCGATCCAGAACATCCGGTACGGCTCCAGCGACTTGCCCAGCTGCGCGGCCTCCAGCGGGGACAGCCGGTGGTGCACGTCGTGCAGCAGGTGGAAGTCGTAGCCGAACCGCTCCCGCACGGCCTCCACCATCTTCGGCGCGAAGTCCAGGTAGGCCGGGGTGTGCCAGACGTTCTCGGTGGGCATCGCCGCGTCCGCGGGCTCGTAGGTGGCGCCGGTGCCGGGGTGGTGCAGCCCGTAGGTGCTGTCCAGGCCGGGGATCGCCGCCTGCACGCGGATGGCGCGGTAGCCCTGCTCGCGGAACCGCTCCACATCGGACAGCAGCTCGTCGAGGTCGTGCCCGCTGGCGTGCCCGTACACCAGCACCCCGTCGCGGGCGGCGCCGCCGAGCAGCCGGTGCACCGGCATCCCGGCCTCCTTGCCGAGGATGTCCCACAGCGCGCAGTCGACCGCGGCGATCGCGGTCATCGTCACCGGCCCCCGCCGCCAGTACGCCCCGCGGTAGAGGTACTGCCAGATGTCGTTGATGTGCGCGGAATCCCGGCCGACGAGCAGCGGGCACACGTGCTCGCGCAGGTAGGCGGCCACGGCCAGCTCGCGGCCGTTGAGGGTGGCGTCGCCGAGCCCGGTCGTCCCGTCCGCCGTGGTGATCTTGAGCGTGACGTAGTTGCGCCCCGGGCAGGTCACGATGACCTCAGCGGCGGTGATCCGCATGGTGGTTCTCCTGGTGGGTGGTCGGGCTACTCGGCGCAGACGGCGATCTTGAGGTGGTCGCGCTCGGTGAGCGCGGTGCGCAGGGCCGCGTCGGCCTCGCCCAGGCCGAAGCGGGCGGTGATCATCCGGGCGAGGTCGACCCGGCCGGTGCGCAGCATCCCGACGGCGGCGCGGAACGCGCCGGGGCCGTAGCGGAAGCAGCCGCGCACGTCGATCTCCCAGCGCTGCGCGGCGGACAGCAGCTCGGGCCCGGGCCCGCGGTCGGCGGGAACGCCCACGAGCGCGACGACCCCGCCGGGCACCAGCGCGTCCGGCGCGATCGCCTCCGGCGCCCCGGAGCACTCCAGCTGCTGGTCGAAGCTCCCCGCCGGCGGCGGGCCCGCGGAGGTGTCCAGCACCTCGTCGGCCCCGGCCCCGGCGGCGGTGACCAGCCGCCGCGGGTCGACGTCGGTGAGCGCGATGCGCGCGGCCCCGGCCGCGCGGGCGGCGGCGACGGCCAGCTGCCCGATCGGGCCGGCCCCGGTGATCAGCACCGCGTCCCCGCTGCGGATCCCGGCCCGCCGCACCGCCCAGCACGCCACGGCCAGCGGCTCGACGAGCGCGGCCTGCGCCGGGTCCGCGCCCGCGGGCACCTCGTGCGCCAGCTCGGCGTCGACGACCACAGTGGACCGGATCGTGCCGTGCGTGGGCGGGGAGCCGAAGCACCGCCCGCTCGGGCAGAGGTTGTAGCGCCCGGCCGCGCAGGTCGGGCACGTCCGGCACGGCCGCGCCGGTTCCGCGGCCACCGGCCTGCCGAGCAGCGCCGGATCGACGCCCTCGCCGACCTCGGTGATCACCCCGGCGGACTCGTGGCCGAGCACGGTCGGGCGCCGCAGCACGTTCGGCCCGTTGCGGCCGTCGGCGTAGTAGTGCAGGTCGCTGCCGCACAGCCCGGTGGCGCGCACCGCGATCCGCACCGCACCGGGGCGCAGCGGCTCCGGCTCGACCTCCTCGATCCGCAGGTCCCGCGCCGCGTGCAGCACGGCGGCCCGTTCTCCGGTCATGCCGGCGACTCCTCTCGCACCGCGTTCCCGATCGGCAGCGGCTCCACCCGGCGGATCAGCACGCCGTAGGCGAACGCGCCGAGCAGTCCCAGCGCCCCGGACAGCACCAGCGGCGCCACGAACGACCCGCCGGTGGCGGTCTGCAGGAAGCCGGTCACGATCGGCCCGATGAACCCGGCGATGTTCGACGCGCAGTTCTGGATGCCCGCCAGCGAGGACACCTGCCCCGGCTCCGGGGCCACGTCCGCGGGCAGCGAGGCCACCGAGGCCGCGCTGAACGCCAGGCTCGCGTAGGACACCGACAGCAGCACCAGCGCCCAGGTCGCGTTCGGCACCACCACCGCCAGCGCGATCACCGAGCTCAGCAGCATCCCGGGGATCAGGCAGACCTTGCGCGCCTTCGTCAGCGACCACCCGCTGCCGACCAGCCGGTCCGAGACCCAGCCGCCGGCGAGGCTGCCGAGGATGGCCACGATCCCCGGGATCGCCCCGACCGTGCCGAGCTCCAGCAGGCCGAACCCGCGGGCCTGCACCAGGTAGCTGGGGAACCAGGTGATGAAGAAGAAGATGATGTAGTTCAGGCAGAAGAAGCCGAGCATCATCGCCCACACCGTGCGGTAGCCGAACAGCTCCCGCCAGCGCACCCGCGGGGCGTCGTCCGATGTGGACTCGCCGCGCGCGCCGCCCTCGGTGATGTAGGCCAGTTCCTGCTCGCTGAGCTTCGGGTGCTCGGCGGGCTCGCGGTAGGCGCGCCACCACCACACCACCCACACGAGCGCCAGCAGCCCGACCACGACGAACGCGGCGCGCCAGCCCTCCCAGGCGATGATCGCGGTGACCACCGGCATCGCGACGGCCGTGCCGGCGCGGGCGCCGTTGTCCCAGATGCTGTTGGCGAACGCGCGCTCGTGCCGCGGGAACCAGCGGCTGACCACCTTCGCCGAACCGGGGTAGCCGGTGGATTCGCCGATGCCCAGCAGGAACCGGAACACCAGCAGCGCCAGCAGCCCGCCCACCAGGCCGGTGAGCATGGTCGCCAAACCCCACACCACCGCGCCGAGCGCGAACGAGCGCTTCACCCCGATCCGGTCGATCAGCACCCCGGCCGGCAGCTGGAACACCGCGTAGGCCAGGAAGAACGTGCCGAGGATCAGGCCCTGCGCGCCGGGGTCGAGGCCGAGTTCGGAGTTCATCGACGGCAGCGCCACGCTCAGCGCCGACCGGTCGACGTAGTTCACCGACAGCCCGAAGAAGCACAGCACCGCCATGCCCCAGCGGAGGTTGTTCGCCCGGCCGCGCGGGCGCGGCGGGCGCTGCCCGGGCGGGGTCTGCGTGGTCATCGCTCCTCCTTGAGCAGCCACGGGACGCGCGCCGCCCGCGGGAGCCGGCGGGTGCCGCGTCGATCCGGAGTCCGTGCCCGACAACAGACCGTTCCGTTTAACGGAATACCGTTCTGCTGCGGCGAACGGTAGCGTAGGGCTCGCCTGATCGGAAAGCAACGCCCCGACCCCACACCAAGGCGGTGACCCGGCGATGAGCGCAGACCGCGCCACCGAAGGCAGCGCGCTGCGAACCCTGCGCGTCCTGGAAGCGGTGGCCGCCCCCGGCGGCCCGCACCGGCTCGGCGAGATCGCCTCGGCCACCGGGATCGCCAAGCCCAGCACGCACCGGCTGCTCAGCGGCCTGACCTCGGCCGGCTACACCAGCGCGACCGGCGACGGCGCCTACGCGCTCGGCCCGCGCGCCTACGCGATGGCCGCCGCGATCACCTCCAGCGCCGACACCGGCGCCGAGACCCTGCTGCGCCGCTTCCAGTCCGAAGTGGACCAGACCGTGCACGTGGCGCTGCGCAGCGGCGACCACGCGATCTACGTGCGGAAGGTGGACAGCGCCGGCCCGTACCGGATGGCCTCCCGCATCGGCGGGGTGCTGCCGCTGCACTGCACCGCGATCGGCAAGGCGGTCCTGGCCCACCTGCCCGAGGACGAGCGCGCCGCGGTCCTGGCCGCCGGGATGTCCGCCCGGACCCCGCGCACCACGACCGACCCGGCCGAGCTGGACCGCGAGCTCGCGCAGATCCGCCAGCAGGGCTGGGCGCTGGACGACGAGGAGAACGAGGAGACCATCCGCTGCCTGGCCGCCCCGCTGCTGGACGGCGACGGGCGCCCGGCCGGCGGGCTCAGCATCTCCACGATCACCTTCCAGACCCCGCGGGAGCAGCTGCTGGCGCACGCCGACCGGCTCCTCGAGACCGCCCGGATGCTGGCGCCGCTGTACACCTGATCGCCGCGGGCCGGTTCCTCCGCGGGCACCCGCGCAGGCCCGCACAGCCGGTACTGTCGGTGATCGCGCGGACCAGGACGGTCACCGGACGCGGGATGCCACTCGATCCGGTGAGTCGAGGAACCGGGTGCGCTGCGCGGCGAGTCCGACCTCCGGCCAGCAGCACCCGGCGAAGGGAGACGCAGCAGTGGATCAGGTCCGAGCCCGGTTGCGCGGCGGTCCGGAGGACGGGCGCGAACTGGACGTGCCCGCGGACCCGTCCGGCCAGCCGGTCCCCCGCATCACGGTTCCGGTGCGCGCCGAGCCGAACCGGCCGTTCACCGGTCCGCCGCCGCTGCTGGTCTACGAGCGCGCCCACGCGCACGCCGACGTCTGGGACTTCACCTACGTCGGCGCCGAGTCCCAGAGCTAGCGACCGCCGCGGGCGGCGGCCCGCTCACTCCAGGAGCTCGTACTGGTGCTCGGGCCGCCCGCTGACCCCGTACCGCAGCGACATCTCGGCCTTGCCCTCCTGGGCCAGCCCGGCGAGGTAGCGCTGCGCGGTGGCGCGGGCGATGCCCAGCTCCTCGGCGACCTCCGCGGCCGAGCGGGGACCGCCGGAACCGCGCAGCGCGTCCACGATCAGCCGAGTGGTGATCGACGACCGGCCCTTCGGCGTGCCCGGCCGATCGCCCTCGTGCAGCTGCCGCATCGCGCGGTCGATCTCGGCCTGGTCCAGCTTGCCGCCGTGCTCGCCGAGCCGGGAGCGGTAGTGCCCGTAGGCGATCAGCCGGTCCTTGAGCTGGTCCGCGGTGAACGGCTTGACCAGGTAGTTCAGCGCCCCCGCGGCGAGCGCGGCGCGCACCGAGGCCGCGTCCGAGGCGGCGGTGAGCATGATCGCGTCCACCGCCAGCTCCGGCAGCAGGCTGATCCCGGACCGGTCCGGCAGGTAGTTGTCCAGCAGCACCAGGTCCGGCTGCAGCTCGGCGACCTGCTCGCGCGCCTGCGCGGCGGAGTGCGCGACGCCCGCGGCGCGGAACCCGGTGACGCGCTCGGTGAACTCGGCGTGCACCCGCGCGACGCGGAAGTCGTCCTCCACGACCAGGACCCGGATCATCGGTTCGCCTCCTGCTGCCCACCCGGCCGCTCGGCCGGGTCGTCGTCGTGCGTGTCGGCGTCGAGCGCGGCGGGCAGCCACGCCACGAACACCGCCCCGTGCTCGCTGCCGCCCGGATCGGTCAGCCGCACGTCTCCGCCGAGGCTGCGGGCGGCCTGCCGGGCCAGGGCGAGGCCGAGCCCGCGGCCCTCGCCCTCCTTGGTGGAGGCGCCTTCGACGAACACGTCCTCGCGGGCCTCCTCCGGCACGCCGTCGCCGGTGTCGAGCACGGAGATGTGCAGCGCGGCGCCCTCCGACAGCAGGTCGACCTCCACCCGCGCCGGGCGCCGCCCGCCGGTGCGCGCGGCCTCGCAGGCGTTGTCGACCAGGTTGCCGAGCACCGTGGTGACCTCCACCGGCCGGCACACGCCGCCGTCGACCCAGCTGGTCTCGCCGAGTTCCAGGGCCACGTCCTTCTCGGCCGCCGCGGCCTTCTTCGCCGACAGCAGCGAGATCAGGTAGGAGTCGCGCACCGCCGCCGCGGCCGGGCCGAGCCCGGCGACCGAGCCGGTGAACAGCGCCTGCAGGTAGTCCACCGCCTCCTGGTGGTGCCCGGTCTGCAGCAGCCCGGACAGGGCGTGCAGCCGGTTGGTGAACTCGTGGCGCTGCGCGCGCAGCACGTCGGCGGTGCCGCGCACCGCCTCCAGCTCGCGGGTCAGCTGCTCCAGGTCGGTGCGGTCCCGCAGCGTCACCACCCCGCCGAGGTCCTGGCCGTCGCGGCGCACCGGCCGGTAGCGGGCGACCAGCACCCGGTCGGCGGTGACGGTGATCAGGTCGTCGACGACGCGGCCCTCCAGCAGCGCCGCCCGCAGCCGCGGCGGCAGCTCCAGGTCGGCCAGCGCCGCGCCGGGCGCGATCTCGGTGCGCAGCAGGCGTTCGGCCTCGGCGTTGGCGACCGAGACGCGCCGCTCGGCGTCCACCGCCAGCACGCCCTCGCCGATGCCGTAGAGCACCGCCTCCCGCTGGCGCACCAGCCCGGTCAGCTCGTGCGGCTCCAGCCCCAGCGTGCGCCGCTTCAGCAGTCGGGTCAGCAGCGTCGAGCCCGCCACCCCGATCAGCACCGACACCCCGGCCAGCACCCCGGAGGTGCCCAGCAGCCGCAGGAACGCGCTGTCGATGTCCGCGGCGTCGAACCCGACGCTGACCTGCCCGATCACCCGGCCGCCCGGGTCGCGCAGCGGCACCTTCCCGCGCGCGGAGGGCCCGAGCGTGCCGCGGCTGACGGCCACGACCTCCCGCCCGGCCAGCACCGGCGCCGGATCGGTGCTCACCGGCCGGCCGATCTTCGCCGGGTCCGGGTGCGCGAGCCGGATGCCGCGGTCGTCGGTGACCACGATGAACAGCGCCCCGGTGGCCCGGCGGGCGCGTTCGGCCTGCGCGGCGACCTGCGGGTGGGCGGCCGGGTCGGCGACCGCGCGGGCCAGCTCGGCGTCGGCGGCGACCGCGCGGGCCACGCTCAGGGCGCGCTGCCGGTACTGGTCGACGAGGCTGCGCTCCAGCAGCGTGGCCGCGAGCGCGAACCCCAGGCCGGCGACCAGCACGACGAGCCCGATCTGCAGCGCCAGCACCTGGCGGGCGAACCGCGTGGGGCGGCGGGACATGGCCCGACTCTAATGGCCGCCCGCGGCCGCGTTTCGCGTGGCAGTGCGGCTTTCCGCGGCGCGGAGCGCTCCGGGTGCAAAACGCGCAGAACGTGGTGAACGCGGAATAGGCGGACAACGTCCGCAACACTCCCCCGCTCGCCGCTCAGCCCCTACGGTTCCCGCCGATCGGAACAACGGTGTTGCGCGGACCACGTCGGCGTGGGAAGGGGGTCGTGCGTTGATCGCATTGCTCGGACTGGCGATGGTGTCGGTCTTCCTCTACTTGGTGATGAGCAAGCGGCTGTCCCCGATGGTCGCGCTGATCCTGATCCCGGCCCTGTTCGCGCTGCTGGCCGGTTTCGCCCCGGACCTCGGCGACATGGTCACCGACGGCATCAAGTCGTTGGCGCCGACCGCGGCGATGCTCATGTTCGCCATCCTGTACTTCGGGATCATGATCGACGCCGGGTTGTTCGACCCGGTGGCCCGCGCGGTGGTGCGGGTGACCGGCAACGACCCGATGAAGCTGCTGGTGGGCACGGTCGCGCTGGTGGCGGTGGTGTCGCTGGACGGCGACGGCACCACCACGTTCATGATCACGGTCTCGGCGCTGCTGCCGATCTACCGCAAGCTCGGGGTGAGCCCGGTGCTGATGACCGGGCTGGCGTGCATGACCAACGCGATCCTCAACGTGGTGCCGTGGGGCGGCCCCGCCGCGCGGGCGGCCAGCGTGCTGCGGCTGGACCCGCAGGAGATGTTCGTGCCGATGGTCCCGGCGCTGGCCGCGGGCCTGGTCGCGGTGTTCGTGATCGCCTACGCGCTGGGCGTGCGGGAGCGGGCGAAGGTGCGCACCGGCGCGGCCGAGCTGGTCACCGCCGGCGGCGATGGCGTCACCACGACCGCGTCCGGCGGTTCGGGCGAGGCGCCGGGCGGTGACTTCGACGTGCTCGCCGCGGACCGCGAGAGCCTGCGGCCGAAGCTGCTGTGGTTCAACGCGGCCCTGACCGTGGCGCTGCTGGTCGCGCTGATCGTCGGCGTGCTGCCGATCGCGGTGCTGTTCATGATCGGCTCCGGGCTGGCGCTGGTGGTCAACTACCCGAGCCTGTCCCAGCAGCGGGAGCGGATCGCCGCGCACGCCGACAGCATCGTCGCGGTGGTGTCGATGGTGTTCGCCGCCGCGGTGTTCACCGGGGTGCTGTCCGGCACCGGCATGATCGAGCAGATGGCGCAGTACCTGCTGCACGGGATGCCGGACGCGCTGTTCCCGTACTTCAGCGTCGTGGTGGCGGTGCTGAGCGTGCCGTTCACGTTCTTCGTCAGCAACGACGCGTTCTACTTCGGCATCGTGCCGGTGCTGGCCGAGGCCGGGGCGCAGCACGGGATCTCGGCGATGGAGATCGCCCGCGCCTCGCTGCTGGGCCAGCCGATCCACATGCTCAGCCCGCTGGTCCCGGCGATGTACGTGCTCATCGGCCTGGCCCGGGTGGACCTGGGCGACCACCACCGGTTCGCGATCAAGTGGGCCGCGCTGGTGTCGCTGGTGGTGATCGGCGCCGGGCTCGCGCTCGGCGTCATCTCGATCCACTGAGGACCGACGGGGGAGTTCGGCCGCCGGGGCGGGCGCTGGTCGCGAGCAGCGCCCGCCCCGGCGTTGCTCGCGGCGGGTCCGGCCGGGCAGGATGCGCGCTCGCGGCGAATCGCCCGGTTCTCGCGGGGATCCGCGGTCCCAGGATCGGCGGTTCCTGGCGAGCCGCGGCGCTGCGGTGCAGGCTGAGCGGGCAACCACCCGTGCACCAGGAGGAGCTTCCCGTGCGACTCGGCATCCACTACGCGAACTTCACCCTGCCCGGCGGCCCGGAGGCGATCGCGACCGCGCTGGCGAACACCGCCACCGCGGCCGAGCAGGCCGGCGTGACCCGGTTCAGCCTGATGGACCACTGGTTCCAGATGGAGCAGTTCGCCACCGCCCAGGACCCGATGATCGAGGGCTACACCGGGCTGGGCTTCCTGGCCGGCCGGACGTCCGAAATGGACCTCGGGCTGCTGGTCACCGGGATCACCTACCGGCACCCGGGGCTGCTGGCCAAGATCGTGACCACGTTGGACGTGCTCTCCGGCGGCCGGGCGATCTTCGGCGTCGGCGCCGCCTGGTACGAGCGGGAGCACAAGGCGCTCGGCGTGCCGTTCCCGCCGCTGGCCGAGCGGTTCGAGCGGCTCGAGGAGACCGTGCAGATCGCCCGCCAGATGTGGAGCGACGACGAGGGCCCGTACGAGGGCAAGCACTACCAGCTGGCCGAGACCATCTGCCGTCCGCGCCCGATCCAGCAGCCCGGCCCGCGGGTGCTCATCGGCGGCAGCGGTGAGCGCAAGACGCTGAAGCTGGTCGCCCGCTACGCCGACTCCTGCAACCTGTTCGGCACCAGCCCGGAGGAGATCGCGCACAAGCTCGACGTGCTCAAGCGGCACTGCGACGACGAGGGCCGCGACCCGGCCGAGATCGAGAAGACGATCGTGGTGCCCAGCCGGGAGATCACCTCCGACCCGGAGGGGTTCCTGTCGGCCATGGAGAGCTACGCGAAGCTCGGCGTGGAGCTGGCCGAGATCGTGCCGGGCACCGACGACCCGGCCAAGGAGGTCGCCGACTTCGCCGGTCACGTCGTCCCGCGCATGGCCCAGATGGGCTGAAGCCCCGCCACCTGCAGCGCCCCGCCCGCCCTCGCGGCCGGCGGGGCGTTGTGCGTCCTGCCCTCGTGAGCCCGGCGATTTTCCCGTCGCCGGCCCGAAATCGACGCCACCGGTGCCGGTTCTCCGCTGGGCTGCGCCGGGATCATCCCCACGACAGCGGCGTGCCCTTTCCGAGCTCGGGGCTCGATGAGTACGGGAGCCACACCCGTGCGCAGAAACCGCGGTGATTCCGCCGCACTCCCCGGAGTCCGACCCGACGCCCCCGGCGTTCAGGCCACTGCCCGGGAGCACGCCGGCGCACAGCACCCGCCGAGTGCGCCGGACTCGCCCCGAGCCCGGACCGGCGAGGAGCTCCCGCGGACGACGGGCGAGGTCAGCACCTTCGCGGTGGCCGCCCCCAAGCGCCTGGCACCGGAGGATTTCGAGCGCTCGCAACGAGTTCCGAGCAGCCGAGGGCCCCGTCCGGTGAACGGGAGCGGGCCGCTGCGCCAAGAGATCCTCGGTGCCGCACGCCCCCTGCTGAGTCCGGATTTCGGGGCAGCTGCGGGAGATCACTGCAGGGCGCGGTAGTGGTAGGCCGCGGCCTCGCTGAAGCCGGCGCGGCGGTACAGCCGCACCGCCGCTGCGTTCTCCGCGTCGACCTGCA
>Ga0164243_10015230_pt1 | contig 10641 bp, 8 predicted proteins | sample OricompcompostOP_FD_108781 | JGI IMG/M metagenome (GOLD analysis project Ga0164243, IMG submission 108781) | Organic Plus compost microbial communities from Emeryville, California, USA - Original compost - Organic plus compost (OP) | ecosystem: Engineered > Solid waste > Mixed feedstock >...
CATGCTCGTCTCGTACTTCATCATGCTGTTCACGACGATGCCGCTGACGCGCTACATCTCCAAGCTCATCCTGATCCCGACCGCCGTCCTGGCGCCCATCATCATCGCCTTCACGATGGTCGGTGCTTTCGCGCCGCGGGCCTATATGTTCGACCTATGGCTGACGCTGCTGTTCGGAGTGATCGGCTATATCTGCCGGCGCACGGGCTTCAACGTGGTCGCCATGCTGATCGGCGTCATCCTTGGCCCGTTGCTGGAAGCCAATGTCATGCGTGCGCTGCGCATCAGTGGCAACGATCCCTACGTGTTCTTCTCGAGCGCTGTCGGAAACGTGCTCTGGGTGCTGCTCGCGATCTCGCTGATCGTCCCGCCCTATGTGCAATGGCGCAAGAACCGCCGGCAGCCGCTCCAGACCGCCCAGGCCAGCTGAGGAACACAAATGACGCACAATCAAAGCGGCACGGGCAGCATGGCCCGGGGGATGCGCCGCGTCGCCCGCATGGACATCCAGGGTGGCGGCCAGGTGGTCGTCCAGAACGGCTATGCCTTTCTCGGCCATATGTCGCCGCCGGACGGCACCACGATCATCGATGTCAACGATCCAGCCAATCCACGGATCGTCGCCCAGATCCCGCCGCCGGATCGCTTTTCCCACACGCACAAGGTCCGCGTGGCCGGCGATCTGATGATCACCAATGTCGAGCGCCACCGCCGCCATTTCTACCGCAAGGGCGAGCGGCTGGAGGCCGAGACCGCGCGGCTGGAGAAGGAGCTTGGCCGCGCTCCGTCAGACGGCGAACTGGCCAAAGCGGTGGGTGTCGCGGCGGAGGACCTGCCGGACCTGCGCGAGGGGCACGCCCGCGGCTATCGCGACGGCGGCTTCCGAGTCTGGAACATCGCCGATCCGGCCAATCCGCACTTGCTGTCCTATGTGAGGACCGGCGGCATCGGCGTGCACCGCTTCGATATGGACGAGACCTACGCCTATATCTCCACCGAGATGGAAGGCTATGTCGGCAACATCCTCGTCATCTACGATCTCGCCGACCCGAGCAATCCGCGCGAGATCTCACGCTGGTGGATGCCGGGCCAGAACATCGCGGCGGGCGAGACGCCGAGTTGGACCGGCCAGCGCCACCGTCTGCACCACGCGCTGCGCGTCGGCGACAAGATGTGGGCTGGCTGCTGGTATGCCGGCGGCTATGTCATCGACATTACCGACATCACCCGGCCGCGCACGGTCGGAAGCTACAATTACCACCCGCCGTTCCCCGAACCGACGCACACCCTCATGCTGCTGCCCGAGCCGATCGCCGGCCGCACGCTCGCGCTGATGGTGGACGAGGAGCACGATTACACGCCCGGCCAGCCACACGCGTTCCTATGGGTCATGGACGCGTCCGATCCCGCCAACCTCAAGCCGGTTTCGACCTTCCATGTCAGCGAAATGGACTCGCCCTTCGCACGCGCCGGCGGGCGCTTCGGCGCGCACCAGTTCCAGGAAAAGCAGGTCGGCAGCCTGGTCTTCGCGGCCTGGTTCTCGGGTGGCGTGCGCGTAATCGACCTGGCCGATCCGCAGAAGCCGCGCGAGATCGCGCACTACATTCCCGAGCCCTTTCCCGGCCATGCGGCGCCGCAAAGCAACGACGTGGATGTCGACGAGCGCGGTCTGGTCTATCTGCTCGACCGCGATCACGGCTTCGAAATCATCGAGAGGGTTTAATGCTCGGGAGGCGGACGCAAGTGCGCCTCCACCGATTCCAGGTGCTGGCGCATGGCGCGCCCGGCCTCGTCGAGATCGCGCGCCTCGACCGCCCTTACGATGCGCTCGTGCTCCTGGAAGCTGTGATGGTCGGGTGAGGGCGCCTTGGTGTCCTCGCGCAAACGCCCCCAGACGACGGCGCGGCGGACCGCATTCAGGCTGTCGAACAGCCCGACAAGCAGGCTGTTGCGGGTGGCTTGCGCGACGGAGCGGTGGAAGCGGTTGTCGCAATTCTCGTATTGGCGCCAGGTCCCCGCCTGCCGGGCCTGGCGTAGGCACACCCGCATTTCCTCGATGTCGGCAGCCGTGGCGTTCATCGCTGCTTCGCGGGCGATGGCCGGCTCGATCAGGAGGCGGGCACGCATCACCTCGCCCGGATTGGTCTGCTTGCTGAGCGTGCGGACATCGCTCTCGTCGATGGGGCGTTGACCAATGAAGGTTCCCCGGCCGACATGGCGCCAGAGATGGCCCTCCGACTCGAGGATGGCGAGCGCCTTGCGCAACTCTCCGCGAGAGACGCCCAGCTTCTCGCAGAGCTCACGCTCTGGCGGGAGCCTGGAATCGGAATCGACCTCCTTCTGCGCAATGAACGCGCGAAGCTGGGTCAGAGCTGCGTGATAGCTTCCTGCGGCGGCCTTGACGTGCTGGTCCATAGTTCTAACCAATTTCGTATTGGCTATCTCACCCCATATCCGGGGTCAAGAGGCTGCGGCGGCTCAAGCCGCGTTCCGCGGCTTTTGTCGCGCTGACCGCAGCGCTATCGTGTCGGACAACGGCAGCGAGGCGGAGACATGCGGAGAATCGCGATCAAGCGGGTCTACGAGCCTGCGGCGAAGGATGATGGCCTTCGGGTCCTTGTCGACCGCCTGTGGCCGCGCGGCCTGTCGAAGGAAGAAGCCGATATCGACCTCTGGGCCAAGGACGTGGCGCCCTCTTCCGAACTGCGCAAATGGTTCGGCCACGATCCGGCGAAGTGGAAGGAGTTTCAGGCCAAATACCGCCGGGAACTCGACAGCCAGAAGACGGCCCTGCAGGACCTCGTCGAACAGGCTGGCGAACAACCCTTGACCCTGCTGTATGGCGCCCGGGACACCGAGCATAATCAGGCCGTCGTCCTGAAGGACGTGCTCGGGAGCCTGTGAGCTCCGGGCCATCGCAATCGAGGAAAAGCAGATGACCGATGTTTCCGGGCTGAGCCAGCTCGGCCGCGCCACTGAAGCGCCGGCCTCACCCGAGGCCGCGAAGCTGGAGCGGGTGCCGAACCCGCACCCGGATGCCGATTACGTGGCCCGCTTCACCGTGCCGGAATTCACCTCGGTGTGCCCGGTTACCGGCCAACCGGATTTTGCGCATCTGGTGATCGACTATGTGCCAGACGTCTGGCTGGTCGAGTCCAAGTCGCTGAAGCTCTACCTTCACGCCTTCCGCAACCACGGTGCCTTCCACGAGGACTGCACGGTGGGCATCGCCAAGCGCCTCGTCGCCGAGCTCGCGCCGCGCTGGCTGCGTATCGGCGGCTATTGGTATCCGCGCGGCGGCATTCCCATCGATGTGTTCTGGCAATCCGGCCCGCCGCCGCAGGGCGTGTGGATTCCGGACACCGGCGTGGCGCCCTATCGCGGGCGCGGCTGACCGGCGATCAGTGGAAATCGCGGGATTTCGGGATGATGCGGACATTGCGCGGGTGATGGGCCGCACGATCGCCGCCTTCCGAAATCGATCCGCTGTCGGCCAGATGATGCAGATCGCTGCTGCGGTCGATCACGCGGCGGGCGACGAGATGCACGCCCCCTTCCGGGCTGCGCTGGACGCCGCCGTGCACCTCGATCAGGCGCGAGGCCATGACCTCACGGCGGAACTGCTGGAACAGGCGCGCCCAGATCACGACATTGGTGATGCCGGTCTCGTCCTCCAAAGTCATGAAGACGGCGTTGCCGTTGCCGGGCCTCTGCCGGACCAGGACCACGCCGGCGAGCCGCACCCAGGCTCCATCGCGCCGCGCCGAGACCTCACGGCAATCGCACAATCCCTCGCCCCGATAGCGGCCACGCAGGAAGCTCATTGGATGTGCTTTGAGGGATAGCCGCGTGGTCTGGTAATCGGTCACGACATGCTCGGCGAGCGGCATGGCCGGCAGGTTGACCTGCGGCTCCTCGCCCAGTTCGGCAGCGTCCGCCGCGGCAAACAGCGGCAGGGGCTCGCCCGGCAGGCGCCGGACGATCCAGGCTGCCTCGCGCCGGTCAAGGCCGAGAGAGCGGCAGGCATCCGCATCGGCTAAAATTTCCAGCGCCCGGCGCGGCAGGCCGGCCCGGCGCGCGCAGCTTTCGAGGTCGGGGAAACCGAGTCCCCGGCGGGTCACCAGACGCTCCGCCCAATCCTCGCGAAAGCCGTCGATCTGGCGGAAGCCAAGGCGCAGCGCCAGCACGCCGCCCTCGCCTTCCTCCAGCGTGTTGTCCCAATGGCTCGCATTGAGATCGGCGGCTCGCACCTCGACGCCGTGCTCGCGGGCATCGCGCACGATCTGCGCCGGGGCGTAGAAGCCCATGGGCTGCGAATTCAGCAGCGCACAGGCGAACACCGCCGGGTGATGGCATTTGATCCAGGACGAGACATAGACGAGGTGCGCAAAGGAGGCGGCATGGCTTTCGGGGAAGCCGTAGCTGCCGAAGCCTTCGATCTGGGCGAAGCAGCGCTCGGCAAAGCCGCGGTCATAGCCGCGCCGCGTCATGCCCTCGACCATCTTGTCCCGGAAAGTCTGGATCGTGCCGACATGACGAAAGGTGGCCATGGCGCGGCGCAGCTGGTTGGCCTCCTCGGAGGTGAATTTCGCCGCGACGATGGCCAGCCGCATGGCCTGTTCCTGAAAGAGGGGCACACCCTTGGTCTTGCCGAGAACCTGAACGAGTTCATCGGCAGGGCCATGCTCGGGTGAGGGCGCGGGATAGGTTACGTTTTCTGCACCGGAACGCCGCCGCAGATAGGGATGCACCATGTCGCCCTGGATCGGCCCCGGCCGCACGATCGCCACCTGGATGACGAGGTCGTAGAACTCCTTTGGCTTCAGGCGCGGCAGCATGTTGATCTGCGCCCGGCTCTCGACCTGGAAGACGCCGATGGAATCGCCCCGGCACAGCATGTCGTAGACGGCCGCATCCCGGCGTGGGATCGAGGAGAGCGAATGCTCCTTGCCGCAATGGGTTTTCAGCAGGTCCAGCGCCTTGCGCAGGCAGGTCAGCATGCCGAGCGCCAGAACGTCGACCTTGAGAAGGCCGAGCGCGTCGATGTCGTCGCGGTCCCATTCGATGAAGGTGCGATCGGCCATGGCGGCGTTGCCGATGGGCACGGTCTCGTCGAGCCGTCCGCGCGTCAGGATGAAGCCGCCGACATGCTGCGAGAGATGACGCGGAAAGCCCATCAGCTGATTGGCGAAGTCCACCGCGCGGCGGATTTCCGGGTTCTGCTCGAGAAAGCCCGCCTGCCGCACCTGATTGTCGGGCAGGTTGTCACCCCAGCTTCCCCACACCGTTGACGCCAGGTCCTCGGTGAGGCCGAGCGCCTTGCCGACATCGCGGATGGCGCTGCGCGGGCGATAGCTGATGACGGTCGCGGCGATGCCGGCGCGATGGCGGCCATAGCGTTGGTAGATATGCTGGATGACCTCCTCGCGCCGCTCGTGCTCGAAATCGACATCGATGTCCGGCGGCTCGTCGCGCTCCTTGGACATGAAGCGGGCGAACAAGAGGTCGATCTCCTCGGGGTCGACATTGGTGATGCCGAGGATGAAGCAGACCGCCGAATTGGCCGCCGAGCCGCGCCCCTGGCAGAGGATGCCGCGGTCGTCGGCAAAGCGCACGATGTCGTGGATGGTGAGGAAATAGCGCGCGTAATCGCTGTCGGCGATGAAGGCCAGTTCCTCGCGCAGCAGCCTTTCCGTCTTCGGCGGAATGCCCCCGGGATAGCGCAGATGCGCCCGCCGCCAGGTGATGTCCTCGAGGTGCTGCTGGGGCGTCTTGCCCGGCGGCACCGGCTCTTCGGGATAGTCGTATTTGAGTTCCGACAGCGAGAACTCGCAGCGGGCGAGGAGGTGCTGGGTTTCCTCGATTGCCTCCGGCGCATCGCGGAAGAGCCGCGCCATTTCGGCCGGGCCCTTGAGATGCCGCTCGGCATTGGCTTCCAGAACGCGCCCGGCGCTGTCCACGCGCAGCCCCTCGCGGATGCAGGTGAGCACGTCCTGCAGCGGACGCTGTTCCGGCGTGGCGTAGAGCGCGTCATTGGTGGCGAGCAGCGGCACGCGGCTGCGGCGCGCCATGTCCCTCAAGACGGCAAGGCGGCGGCGGTCGGAGCCATGGCGGTGCATGGCGCCGCCAAGCCAGAGCGCGCCCGGCGCGGCCTCGGCCAGTTCTGACAGCTTCGGCTCGGCCTCGCGCGGATTGTGCGGCGGCATCAGGACGAGCAGCAGGCCTTGTGCGCGAGCGAGGAGATCGTCGAAGCGCAACACGCACTCGCCCTTCTTCCCGCGCAGATTGCCGACGGTCAGGAGCTTGCACAGCTGCCCCCAGCCGTCGCGGTCCGCCGGATAGGCGACCACGTCGGGCGCGCCATCGCAGAAGGCCAGCCGTGCGCCCACCAGCAGCTTGAAGGGCATCGCCTCACCATTGTTTTCACGGGCATAGCGCACCTGCGCATCCCGCACCGGCACGAAGGCGCGCACCACGCCGGCCACCGTATTGCGGTCGGCGATGCCGATGCCGTTCAGCCCCAACTCGACCGCGCGCAGCACCATGTCCGGCCCGGACGAGGCTCCGCGCAGGAAGGAGAAGTTGGTTGCGGCGACGAGTTCGGCGCAGCTCATGCGAACAACCCGTGCAGGAACCAGCGCGGATGCTCGACCTCGTCGCCGAACAGGCCCTCGCGGTAGAGCCAGAAGCGGCGGCCGTCGCGGTCCTCGACGCGGAAATAATCGCGCGTCAGCGGCTTTTCCTCGCGCCGCCACCATTCCGGCGCGATGCGCTCAGGCCCTTCGGCGGCGGCGATCTCATAGGTCACCCGCCGCCAGCGGAAGCGCATGGGCGCGCCGTCCGGCACCTCGGCCAAGGCCTCGACCGGCTGCGGCGGCTCGAACAGGCGAAGCGGCTGCAACGGCGGCTCTCCCGCGGCGCTACACGTCCACGCACTTGCGTCCGGCGGCGGGGTCTGCGCCCTGCACAGGCAGGCGGTGCGCTCGGGAATGTGGCTGTCCTGCGCCGCGAAGCGGACAATGCGCTCTTCGCCCAGACGCGCCGCCAAATGCTCCACCAGTTCCGCCAGCTTCTCGCTCGCGGCCTCGCGCCCGTCGAGTCCGGCCTGGGCGACACGACGGACCTGGCGCACGAGCGCCGCAAGGCGGATGGAGTCGAAACCGAAGCCGGGGTCGAGCGGGTCGGCCAGGGACTCGATGCGCTCACTGAAGAGCCGCGCGACAAGATGCGGATCGCGCAGCGGGCGCGCGGTGGAGACCGCGATGCGCCGCACTTTCCCGTCGGCGCGGAAGAAGGCGGCCTCGAACAGGCGTCCGCCCTCGCCGTCCTGCTCCATGAGAATGGCCAGCCGCCCGGCCAGATCCCGCAGCGCGGCCAGCATGTCCTCCACCCGGCCGATGGGTTCGGGGAAGAGCTGCTCCACCTGCTTTTCAACCAGCGGCCGGCGCGGGGAGATCGGGTGGATCTTTTCGCCGAGCACGCCTTCCAGCCGGTCCAGCAGATCCGCGCCGAAGCGGGCCGCGAGCGGCGCGCGGGGGCGGTCGGCCAGATCGGCGATTGTCTTCAGCCCGGCGCGGGCGAGCGCGCGGACAGGATCGGGGGCGATGCCGAGCGCAGCGACTGGCAGCGGGCGGACAGCCTCGGCCTCACCGCCCTCGGTCACGATGCCGCCCGGCGAGAAGCGGGCCAGAGCGCGCGCCGATTCCGGCGTTCCGGCGAGGGCGCTGCGGGCATGGAAGCCGAAGCCCCGCAGCCGCCCCGTGACGTCGGCGCACAGCCTCTCTTCCCCGCCGAAGAGATGCGCGCAGCCGGTGATGTCGAGAAGGAAGCCATCCGCGCCATCCGCACCGACCAACGGCGTGTAGCGGTCGCACCACTGCGCGAGGTGGGCGTGGAGGCGGCTGTCGGCCGGCGGGTCGTCGTCCTCGATCCAGAGTTCGGGTACGCGCGCCCGAGCATCGGCCAGGGTCAGCCCCGGTACGAGGCCGAGCCTGTGCGCCGCCTGGTCCACATGCATCAGACGCAACGCGCTCTTTACCCGCGCGACAACGACCAGCGGCCGTTCATCCCGCGCGGCGCCGGTCTTCCGCCACTGCCGGTGCAGCCGGTCGGTCGGCAGGAAGGGCAGCCACAGCGCGAGATAGCGCCGGCGGCCGGAAAACAAGCTCGTCACGGTCCCACTCCACACGCCAGCGGCGGGGCGGATAGCCCGCCCGGTGCCGCAGCAATCCGATATCGAAGGCCGGCCGGCCCGGCGCCTCCGCCGTCAGCAGGCGGGATGGCGAGGCGCGGACACGCCAGCGGCTCATGGCGGCGCTCGGCGCCGGTGCCGCGCCGCTGCGGACCAGCAGAACGCAGCAGCCTGCATGCGCCGCGCCCCGCGCCAGCCGCCGCGAAGCTGTGAGGTCCAGCGCCCGGGCCTCGCCCCAGATTTCGAGCACGACGGCACCCAGCGCATTGCAGCGCAACGCCTCGTCGGCGGCCCGCAGCGCCTGCACCGCGTCGCGCGCCCGCACCAGGATGACGGCCGCAGGATCGGCGCCGAATTCGACCAGACCCGCGGCGTGCAGTTCGCCCTGCTCCTGGGCCGCCATGTCCTGGCGCACCCAGAGCAGAGGTCGTCGGGCCTTGGCGTCCGCGCGAAGCGCCAGGGCCAGCGCGAAGCCGATCCCGGCACCGCCATCGGCGGCGCTTTCGGGAAACACCTCGTGCAGCGCGCAATGCGGCAGGCCGCCGCCGATAAAGTCGTCGATGTCCGGCAGCCCAAGCGAAAACGGCGCCGCATCTTCCTGCCAATCCGCCCTTTCGATGCGGGCAAGGCTCCGCCGCAGCCGGGCAAGAGCATCATCCTGCATGGCTCAATCTCACTTCTTTGTTCTTGTTTTGTTCGACTATGACTCCCGCGGCCGGAGAGAGTCAATCGCAAGAGATTCTCGCCGGGAAGAGAGGTTGGATCGGCTACGGAGCGGCGACCGGGCGGACTTCGTATGCCTGCGTCAGCGCACCCTCCTCGTTCCAGCGGAAGACGCTCCAGCAGGCCTTGGTGCGATCGCTCGTATTGCAGTTGCTGCCATCGACCCAGACCGCCGCCTCGGTCTGCTTTTCCTTCTGCGTCAGCGTCGGCTGGCCGCCAAGCACGTCGATCGGCTTGGCATAGCTGTCGCGCGACAGGGCGATCTTTATCTGGCAGCCGCCATTGCCGCAGAACGCCGTGGCCGCGGCGGTGCAGGAGAGATTGGCCGGATTGAGGAGGTAGTCGGGAAGACTATCGCGGTCGAAATCGGCGGTGGCGATCAGCGGCTGCGCCGTTCCTTCCAGCGTGCCGCCGAGATCGCGGCATTGCTTGTCGTAGCCGGAGACGAGGTCCTGGATGGAAGGCGGCAGTTCGAGCGCCGCAACGGCGTTCTCCTGCTCGCGCACCTGCACCATGGCACGCTCGATGTCGGTCTGCAGCTCCGCGATCCGCTGGGCATAGGCCTCGCGCAGGCAGGCGACATCGCCCCCGCACGCCTTCCGCTTCTCCAAAAACGCCGAGGCCGCGTCATGCCGCGCGCCGTTCGCCCCCATCAGGAAAGGCACCTTGCTGTAGGAGAACCACAGCGCGCCCATGCGCGTGTCCAGTTCCGACAGCTCCGGATTTTTGCAGATTGCGACCTCGTCGGACGCCCTCGCCTTGGCGCAATCGAAGCTGGCGGCCCGCGCCGGCAGAATGGCCACGCCCAGGACAAGAAAGATCAGGATGGCAAGGACAGTCCGCATCGCATGGTCTCCGGCTTTGTCGCGGATCCTGAGGCAGGAGCGGTTAGCCGCGGATGAACAGGATGCCTTAAGAGCGAGAGGTCAGCGCTTGCGCTCCAGCAGCCAGAAGAACACCACCGTCATGGCCAGCACGATGAGCAGCAGGAAGAAGGAAGCGGAGGCGCCCTCGTTCAGCGAGAGGCCGAGAAAGGCCTGGCGGTAGGCGAAGAAGCTCAGCACCTCGGTCGAGGTTCCGGGGCCGCCCTTGGTCAACACATAGGTCAGGTCGTAGGTGCGGAATTCGTTGATGAGCTGGATCACCACGGCAATTGCCGCGACGGGCCGCAGCATGGGCAGGGTGATGTACCAGAACTGCTGGAAGCGCCCGGCGCCATCCACCTCCGCGGCCTCGTAGGGCTCGCGCGGCAGCGAGGCCAGGCCCGCCGCCAGGATCAGCACCACGAATGAGGTCTGCTGCCAGATATCGATGCTGGCCATGACCCAGAGCGCGGTGTCGGCCGAGCCGAGCCAGTCCATCCGCGGCAGCCCCATCGTCTCCATCAGGTAATTGACGATGCCGAGATTAGGCTGCAGCAGCATGCGCCAGACCAGCGCCACGCTGACCGGCGACATGGCCATGGGAATAGTGAGGATGGCGAAATAGACCGCCTTCATCCGCACCACGGCGTTGAGCATCAGCGCGATGGCGAGCCCGAGCAGGAATTCGCCGGCGACCGTGACCAGCGAATATTTCACCGTCAGCCACAGCGAATCCCAGAACTGCTGGTTGCCGACGATGCGCTGGAAGTTCTCCAGCCCGACAAAGGGAAACAGCGAGGGCCGCAGCAGCGTCATCGACGACACCGACATCAGCACCGCATAGATCAGCGGAAAGCCCATGAC
>Ga0164243_10015231_pt1 | contig 10641 bp, 4 predicted proteins | sample OricompcompostOP_FD_108781 | JGI IMG/M metagenome (GOLD analysis project Ga0164243, IMG submission 108781) | Organic Plus compost microbial communities from Emeryville, California, USA - Original compost - Organic plus compost (OP) | ecosystem: Engineered > Solid waste > Mixed feedstock >...
AGGTCGAACAGTTTTTCCTCGCTTATGTCGAAGATCGGGCTACGCAGAAGGGCGGCAAGCGACAGGTCGTCATGGGACTGGAGGATGAACCGTCCGAGCGCCAGCAGGTCCTGCACCGCGATATGATCCGTGAGCCGCAAACGATCGGTGCCGGCGACATTTATGTTCCGGTTCTTCAGGCTGCGCGAAAGGGCGTGGACGAAGCGATCGCGCTTGCGCACCAGCACCATGACGTCGCCGGCCATGAGCTTTCTGCCCTGGCCTTCGATCATCTCGCCTTCCCTAAGCCAGCCGTCGATCGTCTCGGCGATGGTTTCGGCAAGACGAACCGCCGGGGCCGAGGCATGGTCGACAGCCTGCGTCCAGTCTTCCGGTTCCTGCACGACCTGTGGCGAGAGCGACATCCAGAGTTCGACATAACCGGGCGCACCGGCGCGGATCGCCTTGTGGTCGATCGGCTCGGGATCACGGGTCAGCCCGCGACGCACTTCCTCGCGTGAAAAGACGAGATCAACCGCTGACAGCACGTCGCCGGTCGAGCGGAAAGAGCGTGTCAGACGCACCTTCTGGAACGTCCCTCCGGATGCCGGTACCTTGGTGGAGAATTCCGTCCCGTTGTCGGCAAAAGCCGCCGGCTCGGCGCCCTGGAACGAATAGATCGACTGCTTTTCGTCGCCGACCGCAAAGATCGTGCGATGGACATTGTCGCGCCCGCCAAGACCGGCAAAGAATTCCTCCGCAAGCTTCTTCACCACGCTCCACTGGTCAGGACTCGTATCCTGTGCCTCGTCGATCAGAATATGGTCGATGCCCTTGTCGAGCTTGAACTGCACCCAAGGGCCCGCATCCGGGCGCGCCAGGAGACGGATCGTGCGGACGATCAGGTCGTTGAAATCGAGAAAGCCTCGCGCCCGCTTCAGCCATTCGTAACGCGCGATCAGCCAGTCGGCGATGATGAGGGCAGCCCGCGTCGCCTCCAGCATGCGAAAAAGCGCCAACCGGTCACAAGCCGAAACGATCGTTTGAGCAGCCTTCTCGTAACGGTCAAGGAGATCGGGAATCCGGTCGCAAAGGGATTTCTTGAACGTGCTGGAGCCGTATGGAGCGCCGTCGGCCTTGAGGAAGGCTGCCTGAAGGAATTCCAGCCGGCGAATGGGGTCGCTCTCGGCAAAAGCCTGCTGTGCGGCCGGCACGATGTTCTTCAGAACGGCACGGGCGTCGCAGACCTGGGCGGCGGCGACAAAGTCGCCGAATTCCTCTGCCGAAAAACCCGGCAGGGGCCAGGCTGCGGCGGCAATCGAATCGGCATTCTCCTCCTCGCCGAAGCCGAATTCCTCGAACAGGGCCGAAAAGCGGACGCGATCATTGCCGATCTGATCGATGAAGGCACGCAGGCCGTCGCGGCGGGCAAGCATCTCCGTCAGAAGGTCATCCAGGCCTTTTTCGCCGCCGCGCTCCAGCACCTCGGCAAATGCCGCGGCGATCTCGCCGTCGGCCTCGGCCACGATGCCGGTCAGGAGGTCGCGGCGCGCTTCTGCCAGAAGGGCAGCCTCCATCTGTGGATCGAGCAGTTCAAAATGCCCGACGATATTCGCCTCCAGGGGAAACTGATGCAGGATCGCCTCGCAGAAGGCATGGATGGTCTGGATTTTCAGGCCGCCGGGTGTTTCAAGCGCGCGGGCAAAGAGTTGACGGGCCCGTCGCAGCTTTCTGCGATCAGGGAGTTTTCCCTCCAGCTCGGCGATCTTTTGCGACAATTCGGCATCGCTCAACCGGCTCCATTCGGCAAGATTTCCGAATACGCGGTTCGCCATGTTGGCCGCTGCCGCCCGCGTATAGGTCAGGCAAAGTATCTTGGACGGGTCCGTGCCCTCGAGAAGCAGCCGTATGACCCGCTGCGACAGGACATGCGTCTTGCCCGAGCCGGCATTGGCCGACACCCAGGCGGAGTTCCGCGGATCGGAAGCGATCCCTTGGCTTTCACGCGTTTCGACCGGTATATCGGGACGCTGGCTCACGGTGCCTCGCCTCCGCCGTCTTCGTCACCGCCAGCCGACCATTCCAGGACGCGTGCAAGGTGATCATAGTCGCCGCTGGTGTCGCCTTCCCGGAAAGGCAGGGCGCGGGAGAGGTAGCCTGCGGCCGGATCGTCATAGAAGGCCAGCAGATTTTCCAGTCTCGCCCAGGCTTCACTTGCAAGCTCGCCGGCCGTTTTCTCCTGGCGGTTATGGGCAAGGATCGATTCTTCCTTCACCTCGCCATTGGCCTTAAGCCGCACATAGGCGAGTTCGCCTGCGCCGGCCACGAGCGGCGCGAAAGCACCCCGCTCGAGCAATGCTGCTTCAAGCGCGAGCTGTGGCGAGAGCAGCGTATGTGCCTGTGCCTTCGAAGGCGAGGAGCCGGTCTTGTAGTCGAGTATGTCCGCCTTTCCGCCGGCGCGAATATCAATTCGGTCGGCATAGCCGGAAAGGGTCTTGCTCCCTTTGCCAACTGGCCAGGCTGCAGCACGAGCTTCCGCATGACGGGAAACGATGCCTTCGGCGCGACCGCGTTCCCAGCCGATGAAATGATGGGCCGTGCGGACAAAACGCGGCCACCAGACGGCTTCCACATCGGCTGGCAGTGCCAGTTCCTCAAAGGCCTGGCGGCCTATCGTCATCAGGGCGGAAAAGGCCTCATCCGACAACGGATCGACACCGGATTGCGCGAAGCGTTGCAGGATTTCGTGAAAAAGTGTGCCGCGCTCCGCAGTCCCCGGGCCTCGGATCAGCGGATCGAGTGGCAGGAGGCGGAGAATACGCTTTGCATAGACGGCGTATGGATCGCGGCGCAGCGTCTCGATCTCGGTGACCGAAAACTGCCTGGGTCGTGCTTCGAGCGGCGGTACCGGCCTCGGGCGCGGGGCGAAGTCGACCTTAGAAGCGGTATCGAGAGTGTGTGCCCATTCGATCAGAACCTGCCCGCGCAACCGCATGTCTTCTGCCACATCGCCTGCACAAGTGAGCAGCCGCTGAAGCCAGCGCGAGGCAATGGCCGGCGCATCGCCGGACCGGGCCGCTCTGGTCAGGACGACTTCCGGCGCGCCCATCGCCATCATGAAATCATGGGCAGCGAGACCGATGCGGCGTTCCGGAGGCTCTAGAGCCAGTTCGCCTTTCATGAGGCGGGACATGAAGCGATCAGATGCAGGAATATGCGGCCAGGAACCCTCATTGAGGCCGCCCAACACAAGCGTGTCCACACTCTGCAGCCGTGCTTCAAGCGGCCCCCATATGGCGATGCGCGGATCGGCACCTGCAGGCGGCTTCACGACTTCGGTGGCCATGAGGGCTGCAAGAATGTCCGGCCATTCGCGCGCTTCGAACTCCAGGGCGGACTGCGCCGATATCAGTTTGCGCAGGAAATCCGCGAATACCTGGCCGGCATCTCCGCGATAAAGTTCCGCCACCGCCCCGGTCTCTTCACGCGCCAATGCCTCCAGAGCCTCCACGGAAGCATGCGCGACGTGACCGATCTGCAAGGAAGTTTCGTCGCGGAGTGCCGCCAAGGGCGCAATCGCCCTCTGCAGTTCCGCCAGGACATCACGCGCCTCGATCAAGGCGGTGTCGGAGATGCGGGCAGCCCAGTAAGGTGGACGGCTGCTTTTCCGCATGGCAGTCAATCGTTCCTCGAACAGATCGGAAAGACCGGCCAGATCGGGCCGGCCCGTGCCACCGCGAAGCGCAACGAGCTCAATCGCCTCGGCAGCGGATCTGACCTTTTCACGCCTCATGCCAAGCCGCAGGAGAGGATGCTTCAGGAGCCCCACGATCGGTACCGGATCGCCGACACGGAACACCGCCTCGAGCAGCAGGGAAAGCAGAATTGCCGGTAAGCTGCGAGAAAGCAGGCTGCCGCCGGAATCGTCTGCGACTATGCCGAAACGTCTCAGTTCCGCCGCCACCCGGCGCGCCAGATCCCGGTCCGGCGTCACCAACGCAGCTGTACTTCCCTCGCGCATTATCGCATGTCGCAGCGCAACAGCTATCGTCAGGGCCTCCTCGCGTTCGTTGGCGGCCTCGACCAGACTGATGCCGGCAAGGGCATGGCCGTCAATCGCCGCAGCCTCGGCCCAGGCATCCGTCGTCTCAGCCGGCCGGAGCGCCTCGCTAATCATGGCCCGGCGCGACTGAAGAACGCCTTGCGGAATAGCGATCTCCTCAACATCGGCTCGTTCGATGCCGATCACCGACAACAGCTTCTTCATGCCGAATTGCGGGTGGCCGAAGGCGGATGGCGATCGGTAACCGTCGATTGCGTCCCAGGAACGCTCATCCAGCAGAAGATCGAGCCCGGGAAGCACGACCGCGCCTTTCGGCAGGCGGGAAATGGCGGCGAGCAGCATCGCCGTCGCGGGATTGGTACCGGTGGATCCAGCGGCGATGACAGGTCCCTGCGGCGGGCACCGGCCCAAACGGTCGGCTTCTGCCGAGATGAGTGCGTTGCGATGCGTGGCGGGATTGGAGCGGCCGATTTCGGCCAATATTTCTGGCCATTGCGCAGTGACGATGCGGAGAAAATCCAGAGTCACCTGCCACCACCCGGCGAGATCGGCCGGCACAACGCTCTCCAGACGACGCCAGTCCGCCTCTTCCGTCTCGATCTCGTCCATCAGCGCCGCAAGGTCGCGTGCCAGCCAGATGGCATCGCTGGCCGAAGCCGGCACCACGACGCCCTCCTCGTAGCGTGCCGCAACATGTGCCGGAATGCGGCTCTTCCACGCACGGACCAGCGGTGCCAGAAGGAGAATGCGATCAAGCGCCGCGATCGGCGGCGCAAGGTCAAGCGTAACGGCGCTTTCCTCGGCAAAGGAGGCCGCATCCTCATCGAACTCACCGAGCGGCCGGATCACGGGGAGGATGGCCGAACAGCCTCCCATCCGGTCAACGAAAACGCTCCTGAGCTCTCTCGCGGCGCGGCGCGTGGGCACATAGAAGGTGGTATCGGCCAGGGAAAGCGGATCGCCGTCGAAACGGAATCCGGGCACAAGACGCCCATCCAGGAAAGCCTCGGCGAGTTTCGGCAGGAACGGCACGCCGGGCGGGATGGACAGGACTCTCGGTAGATCGCCCATTATGCAGTAGAACGAAGCCGGTTCACCACGGCTTCCGCGGCACCGATTGCATCAGGCGTGCCGACTGTGATCCATGAACCATCCAGCGGAAGCCCATACAGCCGGCCGGCCTCTATCGCGCGATCAAAATAGAGGTTCAGCGAATGCGGCCTGGCTTCCGTCCCGGTGAATATGCGTGGATGCACGATCGCCGCTCCCGCATAGATGAAGCCGGCTTCGCCCGGCTTCGCCCGGCGCAGTCGTCCATTTCCATGCATGACGAAATCCGCCTTGTCACCATGACCGGTGGCTGATTCGAAATCGGAAAGCATGAGGAGAATATCCAACTCCCGGTCGTCCCATGCAAGCGCCAGCCGCTCGAGGTTCGGGGTCGCGCGATCGATCCAGAAGGTGTCTGCATTGATGACGAAGAAAGGTTCAGCCTCCAGAAGCGTCAGCGCCTTGACGATGCCGCCTGCCGAATCGAGAAGCTGGTCACGCTCATCGGAGATCAGTATCCGGGGACGGACACGCTGCGCAAGATAGGAGATCATCTGGTCCGCTAGGTAGTGGACATTGACCACTGCCGTCTCGATGCCGACTGTGTCCAGCGCGTCCAGTCCCCAGTCGATGAGCGGCTTTCCGGCAACTGGCACCAGGGGCTTTGGCATCGTCTCCGTTATCGGACGCATGCGCTTGCCGAGACCGGCGGCGAGGACCATCGCCGTGCGGGAAATGCCCTGGATCATTCTTCGCCTTCCGGTAGAAAACCCGCCCGCTGATAGAATGCGCCCAGTCCGGTAAGCGCAGGATGGTGCAGCGAGCGGCGCAGATAGTTCCGGATGCGTGGCAGATGCTTCAGATAGGCCGGCTTTCCGTCGCGACGGTCGAGCCGGACGAAAGTACCGAGGAGCTTCGAATTACGCTGCGCGGTCGCTATCGCATAGGTTTCTTCAAAAGCCTCGCGGTTAAAACCGGCACCTCGCGCCGCACAATAGGTATCCAGGATAACACGCTCCAGATCGGGCGGAATGGTGACACGGGCATCGAGGGCAAGCGACGCCACGTCATAGGCGGCTGGGCCGAAAACCGCATCCTGGAAGTCAATGATGCCGAGCCGGTCAAAGCCCTTGCGATCGTCCCGCCAGATGATGTTGGGTGAATGGAAATCGCGCAATACGATGCTTTGCTCCGCCTTTTCCAGACGATCGAACAATGTGCTCCAGCAGGCAAGGAACTCGCCGCGCTCAGCCGCGCTTGCCGGCCGTCCGACAGCGAAAGGCACGTACCAGTCAAGCATAAGCTCGGTCTCGATGCCGAAGGCCTGGCGATCATAGGGCGGCAGATGATGCGTGATACCGCCCGTCACGGGCATCTCGCGATTCCATGGTTTTTGATGAATGAAGGCCAGCAATTCGGCAGCAGCGCAGTAGCGTTCAACAACAGGAATGCCATCTTGCCCCAGAAAGGACCCACTGCCGAGATGCTCGATCAGGAGAAGACCGCGAGCAAGATCCTGCGCCAGGATTTCCGGTGCGGCGAGGCCAGCTTCCCGCAACGCCAGATCGACCGCCACGAAGGCAGATACCGATTGCGCCAGTCGCGCGATATGGCTGTAGGGCAATCCATCTCGAACAACCGGTTCGTCCCGCCGCTCCGGCGCATTCATCAGGATGAGCTTTTCGCCGCCGTCGGTTATCGTTTCATAGGCGCGGATCGAGGCATCGCCGAGTAGAAAGGCACGGCGCGCATCCGGGCGCCCCGCGCTGCCAAGGAATTCGCGAATGGCGAAGGATTGCGCAAGGCGTTTCATCGGCGCATCGGGCCCGGATACTTCTGCCACGCGGCCGTCGCCTTGCTCGCGCAAAGCAACGTTGATTGCGCCCGTGATCCGGCCTTCCGCGCGTTCGGGCCATTCGATCAGCCCGACCCCCGAGGCGGCGGCCTCGTCCAGGCCAAGTTCCTCCAGTTCCTCGGGCGAGCCCAGCCTGTAGAGGTCGAAATGATGAACCTGTATGCGGGTCTCGTAAGCCTGTACCAGCGTAAAGGTGGGGCTCGGTACTTCCAATGCCGGGTCGTCGGCAAGGGAGCGGATGATGGCACGCGCCAGCGTGGTCTTTCCGGCCCCGAGATCCCCTCGAAGCGCCACCACATCCCCCGCCTTGAGGACGACCGCAATGTCCTCGCCAAGCCGGTTCGTTGCCTGCTCATCGGGCAAATGGCGCTCAAGAACGCATCCGGCCATCCGCCGAGCTACTCCGCCGCGACGCGCATGCCCGAAGGCGAAACGGGGAAGCGGCAGATCACCGTGGTTCCGCGTCCAGTTCCGGTCTCGATCTCGACCGTGCCGCCGTGCAATTCGACAAAGCTCTTGACGATCGACAGACCCAGTCCCGCACCACGTCGCCGACCGCCATTGGTGCGCGGTTCGAAGCGCTTGAAGATGGTCTCCAGCACATCGGGCGACATGCCCGGTCCATCGTCATGAACGCGGAATTCCACAGTGCCGTCGCCCCGGCGCGCGGTCAGCGTGATCGTTCCGTGCTCGGGCGCGTAATTGGCAGCGTTGCTGAGCAGATTGAACAGGATCTGCCGAAGCCTGTTTTCATCGGCATGGAAGCTCGCGGAAGCGTCGTCCATGTCGACCACGAGCTTTATGTCATGCTCGCGAAGTCGCTCGGCGACCAGGTCGGCCGCGGCCTGGACGGCGGCCCCTATACGCACTTCCGCTATGTCGAGTTCCATGATGCCTGCGTCAACCGTCGCCAGATCGAGAATATCGTTGACGATTGTCAGGAGCACGGAGGACGACGAGCCGATATGGTCCACATATTCACGCTGTCGTTTCGTCAACGGGCCCGTACCCGGCAGACTCAATAGCTCGGTGAAGCCGATGATATTGGTCAGAGGCGAGCGGAGCTCGTAGGAAACATGCTGCACGAAGTCGTTCTTGAGCTGATCCGCTTTCTGCAGAGCCTCGTTCTTCTCCTTCAGAGCCCGTTCGACATTGGCGCTGTCGGTTACGTCCACAAAGGTCATCATCACCTGTCCGTTCGGCAGATGAATGATGGCGTAGCTCAATATGGTGCCGTTGAGCAGTTCCGTCTGACCATGATGGTCGCGGCGCTCATCATCAAATCCGGTTACGGCGGCGACGAAATCGTCCCATGGACTTTCCTTGGCCACCGCATCGCAAGCGGCCCGGATCGCCGCTATGTGAGAAGTCTCGCTGACAAGCTCGGCAGGCAGCCCCCACAAGGTGCGGAAGGCCGGATTGGACAGCCTGAGCCGGCCGTCCGGCCCGAAAACCGCCACGCCTTCGGCGAGATTGTCCAGAGTTTCGCCCTGCACGCGCATGGCCGCATTGTAGCGGCTTTCAAGATCGAATTTCTCCGTCAAATTCTCGAAAATCCAGGTCACGCCACCGTTTGGCTGCGGATTGGCAATGACGCGGATCGTGCGGCCGTCCGGCAGATGCCACCAATGCTCCTGCGGCTCAGGCGACCGGTAAGCCCCCAATAGATCTTCCTTCCAGCGACGCCATTCCGGCTGTTCCTCGAGCTTTCCTTCGCTGCGCAGACGATCAAGCACGATCGCGTTTTCCGGCGCACTGTCGAGAAATGCGGCATCCAGGTCCCAGAGCTTCTGAAAAGCCTGATTGTAGAAGCGGAGCTTCTCCCCGGCATCGAATATGGCGACTGCGGTCGTAAGCTGATCGAGCGTGTTGGCGTGGCTGCGCACGGTGCGTTCGAATTGGCGGCGAAGACTGTCAATCTCGCTCATATCTACCGCCATTCCGGCCGAGCCCTGCGAGGAAGATATCTCGGTGATCGTGTAGATGCGCCGTTCGCCGCCAACCACCGTCGAAACCTGCCCGCTATAGACAGGCCGGGCGAGACGTTCGCGTGCTATATCTTCGCGGGTCGCCGTTGGCAGCAATTCCCTGTTTTCGCGGACGGCGTCCTCGGGGGCTTGGCTGTCGACGGTCTTGGCATAGGCATTGTTAACCCAGATCAGGCGGCCCCTTGTGTCGCGCAGCCAGATGGGCATGTCGAGTGCGTCGGCAAGGGCAAACAAATTCTCTTTGTCCGCCTGCAGACGCTGGTGCTCGAGCCTCAGCCGCGCATGTTCTTTTTGCACTTCCGACAATGACAGGAAGCGGATCACGGCATGATAGGCCGTCTTGCGCCCAATTACTTCGAGCAAGGTTCCGGACCGCGTCTCAACAACCAGATCAAAGCCTGTCCCGTGGCCACGGAGGGTGGCAGTCGCACGTTCAAGGGCGGTGGCAGTGCCCGGCGAAAGCCACCGGCCGAAAGCGAGGAAGGCGCTGCGGTCGACTGGCACACCGGCGCCGCCCGGCAATTCTCCAAGGATGGAAGGCGCGCCGCCCTCATTCGCCCAGACTATAAAGCGCTGGTCCTTGAGATTGATGAGCGAATCGGAACGCCGCAGGGATTCTCCAAGCTCTGCCACGCGGGTGCGCAGTTCCGCATTCTCGGTTGCGATCCGGCCCCGCTCGCGGATGAGCCATATGGCCGAGAGCAGGGCAGCTCCCATGACGCCGGCAAAAATGGAAAGCTGCATGACTTCGGAAGTGCCGAGCGACATGTCCAGGATCGCAGCAGACCTCCCGGTCAGGTCCTGGGCGAAAGCAGTGCTTGGGAGGGCCATCGCGAATGGAAGCGCAGCCAGCCACGCTCCGACGAAAGAACGAAATGAATCAGTCCCCCGCGGATGCGGGTCCTGCAACCCTTCCGTTCTGCCGCTGCACGGGTTTACCCCCGGCATGCCTCTTCCTCTCCGCCGCGTCGTGGCAACACCGTCTGGACTCATCCGGATGCACCGTCCTTGCAAACCCGGAATTGTCGCGAATCACCTCACTGTAGCCCTTGACCGAATCGGCGTGAAGAAGCGGCCGCCACAAATATAAAGCCGAGCGCCAAGTCAAGCGCTCGGCTTCAATATCTTGTGGCTCAATCAGGAAAAATCAGTATCTGTAGTGTTCAGGCTTGTAGGGTCCCTGTGGCTGAACGCCGATATAGGTGGCCTGCTCCTGCGAAAGACTGGACAGTTTCACACCGAGCTTGTTGAGATGGAGGCGTGCCACCTTCTCGTCGAGATGCTTGGGCAGGACATAAACCTGATTCTCGTACTGGTCGCCCTTGGCCCAAAGCTCGATTTGCGCCAGCACCTGGTTGGTGAAGGACGCGGACATGACAAAGCTCGGATGACCCGTGGCATTGCCGAGATTGAGCAGCCGCCCTTCCGAGAGCAGAATCATCCGTTTGCCGTCAGGAAACTCGATCATATCGACCTGCGGCTTGATGTTTGTCCATTTCAGATTGCGCAGGGAAGCAACCTGAATCTCGTTGTCGAAATGGCCGATATTGCCGACGATCACCATATCCTTCATCCGGCGCATGTGATCGAGCGTGACGACATCCTTGTTGCCGGTAGCGGTGATTACGATGTCTGCCGTCGGCGCGGCCTCTTCCAGCGTCACCACCTCGAAGCCGTCCATGGCTGCCTGCAAAGCGCAGATGGGA
>Ga0164243_10015234_pt1 | contig 10639 bp, 8 predicted proteins | sample OricompcompostOP_FD_108781 | JGI IMG/M metagenome (GOLD analysis project Ga0164243, IMG submission 108781) | Organic Plus compost microbial communities from Emeryville, California, USA - Original compost - Organic plus compost (OP) | ecosystem: Engineered > Solid waste > Mixed feedstock >...
CATCTCCGCGGCGGCCTGGGGCTTCGGCGTCGAGATGGGAACGCAGGCCGTCCGTCTCATTCTCAGCCGCGTTTTCGAGACCCATCCGAAGCTGAAATTCATCCTCGGCCATCTTGGCGAGGGTTTACCCTTCCTGCTCTGGCGGATCGACTATTCCTTCTCCCGCCCCGGCAACAAGCCCGGCCTCGAATTCCGCCGGCGCTTCTGCGAGAATTTCTACGTCACGACCAGCGGTTTCTTCTCCGATCCGGCGCTCCTCTGCACCGTCATGGAAATGGGCGTCGACCGCATCCTCTTCTCGGTCGACTATCCCTTCGTGCCGAACGAGTCCGGCCCGAAATGGATGGAGCATGTGCCGCTTTGCGCCGAGGACAAGGCCAAGATCCTCGGAGGTAATGCCGCAAAGCTGTTGAATCTGTAACTGAACCGATCAGGGCAAGACCTTGCCCGGGTTCAGCAATCCCTGCGGATCGAGGAGGTCCTTGAAGCGCCGCATCAGATCGAGCTCGACCTCGGAGCGATAGCGTTCCATCTCGTCGAGCTTGACGATGCCCACCCCATGCTCGGCGGCGAAGCTGCCGCCGAACTCATTGGCGACATCATAGACAGCCCGGTGGAGATCGGCCGCCTTCGTCTTGAAGGCGGCATTGTCGGAGCCTTCCGGTGCGCAGAGATTGAAGTGGACATTGCCGTCACCGAAATGGCCATAGGCGACCGTCCGCGTGCCCGGCACCACCTTCTCGACCGCCGCCGTGGCGCGGCGCACGAATTCCGGCGCCTTCGACACCGGCACGGAGACGTCGTGCTTCACCTCGGCACCCGCCCTGGAGAGGTTCATCACGATCGCCTTGCGGATGCGCCAGATCGCCCGCGCTTGCGCCACCGACGCGGCGATCACGGCATCGAGCACGATGCCCCTTTCCATCGCATCGGCAAGCGCCGATTCCAGCGTCGCCTGCGTCTGCCCGTCGGGGCGCGTGCCGGAGACCTCGACGATGGCGCACCATTCATAGGGCGTCGTCAGCGGATCGGAGGTTTCCGGGTCGAAGCGGAGCGCCACATCCACGCCGAGGCGCGGGATCACCTCGATGCTCGACAGCGCGTCCGCAGTCGCCGCACGGAGAAGCGCCAGAAGCTCGATCGAGGCGTCGAGATCGCGGAGCGAGACGAAGGCGGTCGCGACCTCGACCGGCTTCGGGAAAAGCCGCAGCACGGCGCCGGTGACGATGCCGAGCGTCCCTTCCGCCCCCATGAAGATATGCTTCAGCGCATAGCCGGTATTGTCCTTGCGCAGCCGCCTGAGGCCGTTCCAGATCCGCCCGTCCGGCAGAACGACTTCAAGGCCGAGCACGAGGTCGCGCATATTGCCGTAGCGAAGCACCGCCGTTCCGCCCGCATTGGTCGAGACATTGCCGCCGATCGTGCAGGAGCCTTCCGATCCGATGCTCAGAGGAAAGAAGCGGTCCGCCTCCAGCGCCGCCGCCTGCACTTCCGCCAGGATAACGCCGGCATCGACCGTGATCGTATAGTCCGCGGCATCGATCTCGCGGATGCGCCGCATCCGCCGGAGGCTCAGCAGCACCTCGCCATGCGGGATGGCGCCGGCCACCGAGCCGGTATTGCCGCCCTGCGGAACGATGGCGACGCCGGCCGCGACGCAGGCCTTGACCACGGCGGCCACTTCTTCGGTGGTCGCCGGCATGACCATCAGCGGCGTATGGCCCTCGGTATAGCCGACCCAATCGCGGAGCTGCGGCTCCAGCGTCATCGGATCGTCCTCCCAGCCCTTCTCGCCGACGATCGCCTTCAATTCCTCGCGGACCGCATCGGGCAGGTCGCGGAAAGGCTTGGCTTCGACGGCGCTGATGGTCATGGCGAGACGGTCCCTCGATGATTGTTGTTGGCTTTCGCAAGCACTATCCGCGCGGCGAGCGCAAGGCAATGACGGCCGAGACCAGCGTGCCGATGGCCAGCACGAACAGGATCAGCGGATAGGGTCCGAAATTCGTCATCGGCAGCGAGGCGACGGTCAGAGCCACCACGCCGCCAATGCCGAATTGCAGCGAGCCGAGCAGAGACGCCGCCGACCCGGCAATGCGCGGATCGACCGCCGTCGCGCCGGCCAGCGCATTGGCGAAGAGGAGGCCGTTCGAGAAGGTGAAGGCGCAGAGCGTGATCGTGATGCCGATGGCGGTCGGCGAGAAAGTGATTGCCCAGAAGGCGAGAACCGAAAGCACCTGCAGCACCGATCCCACCACGAGGATCAGGTCGATGCCGACACGCGCCACGACGAGGCTGGCGATATAGGCCGACAGGACGAACTGGATGCAGATCGTGCCGAGCACGATGCTGAACTGCCAGGGCGCGAGGCCGAGATCGCCGATCAGCACCGCCGGTCCGTTGGTGAGAAAGCCGAAATAGCCGGTCGTCCCCAGCGAAAAGACGCCGGCATAGGCGAGGAAGCGGCGATGCTGGAGGATTGCCCAGTAGCGCCGAAGGATGACGTCCCAGCCAGCGACCTTGCCTCCCTCGGTCGGTCGGCTTTCCGCTAGCTTCAGTCCTGTCATCACACCGATGCCAATCGCATAGAGACCAAGCGCCAAGAAGATGGCGTGCCACCCGAAAGCCGCGTCGATAGTCCCTCCGATAACGGGCGCGATGATCGGAGCGGTGGACTGGATCATCGAAACCAGCCCCAATATCCGCGCCGCCTCCATGCCCGTTAGCCGGTCCTGAATGACGGCGCGCGGCGTGACCAGCGCGGCGCAACCGCCGGCCGCTTGCAGCATGCGCGCCGCGATCATGATCTCGATCGACGGCGCGAGCGCGGCGAGCAGGCTGGCGCAGGCGAAGACCGTCAGCCCGCCGAAAAGCACCGGCCGCCGCCCCAGCCTGTCCGAGAGCGGGCCGACGAAGAACTGGACGAAGGCGAAGGTGAAGAGGAACAGCGAGACGGTGAACTGTGCATTCCGGTAGCTCGTCTCGAGGTCGCGGGCGATCGCCGGGATCGACTGGACATGGATCGACATGGAGAGCGGGCTGATGGCGGCCATCAGCCCGAGCATGACGATGAAACGCCAATCGACCGTCGTCCCCTTCCCCGCCTGCATGGTCAGGGCCGGGAGCTACCGCCGGCCACGCCGGCGATCCGGAAACGATCGGCAGCGCGACGAGACAGGATCAGCCTCGCGCCTTTTCGGCCCGCCGCATGAAATCGACGAAGACGCGAGCGATTTCCGCCTCGTGCGGCTTCCAGTCTTCCCAGGCGATCAGTTCAACATCCTGATCGGTGATCGGAAGCTGGTGGAGCTCGCTGCCCTTGATCAGCTCGTTCGCGGCAAGGCCGCTCACCGAGGAATGGGTGTGGTCGTTGCCGGGAATGACGAGGGTCGGGACCTTGATGGTCGCCAGCATCTCGGGCGTCGCGCCCATCACCCGCTCGCCGGCATATTCGTTGAAGCGCCGGAGGAGGTTCTTCTGGATTTCGATGAAGCGCTTCACGTCCATGGCGAGAAGCTCTTCCCGCGCTTTCGGGTAGGTCGCGGCATAGTCGCGGAAGCGCTGGGAATCTGCCACTGCCTGCATGCCGCCCTTCTCGGCGAGGTCGATGAAGACCTGATAGTAATTATGCGGCAGCCGCTCCGTGGCGATCGGCCCGCCCGAGACGCGCATGATGAGAAGGCCGCTCAGCGCCTCCGGATGACGCAGCGCATACATGACGGCCGTGCGCGCGCCGGAGGAGGAGCCGCTGATATAGGCGGGCAGCATGTTGAGCTGGCCGAGGAGCTTGTACAGGTCGTCGGCCCAGATCGACTCCTCGGTCGCCGTGTCGTCGAAGACCATGCTGGAAGCGCCGGTGCCACGCCTGTCGTGCAGGAGGACCCTGAACCCTTCCGCCGCGATCAGCTCCCCGAGCGGCTTCATCTCGGCCGAGCCGCGCCGCGCGCCCGGCATCAGGGCGAGAACCGGCCCTTTGTCCCCGACGACCTCATAGACGATCTCGACATCGCCGACCTTTGCCTTCGCCATGTATCCCTCCTTGTTTTTCTGGCTCTCCGTTGTGTTTCATGCCCGCGCCGGACGCGCAAGGGCATGGAACGGTCGGCTCGCATTTTGCCGGTGGCCGTGTCACAAGGGCGAGGCCTTCCGAGGCTAAGTTCCGACGACAAGCACAAGAAAAGGAACCGGAAATGCCTGCCCCAGCCCTTGATACCTACGGCCCAACCGCCGGCCGCAAGCACCTCCCCGGCAAGTCGCCGCGGCCGAAGACCCTGACCGTGGACCTCCACAACCATTTCCGGGTCGATGCCGCCGAAACCTTCGTGAAGCCGTATCTGCCCGAGGACGCCAACACCAATCTCCGCTTCTCCAACCCGAAGACGCAGGAAATCTATCATCGCCAGTTCGATTCCCGCGTCGCGACCTGGACCGACATCCCGACCCGCCTCGCGGCGATGGACAAGATGGACCTCGACGTGATGGTGGTGTCCTGCCTGCCGACACAATTTTATTATGTCGTCGACGCCAAGGCAGGCCACGAGACCAGCCAGATCGTCAATGACGGCATCGCCGCTGCGGTCAAGCTTCAGCCCGACCGCCTCGTCGGCCTCGGCACGGTGCCGCTACAGGATACCGACCTCGCAATCAGGGAGTTGGACCGCTCGATCAACGAGCTAGGCTTTCGCGGCGTCCAGATCGGCGCACGGGTGCGTGACGAGGAACTGTCGGCCGAGCGGCTGGAGCCCTTCTGGGCGCGCTGCGAAGAGCTGGACATCCCGATCTTCATCCACCCCTCCTCCTTCGCCAGCCCGCGCTTCTCCCGGCATTATCTGACGAACGTCATCGGCAATCCGCTCGATACGACCGTTGCCGTGCATTACCTGATCTTCGACGGTGTCATGGCCCGCTACCCGAAGATCAAGTTCTATCTCTCGCATGGCGGTGCCTTCGCTGCCGCCTATGGTGCCCGCATGGACCATGCCTTCGGCGCACGAGAGGATGCCCGCGAGAAGATCGACGAATTGCCGAGCACCTATCTCAAGCGCTTCTATGTCGACACCATCGTCTTCGCGCCGGACCAGCTCGAATATCTGGTGAAGAAATTCGGCGCCGATCACGTCGCTTTGGGCACGGACTATCCCGCCGACATGGCTGAATACAATCCGGTCGAGCATGTCTATCAAACGGAAGGGCTGACCGAATCCGACCGCGAGAAGATTTGCGGCCTGAACGCGCTCAGGCTCATGAATCTCGACGCTTCCCGCTTCCGGAAGCCGGCGGCCGCCTGATCGAACTGAAGAGGGAGCCGATCACTCGGCTCCCTCCTTCTCATTTCAACGCTTATTCCGCTGCCGCCTTCTCGGCCTCGACCACCTGCCTAACGGCATCGACGATCCGGTTGCGGTTCGGGAAAACGAAATCCTCCAGCACCGGGCTGTAGGGAATCGGCACCTCCAGCGAGCAGACCCGCAGCACCGGCGCACGAAGCCGCGCAAAGGTCGCCGGGTCTTCCGTCACCAGCGCCGAGATTTCCGCCGCCGCGCTCGCTGTCGGCCCGGATTCGTCGGCGACGACCAGCCGGCCGGTCTTGCGCACGGAAGCACGGATCGTTTCCCTGTCCATCGGCACCAGCGTACGCGGATCGACCACCTCGACCGAAATGCCCTTTTTCGCCAGCATCTCGGCTGCGGCCAGCGCCTCATGCACCAGCCAGGCTGTCGCCACGACCGTCACATCCTTGCCCGGCCGCTTGATGTCGGCCTTGCCGATCGGAACGACATAGTCCTCCTCCGGCACCTCGCCTTCCACGTCGAGAAGACGGAAGGAGTCGAAGACGATCACCGGGTTGTCGTCACGGATCGCTGCCTTGAGGAGACCCTTCATGTCATAGGGTGTCGAGGGAAGGATGATCTTCAGGCCCGCGAGGTTCATATACATGGAATGCGGGCTCTGCGCGTGCTGCGCCGCGCGGTTGCCGCCGCCCCCGATCCAGGCGCGGAAGGTGATCGGAAATTTTGCCTGCCCGCCGAACATGTAGTGGATCTTCGCCGCCTGATTGGCGATCTGGTCCATGGCGACGAAACTGAACGTCACCTGCGCCCAGTTGACGATCGGCCTGTAGCCGGAGCCCGCCGCTCCGATCGCCATGCCGGTGAAACTTGCCTCGGCGATCGGCACCTCGCGCACCCGCCCTTCACCGAATTCCTTGAGAAGGTCCTGCGGCGCGTCGGTGGACATATGGAAGGTTTTCGGGTCGCGCCGCATTTCCTCCGCGACGGCTTCGGCACCGGCCCTGGCGTAGCTGATGGTCCTCATGGGGATGTTTCCTCGATCTTGTTCCGGTGCGTTCAGGCGAAAAGGTCTTCCAGCGCCTCCTCGGGCCTGGGAAACGGGCTCGCCTTGGCGTAGGCGACGGCCCGCTCGATCCGGGCTAGGATTTCCCGGTCCATTTCCTCCCATTCCGCCTCGCTGAGCTGCCCCTGCTGGCTGCGGATGTGAGCGATGAGGCGCGGGATCGGATCGCGCTGCTTCCAGCTCTCGACCTCTTCTATCGGTCGGCGATCAAGCTGCTGCTTCCGCTCGGTGTGCTTCCGCCAGCGATAGGTCTTGCATTCGAGGAGCGTCGGCCCCTCGCCGGCCCGCGCCCTCGCCACCGCCTTGGAGGCGGCCTCATGCACGGCGAGCACGTCATTTCCGTCCACCAGCACGCCAGGAATGCCATAGGCAGTTGCACGCGAAGCGACATCCGGCAGTGCCAGCGTCGCGCTGGACGGCGTCTGCGCGGCCCAGTGATTGTTCTCGCAGACATAGATCACCGGCAGCTTCCACGCCGCAGCAATATTGAGCGATTCATGGAAGGGGCCAGCGTTCGATGCCCCGTCCCCGAAGAAGGCGACGGCCACCCGGCCTTTGCCGTCCATCTGCGCGGCGAGTCCCGCCCCGGTAACGATCGGGATACCCGCCGCCACGATGCCGTTCGCCCCGAGCATGCCGATGTCGAAATCGGCGATATGCATCGAGCCGCCCTTGCCTTTGCAATAGCCCGTCTCGCGCCCGTAGAGTTCGGCCATCATCCGATCGAGATCGGCGCCCTTGGCAATGCAGTGCCCATGTCCCCGATGGGTCGAGATGATCTTGTCGTCACGCTCCAAGGCTGAGCAGACGCCGACTGCCGCGGCCTCCTCGCCGATATAGCAGTGCAACGCTCCGTATATGTCGCCGGCCTGATAGTCGTCCGATGCCCGCTCCTCGAAGCGTCGGATGGTCTGCATCAGGCGCAGCATGTTCCTCTGGATTTCCGGCGAAGGATTCATTGGCGTTTCGACCCGTTCTGTTTTGGTTCGGACCGCCAAATGAAATCGGCGGCGGGTTTTCCCGCCGCCGATGATAGCAATTCCCGCCTTCTCCGCCAGTGCAGAGGGGCATCAGGCCTTCTTGATGTCGTCCTCGGTCACATCGCCCATATAGACGTAGCCGGTTTCGGCGACATCACCCGCGCCGATATAGAGGCCCGCGACCTCCAGCGGCTCGGTCTTGCTGGCATTGACCAGCCAATGCTCGACACCCTTCGGGATGAAGTGGAAATGGCCGGCGCGGACCCTGTCGACCTCGCCGCCGGCACCGGCGATGCCCTCGCCGGAGATCACGTAGTAGATCTCCTCGCAATTGTCGTGGCGATGCTTCTTGTGCACAGCCCCTGGCATGAACTTGGCGCGGAAGACGGTCGTGGTCGAGCCGTTCTTCTTGGAGATGGGCAGGCGGAAATCGGTGATCGACCAACCGTCCTTGGCGTCCATTTTCTCCGGAGCGACATCGTCGACATGGACGAGGATGCCCTCGGTGATGCCGTTCCGCGGCGCGTCGATATCGGCCTGGGTGACGTCGGCGACATATTCGTAGCCGGAATCCGCCACATCCTTCGCGCCGATATAGAAGCCGATGCACATGGACGGCTCGTCCTTGGACGCGTTGAAATAGAAATGCGGCGTGCCCTTGGGCATCAGCCGGCAATGGCCGGGCCGCACCACGGCGCGCTGATCGCTCTGGCCGACGACGCCTTCACCGGAGAAATAGAGGCAGATTTCGTCGCTCTTGGTGTGAAGGTGCTTCTTGTGTGTGGAGCCTGGCCGGAAGATCGAATGGAACACCGTCGTCGAGGAACCGTCGGCTCCGGTGATTGGCAGGCGGAATTCGGAAATCGACCAGCCGTCCTTCTTCTGCATGCTTTCCGGTTCGACGTCATCGACGTGCACGAGCTTCGGCTTGATCGCCATGTCCTTGTCCCTCTCCTGGCTGTTTCTCCCACGGGATTTTTCCCGCCTGGACCGGCGGGTTTGTCGACCTTGCCAGCCTTGCAGTCAAGCGCCCCTTTATGGACGAATCAAGCGTTTGATCCAAGGATACGCCGCTTGTCTGGCCGCTTTGGCGGAATCACGGGGAGGAGCAGATAGGCCGGCTTCGATTTCCGGAAATGAAGCGTGGTGGTTCCGCCGAAAATCTCGGGCGGCCGGTCGTCCGGATCGTCATGGAGGAACGGCCCGCAGCCGGTCAGTTCGTTCTTGAAATTGGAGAGCTTTCCGCCGCTCCCTCCGCCATAGACATAGTCCTTGCCCCGGATGGTCAGCCCGATCCGGTAGCCGGCTGGCACCACGATCGAGGTCGGCAGGATTTCGATATCGAGTTCGGCGACCTCACCGGGCTTGAGCTGCTGCTTGCGGTCATGGCTGTGATAGGGCCTCCAGGGCTTTGACAGCCGCTTGTCGAGCTTTCGGTGCGAGGCTCGCAGCCAGCCCTGCCCGATCGGCGTGTGCGGGTCGATCGCCCCCTGGAAGACGATCTCCTTCATGTCGGCCGCGAAGACCCGCAGCACGACGAAGAGATCGGCGTCGCTGGTCGAGGAGGAAACGAAGAGCTTCAGCGCCGATGGCCCGGTGATTTCCGTCTCCGCCTCTAGCGACGCGCTCAGGAAGGTGACGCCGTCGCCGAGCGCCGCGAAACTGATTTCGCCCGCTTCTTCCGGCTTGCCCCTCGCAAGCGATTGGCCCGCGGGATCGAGATAGAGCTTAGTCCATTTCGTCCGGGCGAGCGGCCATTCCGTCTCGGCGCGCGGAACGAATATCTCGCCGGGATGGCGGATTTGCAGGAGCACCCGCGGCTGCTCCGACCAGCCCGTATCCCGGCCATGCAGGAAGAAGTCGAAGAAGCGTTTCTGCTGCTCGCGGCCGTAATCGGTGTAGAAATGCGTCCAGTGCTCGATGCCATGCGCCTCGAGCCATTTCTCCTTCGAGGCGGCGCGGGTGAAGGCCTCGAAATTGCCGCGCGGGTGCAGCCCCTGCCCACCCCAGTTCGCCGCCGAGAAAAGCGGCACCTTGATCTTCGACCAGACCGGCGAACGCGCCTTGTGATAGGCATCGTCCAGCGGATGCTTGCGGATTTCATTGCCGAAATCGACCCGGTTCCGCGCCAGTTCCTCCTCGGAGAGCACCACCGGCCCGCAGACCAGTTCTCCATGCACGCGCGAGTGCTTTCCCCGCTCGCCCGCGCCATGTTGAACGGTCTTCACCTGCATGTCGTACCAGTTCTCCCAGAAGGTCGAGAGAATGCCGCCATGATGGGTCATGTCGCGGTACCAGTCAGCTCCCCCCTCCCAGACGCAGATGGCAGCGAGATGAGGCGGCTGAAGGCTCGCCACATGCCACTGATTGGTGCCGAAATAGGAGATGCCGTTGAGGCCGACCTTGCCGTTCGACCAGTCCTGCACGCCGGCCCATTCGATGCAATCGTAGAAATCCTTCGTTTCGCGCGGCGAGAAAGGATCGACGACGCCCGGCGAACATCCCGCGCCGCGTGAATCGACCCGCACGCAGGCATAGTCGTGCGGCACCCATTTCTCCGGATCGACCACCTCCCAGGCCTGATAGAGATTGCTCGATCCTGCGGCGACGTCGGGATGCTTCTCGACCATCCGTTCCCACGCGCTCGGATAGCCGTCCTGGAAGGCGAGGCCCTTGGCGTATGGCCCGTAGGTCAGGATGACCGGATAGCGGCCGCGCTTCACCGGCCGGAAGATGTCGGCGCGCAGCACGAGCCCGTCGTCCATGCGGATCGGCACGTCCCAGTCGATCCGCATGCCGTCGCGCACTTCGCTCCGCGACTTTCCCGTCCCGGCCTCGGCGAGCGCCATCAGGCGTCCACCGCCTCGCGCCCCGCCCGCACCCTGTCGAGCGTTCCCTCGAAGAAGGTGATCGGCGGATAGGCTTCGGGATCGGTGACGACATCGATCAGCGTCGTCACGCCGCTCCCGAGCGCCTCCTGCAAGGCCGGCAGATAGTCCTCAGCCTTCTCGACCCGCACGCCCCGCGCGCCGCAGGCCCGCGCCACGGCCGCGTGATCGACCGGCGCGAAATGGCAGGCGCTGGTATAGCCGCCGAACTTCACGTCCTCGGCGTCCTTCTGGTAGCCGAGGACCCCGTTGTTGAGGACGGTCAGCACGACCGGCGCCTTCATGCGAACGGACGTTTCCAGCTCCGACCAGACATGGGCGAAGCCGCCGTCGCCGACGACGCAGATCACGGGCTTGTCGGGATGCGCCTGCTTCGCGCCGAGCGCCATGGGCAGGCCCCAGCCGAGCCCGGCAAGG
>Ga0164243_10015236_pt1 | contig 10638 bp, 9 predicted proteins | sample OricompcompostOP_FD_108781 | JGI IMG/M metagenome (GOLD analysis project Ga0164243, IMG submission 108781) | Organic Plus compost microbial communities from Emeryville, California, USA - Original compost - Organic plus compost (OP) | ecosystem: Engineered > Solid waste > Mixed feedstock >...
CGTTGGGCCAGCCGGGGTTCGTCGCGACGCTCGTCGTCGGCGCCGTGCTCCTGAAGCTCCTCGGCGGCTATTTCGTCGGCCGCCTGCAGCACATGAGCGCGCACGAGTCGCTGGGCGTCGGCATCGTCATGAACGCACGCGGCGTGATGGAGCTCGTCATCGCGAGCATCGCGTTTCGAGCCATGCTCGTCGACACCGAAGTGTTTTCCGCGCTGCTGCTCGTCGGGCTCGTCACGACGGTCGCGACGCCGTTGATGCTGAAGCGCTGGCAGGCGCATGCGCCGCTTGCGGTGGATGCGGGCGAATCGTCGCGATTGCGTTGAGAATGTCGCCATGACGCAACCCCTCTCCACAGCCAGTCCGGCGCAAGCAGTGCCCGCGATCAGCGCCCGTGCGCTCGGATATCGCTACGCCGACGCCGCAGCGCCCGCGCTCGAAGACGTGAGCTTCACCGTGCCCGCCGCGGAAATCTTCGGGCTGCTCGGCCCGAACGGCGCGGGCAAGAGCACGCTGCTCGGCCTGTTGTCCGGCAGCCTCGATGCGCAGGACGGCGAGATCACGATCGCCGGCGAGAAGCTCACGAAACGCACGCGTCACATCAAAAGCCTGAGCGCCGTCGTGCCGCAGGAATACGCGTTCTACGAGAGCCTGACGGGCCGCCAGAATCTCGATTACTTCGGCAGCATCTTCGGCCTGTCGCGCGCCGAGCGCGCGGCGCGTTGTGAGCGGGCGATCGAGATCTGCAGGCTCGAACAGCATTTGAATCGGCGCGCCGGCCAATACTCGGGCGGCTTGAAGCGCCGTCTGAATCTCGCGATCGGCTTGTTGAACGCGCCGAAGATTCTGTATCTCGACGAGCCGACGGTCGGCATCGACGCCGAATCGCGGCGCTTCATCATGGATGCCGTGCTCGGGCTGAAGGCGCTCGGGACGACGATCGTCTACACCTCTCACTACATGGAAGAAGTGGAGGAGCTGTGCGATTCCGTCGCCGTCATCGATCAAGGCCGTCTCGTGCTGCAAGAGCGCATGGGGAATCTGCTGCGTCGTGAGGGCGGGCAGTCGCTGCAGTTCACGCTGCACGAACCGGACGCCTCGCTTGCGGCGCTGCTCGCGCCGTTCGGGGCAACGCATGTCGATTACCGAACCTGGACTGTGATCGTCCCCTCCGCGCGCATGCCGGAGGTGCTGAGCCTGCTGCAGCGTCACGGCGCGACGTTCGACCGGCTGCAATACGGCGTCAGCCGTCTCGAGAAAATCTATCTCGATCTGCTGCTGCGCGGCGCGCCGCAGCCGGAGGCGCTCGCATGAGCCTGCGTGCCTGGCGCGCGAGCGTGCACAAGGAGTTCCTCCTGCTGCTGCACGATTGGCATGCGCTGCTGCTGTTGTTCGTCATGCCGCTCGCGTTCCTCGTCATCATGTCGCTGGCGATGCAGGACGAGTTCGCCCAGCGCGCCGGACAGAAGCTGACCGTCGCCGTGATCGATCACGACGACACGCCCGCATCGCGCGCGTTCGTGGCGGCGATCGCGACGAGCGAAACGGTCGCGGTTCGCAACGCGAGCGGTGACGGCAGCGTCAAACAGCAGATGCACGATGCGGGCGATGCGTTCGGCATCGAGATCAAGAAAGGCTACGAGCGCGCGCTGCCGCAGGCGGCAGCGCCGGTGTCTGAGCGGATCGTGCTGTTCGTCGCGCCGGACACGACGCGCCAGACCGAGCTGATCTTCGCGGGCACGCTGCGCGAGATCCTCGCGCGCGAACGCCTGACCGCGATTCTCGGTCCGCTCGCGGTGCTCTCGCGCGGCGGCGCCGGCGGATTCGACGCGGCGAACTCGCAGCCCGCGATCGAATATACGTATGAAGCCAAGAACGGCGCGCAGGCGCCGAGCGCCGTCCAACAGAACGTGCCCGCGTGGCTCGTGTTCGGCACGTTCTTCGTCGTCATTCCGCTGTCGAACACGCTGATTCGCGAGCGTCAGCAGGGCACGCTGAAACGTCTGCGCACGATGCCCGTCGGCCAAGGCACCTTGCTGCTCGGCAAGCTTGCGCCGTATTTCTTCGTGAACATCGTGCAAGTCGTCCTGATGATGGCGGCCGGCGTCTGGCTCGTCCCGGCGTTGGGCGGTGAGGCGCTGCAATTGCACGGCTCCATGCTCGCGCTGGCAATCGTCTGCGCGACGCTGAGCGTCGCGGCGCTCGGCTATGCATTGTTGATCTCGGCGATCACGCGCACGACGGAGCAGGCGAGCTTGCTCGGCGGCGCGGGCAATCTGATCCTGGCGGCGATCGGCGGCATCATGGTGCCGAAGTTCGTCATGCCCGAAGCCATGCAGCAGATGACGAACGCATCGCCGATGGCGTGGGGTCTGCAAGGCTTTCTCGATGTGCTGTTGCGCGGCGGCGGACCGGGCGAGGTTCTGCCCGAGGCCGCGGCGCTACTGACGTTCGGCGTCGCAACGCTCGCGATCGCCTGGGCGCTCCTGAAACGAGCAGTAGGTTGACATGTTGAACGCGGATGAACTGAAGCAGGCGTTGAAGGCGATGATCGTCAAGGAGTGCGACAAAGACGTCGATCCGGCGACGATCACGAACGAGGAGCAATTGATCGGCGGCGGCCCGCTCGAGCTCGATTCGCTCGATGCCTTGCAGATCTGCATGGCCGTGCAGGAGCGCTATGGCGTTCGCATCGAAGACGGTCCGAAGGCGCGCAAGGCGCTGCGCAACATCGACGCATTGGCTGAAACGATCCTCGCCGAGCGGCCGCAGTGACGCGGGGCTGTTTGCGGCGGAGCGGCGCTCGTCGTCTCGGCACGAACGTCAGTCGTTGAGCCCGGAGATCATGCGTTCCGTTCACCTCACGGGTTTCGGTCTACACACGACCCTGGCGCGCGGGCTCGACGCCAACGTCGCCGCGTTGAATCGCGCACCGCTGCCGCCGCGCGAAGTGCCGGTTCGATTCGGCGACGAGGAGCGGCTGATTCCTTACTACGTGCTCGCGGAAGCACCTCTCGAGCAGCTGGAAGAGCGCTTCGAGCGCGCGCTGCACGGCGTGATCGACGAGGCGCTGCAGCGCGCACGGCTGTCGCGCGCCGAGCGGCGCGCGATGGGGTTTTTTCTCGGCTCCTCGTGCGGCGAGATGCCGGTGCTCGAAACCCAATATCGACGCGACCTGCAGATCTCGCGCGATGCGCTGCCGATGCTGCAGACGAGCAGCATGGGCAATCTCGCGAATCGCCTGCGCGCGCCGTTCGGCATTCAAGGCCCCGACTACAGCTACTACACCGCGTGCACCGCGAGCGCGAATGCGCTGCTCGCCGCGACGAACATGATCCGCGCGGGGCGTTTGCAGCATGCGATCGTCGTCGGCGTCGAGATGTTCAATGTGATGACGGCGCTCGGCTTCAGCGGCTTGCAGCTCATCACGCGCGACATCATGCGTCCCTTCGATCGCCGCCGCGGCGGGCTCGTGCCCGGCGAAGGCTGCGGCGCTGTCGTGCTGAGCGCCGAGCCGTCGGACAGCGCCTGGACGATGCTCGGCGGCGCGAACCTGTGCGACACCCACAGCATTTCGGCGACGAACCCCGACGGCTCCGCGGTCGCGGATGTGATTCGCAGGGCGCTGCAGCTTTGCGGCCTCGGTGCAGAAGACATCGCCGCGTTGAAAGCGCATGGCACCGCGAGCCTGCTCAACGACGAAGGCGAGGTCGCCGGATTGCGGCGCGTGTTTGCAGAGATCCCGCCGGTGTGTGCGCTCAAACCCTATATCGGCCACACGTTCGGCGCGTGCGGCATCGTCGAGCTCGCGCTGTTCTGTACGTCGATCGATCGCGGCGTACTGCCGGCGACGCCCGGCATCTGCGCGGGCGACAGCGATCTCGAGATCACGCTCAATCAGGCGCCGCGGCCGCAAGGGCCGGGCAAGTTCATGATGAATTACTTCGGTTTCGGCGGCAGCAACACCTCCCTGATCGTGTCCCGGTCAAAAACGGCCTCATTCAACTCACCCTCCCCCGCGCGAGCGGGGGAGGGCTAGGGGAGGGGGTTCTTCTCATGTCTCCCCTCTTCATCAACGCCAGCTCCGACTTCGTCGCCGTCAACGACGGCGATGCCGCCGCGCTCGACTTGAAGCCGCTCGTCGCCGAGGCCGTCGGTCCCGTGCGCCGGATCGCGCGCTTCATTCAACTCGCGCTCATCGGCGCGGGCCGCTGTGGCAAACAGGTCGAGCTGCCGAAGGACGCGGCGGTGTACCTGGGCTCCGGCCGCGCCGATCTCGAAATCACCGTCGAAGTGATGCAGGCGCTGTGGCGCGATGGACAGGCGCCGAAGCCCTTGAGCTTCATCAATACCGTGAGCAACGCGGCGTGTTTCTACGTGGCGCAGGGATTGAAGCTGACGGGCCGCAGCAGCTTCGTCTGCAATCGCTATTTCGCGTTCGAGTCGATGCTGCAGCTCGCGGCGCTCGATCTCGAGTGCGGCTTCGTTGGCGCGGCGCTCGTCGGCACGGTCGATGTGGTCGTGCCGCCGATCGCGGGACATCGCGTGCGATTGGGACTCGCTGCGGACAGGCCCGTCGCCGATGCCAGCCATTGGTTGTTTCTGGATACACAACCCAGCGCGACGACGCTCGGGCGATTGCTCGCCGCGGAGCACTGCGTGGACGAGGCAGCATTGCGCGCGTGGCTCGCACGCCAGTCGCTCGAGCGCAGCTGGCATCTCGCAACCGGCCAATTCATGTCAGCGGAGGAGGCGAGTGAGTGGCAGCGTGAGCTTGGCATGCAGCCGTTCGACTATCGCGCCGGCCGCGCGTACTACGACAGTCAGAGCGGTGCGGCGATCGGCGAGTACTTGCGCAGGGAGCAAGGCACGCTGCTGCATCTCAATCGCGATCCTGGCGGGCGATACAGCGTCATGGTCGTGGAGAAAGAGGGCATGGCCGCGCAGAAAGACGCGATGGGCGTGGAGAAAGCCGCGACTTAGCCTCGAAATGTCACGACCGGCAGCCCAAGACGCCTAGGACAATCGCAATTGCGTCCCTTCCCCCGCGCAGCGGGGGGAAGGGCAGGATGGGGGCCACTGAGCCCGGCACAAACCCACAGGACCCGCACGGATGCGCGACCGCCGCACACTCGAAAGAGCAAGGAAGCTCCGCCGCCACTCCACCGATGCCGAGCGCCGCCTCTGGAGCTATCTCCGCCGCCACTACCTCGGCTGCCGATTCCGCCGCCAATGTCCCATCGGCCGCTACATCGCCGACTTCGCCTGTTTGTCTCCGCGCGTCGTGGTGGAGCTCGATGGTGGGCAGCATCTGAAGCAACGTCGGTATGACGCGGCTCGTGATCGATTCATGCGTGAGCAAGGGTTTGTCGTGCTGCGGTTCTGGGACAACGAGGGTGTTGCTGCGGACGGAGGCGGTATTGGAGGTGATTTGGCTGGTGGTGCGCAAACTTCAGCGGCCCCCATCCTGTCCTTCCCCCGCTGGCGCGGGGGAAGGGACGTAGGCCGATCGGCGCACCCAGAACAGGCGCCGCGCCGACGATCAGCGCGCGATTGTTTCACTCGTAGCACAACGCTGCAGCGCACGACATCGACGGGAAACATCCTCGATCGAGACTTTCCCTCGACTGCCGAGGCGGCTTCATCGCCGCCGGCAGCCGGTGAATTCAGCTCGCTCATCGAGGACGTGCACATGGCCGCTCATCGACTCGTCCGCCCCTCGCGCCACGCGCTCCTGATCATCGCAACGCTCGCGCTCGCGGCGTGCGCGACCGAACCTTCCCGCCCGGTGACGGAGGTTCGATCACCGCCGCCGGCCCTGCCGGACACCACCGTCTACTTCTATCCGCAAGCCGACCGCGCGATCTCCGCCGAGCAGCAGGACCGCGACAAGTTCGAATGCAACGCGTGGGCGGTGGAACAAACCGGCTTCGATCCAAGCTCGCCCGATCTGCCACCACAGCAACGCGTGCGCGTCGTGCGCGGCGGGCCGCCGCCCGGCACGGGCACAGCGGTCGGTGCGGTCACAGGGGCCGCGCTCGGGGGTGTGTTGTCGAGTCCGTGGCACACCGGGCCCGGCCTCGTTTTCGGCGCGATCACCGGCGCTGCGATCGGAACCATCGCCGAGGCCGCGAGCAACGAGCAGGCGAATCAGGCGCAAACACGCGCGGATGCGGACGCGCGCCGCGCGCGCGACGCGTCGCTCGAGCGCAAGGCCAGTGACTATCGACGCGCGATGTCGGCCTGTCTCGAAGGGCGCGGCTACAGCGTTCGATGACGCATCGACTCGCGCGTACGGGTTTCCCATTTGAAGAGGTACCCACCATGAGCACTCGAAACCTCCGCACTCCCTGGTATGGAACGCTCGGAGCTCTGTTGATCCTGAGCCTCGCAGGCACGTCGCTCGCGGAAGCGCAGTTTCATCACGCTCCCATGCATCAACACTTCGACGGCCGTTTCGCGCACAACCACTACTACCTGGATCGCGGCTACGTCGTGGAAGGCGCGCCGCGCAGCGGCTTCGCGATCGAGCACGGTCCGCAGCACTTCTGGTACGACCGCGGCCAGTGGTATCGCAGAGACGGCGTGCGCTGGATCGTCGTCGGCGCACCGATCGGCGCCTTCGTGCCGGTGTTGCCGCCGTTCTTCACGACGGTCTGGTTTCACGGCGTCCCCTACTACTACGCGAACGACACGTACTACACCTGGGACGACTCCCGCGAAGCCTATGAAGTCGTAGCGCCGCCGGACGAGATCGATTCCACCGGCAGCGCGCAAGCACCGTCGAGCGATTCGATCTTCATCTATCCGAAGAACGGCCAATCGTCCGAGCAGCAGGGCCGCGACCGCTACGAATGCTATCGCTCGGCCGTCGACCAGACCGGCTACGACCCGACGCAGCCCGGCGGCGGCGTGCGCCGCGAGATCGCAGTCGCGAAGCGCGCGGACTACTTCCGCGCACAAGCCGCGTGTCTCGATGCGCGCGGCTACAGCGTCAAGTAGGCGCGAGGAGATGAGTCATGAGCCTGTTTCCGTTCTCACCGCTCCCGCAGCGCCAATGCGGCCTCGCCGCCGTCGCGGCTGTCCTGCTCGCGCCGCATGTTGTCGCAGCCGGTCCGATCTCGCGCGCACCGCCGCCGACCGTCACGCACAGTCAACGATCCGATGGATCGACTCTGCTCGGCACCGTGCTCAACACGGAGGGCGTCGTCGAGCTCGCGGCACCGACTCTGCGGGTGAGTTGCGAGCCGAGCGATACGCGCCTCGAGGAAGGACGCGCGGAGCTCGACGCGGCGCGCGCCGCGCGTGAGGCAACACGCGCCCAGGTGGTTCAGGATCACCTGCGTGTCACCCAAGAGCCCGCTGCGACGATCGAGACGGCCCAGGACGAAGAGGACCTGAAGTCCGCCGGTGCGGAGGTGCACAACGCGAAAGGCGACGTGAGACAAGACGAGGACGAGCTGCCGCAAGCAACCTGCACCGAACTGCGCCCGGCCGGGCCCGTCCCGAACGCTGGCGACATCGCCGAGGTCCGGATGGAGCTTCCAGCCCAATACCTGCAGCCGTTGCAACGAGCGCTGCACACGGGCTCGGCTGCGGTGATCGCGTACTCATTCTCGGATCGCAACCCGATCACCGGACGATTGATCTCGGTCGAAAGCGCGCTCGCAGGCGATGCGCCGATCGTGATCGCCCGCGCGCGCCTCAATGACTCGCTGCACAAACTGCGTCAGGCAGAACTCGTCGACGTCGCCGTGCAACTCCCGGCCGGATGACGGAGTTCACTGCAGATGCGATGGCACGCGCAGCGCAAGTACGTCATCGGTGCAGCGGTCCTAGCGGTTGTCGTCATTGTCGTTGCGAGCGTCATCCATTCGCGCATGCGGTCGTCCGCCGCGCAGAGCTTCGCCGGTCAGCATCCGAAAACGACTGTCGGTATTGCGGTGGCGGCGCGCGCCGACATTCCGATCACGATCGATGCGCTGGGCACGGCGACGCCGCTCGCGACCGCCGTCGTGCGGCCGCAGGTTTCCGGAATCCTGACGCAGGTGCGCTTCGTGGAGGGACAGACCGTCTCGCAGGGCGACACGCTCGCGGTGATCGACGAGCGGCCGTTCCAGCTCGCGCTGGATCAGGCGCTCGGCACTCTGCGGCGCGATGAAGCGCAGCTCGAGCTGGCGCGCGCCGAGCTCGCGCGCGATCAGATCCTGCTGAAGCAGGATTCGATCGCGCAGCAGGATGTCGATGCGCAGCGCGCCATGGTGCATCAGCTCGAGGGCACCGTCGTCAACGACCGCGCCGCTGTCGGCATCGCGCGCCTCAACCTTAGCTACTGCAACATCACCGCGCCGATCAGCGGACAGGCCGGGCTGCGCACCGTCGACCCGGGCAACATCGTGAGCACGACCGACACCACCGGCATCGTGACGATCACTCAGGTGCAGCCGATGGATGTCGCGTTCACGCTGCCGGCGGATCAGATCGTCGCCGTGCAGCGGCGTGTCACGTCCGGTGCGCAGCTGGCCGTGACCGTGATGGATCGAACGCTGAAGACGACGCTCGCGCACGGCACGTTCTCGACGCTCGACAACCAGGTCGATGCGCAGACCGGCACGGTGCGCGCCAAGGCGCGCGTCGACAATGCCGCACGCCTGTTGTTTCCCGGCGAGTTCGTCAATGTGCGGCTGCTGCTCGACACCCTGAAAGGCGCCGTCGCCGTGCCGAGCTCGGCGGTGCATCAGGGTCCGCAAGGCGATTACGTGTGGATCGTATCGAGCGATCACACCGTTCACTTGCGGGGCGTGCGCCGCGGGCCGGCGACGGAGTCGCTGATCTCGCTCGAGTCCGGCGTCGCCCTCGGCGAGCAGGTCGTCACTGAAGGCTCGGATCGGCTGACCGACGGTGCGAGCGTGCAGGCCGCCGGCGCGCCGCATCCGCGGCCTGGTATCTCGAGATGAGTCCCTCCGCACCTTTCGTGCGCCGGCCGGTCGCGACGACGCTGCTGATGGTCGCGATCGTGCTCGCGGGCCTGATCGGCGTGCGCCTCATGCCGGTATCGGCGCTGCCGGAAGTCGACTACCCGACGATACAAGTGCTGACTCAATACCCGGGCGCGAGCCCAGAAGTCATGAGCACGACGGTGACTGCGCCGCTCGAGCGCCAGTTCGGCCAGATGCCCGGGCTCAGGCGCATGTCGTCGACGAGCGCCTCGGGCGCATCGCGCGTGACGCTCCAGTTCGATCTCGATCTGACGCTCGACGTCGCGGAGCAGGAAGTGCAAGCGGCGATCAACGCCGCGGCTGCGCTGCTGCCGACCGACCTGCCGGCGCCGCCGACGTACGCGAAGGTCAATCCCGCGGACGCGCCGGTGCTGACATTGGCCGTGACGTCGCGTTCGCTGCCGCTGACGAAAGTGCGCGACATCGTCGATGCGCGGCTCGCACAGAAGATCTCGCAAGTGCCGGGCGTGGGCCTCGTCAACGTGAGCGGCGGGCAGCGTCCCGCCGTTCGCATTCAGGTCGATACGCAGGCGCTCGCGTCGTTCGGCATTTCGCTCGCGACGCTGCGCACGACGATCGCGAACGCAAACAGCAACGGCGCCAAAGGCAGCTTCGACGGACCTGCGCTCGCGTTCACGATCAACGCGAACGATCAGCTGCTCACGCCGGAAGACTACAAGCAGCTGATCATTACCTACGCGAATGGCGCGCCCGTGCGTCTCGGCGACGTGGGCGACGTCGTCATTGCGCCCGAAGCGAGCCAGCTCGCCGCGTGGGCCGACCGATCGCCTGCGATCATTCTCGACGTGCAGCGCCAGCCAGGCGCAAACGTCATCGCCACCGTGGACGCGGTGCACGCGCAATTGCCGGAGCTGCTTGCGGGTCTGCCGGCCGGACTCCAGGTCCGGGTGCTCGCCGATCGCACGGACAGCATCCGCGCGTCCGTGCGTGACGTTGCGCTCGAGCTCGCGCTCGCCGTCGTGCTGGTCGTCGCCGTCATCTTCGTGTTCCTGCGCAGCGTGCCGGCCACGCTCGTCGCCGCGCTCGCGGTGCCGATCTCGCTGACGGGCACGCTCGGGGTCATCTACCTGCTCGGCTACAGCATCAACAATCTCACGCTGATGTCGCTCACGATCGCGTCCGGCTTCGTGGTCGACGATGCGATCGTGATGATCGAGAACATCGCGCGCTACGTGCGCGCGGGCGAGGCGCCGCTGCAAGCGGCATTGAAGGGCGCGAGCCAGATCGGCTTCACGATCATTTCGCTGACGGTGTCGCTGATCGCGGTGCTGATTCCGCTCTTGTTCATGGGTGATGTCGTCGGCCGGCTGTTTCGCGAATTCGCGGTCACACTGTCGATCTCCATCGTGATCTCCGCGATCGTCTCCCTGACGCTCACGCCGATGCTGTCGGCACGTTGGTTGAAACGCGAAGCGCCGGGCGCGGAACGGCGCGGCATCGCGCGGATCCTCGAGCGCTACGACGCCGGGCTCGGCTGGGTGCTCGAGCATCAGCGCACGACGCTCATGATCGCGGGGGCCACGCTGCTTCTGACCGCCGCGCTGTACGTGTGGATTCCGAAAGGATTGTTCCCGACCCAGGACACGAACCAACTGGATGCGCAGGTGCGCGCTGCCTCCAA
>Ga0164243_10015239_pt1 | contig 10637 bp, 7 predicted proteins | sample OricompcompostOP_FD_108781 | JGI IMG/M metagenome (GOLD analysis project Ga0164243, IMG submission 108781) | Organic Plus compost microbial communities from Emeryville, California, USA - Original compost - Organic plus compost (OP) | ecosystem: Engineered > Solid waste > Mixed feedstock >...
CGCCTCCTCAAGGACCGCATCATCTTCCTCGGTACCCCGGTTGACGACCAGATCGCCAACCTCATCATCGCCCAGATGCTCTTCCTCGATCACGACGACCCCGAGCAGGACATCAAGCTCTACATCAACTCCCCCGGCGGCGCCGTCTATGCCGGCCTCGCCATCTACGACACCATGCGGATGGTCCGCGCCAACGTCCAGACCTACTGCATGGGCATGGGCGCCAGCATGGCCGCCGTCCTGCTTGCGGCCGGCGAGCAGGGCAAGCGCTACGCGCTGCCGAACTCCCGCATCATGATTCACCAGGGCTCGGGCGGGTTCCGGGGCAACATCCCCGACCTCGAGGTGCAGGCGAAGGAGACCTTCGCGGTCATCAACACCCTCACCGAGATCCTCGCCGTCCACACCGGCCAGACCTTCGAGAAGGTCAAGGCCGACACCCAGCGCGACTACTACATGACCGCCGAGGAGGCCAAGGAATACGGCCTCATCGACGAGGTGCTGTATCCCGCCGAGCTCGCCATTGCGGGCGAGCCGGGGCTCAACGGGTCGCGGTCCTGACGGACTCCGGGAGCGGCGGTTCCGGAACCGCCGCTCCCGGCTCCAGGGATTCGCGTCGGCCAGCGGCGGTTCCGTCGAAAGACGCGGACGGCAAACGATCTTCACGAGGTGTTCGGGTGCATTACCGGTGCTCATTCTGCAACAAGGGCCAGGAAGAGGTTCGACGGCTGATCGCCGGTCCAAACCAGGTGTACATCTGCGACGAATGCGTCCAGCTCTGTCGCGAGATCATCGAGGAGGACGAGCCCGTCGCCCCTCGCTCTGAACCAACCCTGGCCCGCATCCAGACGCCGCGCGCCCTCTACGACCAGCTCAACCAGTATGTCGTCGGGCAGGATCACGCCAAGAAGATCCTCTCCGTCGCCGTCTACAACCACTACAAGCGCATCAACGCCGGCCTCCTGAACGACGACGACATCGAGTTGCAGAAGAGCAACATCCTGCTCGTCGGCCCCACCGGCTCCGGCAAGACCCACCTCGCCCAGACGCTCGCCCGGCTGCTGGATGTGCCCTTCTCCATTGCCGACGCCACCGCCCTCACCGAGGCCGGCTACGTCGGCGAGGACGTCGAGAACATCCTCCTCCGCCTGATCCAGAACGCCGGCGATGTCACCCGCGCCCAGCACGGCATCATCTACATCGACGAGATCGACAAGATCGCCCGCAAGTCGGACAACCCGAGCATCACGCGCGATGTCTCCGGCGAGGGCGTGCAACAGGCGCTCCTCAAGATCATCGAGGGCACCGTCGCCAACGTGCCGCCCCAGAGCGGTCGCAAGCACCCCCACCAGGAATACATCCAGATCGACACCCGGAACATCCTCTTCATCTGCGGTGGCGCCTTCGAGGGGCTGGAGGAGATCGTCACCAAGCGCATCGGCAAGCACCACACGATGGGCTTCGGCGGCAAGACGGAGGCCGGCATCGAGACGGCTAACCCGCTCGCCTACCTCACCCACGACGACCTGATGAAGTACGGCCTGATCCCGGAGTTCGTCGGGCGGCTCCCCGTCAGCGTCTCCCTGAATCACCTCTCGCGGCCCGAGCTGATCCGCATCCTCACCGAGCCGAAGAACGCCGTGGTCAAGCAGTACCAGAAGTTCTTCGCGCTGGACAATGTCGACCTCGTCTTCACGCCGGACGCCCTGGAGGCGACCGCGAAGCAGGCCGAGGACCGCAAGACCGGCGCGCGCGGCCTGCGCACCTCGATCGAGGAGGTGCTGCTGGAGGTGATGTACGAGATCCCCTCGCTTCGCAACGTGCGCAAGTGCGTGGTGGATGCGAACGTCATCACCAACAAGAGCCGCCCCCTGCTCCTCACCGGCGACGAACAACCGATCGAGTACGACGAAGCGGCCTGACCCCCCCTTCATACGACATCCCCGGACGGGCGCCCCGCGATTGCGGGGCGCCCGTCCGTTTTTCCGCATAAACCCGCGTCTGGCACACATTCGTGAATGCAATGGACGACTAGCCCGTTGTAGTCAGCTCGGGATTCGTGCTAGCATGTGCCCACGAACGAAATTCCACGCCAAGAGGGTTGCTGAACGGATCGCATCTGCGCCTCGCGTATGACGCTCCCGGAGCTCCCCGTGCGGACCGGTCCGCCGGGGCACCGGGGTCGCCGGTTTCCCGGAGGGATCATGAACCTCAAGTACGTCGTGCAGCGTATCGGGCTGTTCTTCGTCGTGGTGTGGGGTGCGGCGACCCTCAACTTCTTCCTCCCCCGGCTCGCCCCTGGCGACCCCGTCCGCTCTCGCCTCTTCGCGATGATGACCCAGACAGGCTTCCAGCAGTCGGGTGTCGAGGAGATGGTGAAGGCCTATCAGGCCAAGTTCGGGCTCGACAAACCGCTGTGGCAGCAATACCTGAATTACCTGTGGGATACGCTGCACTTCGACTTCGGCTACTCCCTCTCGTTCTTCCCCAACCGCGCGCTCGACCTCATCATGCGCGCCCTGCCGTGGACGATCGGCCTCCTCACCGTCACCACGATCCTCTCCTTCGCCATCGGCACCATCCTCGGCGCCCTCATCGCCTGGCCGAGATCCCCGAAGATCCTCGAATGGTTCCTCGCCCCGATGCTCACCCTCGCGGCGATCCCCTACTACCTGCTCGCCCTCATCCTCGTCTACGTCTTCGCCTTCACCCTGAAGTGGTTCCCGCTCTCCGGCGGCTACCAGGCCGGCACATTGCCGCAGTGGTCGTGGGGGTTCGTCTGGGATGTCATCGAGCACTCGATCCTGCCCGCCCTCTCCATCATCCTCGCCGCCATCGGCTCGTGGGCAATCGGCATCCGCGCCATGATGGTCACCACCAGCGGCGAGGACTACATGACCTTCGCCGAGGCGCGCGGCCTCAAGGACAAGACGATCTTCTCCCGCTACGCCCTGCGCAATGCCATGCTGCCGCAGGTGACGGCCCTCGCCCTCTCGCTCGGGCACGTCGTCTCCGGCGCCCTCATCGTGGAGGTCGTCTTCACCTATCCGGGTGTCGGCTCGCTCCTCTACAACGCCATCCAGACCGCCGACTACTTCATCATCTACGGCGTCGTCTTCATGGTCATCCTCACCATCGCCCTCGCCACCCTCGTCGTCGATCTGCTCTACCCGCTGCTCGATCCCCGCATCCGCGTCTGACCGGCCGCGGCCGATCGCGCTGGTTCCGCATCGCGCCGCCCCCCGGCGCGCGTCCACTCCGGAGGTGAAGGGTCATGGACCTGGCAATGCAGGTTGAGGAACAACTCGTCAATGCGCCCCCCGATTCCGGCCTCCGCCGCCGGACGACCTGGAAATACCTGCGGCGCAACCCGAAGCTCGTCGTCGGGGCCCTGATGTTCCTCGGGCTGCTGGCGTTCTCCTTCCTCGGGCCACTCTTCGTGAACACGGACGAGGCCGCCCCGATGTCGGCGATGCCCGTCACCGCCCCCTCGCGCGAATACCCCTTCGGCACCGACGACCAGGGCCGTAACCTGCTCGCCGTCGCCGTCGTCGGCCTGCCGCTGACGCTCCAGGTCGGCCTCATCGCCGGCGTCGTCGCCATCCTCATCGGCACCATCCTCGGTCTCACCGCCGGCTACCTCGGTGGCTGGGTGGACCTGCTCATCCGCGGCATCTGCGACATCCTGCTCACCGTGCCGGGGCTGGTGGTGCTGATCACCGTCGCGGCCTCGATCAAGGGGTCCATCAGCGTGCAGACGATGGGCCTCGTGGTGGCGGCGCTGGCCTGGATGTGGCCGGCGCGCACCATCCGCTCCCAGGTGCTCAGCCTGCGGGAGCGCGCCTACATCCAGATGGCCAAGCTCTCCGGCATGCGCACGCCGGAGATCATCTTCCGCGAGATCATGCCGAACCTGCTGCCCTTCCTGGCCGCCAGCTTCGTCGGTTCCGTCTCCGCGGCCATCCTCGCCTCGATCGGCCTGGAAGCCCTCGGCCTCGGCCCCCAGAGCGAACCCACGCTGGGCATGACGATCTACTGGAGCATCACCTACAACGCCGTCATCCGGGGCCTCTGGTGGTGGATCGTGATGCCGATCGCGCTCATCATCATCCTCTTCCTCAGCCTCTTCCTGATGAGCGCCGGGCTCGACGAAATCGCCAATCCCCGCCTCCGAAAGGCCGACGCATGAGCGCACCGACAGGCACTGCCACCGCCACCGAACCCACCTCCAGGCGCCTGGTGCATCGGGTCGTCTCCGATGAACCGATGCTTACCGTCGAGGACCTGCGCGTGCAGTTCCCCACCGATCGCGGTGATTTCAACGCCGTGAACGGCGTCTCCTTCACCCTGAACCGGGGCGAGCGCTTCGGTCTCGTCGGTGAATCCGGCTCCGGAAAATCCACCACCGCCCTCGCCATCATGCGCATGATCAAGCCGCCCGGCCGCATCATCTCCGGCCGCATCCTGCTCCACCGCGACGGCGGCACCGTGGATATGGCCACCCTCTCCGACGAGCAGATGCGGGAGATGCGGCTCTCCGCCGTCTCGATGATCCCGCAGGGGTCCATGAACTCGTTGAACCCGGTCCGCCGCGTGCGGGACCACTTCGAGGACAGCATTCTCGCCCACAACGAGAAGGCCACCAAAGGCGAGATCGCCGAGCGCATGAAGGAGCTGCTGACCATGGTCGGCCTCCCCCTCAGCGCCGGCAAGCTCTATCCGCACGAACTGAGCGGCGGCATGAAGCAGCGCGTCTGCATCGCCCTCTCGATCACCCTCGCCCCCAGCGTGATCATCGCCGACGAGCCGACCTCCGCCCTCGATGTCGTCGTGCAACGCCGCGTGATGGAGACGCTCGGCCACGTCCAGGACCTGATCGGTGCCAGCGTGCTCTTCGTCGGGCACGACATGGGCCTGCTCGCCCAGTTCGTGGACCGTGTCGGGGTCATGTATCGCGGCAAGCTGGTGGAGGTCGATACCATCCAGAACATCTTCGCCGCGCCCAGGCACCCCTACACGCAGATGCTCATCTCCAGCCTGCCGACGCTGACCGAGCGCGGCGCGTTCCGCAAGGCGCGTTCGGCATCCGACGCCGCCACCGCGGCGAACATCGCCGCCTCCACCCCAGGCACCTCCTCGTGAGCGGCGCACGACCGATGGAAGGACGCGATGTGAGCCAGCCGATCCCCTCATCCCAGCCAGGTTCCGGCGCGAACCTGCTGGAGATGCGCAACGTGAGCCAGATCTTCGGCAATCCGGACAAGGGCGGCACCATCGCCCTCAACGACATGTCGTTCGCGATCCCGGAGGACAAGCCGATCTTCACCTCCCTCGTCGGCGAGAGCGGCAGCGGCAAGACGACCTTCGCCCGCCTCCTGCTCGGGTTCCAGAACCCGACGCGGGGCGAGGTCCTCTACCGGGGCAAGAACATCGCCTCGCTCAATGGTGCCGACTCTCGGGCATTCCGCCATGATGTCCAGGCGGTGTTCCAGGACCCGTTCGAGGTCTACAACCCGTTCTACAGGATCGATCACCTGCTGGAGGTGCCGATCCGCAAGTTCAAGCTCGCCAGATCGAAGGCCCACGCCCGCACGATGATGGAGGAGGCCCTCGTTGCCGTCGGCCTCGACCCGCGGGTCACGCTCGGGCGCTACCCGCACCAGCTCTCCGGCGGCCAGCGCCAGCGCATCACCGTCGCGCGGGCCCTGCTCCTGAAACCGAAGGTCATCATCGCCGACGAGCCGGTCTCGATGGTCGATGCCTCCCTCCGCGCCTCCATCCTCGGCACCCTGCGCGACCTGCACGACAGCTACGGCATCTCCTTCCTCTACATCACCCACGACCTGACGACGGCCTACCAGGTGAGCGACGACATCCTCGTGCTCTACAAGGGCAATGTCGTGGAATCGGGCGACGTGGTGCCGGTCATCAAGGACCCGCAGCACCCCTACACGCGACTGCTTGTCTCCTCGATTCCCTGGCCGGACCCATCGATGCGCTGGGGCGACGAGACCCCACCCGATCCGGCGACCTTCTCGATGCCCCCCATCCTCAACCGGCGGGAGCCGCCCTCCGAGGCCGCCCCTCCCTCTTGACCGCTCCCACACAGCGGGACCCGACCCCCTCCCGGATGCGGCAGCAGTCGCCCAGGGGGCCGGGCAGCTCGGGACCCGAACGACCGGATGCCACACACGGGAAGGGAGGATCGCTGACGCAGCGCAGCAGCCACGATGATCGCAACGAACCGCGAACCGACCCGTTCATGAACGACGCCCTGGCGTTGTATCCCGTCCCACGACGGTACGAGGAATGAACCGTGACCGACATCGCCGAGAAGATCAGCGCACCGATCTCCCGCCGCACCCTGCTGAAGGGTGCCGCTGGCGCCGCCGTCGGCGGCATGCTGCTCGATATCCCGCTGCCCGCCTCCGTCATCGCCGCCCAGGACAGCGGGCAACTGAAGGACGTCCCCCGCAACCGCACCCTGATCTTCGGCATCACCGCCGTGCAGATCACCGATGCGACGACCTTCAACCCGTACGTGCCGGGTATCGGCACGAACACCGGCTTCCCCTACTGCTTCGAGCCGGCGTTCTACTACAACGCCTACAACACCGAGTCCGTCTGCGGTCCGGAGGGCATGGACTGCGAAGCCGGCCTCGTGCCCTGGCTGGCCACCGACTACAAGTACAACGCCGACTTCACCGAAGTCGTCATCCACTGGCGCGATGGCGTCACCTGGAGCGATGGCCAGCCCTACACCTCCGATGATGTCGTCTTCACCATCGAGATGCTGAAGAAGAACGCGCCCTCGCTCGGCTGGTCGATCGACATGACCAAGTGGGTGAAGTCGGTCGTCTCCACCGACAAGCTCACCACCACCATCACCCTCAACGAGCCGAATCCCCGCTTCATGACCCAGTTCTTCACCTATCACTTCGACATCGGGCTCATCATCGTCCCGAAGCACATCTGGGAGAAGGAAGACCCGACCACCTACACTTTCCTCGATCTCGCCAAGGGCCTGCCGGTCACCACTGGCGCCTGGAAGATGGTCCAGACCTCCGGCGAGCAGCGCATCTACGACCGCAACGACGACTGGTGGGCCGCCAAGACCGGCTTCCACGCCCTGCCCAACGTCGAGCGCATCCTCATCATTCCGGGCGCCGACGAGACCAAGATGGTCCAGCTCGCGATCGCGAACGAGGACGACCTGTCCATCGACCTCCGCCCGGACAACATCCAGGCCATCCAGAAGCAGAACCCGGCGATCAAGACCTGGACCGGAACGAATCCGCCGTACGGCTATCGCGACTGGTGGCCGATCGGCCTCGGCTTCAACTGCATGAAGGAGCCCTACAGCGATCCCGACATCCGCTGGGCCATCAACTACGCGATCGACCGCGACAAGCTGATCCAGTTCGCCTACAAGGGCGCCAGCGAGAAGTCGATCCTGCCCTTCCCGAACTTCCCGGCGCTCGTCGCCTACATGGACCAGATCAAGGACCTGCAGGACCAGCTCAACGAGTCTGGCCAGGACAAGGTCGACGAGAAGATGCAGGGCAAGGGCTGGAGCAAGAACGGCGATGGCATCTGGGAGAAGGACGGCAAGCCCTTCACCATGGTCATCACCAGCCTCACGCTTTTCCAGGACATCGCGCCGATCCTCACCCAGCTCCTGCGCCAGGCCGGTTTCGACGCCTCCTTCAAGAACGCCATCGGCAACGAGTTCGCCGACACGGTCTACACCGGCGACATCGACGCCTTCATCTTCGGTCACGGTGGTTCGATCCGCGACCCGTACTTCACGCTCAACCTCTATCACAGCCGTTACTCGCTGCCGACCGGCGAGCGCGCCCAGCAGCCCTACCGCTGGGTGAACGAGGACTACGACAAGCTGGTCGACGAGATGGCCGTGGCGGAGGAGGGATCGGACAAGGTCGCCGAGCTGTTCAAGCAGGCGATGGCGATCTGGGTGAAGGATCTGCCGGACGTGCAGCTCGCCCAGTGGTTCCACCGCATCCCGACGAACTCGACCTACTGGACGAACTTCCCGGACGAGAACAACCCCTACATCAACACGGCCTTCTGGCATCGCTGCTCGCCGCTCTGGATCAACACGATCAAGCCGGTGCAGTAGCCGAAGCGCATCCCGGGCGGCGGCATCATCCCCGCCGCCCGGACAGCGGGAGGGGAGGCGCTGGCTGGAGCGCCTCCCCTCCTGCTGTGTCACCCCGAATGGGTGTCGTCATGAAACGGCGGATACTCCCCACCTCGACGGAGCATGGGAGGACCGGCCCCGTGCATGCCCCTCACCTCGGATGGGTCATCCCGAGCGGAGCGGTGGCATGCTCCGTCAGGCGGCCACGAGGGGCGCATCTGCGCGTCGAAAGAGCTCCTGCCTGGCATGCAGGGTCATAGTGGTCCATCTCGCTTACCCTGGCATTCGTGACCATGCGAAAAACGCAAGAGAGCATGTCATCCTTCGCTTCGCTCAGGATGACATGGGATGGTGAGTGTGTGGGGAGCTTCACGAATGCCACGTTAGGCGAGACAATCCAGAAGTGGTCCATCTCGCTTACCCCGGCATTCGCAACAAGGACGGCGAACCACCGGCCGCGGCAACCACTGCGAGGATCGCTCCTCCATGCCGAGAAAGTGCGTTCGTGGCCAGGCAGACAGACGGCCCGCGATCGCGCAAGACGCCCTCGCCTGCACGCCACCCGGCTGGTATCGTGACGCCAGCATATCTGCACCACACCCCACCGAGGATTCCTGCCGTGACGCACGTCCACGACCACGACCACAGCCACAACCACGACACCGGGCCAGCCCACTCCGAGCGACACCGCCCCCTGTATCACGTCACGCCGCCCCAGCACTGGATGAACGACCCCAACGGCCTCATCCAGTGGCAGGGCATCTTTCACCTCTTCTACCAGCACAACCCCTTCGGCTCGCTCTGGGGAAACATGCACTGGGGCCACGCCATCAGCCGCGACCTCGTCCATTGGGAGCACCTCCCCATCGCCCTCACGCCCGACGAGGACGGCCCGGATGACGGCGGCTGCTTCTCTGGCGTCGCCATTGACGCCGATGGCACCCCGACCCTGATCTACACCGGTGTCCGCAAGCCCGATCATGAGCCGCAGCTCCCCTGCCTCGCGACCTCCGACGATCCCCTCCTGCGGACATGGACGAAGTTCCCCGGCAACCCGATCATTCCCGGCCCGCCGACGGGCATCGATGCCGTCATCTTCCGCGATCACACCGTCTGGCGGGAGGATGGCGTCTGGTACCAGGGCATCGGCTCCGGCATCGCGGGCGAGGGCGGCACCGTCCTCGTCTACCGCTCGGACGATCTCCTGACCTGGGAGTACCTGCATCCCCTCGTGGTCGGCGACGCCACGCAGACCGAGCCCTTCCCGACCGGCACCGGCTGGGAATGCCCCGATTTCTTCGAGGTGGACGGCCGGGCCGGCCTCATCTTCGCCTCGCATGGCCCGGGCGGCCTCAACGTCGCCTGGCTCACCGGCGATTACGTCAACCATCGCCTCCTCCCCTCCTCGACCGGGCTGGTCGATGCTGGACCGAGCTTCTATGCTCCCCAGAGCTTCATCGACGAAGCCGGCCGCCGGATCATGATCGGCTGGCTGCGCGAGCGCCGCGCCGACGATGCCCAGGTCGCGGATGGCTGGTCCGGCGCCATGACCCTGCCCCGCAAGCTCTCCATCGGGGAGGACGGCACCCTGCACAGCACCCCCGTGCCGGAGATCGCCCAGCTCCGTGGCGAGCACACCGCCCTCACCGCGGATGACATCGCCGAAGACGGCACGGTGACGACCGCCGCCGGTGACGCGATCGAGCTGCAAGCAACCTTCTCGCCGGCGTCGGAGCCGGTCGGCCTGCTCGTGCGGCGCGATGCCGTCACCGGCGAGCACGTCCGCATCACCGTCGATCCCCATGCCGGTGAGCTGATCCTCGACACCACGAGCGGCAGCACCGATCCGGGGACCTTCGGCATGCGCACCGTGGAGCGCGTGGCGCTGGAGGCGGGTGCCCCGATCGCCCTGCGCGTCTTTATCGACCGCTCGGTGATCGAGGTCTTCCTGAACGACCGCATCGCCGTCAGCGACCGCGTCTACCCGTTCTCGCATGAGGCGACCGGCATCGCTGTCATCGGTCGCGAGCTTCTCCAGGCGCTCGATGCCTGGCAGATGCAGCCGATGCGTGTCACCGGCATCGAGGCGGAGGTCACCGGCGAACCCGGCCCGGTCCGATGATCGCCGATTGCATCCCGCATCCCGCCGCTACAATGCCGGATGCAACCCATCCGCAAACCGCCGCGTCCGCGCCCGAAGACGGGCTCCAGTCACGACCACACGGGAGTATGAAACACCCATGACGAGCGCCATCCTCGCCCGCAAGCCCCTGGGCACCACTGGCATCGCCGCCCCCCCGATCGCCATCGGCTGCGCCCCGCTCGGGAACATGCCGGATACCTTCGGCTACGCCGTCTCGGAGGCCGATGCGATCGCCACCGTCCTCCGCGCGCTGGACGGCCCGCTCGACTACATCGACACCTCCGCCGAGTACGGCGACGGCGAGAGCGAGCGCCGCATCGGCCTTGCCTACCA
>Ga0164243_10015241_pt1 | contig 10637 bp, 9 predicted proteins | sample OricompcompostOP_FD_108781 | JGI IMG/M metagenome (GOLD analysis project Ga0164243, IMG submission 108781) | Organic Plus compost microbial communities from Emeryville, California, USA - Original compost - Organic plus compost (OP) | ecosystem: Engineered > Solid waste > Mixed feedstock >...
CGCCGGCACGTTGTCGAACAGCGCGATGACCGCCTTCATCCGCGTCGGCAGATCGGCATAGGGCCGCGCGAGATAGACGTTGGGATCGAGCCCGCCGCCGACATAATAGGCCGGGTTGGTGTGGGGCAGGTCGGCATCGGTCAGCCAGAACAATTTTCCCTGCGCGACCTTGATCAGATAGTCGCGCTCGAAACGCTGCTGCGGGGTCAGGCTGGCGTCGGAAAAGCCCTGTGCCTTGCGAAGCGCGGCGTTGAGGAAATCGGCCTGCCGCTTCAGCCCGGCCTCGCTCCAGTCGGGCAATCGCCCGTCGAATTCGTGCTTGCCCTGATAGACCGCAAAGGCGGGGTCGAGCTTGAACCACCCATCGATGAAGCCGTTGACGAACGGCGTCCAGTCCGGGTTCGGCGCCGTCGCGCCGCCGGGACCATAGGAAATCGCATTGGCGGCTTCGGCAGCGCCGTTGCCCTGCTGCGACGGCGCGCATCCCGCCAGCGCCGCCGCGCCGATCGTGGCGAGCCACGTCCATTTTCCCCTCATCGCGTCCTCTCCCTGAGTCGTTTTTCGCAACGATGCTGGCAGGTTGCGCGAGGCGGCGCCACCCCCGCAACGACCATCGGCGTCCGCGACGCAGCCCCGTGCCGGAGAAGCGAAACCACTTCATCCTCAAGCATTGGCATATTGCCGCCCGCCCCCGCCCGGCCCTAAAGCGCCTGAAACATGGCCGACCATATCCACCCGTTCCGTATCGCCAATTTCCGCGCATACTGGGCTTCGCGCCTGTCGATGACGCTCGCGCAATATGCGATGATCATCATCATCGGCTGGCAGACCTACAATATCGCCCGCGAGACGATGTCGCCGCCGGAGGCCGCCGCGCGGCTCGGCATGATCGGGCTCCTCCAGTTCATTCCGCTGTTCGTGCTGACGCCGGTGGTCGGCTGGGTCGCCGACCGGCTCGATCGCCGCAACATCGGCCGCGCGACCGTATCGCTGCAGACCTTGTGCGCGGCGACCCTCGCCTTTTTTACCTGGCACGGCGCGATGACGCTGCCGATCCTGTTCACGGTCGCGGTGCTGCTCGGCGTCGCCCGCGCCTTCTCCGGCCCGGCCTTCTCGGCGCTCGCCCCCAACCTGGTGCCGAAGGAAGTGCTGCCGCACGCCATCGCGCTTTCCTCGATCTCCTGGCAGGTGGGGATGATCATCGGCCCGTCGATCGGCGGCTATGCCTATGCGATCAGCCCGGCTGCGGCCTACATCGCCTCGACGGTCCTGTTCGCGGCCGCCCTCATTGCGGTGTCGCTGATCGGCCCCGTGCCGCGCACCTTCGCCCCGTCGCGCGCGCATCCGCTGCGGCAGATCGCCGAGGGGCTGGCTTACGTCTGGCAGAACAAGCTGGTGCTCGGCGCGATCACGCTCGACCTGTTCGCGGTGCTGCTCGCCGGCGCGACCGCGCTGTTCCCGGTCTATGCGCGCGACATCCTCCACGTCGGCTCGCGTGGTCTGAGCATGCTCGCCGCCGCGCCCGCCGCCGGCGCCGCCGCCACCGCGATCGTCTTCTCGTTCCGCCCGCTCAAGAGCAACGTCGGCCCGAAGATGCTGGTCGCCGTCTTCGTGTTCGGCTGTTCGCAGATCGTTTTCGGGCTGTCGCACTGGCTGCCGCTGTCGCTTGGCGCGCTGTTCGTGTCGGGCTGCGCCGACATGTTCTCGGTCTATATCCGCCAATCGCTGATCCAGCTCCACACGCCCGACGACAAGCGCGGCCGCGTCTCGGCGGTGTCGCAGCTCACCATCTCCGCCTCCAACGAGCTGGGCGAGGCTGAATCGGGCTTCCTCGCCTCCTTGTTCAGCGCGCCCTTCGCGGTCGTCGCCGGCGGCCTCGGTGCGATTACGGTCACGCTCTTGTGGACGTGGCTATTCCCGAGCATCAGGAACGCGCGAACATTCGACCCGCCCGAGACGTTGCACGACCCGAGCACGAGACTGGAGACGGTATCATGAAGGCCAACACGATCCTCGACACGATCGGCGACACGCCGCACATCCGCATCCAGCGCCTGTTCCCCGGCGCCGAAGTCTGGATCAAGTCGGAACGGTCGAACCCCGGCGGCTCGATCAAGGACCGTATCGCGCTCGCCATGGTCGAGGATGCCGAGCGCACCGGCAAGCTGCGCCCCGGCGGCACGATCGTCGAGCCGACCAGCGGCAACACCGGCATCGGCCTCGCCATGGTCGCCGCGGTGAAGGGCTACAAGCTGATCCTCGTCATGCCCGAGAGCATGTCGCTCGAACGGCGCCGGCTGATGCTGGCCTATGGCGCGAACTTCGACCTCACCCCCAAGGAAGGCGGGATGAAAGCGGCGATCGAGCGCGCGATGGCGATCGTCGAGGAGACCGACGGCGCCTGGATGCCGCAGCAGTTCGACAATCCGGCGAACGTCGAGATCCATGCGACCGCCACCGCCAACGAGATCCTCGACGACTTCCGCGACACGCCGATCGACGTCATCATCACCGGCGTCGGCACCGGCGGGCATATCACCGGGGTCGCCGAAACGCTCAAGAAGGTCTGGCCGAAGCTCAAGGTCTATGCCGTCGAACCGACGCTGTCGGCGGTCATCTCCGGCGGCAAGCCCGGTCCGCACCCGATCCAGGGGCTCGCTGCCGGCTTCATCCCCGCCAATCTCCATACCCAGGTGCTCGACGGCACGATCCAGGTCGAGGCCGACGACGCCAAGGACATGGCCCGCCGCGCCGCGCGCGAGGAGGGCATGCTGGTCGGCATCTCGTCGGGCGCGACGCTCGCGGCGATCCGGCAGAAGCGGCCCGACCTGCCTGCCGGGAGCCGCATCCTCGGCTTCAACTACGATACCGGCGAGCGCTACCTCTCGGTCCCCGACTTCCTGCCCGAGGCCTGAGCGGCCGTCCGATGCACCGGCTGGCAACCGCGCCGCCGCCCGCGCCGATCCGTGCGAGTCCGGCGGTGCGCGCGGTGCTGGCGCTGATCGCGATCGCCGCGATCGCGCTGCCGGCGCTGGTGGTGACGCTCGCGCCGCCGCTGCTGGTCGAAAAGGCGGTGCGCCGGGTGCCCAGGCCGCACATCGTCCCGCCTGCGGTGCTGCCGCCGGTCGAGCCGCTGCAACTGGTCGACCTCACGCCCGACGAGGCGCGCGCCTACAACGCCTCGATCCCCTTCTCGACCGCGCCCAATCCGGCCGCGCGGCCGTTCCACCTGACCGGCGCCGAGGCCGACCAGCAGCGCGCGATCGCCTGCCTCGCCGCGGCCGAAGTCTATGAGGCCGGCGACGACGCCGCGGGCGAAAAGGCGGTCGCGCAGGTGGTGCTCAATCGCCTGCGCCATCCCGCCTTCCCCAAGACGGTCTGCGGCGTCGTCTTCCAGGGCGCGGACCGCACGACCGGCTGCCAGTTCACCTTCACCTGCGACGGCGCGCTCGATCGCTGGCATCCGACCGCCGCCGCCTGGGACCGCGCGCGCGACATTGCTTCAAAGGCCTTGAACGGGGCGGTCGACAAGGCGGTCGGTTACGCGACGCACTACCACACCGATTGGGTCGTCCCTTATTGGAGCGCCAGCCTCGACAAGATCGCCCGCGTCGGCGCGCACCTGTTCTTCCGCTGGTCGGGCTGGTGGGGGACGCCGCCCGCGTTCAACCGCCACCCCTCCGACGACGAGCCGGTGATCGCGCTGCTCGCCGCGCTGTCGCCGGCCCATGCCGCCGCGGCCGCCGATCCGGCCGACGCGCTCCCGCTAGACGCCGCCGCGATCGCCAACGGCGGTCTGCCCAAGCCGCTCGCGAGCGGTCCCGACACCTTCTTCGTCACGCTCGATCCCGACTGGCCGGCGGACAGCCTGCCCGCGCTCGCCGCCGCGTCCTGCGGGGAGCGCCCCTATTGCAAGTTCATGGCGTGGCGAAAGGATACGCCGAGCGCGCAGCCGATCACGCCGCAGCAGATCGACGCCATGGCCTTCAGCTACCTGCGCGACACGCCGCACGGTTACGACAAGGCGCTGTGGAACTGCGCCATGTTCGCGCGCAGCGACACGGCGCAATGCATGAAGCGCCAGCCGGCGCCGGTCCCTTCCCCGAAACTGGTCGCCGTGGCGCCGCTGCCCACGGCAAAGCCGACCCCCGACGGCCTTGTCGGGGTGCATTGGAAGCTCGATCCGGTGGGGCCGGTTTCTACGGCGCCGGCGCCTTCGCACTGACCACCCTCACCCTTCCGGGTGCTTCGCGCCTTCCTCCCTCTCCCAATGGGAGAGGAAGGGTGAGGGTGACTAGCCCGCCGCGAACTGCTCCGGCTCCAGCGCCATCATCGCCTCGCTGCCGCCCTCGATCTGCCGCCGCAGCGCGCCCGCTTCGGGCATCAGCCGGTCGGCGAAATAGCGCGCCGTCACCAGCTTCGCCTCCAGGAACGCCTTGTCCTCCGCGCCTGCCGCAAGCGCCTCCGACGCCGCCTTCGCCATCCTGAGCCACATCAGCCCCAGCGCGACGATCCCCGTCAGGTGCATGTACGGATAGGCGCCCGCCCCGGCCTGGTTCGGATTCTGCATCCCGTTCTGGACGAACCACATCGTCGCCGCCTGAAGCTGGCCCAGCGCCTTCTCCAGCTTTCCGGCGAAGTCGGCGAGCTTCTCGTCGCCCTTCGCCGCCGCGACCTCCTCGCCGACCAGCTTGAAGAACGCCTGCACCGCGCGCCCGCCGTTCTGCGCCAGCTTGCGGCCGACCAGGTCCATCGCCTGCACGCCGTTGGTGCCTTCGTAGATCATCGCGATCCGGGCATCGCGGACATACTGCTCCATGCCCCATTCGACGATATAGCCGTGGCCGCCATAGACCTGCTGCGCATCGGTCGCGATCCGATAGCCGAGATCGGTGCCATAGCCCTTGATCACCGGCGTCAGCAGCCCGACCAGATCGGCCGCCGCCTGCCGCTCCTCCTCGCTGCCCGCGCCATCCTCCAGGTCGACGAGCAGCGCGGCCCACAGGCACAGAGCGCGCAGCCCCTCGATCCGCGCCTTGGCGTCCATCAGCATCCGCCGCACGTCGGGGTGGACGAACAGCGGGTCGGCCTTCTCCTCGGGGTCCTTCGGCCCGGTCAGCGCGCGCCCCTGCCGCCGGTCCTTCGCATATTGCACCGCGTTCTGATACGCGACCTCGGCGACGCCCAGCCCCTGCAATCCGACGCCCAGCCGCGCCGCGTTCATCATGATGAACATCGCGGCCAGGCCCTTCATCTCCTCGCCGACCAGCCAGCCGGTCGCGCCGTCGTAATTCATCACGCAGGTCGCGTTGGCGTGGATGCCCATCTTGTGCTCGATCGAGCCGCAGCTGACGGCGTTGCGCGCGCCCAGCGACCCGTCGTCATTGACCAGCACCTTGGGCACGACGAACAGCGAAATCCCCTTCGAGCTGTCCGGCGCGCCCGGCGTCTTGGCGAGCACCAGATGGATGATGTTCTCCGTCAGGTCGTGCTCGCCGGCCGAAATGAAGATCTTGGTGCCGGTGATCCTGTAGCTTCCGTCAGCCTGCGGCTCGGCGCGGGTGCGGATCAGGCCGAGGTCGGTCCCGCACTGCGGCTCGGTCAGGTTCATCGTGCCGCTCCACCGGCCCGAAATCAGGTTGGGCAGGTATTTCGCCTGCTGCTCCTCGCTTCCCTTGGCGAGCAGCGCGGCGATCGCGCCATGGGTCAGCCCCGGATACATGGCGAACGCCATGTTGGCCGAGATCATATATTCCTGGAATGCGGTGGCGACGACGTGCGGCAGGTTCTGCCCGCCGAACGCCTCCGGCGCCGACAGCGTTCCCCATCCCGCCGCGACGAACTGGTCATAGGCCGCCTTGAAGCCCTTGGGCGTCGTCACGCTGCCGTCGTCGTGCCTGGTGCAGCCTTCGGCATCGCCGGTCTGGTTCAGGGGAAACAGCACCTCGGCGACGAACTTGCCGCCTTCGTCGAGGATCGCGTCGATCACGTCCGCCCCGGCATTGGCGAAGCCCGGCAGGTTGGCGTGCCGATCCAGCCCGACGACATGGCTCAGGATGAAGCGCGTGTCGCGCACCGGCGGCGTATATTGCGGCATTGCTAGTCCTTCCGGTCTTGCGCGCGGCCCTTTTCGAGCAGCGCGATGAAATCGGTGAGTTCGGCGATCGAGGCGTCGATGTCGCGCTTCTGCGCCTCCAGCGTCGCGACGCGCTCGCGGCAGCGGCGGATCGTCACCGCGCGCTGGATCCTCCGCCCGTCGCCGATGTCGTAAAGGTCGATCATCTCGCGGATTTCGGCGAGGCTGAACCCGACGCGCTTGCCGCGCAGGATCCACGCCAGCCGCGCGCGGTCGCGATGCGAATAGATGCGCTGCGTCCCCCGCCGCTCGGGCGCGATCAGCCCCTCGTCCTCGTAGAAACGCAGCGCGCGGGCGGTGACGTCGAATTCCGCCGACAGGTCGGAAATCGAGAAATGCTCGCGGTCGTGGCGCGGCTCGATCGCCGCATAGGCGGATACGGTCGGCATCGGGCGATGCTAGCCGACGCTTTACGTGAACGTCAACTCAGCTCGGCGCGCAGAGGACCCGGCCGCGCGCGTCGGTGAGCGTCGTCGCCTCCGACGGCGAATTGCTAAGCGTATCGACCGACAGGCCGGCGAGCGTCGCCCGGCCGGTGCAGAGCGCGGCGCACGCCTGCGGCAGCGCGCCGGGAAAGACGATCCCGCTGCCGTCGAACCGCGCGTCGAAGGCGCACCCGCCGCCGAGATCGATCGCCAGCCGGCCGCCTTCGCGCACCAGCGAGCCGCTGGCGCTGCACTGCTGCCCCTCGCCATAGTCGAGCGAAACGCCGATGCGGAAATCCTCGGTCGCCGGCACGACGCAGGCCCGCCCCGGATCGCGCGCATAGACGCCGGTCAGGTCGGCGCTGGCGGGATCGCGGATGACGCCCCTCGCGATCGCCGCCTGTTCCAGCCGCGCACCGGCGCCGTCGCCGCTCTCCCCCGTCGCGCCGGGCTTGTCCGAGCAGGCGGCGAGCGCGGCCAGCACCAGCACCGCCGCAAGGCGCCTCATTCGACCGGCGCCAGCCGATCGCCGTCGATCCGCCGATAGAAGCAGCTCCGCCTGCCGGTATGGCAGGCCGGCCCGGCCGGCTCCACGATCAGCCACACCGCGTCCTGGTCGCAGTCGATGCGGATGTCGGCGACCTTGAGGACATGGCCCGAGGTCTCGCCCTTCTTCCACAGCCTCTGCCGGCTGCGCGACCAGAAATGCGCTTCGCCGGTCGCCACCGTCGCGGCGAGCGCCTCGGCATCCATATGCGCGACCATCAGCACCTCGCCCGAGCCGCGGTCGGTGCAGACCGCGGTGATAAGCCCGTTCTCGTCGAATTTCGGATCGAGCGTCAGCCCGGTGTCGCGGTGGTCTGCCATGCACGCGGCTTAACGCGGTTTGATGAGAAGGAACAGCCACGGCGGCCGCGACGGCCACGCGGGAACAAAAAGAAAACACTTTCCTACAACCGCCTGTTTCGCGCATAGACTCGTCGATGAGCGATTCTCTCCCTCCCGACGACGACGACGATTGCTACGCCTTCACGCCGGTCCCCACCGTCTCGAACCGGTCCGACGGCTGGACGCCCGAGCGGCAACGCCGCTTCATCGCCGCGCTCGCCAGCCACGGCGGCGTCGCGGCCGCGGCGCGCAGCGTCGGCATGACGCCGCAGACCGCCAACCGCCTGCGCAAGCGCCCCGGCGCGGAGAGCTTCGCGCGCGCCTGGGACGCGGCGGTCGAGGAAGGCCGGATGCGCTCCTGCGACGAGGCGCTGGCGCGCGGCCTCTACGGCTATCGCGTCGCGATCGTCCGCAACGGCAAGGTGATCGGCCACCGCCACCGCGTCGACAACCGGCTGCTGTTCGCCGCCTGCTATGGCGAGCCGATGAGCCGCTACACGCGGCAGGGCTGAGCTTCGTGTCGTTTTCCCGGAACTTTCGGAACCTTCGGCTGCCTGTGCCGCTCAGGCCACCCGCAGCCGGTATTCCTTGAACTGCTCCCTGAGCGCGGTCTTGAGCAGCTTGCCGGTCGCGGTGTGCGGAAGGGCGTCGACGAACGCCACCTCGTCGGGTAGCCACCATTTCGCGACATGCTTCGCCAGGTGCTCGACGATGTCGTCGACCGTCACGGTGCCGCCCGGCTTCCGGACCACGACGAGCAGCGGGCGCTCGCCCCATTTGGGATGCGGCACGCCGATCGCCGCCGCCTCGGCGACGCCGGGACAGCCGATCGCGGCATTCTCCAGCTCGACCGAGCTGATCCATTCGCCGCCCGACTTGATCACGTCCTTGGCGCGGTCGGTGATCTGCATCGTGCCGTCGGGGTGCAGGATCGCGACGTCGCCGGTGTCGAACCAGCCGTCGGCATCGACCGCATCGGCCTCCGCCCGGAAATAGCGCTTGACCACCCACGGTCCCCGCACCTGGAGCCGACCCGAGGTCGCGCCGTCGCGCGGCAGCTCGGCGCCATTGTCGTCGACGATGCGCAATTCGATCCCGAACGGCGAGGCGCCCTGGCGGCAGATCACGTCGAGCTGCGCCTCGCGGTCGAGCGCGTCCCAGTCCGGCCCCGGCGCGAACGCGGTGGCGGCGGGCGACGTCTCGGTCATGCCCCAAAGGTGCATCGGCTTGATGCCGAGGTCGAGGAACCGCGCGAGCATCGCCCGCGGCGCGGCCGACCCGCCGACGGTGATCTGGCGAAGATCGGGCGGCACCGTGCCGCCGGCGTCGATATGCTGGAAAAAGGCGAGCCACACCGTCGGCACCCCGCTGCCCAGCGTCACCTTCTCCCGGTGCATCAGGTCGCACAGCACCACCGCGTCGTTGGTCTGCGAAAACACCAGCCCCGCTCCGGCGAGCGCGGCGGAGAAGGGCAGGCCCCAAGCGGCGGCGTGGAACATCGGCACGACCGGCAGCACGGTATCGCGCGACGTCAGGCTCATCACCCACGGCGCGGCGGCGTTCATCGCATGGAGCACGGTCGAACGATGTTCGTAGAGCACGCCTTTCGGATTGCCTGTCGTCCCGCTGGTGTAGCACAACATGCACGGCTCGCGCTCGGACCCCTCGACCCAGGCATAGTCGCCGTCTTCGGCATCGAGCAGCGCGTCGAAGCTGCCGTCGTCGAAGGCGATGAAATGCTCGATCGAGGTCCATTGCGGGCGCAGCCTGTCGACGATCGGCTGGAACGCGCTGTCATAAAGCAGCACCCGATCCTCGGCATGGTTGGCGATATAGGCGATCTGGTCGTCGAACAGCCGCGGATTGATCGTGTGGACGATCCCGCCCATCCCGATCGCGCCGTACCAGGCGACGAGATGGTGCGCATGGTTCATCGCCAGCGTCGCGATGCGGTCGCCGGGCCGGCAGCCGAGCCGTTCGAGCGCCTGGGCGAACCGCCGCGCATCCCGTGCTACGCCGGCCCAGTCGGTCCGTGTCTCGCGGCCATCGGCCCAGCGCGTGACGATCGCGCGGCCGCCATGCTCGCGCTCGGCATGGTCGAGCAGCCGCGGCACGCGCAGCTCGAAATCCTGCATTGCTCCCAGCATCCGGCACCTCTCCCCGCCCCTCGGCGGCGTGAGGGGCTACCCGACCAGCGCCAGCCTCGTCTCGGAGGTCTTGAACGCCACGTCGACGACACCGTGCACCGCTTCCAGGCTGGCGGCAAGTTCGGCGTCGAGCAGGAAGTCGCGGCCCAGCAGCACGCGCGCTTCGCCGCCGTCGGGCAAGGCCGCGATGACGCGAAGCTCGCCCCGGCCGCCGCGCGCGCCTTCGACGAGCAGGGCGACCTGCCGCATCGCCGCGGCATCGGTCACGGTCAGCTCCATCAGCACGCGCGCGCTGCTCGCCAACGTCTCGAACGGCTGGATGCGCTTGATCGTGACGCGCGGTGTCTCCTCGCCCGGCCGACGGTCGAGCTCGACCGTCAGCAGCCCGCAGCCGCCGTTCCGGGCCGCCTCCTCGAGATCGGCGGCGACCGCGTCGTCGAAACAGGTGGCGATGAACTGCCCCGTCGGATCGGACAGGGTCGCCATCAGATACCGCCGCCCGCGCGCCGAGGTACGCCAGCGCGCATCCTCGACCAGCGCCGCCATCGTCGCGCCGGTGCGCTGGCCTTCGGCGATCGGCAGCTCGCCGAGCGCCGCATAATGGCGCGCGCCGTGCATCTTCGCGAGCAGCCGGTGGCGATCGACCGGATGCGCGGAGAAATAGAAGCCGAACGCCTCCTTCTCCTGCTCCATCCGCTCGGCAAGCGTCCAGCGTGCGGCAGCGACGGGCTTGACCGCCGCATCCCCGCTGTCTGCATCGCCGAACAGGCCGCCCTGCCCGCTGGTGCGCTGCTCGTGAAGACGCGCGGCGGTTGCCAGGATCGTTTCGGCCGCCGCCGCGATGCCGGGCCGGTTGGCATCGATCGAATCGAACGCGCCGGCCGCGGCAAGCGTCTCGAGCTGACGCTTGTTGAGCAGCCGCGGATCGAGCCGCTTCGCGAGATCGCCGAGCGAGGTGAACGCGCCGTTCGCCTGCCGTTCGGCGACCAGCTCCTCCATCGCCCGCTCGCCCACGCCTTTCAGCGCGCCGAGGGCGTAGCG
>Ga0164243_10015242_pt1 | contig 10636 bp, 10 predicted proteins | sample OricompcompostOP_FD_108781 | JGI IMG/M metagenome (GOLD analysis project Ga0164243, IMG submission 108781) | Organic Plus compost microbial communities from Emeryville, California, USA - Original compost - Organic plus compost (OP) | ecosystem: Engineered > Solid waste > Mixed feedstock >...
TCCGCCGTTCGGTGATATCGCGGGTGATCTTCGCGAATCCTATCAATTTACCGTCGTCGTCGCGGATCGCGTCGATGACGACACTGGCCCAGAAAAATGACCCGTCTTTCCGGACCCGCCAGCCTTCCTCCTCATAGCGCCCGGTCGATGCGGCGATGGAAAGGGCGCGCGCCGGCTTGCCATTTTCACGGTCCGCGTCCGTGTAGAAGCGGGAAAAATGCTCGCCGATGATTTCCTGCGGCGTGTAGCCCTTGATATTCACGCCGCCCTGATTCCAGCTCGTAATGCGACCTTCCGGGCTCAGCATGTAAAGTGCATAGTCCGTCACCCCGCCAATGAGCAGGCGGAACTGCCGCTCGCTTTCCTGCAAACGCTGGTGCGCCAGATAGCGTTCGGTCATGTCGCGGGTAATCTTGGCGAAGCCGACATGGTGTCCATCCTCGTAAATGGCGTCGATCAGAACGGAGGCGAGGAAGCGGGTTCCGTCCTTGCGAATCCGCCAGCCTTCGGTCTCGCACTTGCCCTGGGTCAGGGCCGTGCTCAGCGCCCTCTCGGGCAGGCCGTTGGCGCGGTCTTCCGGGGTATAAAAAATACGGAAATGCCGGCCGATCACCTCGCCGGCACGATATCCCTTGATCCGCTCGGCGCCGCTGTTCCAGCTGACGATATGTCCATCGGGGTCAAGCATATAGATGGCGCAGTCGGCTACGCCCTCGATCAGGAGACGAAAAGAACGCTCGCTTTCAAACAGCTTGCGCTCGGCATCCCCTTTATGGCCCGTTTGCCCGTCCTTCATCTGGTCCCCATCACCACCCGCATAAAGCGCAGCCGTATTAATTGTTCCCGCAAAAAGAAGGCGTTGGCGGATTTCCCGGCGAAGTGGTTAAGACAGTATTTTGCAGTGCAGAGAGACAGCCGGCTCCTGCCCCTTGAAAAACCGCTCCGGCGCGGGCACCACTGACCAATGCTGAACCCGGGAAGGCTCAATTGGGGATTCAATCTTGGACTTGGCCGCAAGGCTTCAGGCCGGGATAGCGGTGATACTTTGACCTTGATCAAGCGCCTGTTCCTGGAACAGGCGCTGGTTCACTGGCGGCTTTACGTCGTTGCGCTCGTGTTCATGGCGATCTCCGCGGGCGCGACAGCGCTCCCCGCATACGTGCTCGGCGACGTCATCAACGAAGCCTACCTCAACCGCAACATGAACGGCGTCTTCTGGCTGAGCCTTTTGATCGTTGTGCTGTTCGCGGTGAAGGGCATCGCTACTTATATACAACAGGTAATGCTGACACGGATCGGCGTGCGCGTCGTTTCAGCCAACCAGCGGCGCATGTTCGACAAGCTGCTCAACGAAGGGATTGGCTTCTTCGCCCACCGGCACTCATCCGAATTCATCGCTCGCATGACCGCCGGAGCGAATTCTTCAGCCACCGCAGTTAACATCATCGTGTCGGGTCTTGGACGCGACTTCCTTTCGTTGGTCGGGCTTGTGACCGTGATGGTAGTGAAAGATCCGGTCCTGTCCCTGATCAGCATCATAATCTTTCCGCCAACGCTGCTGGTGATGCGCAAGTTGGTGAAGCGGCTGCGCGGCGTCGCGACGCTGCAGTTCAAAATCTACACGGATACCATCGAGATCATGCAGGAGACCGTGCAGGGCATCGGGGTGGTGAAAGCGTTCACGCTCGAGCCGTATCTCAAGGACAAGCTGGGCGACACGATCGCACGCTACCAGCATGAGGCCTTCAAGCAAGCGCGGCTCGCTAATCGCACCGGCCCGCTGATGGAATCGCTCGGCGGCATCACCATTGGCCTCGCGCTGATGTATTGCGGCTATCGCGTGATCGAGGGTGGGGCTTCGCCCGGCGAATTCTTCTCGTTCATGGCGGCGTTCCTTATAGCTTACGAGCCGGCCAAGCGGCTCGCGCGGCTCAATCTCGACATCATCCGAGAGCTGGTTGGCGTGCGCATGCTGTTTGAAATCATCGACAGCCCGGAAACCGAGAAGATCGAGGATGGCAAGCCGCCGCTGAAACTGACGGCGGCGCGTGTGGCGTTCGAGGACGTGCATTTCGCCTATCGGCCCGAGGAGCCGGTATTGCGCGGCGTGTCGTTCGTCGCGGAGCCGGCGAAGACGACGGCCCTGGTCGGCGCTTCGGGAGGCGGCAAATCCACGATCCTCAACCTCATCCTGCGCTTTTACGACGCCGGCAGCGGCGTCATCAGCATCGATGGCCAGAACATCGCCGAGGTGTCGCGGCGCTCGCTGCGTCAGCAGATCGCCTATGTCGGGCAGAACGTGCAGCTCTTCCGCGGCTCGGTGCGCGATAACATCGCTCTCGGCAAGCTCGATGCGAGCGAGGCCGACATCGTGGCGGCCGCCAGGGCGGCGCATGCGCATGATTTCATCTCCGCGTTCCCGAAGGGCTACGATACCGAGGTCGGAGAGCATGGGTTGCAGCTTTCCGGCGGCCAGCGCCAGCGCATCTCGATTGCGCGCGCGTTGATCAAGAACGCGCCGATCATCCTGCTCGACGAGGCGACGGCGGCGCTCGATTCGGAGTCCGAGCGGCTGGTGCAGGCGGCGATCGCGGAACTCTGCCGCGGCCGTACCACGATCGTGATCGCGCATCGGCTTTCCACCGTGGTGCATGCGGACACCATCATCGTGGTCGAGCACGGCCGCATCGTGGAAAGCGGCCGCCACGACGAATTGCTGCGCGCCGGAGGGCGCTATGCGGCGTTCTACCGGCTGCAATTGCAACATGATGCGGATGTCGCGGCGGCGGAATAGGCTCCCTTCCTCCCCTCCTCCCGATATGCTATCCGGCGGAGCTCGCGTGTTCCTCTCCCGCCGCAACGAAGGCCGACCATGACCAAGTACGTCATTCCGCAGCCGCCCCAGCCCGCCATCGCGGTCGCCGGGTCCGACGAGAAGTTTCCGGTCAAGCGCATCTGGTGCGTCGGGCGCAACTACGAGGAACACATCAAGGAAATGGGCCACGATGTGCGCGATCCGCCGTTCTTCTTCGCGAAGCCGGCGGACGCGCTGGTCGACAATGGCAAGACCATTCCCTATCCGTCGCTGACCAAGGACTATCAGCACGAGATCGAGCTTGTCGTCGCCATGAAGAGCGGCGGACGCAACATCAAGGCGGCGGACGCGCTCTCGCATGTGTGGGGGTATGGCGTCGGCCTCGACATGACCCGCCGCGACCTGCAGATCGCCTCGCGCAAGAAAGAGCGGCCGTGGGAAGTCGGCAAGGCGTTTGACGATTCCGCACCCTGCGGCGCGCTCGTGCCGGCCAGCCAGGTGAAAGACCCGAACAAGGGCCGCATCGCGCTCACGGTCAACGGCGCCGTGAAGCAGGAGGGCGATCTCGCGCAGATGATCTGGAACGTGCAGGAGATCATCGAGAAACTGTCCGAGATGGTGGAACTTGGCGCCGGCGACATCATCATGACCGGCACGCCGGCAGGCGTCGCCGCGGTCGTGCCCGGCGACAAGATAGATTGCGAAATCGAAGGCATCGGCAAGCTGTCGGTGAGTATTGGACCGGCCGCGAAATAGCCGATAGCCCCTCGCCCCGGCTCTCGATCCGGGGGATGTTGTTGCTTCGGTGGAACAGCACAAAAAGCGGCGCGTTGATCTCGAAACCCGGCAGCGGGAGCGAGACATGCGCCGCAAGAAGACGCGTTGCCTTAGCAAGATCGGCATCACCGTTGCTGCGGCGGTTGCCGCCCTGGGAGCGGCGCCGGGCCGGGCGCAAATCAGAAACCCGGTCGATAATTTCATCGACATGCGGGCACCCGAGGCACGGCGTAACGGACCGTCTACGAACCGCGCCTGGAACAATCTTCAGGACAATTGCGACAGGGCGACGTCGCCGTCGAATTGCACCGAGGTTGAAACGGCGCCGCCCCCGCCGCCTACACTGATGCCGTGCCCGGCCCCTTTCTATCCGCCCTACTATCGCTATCCCTCCGGCACCTATTGCTGGTACTACTAAATCAACGCGGTTCCGTTTGACGGCTTCAAAGCCGGCGCGTTAGACGGCCCGAGGGCTCGGCGTATAGCCACCTCGACCGGCGCGTATTGTCCGTCCTCGCGCTGAAGCCGAAAATCCTCGCGCGGCAAGAGCGGCGGCTGGGCCATGAAGCGTGGCCGCGCGCCGAAATGACGTTGTGCGGCGTGAACGAGGAACGGATGGCACAGATAAACCGTGCTCGCGCTGCCGGTTGCTAAAATTTCCGGCCGCCCGGCGGACTCCGTAAAGCCGCCGGCAGCTAGTTCCCGCAGCGACAGTCCCGCCTCCCCCGCCGACGCAAGCCGCCGCGCGATATCGGCATGCGACCCGATACGGATGCGTGTCGGTGCATCGTCCTTACCGACATCGGAAAACAGGAACAGCATCAACAACGCACGTCCGCGGGACACGATATTCGCGCGCCATTCCATGAAATCCGGATTGTCGAGCCCGAAACTCACGTCGACGTGCCAACCGGTATCGCCGGGATCATCTGGCGAGGGAAAGCGAACCGGGAACGTGCCAAGGCTCCCGGGCGGTTGCCAGCGTCCGGTCCCGACCAGCTGATCGAAGGCCCGGTGGAGCACCGGCGTATTCGCCGCGATACGAAATGGCGCCTGCGCATACTGACCAAGCCGGATGACCGGCCTGGTCCACGTTGCCGGATGATCGGGATCGCACCCTGTGTCCCGCCACAGGATCGCGCGCCCCTCGTCCGCGACCTCGCGTGGAAAGGCGTCGTCGATCCTGACAAAACCATCGCGAATGAATTGCTCGATCTGCGCAGCGCCGAGCGCAGGCGGCGCGGAGTTTTCCTTTGACATGATTGCTCTCAAAATTCAGCCGGCCGACAGCCTGCGTGAAACGGACCGGCCATTGCCATGAGCTTGACGCCCGCCTTACGCCCGCAAATGGACCCTGCGGCTCAGGAGAGGAAGAACGTCATAGCCAGGTCGAGAGCGAGAATTTTCATGGCGCGACCTTAAGCGATCCGGTTCGATCGTTCAATCGGCCGGGAAGGTGCACACTGCACGGCTCCGCTGCGTGACACCTTTTTGTTTTTCGTATTCGATCGAAACCTACACCAGCCCTTCCGCCTTCAATGCTTCCTGCACCATCGGACGTGCCTCGACCCGTTCGACGAACGCCTTCAGGTTCGGTCTTTCGTCGAGTTCGATGCCGATGCGCTTGGCCCAGCGTGTCATCACATAGAGATAAGCATCTGGCGCGGTAAACGCTTCGCCCATCAGATAATTCTTGCCGGCGAGTTTGCCGTCAACGAAGGCAAAGCGTCCCGCGATGTTTTCGCGTGCGATCTGCTTGTAGGCATCGGGCGTCGTCGGGCGGAAGATCGGCCCGAAATTCTTGTGCAGTTCCGCAGTGATGAAATTAAGCCATTCCTGCACCTTGTAGCGCTCCCTGGTGCCGGCGGCCGGGACCACCTTGCTCGCCGGCGCCTTGTCGCCGAGATACTGTACGATCACCGGCCCTTCGGTGAGGACATCGCCGTCGTCGGTTTCAAGTACCGGCACCTGTCCCTTTGGATTGATCGCCTTGAAATCGCTGCCGTCGCTCTTGACGAGTTTCTTCGCAAGGTCGACCACGACAAGATCGACCGGCAGGCCGGCCTCGCGAGCAACGATATGCGGCGACAGCGAGCAGGCACCCGGCGTAATGTAGAGCTTCATGCAAGAACTCCAAAAAAGTCTGTAACCAATCGGCAGGGCGCACGGCCTTGCGCGTTGCGTCGATATGGCGCGTTTTAGCCGGAGATGAAAGCCCGGCGGACGGCATTGCCGATATGACAGTTTCGGGCCGCCGGGCAGGCCTCCCTTTCAGGGGAGACGCGCTCGCAGCCTACTTCGGCGGGATCTGCACAAACTCCTTGACCTGCTCGGGCGTCAGCACCTTTTCGAGAAATTTCAACTTCACGGCGTCTCTCATCGCGCCGTCGATATCTTTCATCTCGTCAGTCTGCAAGGCGGCGCGGGTTTGATACTCGGAGATCGATTGCTTCACGATCGCTTCGTCGGCATTGATCTTCTTGGCGTACATCGTCACGGCCTTGGGATCGTCGTACATCCAGTTCACCGACTCGCGGAACGCCTTGGCGAAACGCAGCATCGCATCTTTCTTTTTCGCCAGCGCGTCCGCATTGACGATGATCGCCCGCACCGTCTGGCCGCGCAGCGAGGGAATGTCCGAGCCGCGCGCGATGATACGGATCTTGCCTTCGTTGAGTTCCTTTACGCCGAACGGCGGCGCGCCCCAGCCGATATCGATCTGCCCGGACATCACGGAGGTCAGCGTTCCGGGCAGGCCGCCGGTCGCGGTCGGCTTGGCCTTGAGGCCAAGCTCCTCGACGAAGCCAAGCACGATATTGTTGGAGCTGGAGCCGTTCGTCGAATAGGCAATGGTGTTCTTTTCGGTCGCGTCCTTGAGACTCTTGATCGGCGAGTCCGCCTTGACGTACCAGTAGAGATCACTGGTGCCGGTGTAGGACGGCAGGAGGATGCGCACCGGTGCGCCGCGTGAGAACGCCCGCAACGCACCGCCGACACCGACGCCCCCGCCAAGATCGGCCGAGCCGGAAATCACCGCCTGCAAGGTCTCGCCGGCGCCGCCAGTTCCGAAACTCTCCACCACGAGATTGTATTTCTTGAAAATGCCGGCGTCCTGGCCAAGTGTCGGCGGCTGGTTCTCCCAGTTGTTGATCTGGCCGATCGCCATCTTCAACGTATCTTGCGCCGCGGCCGGCATGATCAGCGCCAGCGACGATAGCGCCGCCATCAGATATTTTTTCATCGTCTGTTTCCTCCCTTGTTGATCTATTTTCTTCTGGATTTCGATTTTTTCTTGCTCGCCGCGCGGACGACTCTCGTGCGCGCGGCCTTGCCGCGCAGCGGCATCGCGCCCCGATGCACGAGACGCATTTCCCAATATTCCCAGGCCCGCGAGATCACGTTCGGCTGTTCGTGAATCCTCGCCGCCAGATTGATCTCGCCGGGCGAAAGGCTCGCGACCTGGCCGACGATTTTCGCCTGGGTCTGATATTCGGCGTTGCGGCAGGAGTAGATCGTGCGGAACACAAGGTCGCGGATGCTCTTGCCGACGACAGTGGCGCCGTGGCGGCGCATCAAAACCATGTTGTGATTGCCAAGCGCACGGGCGAGCGAGGCCCCTTCCTCGGGAAGCCGCACCAAAAGATTGGTGTCGCCGAAGTCATCGCGCTGGTCCCAGAACGGCACGTCATGGCCGATCACCGAACCGAGATGATAGACCGGTACAGGCTTCTCGCCGGTGATGCAATAACTCAGGATGGCTGGCGAATGATGATGGCACACAGACATCACGTCCGGCCGCGCCTTGTAGATTTCACCATGGATGACACGCTCCGAATACATCGAATGTTTCGGCACCACGAGGGGCTCGGAATCCAGATTGAATTCGATGAAATCATTCGGCTCGACCAGCTCGGGCGCGCGCGAACGCGATAAAAAATAGCGGCTCGGATCATCCGGATGGCGCACACTGACGTGGCCGAAGGCATCGAGGACGCCTTCGTAGGCACACATGCGGTTCGCCATCGCAAGTTGGTGTTTCAGGTCGGAAAGCGACCGGGAACGGGTCGGCTGAGAATCTCGGGCCAAGGCATTTCCTCATTTTTATAACCCAGGATTGTGTCACCCGGCGCCGGCCAGCGCAATGCCAGTGCATCCGGCGCATGCAGGATAAGCTGCTGGCGGTGTTTACATTTTACGTGCCGCCCGCAACAATCGCGCATCGAGTGCAACTTTCAAAAGACCGGGTGGAAACATGGCGACGGTACGACGCGTGGTGACGGGACATGACAAAAACGGCACCGCCAAAGTGATCATGGACGGCAATATCGAAACCAAAACGCGGTCGGCCGGTGTCGGCTCAGCCGTGCTGTGGATCACAGACGAAACGCCCGCGGATATTGCTGGCGACAAGGACCGTTCGTTGCGCGAAATCGGCGTACCGCCCCCCGCCAACGGTTCGATCCTGCGCATTGTCGATTTTCCCCCGGTCTCCGGCGACATCAAGGTCGACAACAAGGCTTTCACAGCGGAGATGGGCATTTCCGATCAGTCGCGCGGCAAGGGCAAGTATATCGGTCATCCCTTCATGCACCGCACCAAAAGCATCGACTACGCCATCGTCATCGAGGGCGAGATCGACATGCTGCTCGACGACAGCGAAGTGCACATGAAGGCGGGCGACATCATGGTGCAGCAGGGCACCAACCACGCATGGGTCAACAACAGCGGCAAGAACTGCCGCATCTGTTTCGTGCTTATTGGCGCCGAGGAGCCGGACGTGATCAAGGGCCACGGCGGCGGGCACTAGCGCCGGCTAGAATCAACGTGCCTATTTTTCGTCCGAAGCGCAGCGGAAGCCTCAGCAGACTAAAACGACGTCAAGAAAACCAGGCGCACTCCCCTAGCCCTTATCGCCCGTCCGCTGCGGGAAACCGGGCCAAAATGCCAATGACCTCGCTATCGGAGACCTGCTTAAAGTCGGCGTAATAGCAGCCAATCGCCTCGAAGAAGTCGTGCTGCTCCAAACAGACGACTTCATCGACCTCGCTCCGAAGTTCCAGGACCGTGCCAGTCGGTGCGACCGGGATCGCGAGAATAACGCGGTCCGGTTCTTGAGCGCGGACAGCCCTTAGCGCTGCGCGTGTCGTTGCCCCGGTTGCAATGCCGTCGTCAACCACGACAACCGTGCGACCCTTGATTTGGAGGGGCTTGCGATTCCCCAGATAATGCTTCCGGCGACGCTCGATCTCACCAAGCTCCGCCTCGCATAACGATTTGAAATCGGCCTCGCCGACGTCAGCCAGACGAATGACATCTTCGTTACGGACAATGATCGGCGCCGGTCCATCGACCACGGCTCCCATCGCCAGTTCTGGCTGAAACGGCACGCCAATTTTGCGCACCAGCAGGAGATCAAGCGGGGCGTCGAGCGCCTGCGCAATTTGCGCAGCCACCGGTACGCCGCCACGCGGCAGAGCCAGGATGACCGGCTTCTTGTCCTTGTAAAGCTTCAAACGCTCCGCCAGTTGGCGGCCTGCATCCGCCCGGTCTCGAAATGGCATTATCTGCCCCCCTGGCCTTTGATAACCCGTGCCTTGCGCAGTGGCGGCGCCGTCCAGATAACGTTCAAACCAGTGAAGTGCATGGGCGATGACGGCGTCCATCGCGCCAGCTTCAGGAAAGAGATGGCTTGCGCCCGGAACGATCTCCAGCCTCTTCGCCGCTCTGAGTCTGGCAAATGCCCATCGGTTGAGTTCGATCACCTCGAGATCGGCGCCGCCGACAATCAGCAGTGTCGGGGCCTCTACTTTTGACAAGGCCTCTTCGGCCAAATCCGGGCGCCCGCCGCGCGAGACAACTGCGGCAATGCGGTCGGGACACCTGGCCGCGGCGACAAGCGCGGCTGCGGCTCCCGTGCTGGCGCCAAACAAGCCGACAGGAAGCCTGCCAAGTCCCGGCTCGGCTCCCGGCTCGGCGGCGGCCCAATTTACGGCCAACACCAGCCGCTCCGCGAGCAAATCGACATCGAAAACGTTGGCCCGATTGGCTTCCTCGTCGGGCGTCAACAAGTCGAATAACAACGTTGCTATCCCGCGGGCGTTCAACGCCGAAGCTACCGCTGTATTTCTGGGGCTGAACCTGCTCGATCCGCTGCCATGCGCAAATATAACAAGGCCGCGCGGGTGTTCGGGCAACTGCAACGTCCCGGCGACGCCCTCCGCGCCAAAAACAACGTCACGTGTTTCAATTGCGGCCCGCATGGCTCCTCAACCACGCTGTAGAAGGACATCCACCCTAGCGTTCCAAACTCGCCTGCAGCCTTACCGAGATATCCAGCGGCTGAATCAACGCGGAATTCGCGGCGGTCTGGGCGCGAGCAGCCTTGTGAGACTCTAAATGGCTAAACATTCCGACGGCCAACACAAGCGTGGCCCCCAGCAAGGCGACAACGACGATCTTGAGATGCGTGAGATAGTCGACGCGGTTCATTGTCATGTTCATGGCAGCGCTTCCTTAGTCGCCGGCCATTTTGGGAGCATTCGCGGCAATGAAAATTCAGGAAAGTCCCTTAGCGGATTCTACCGATACGCGATCAAGCGACATCCCCTGAGCTAAGGGATTTCCCTTAGGGGCAATATCTGAATTTTTCTCGCGCCGGCGGCCGCTAGAGTTCCCATCGTCAATCATCCACGAGGGAGAGCGCGGTCATGGCCCCGCAAGCGGTTCAGCTTCAACGTTTCAAGAGCAACGAAAAGCCGGCGAACGGCCTCCAATCGGACAGCAGATTTCACGTGTTTTTTGGCATGCCCGAACTCGGCGGCACGGCCATGACCTTCGATCGCAACGCTGAAATCTACGGCGAGGGCGAGCCCGCCGAATACGTGTACAGGGTTGTCAGCGGGGCCGTCCGCACCTACCGCGTTCTAAGTGACGGCCGCCGTCAAGTCAGCGCGTTTCATCTGCCCGGTGACACTTTTGGTTTCTCGCTTGGGGAAGACCACACCGACTCCGCGGAAGCCGTTGCCAATTCTCAAATCGTATTCA
>Ga0164243_10015243_pt1 | contig 10636 bp, 7 predicted proteins | sample OricompcompostOP_FD_108781 | JGI IMG/M metagenome (GOLD analysis project Ga0164243, IMG submission 108781) | Organic Plus compost microbial communities from Emeryville, California, USA - Original compost - Organic plus compost (OP) | ecosystem: Engineered > Solid waste > Mixed feedstock >...
CGTTGTCGATCGTCGGCGCAGCACTCCCCCTGAGCTTCGCCTGGGAGGTGCCCCCGGCGCTCTCCTCCTCCGCCTTGCGATCGCACGCACCAGACCCCGCTGTGCCCTCCCTTCGGGAGGACGGCGCTACTTTGAGACAGGGCCTAGGTGGAATCGCGGACCACCAGCTGCGCCGGGGTGATCACCGGCGCGGGCCTGGTACGCGCCGCTCCCGCTTCCGCCCCCGGGCCGTTCGCCAGCCCGAGCCTGCGCAGCAGCAGCCGCGCCATGATGTGGCCCATGCCCTCGACGTCCTGACGCACGGTCGTCAGCGGGGGGTCGGACCAGGACGCGGGCTCCAGATCGTCGTAGCCCGTCACCGCGACGTCCTCGGGCACCCGCCGCCCGTACGCGCGTAGAGTGCGCAGCGCACCGGAGGCCATCAGGTCGTTGCAGGCGAAAACGGCGTCCAAGTCGGGGCGGCGGTCGAGGAGTTCGGCCATGGCGCGCTCGCCGCTCTCGGCCGTGAACGCGCCCTGTGCGACGAGCTCCGGGTCCTCCTCGCCGGGGGCGAGCCCGAGCGCGTCGCGGTAGCCGTACAGCCGGTCCAGCGCGGAGGTCTGGTCGAGCGGGCCGGTGATCACCGCGATCCGGCGCCGCCCGCGGTGCAGCAGGTGGGCCACGGCCTGCCGGCCGCCGTCGCGGTTGTCGGTGTCGACGTAGAGCAGATCGGGGTCGTCCTCCGCGCCCCGCCAGCCGGGCCGCCCGCCGAAGACCGCCGGCAGCCCGAACATGGTGGCCGCCGGAGCCCGCGGCCCCGCCCCCTCTCCGGACGCCGCCGCCGCTCCGTCCGAACCCCCTGCCTCGGCCGAACCCTCGGCTCCGCCGGAACCCTCGGCTCCGCCGGCGCTCCCCGCACCGGCGTCCGCCGAACTCCCTTCCGCCGGGCGGCAGTCGGGCTCGCGCGCCCCGGGAGCGTAGCCGGGCGGCGGGTCCTCGCCGTGCAGCGAGAACATCAGCGCGCCGTCCACGTGCCCGCCCGAGAGATAGCGTCCGATACGGCCGTAGTCCGCCGAGCGCTCCAACATCATCAGCACCAACTGCGTGTCCCACGCGGCCAGTTCGCGGCCGATGCCGCGCAGCTGCTGGGCGAAGAACGGGTCGGCGAAGACCCGGCTCTCCGGCTCGGCGATGACGACGGCGATCGCGCCGGTGCGCCGGGTGACCAGGGTGCGCGCGGCGTTGTTCGGCACGTAGCCCAGCGCTTCGACCGAGCGCAGCACCTTCTCGCGCACCGCACCCCGAACTCCCGTGCCGCCGTTGACCACACGGGACACCGTGGCCCGGGAGACTCCGGCGTGGGCGGCCACGGCCTCGAGGGTGGGTCTGGCACCGCCTGTCGGACGCAATCCCCAACTCCTTTTCTCAGCCAACGCCTTGACGGTATAGACCAACCTTCGGAACAGTGCATGCTCGTGACGTGAGAGCGCTCTCATCCCCCACGACAGAGGAGCGTAAGTCATGCGTGTGACATCCAACAGACGTCGCCTCGCCGTACTGTCCGGCGTCGCGGCGCTGGCGGCGGCCGGCACGTACCTGCTGCCGTCGGCGAACGCCAGCGAATCGGCGTCGTCTGACAAGGCCGGTTCCGGGGCCTCGATGAAGGAGGTCTGGAAGGAGGACTTCAACGGCCAGGCGGGCAGCAAGCCTTCGGGCGACAACTGGATCTTCGACAAGGGTCACGGCTACCCGGGCGGCGCCGACAACTGGGGCACCGGCGAGGTCCAGGAGTACACCGACAACAAGGACAACGTGCAGCTCGACGGCGACGGTCATCTCAAGATCACCGCGCTGAAGAACGGCGACACCTGGACCTCCAGCAGGCTGGAGACCAAGCGCACCGACTTCGCCGCGCCCAAGGGCGGCAAGATGCGCATCGAAGCCTCGCTGAAGCTGCCCGAGCTGTCCGGCGACGAAGCCGCGGGCTACTGGCCGGCGTTCTGGACGCTGGGCGACGCCTTCCGCGGCAACTACAAGAACTGGCCGCAGGTCGGCGAGTTCGACGCCATGGAGAACGTCAACGGCACGGACAGCACGTACGGGACGCTGCACTGCGGTGTGGAGAACGGCGGCCCCTGCAAGGAGACCCAGGGCATCGGCAAGGAGCACAAGTGCACCGATGCCTGCAAGGACTTCCACAAGTACGCGATCGAACTCGACCGCACCAAAGCGGACGAGGAGCTGCGCTGGTACGTCGACGGTCAGCTGTTCAACACCGTCAAGAAGTCCGATGTAGGGGACGACAAGGCGTGGGCGGACGCCACCGACCACGGCCACTTCATTCTGCTCAACCTGGCCATGGGCGGCGCCTTCCCGGACGGCGTCGCCGGCAAGAAGACACCCACTGACGCCACCAAGTCCGGGGGCTCGATGTCCGTCGACTACGTGTCAGTTGAGAGCACTGGAGGTGCCTCGAAGTGATCAGCCGCAGGTCCCTGCTCCGTGGAGCCGCCGCCACCGCCGTGGCGGGCACCGGCGCCGGCCTTCTCGTCAACCAGGCCGTCGGTGCCACGGGAGGTTCGTCCGGCAAAGCCGGCGGCCTCTCGCTGAAGCTGGTGAACAAGACCGGCCAGTTCGCCGCCGGTTCGATCTACGCCTACATCGTCGGCAACGACGGCAAACAGCAGGTGCACGTCACCCCGGACGGCGAGCTGAAGCCGGTCGAGAAGGGCGACGGCGACGGCAACGGAATCACCGACTACTCGATTCCGCTGAAGGGCAGCGAAACCACGCTCCAGCTGCCGGAGATGTCCGGCCGTATCTACTTCTCGCTGGGCGACAAGCTGAAGTTGAAGGTGGTCGACGGCGGCGACGGCAAGGCCGCCCTCGCCTACCCCGCCGGCTGGACCGAGGGCGACCCGAACTACGACATCCTGCACGACTGCGCCGAGTTCACGTTCAAGGACGGCGCGATGTACTGCAACACCACGATGGTCGACATGTTCAGCGTCCCGATGTCCCTCCACCTCAAGGGCGAAAAGGACCAGACGACGGGCGAGTTGAAGGACGGCGGCCGGGACGCCATCTTCAAGGCGGTCAAGGGCGCCGAAGGCTTTGACAAGCTTGTCATCGACGACAAGCGGGTCATCGCGCCCGGCCACGGCATGGAGAGCAAGAAGTTCGCCGAGGACTACTTCGCCGAGTACATCGACAAGGTGTGGAGCACCTACGAGGGCAAGGACCTCGTCGTCACCACCAACGCGGGCAAGTTCACCGGCCGCGTCAAGGGCGGCAAGTTCACCTTCTCGGGCCCGGCGGACGTCTCCTTCGACAAGCCCAGCACCAAGGACGTGCTGTTCTGCGACGGCAAGCTGGCCGCGCCCAACGACGGCAAGACCGGACCGGTCGCCGCCATCCTGGGGGCCGCCTTCAACCGCTCCACGCTGCTGTCCTCGGCCGAGCAGCCGGGCACGGACCCGGGCAAGTTCTACCAGGAGAAGATCACGAACCTGTACTCCAAGGCCATGCACGACGCCGCCAAGGACGGCAAGGCCTACGGCTTCGCCTTCGACGACGTGGCGAGCTTCGCCTCGTACATCGAGGACCACAAGCCGAGCGAACTGACCGTGACGCTCACGCCGTTCTGAGCCTGCGGCTCCCCCGAACGCAGGGGAACGCCCCCACGGAACCGCGTCCGTGGGGGCGTTCGCCGTGCCCTCAGCCGCCGTACGCGCCGGAGGCGGTCAGCCGCAGCGCCGTGTCGATCAGCGGCACGTGGCTGAACGCCTGCGGGAAGTTGCCCACTTGGCGCTGGAGGTGGGAGTCCCACTCCTCGGCGAGCAGCCCCAGATCGTTGCGCAGCGACAGCAGCCGCTCGAAGAGCTTCCGCGCCTCCTCCACGCGCCCGATCATCGCCAGGTCGTCGGCGAGCCAGAACGAGCAGGCCAGGAAGGCGCCTTCGTCGCCCTCCAGCCCGTCCACCTCGCCGCTTCCGTCGCCGTCGCCGTTCGTGGGATAGCGCAGTACGAAGCCGTCTTCCGTGGACAGCTCCCGCTGGATGGCCTCCACGGTGCCGATGACGCGCTTGTCGTCCGGCGGCAGAAAGCCCATCTGCGGGATCAGCAGCAGCGAGGCGTCCAGTTCGCGGGAGCCGTAGGACTGCGTGAAGGTGTTCCGCTCCTTGTCGTAGCCCTTCTCGCACACGTCCCGGTGGATCTCGTCGCGCAGGTCGCGCCACCGCTCCAGCGGGCCCTCCACGTCCCCGGACTCGATCAGCTTGACCGTACGGTCCACAGCCACCCAGGCCATCACCTTCGAGTGCACGAAGTGCCGCCGCGGGCCCCGGACTTCCCAGATGCCCTCGTCCGGCTCGTCCCAGTGCTCCTCCAGGTAGCTGATCAGCTTCAGCTGGAGCAGCGAGGCGTAGTCGTTGCGGGCCAGCCCGGTCATGTGCGCCAGGTGCAGCGCCTCGGTGACCTCGCCGTAGACGTCGAGCTGGAGCTGGTGCGCGGCCTCGTTGCCGACCCGCACCGGCGTCGAACCCTCGTAGCCCGGCAGCCAGTTCAGCTCCGCCTCGCCCAACTCCCGCTCGCCGGCGATGCCGTACATGATCTGCAGGTTCTCCGGGTCGCCCGCGACCGCGCGCAGCAGCCACTCGCGCCAGGCCCGCGCCTCCTCGTGGTAGCCGGTGCGCAGCAGCGAGGACAGGGTGATCGCGGCGTCCCGGAGCCAGGTGAAGCGGTAGTCCCAGTTCCGTACGCCGCCGATGCACTCGGGCAGCGACGTCGTGGGCGCCGCGACGATCCCGCCGGTCGGCGCGTACGTCAGCGCCTTCAGCGTGATCAGCGAGCGCACGACCGCCTCGCGGTACGGGCCGTGGTACGTGCACTGCTCGACCCACTCCCGCCAGAACAGCTCGGTCGCCGCCAACGCCCCCTCGGCGTCCGGGAGTTCGGGCGGCTCACGGTGCGAGCCCTGCCAGCTGATCGCGAACGCGACCCGCTCCTCGGGCTGCACGGTGAAGTCGGAGTAGGTGGTCAACTCCTCGCCGTAGGTGTCCGCGTCGGTGTCGTGCCAGACCGAGTCGGGCCCGGCGACGGCGACCGTACGCCCGTCGACCTTGTGCACCCACGGCACCACCCAGCCGTAGGAGAAGCGCATCCGCAGCGCGGACCGCATCGGCACCTTGCCGCTGACTCCCTCGACGATCCGCACCAGTTGAGGAGCGTGCTGCTCGCGCGGCGGCATGAAGTCGATGACGCGGACGATGCCGTCGTCGGTGTCCCATTCGGATTCCAGGATGAGGGAGTCGCCGCGGTAGCGCCTGCGATCCGCGGCGGCCGGCTCGGCGCCGTCCCCGGGCACGGGCCCGATCCGCCAGAAGCCGTGCTCCTCGGTGCCCAGCAGGCCCGCGAAGACGGCGTGCGAATCGAAGCGGGGCAGACACAACCAGTCCGCCGACCCGTCCCTGCCGATCAGGGCGGCGGTCTGCATGTCCCCGATGAGTGCGTAATCCTCGATGCGCCCAGCCATGCGCGTCTCCAGTCGAACTGAGTCAGGCCCCCGTCAGAGGTGCTGTGGCCTGCGAAAACACTGCTGAATAAGAAACAGAAACTGCCCTGCTCAATTGTGTCCCCAACCGAGCGTCCGAGCAGGATACGACGGGGCGTACTGTTCCGCCCCGAGGTCGGCGCAGGAGAGGTGAGCCGATGAGGTGAGCTTCCTGTGCGCTCCTCCCGATCACCGCTCACCCCGCTCACCTGGCGCGACCGACCTCTCACCGTAGGGGATGGCGGCGGGTGCTCCGAAGCCGCGGTGGCTGTGAGCCCGAACGCACCGCGGAACGGCGGCTGTCGGGGCGCTGATACCCTGGTGGCCCGTGGACCGGTGGGCCCGGTGGTTCCGTGGATACAGCGCAGTGAACGCAGCACAGTGAACGCGGCGCAGTGCACGCAGCGAACGCCAGGCGCCGGTGCTGTTCCACCACCGCGACCACGGGAGCCCCTTTTGGCCATGCCGCCCAAGACCATGACGACCAAGCACCTCTTCGTCACCGGGGGCGTCGCCTCCTCTCTCGGCAAGGGGCTCACCGCCTCCAGCCTGGGTGCCCTGCTCAAGGCGCGGGGCCTGCGCGTCACGATGCAGAAGCTGGACCCGTATCTGAACGTCGATCCGGGCACCATGAACCCCTTCCAGCACGGTGAGGTGTTCGTCACCAACGACGGCGCCGAGACCGACCTCGACATCGGGCACTACGAGCGCTTCCTCGACGTCGACCTCGACGCCTCCGCCAACGTCACCACCGGGCAGGTCTACTCCTCGGTGATCGCCAAAGAGCGGCGGGGCGACTACCTCGGGGACACGGTGCAGGTCATCCCGCACATCACCAACGAGATCAAGCACCGCATCCGCCGCATGGCCACCGAGGACGTGGACGTGGTGATCACCGAAGTCGGCGGCACCGTCGGCGACATCGAGTCGCTGCCGTTCCTGGAGGCCGTGCGCCAGGTACGCCACGAGGTCGGCCGGGACAACGTGTTCGTGGTGCACATCTCGCTGCTGCCCTACATCGGGCCGTCCGGCGAGCTGAAGACGAAGCCCACTCAGCACTCGGTGGCCGCGCTGCGCAACATCGGCATCCAGCCCGACGGCATCGTGCTGCGCGCCGACCGCGACGTGCCCGTCGCCATCAAGCGGAAGATCTCGCTGATGTGCGACGTCGACGACGCCGCCGTCATCGCCTGCAAGGACGCGCCCTCGATCTACGACATCCCCAAGACCGTGCACAGCGAGGGCCTGGACGCCTACGTCGTACGGAAGTTGGGGCTGCCCTTCCGCGACGTGGACTGGACCGAGTGGGACGCGCTGCTGCGCCGGGTGCACGAGCCGGAGCACGAGGTGACCGTCGCGCTCGTCGGCAAGTACATCGACCTGCCCGACGCGTACCTCTCCGTCATCGAGGCGCTGCGCGCCGGCGGCTTCGCCAACAACGCGCACGTACGCATCAAGTGGGTCACCTCGGACGACTGCCGCACCCCCGAGGGCGCGGCCCGGCAGCTCGGCGACTGCGACGCGGTCTGCATTCCCGGCGGTTTCGGCGAGCGCGGAATCGAGGGCAAGGTCTCGGCGATCACGTACGCGCGGGAGCAGCGGGTGCCGCTGCTCGGCCTCTGCCTCGGGCTGCAGTGCATCGTCATCGAGGCGGCGCGGAGGCTGGCGGGCATCGAGGACGCCGACTCCACCGAGTTCGAGCAGGGCACCGCACACCCGGTGATCTCCACCATGGCCGAGCAGTTGGACATCGTCGCCGGCGAAGGCGACAAGGGCGGCACGATGCGGCTCGGCCTCTACCCCGCGAGACTGGCGGAGGGCTCGCTCGTACGCGAGGTGTACGGCGGCGAGCAGTACGTCGAGGAGCGGCACCGGCACCGCTACGAGGTCAACAACGCCTACCGCGGCGAGCTGGAGAAGAAGGCGGGGCTGGTCTTCTCCGGCACCTCGCCGGACAACAAGCTGGTGGAGTACCTGGAGTATCCGCGCGACGTCCACCCCTACCTCGTCGCCACCCAGGCACACCCCGAACTGCGTTCCAGGCCCACACGCCCGCATCCGCTCTTCGCCGGGCTGGTGAAGGCCGCGGTGGCCCGCCGCCGGGGCGCCGCGCACCCGGACCGGAAACCCGACCGGAAAGAGGACTGAGCGATGGCCACAGAGCGCGAGCACGTCGCCGACTCCCCGGAGGAGTGGCGGATCACGGCGACCGCGACGCCCTTCCGCGGCAACAAGACCGGAGTGCGCACGGACGACGTCGTGATGCCGGACGGGTCCGTCGCGCGCCGCGACTACCAGACCCACCCCGGGTCGGTCGCGGTCCTCGCCCTCGACGAGCGGGACCGGGTGCTGGTGCTGAGCCAGTACCGGCACCCGGTGCGGCAGAAGCTGTGGGAGATCCCGGCCGGGCTGCTGGACGTGCCCGGCGAGAACCCGCTGCACGCGGCCCAGCGCGAGCTGTACGAGGAGGCGCACGTCAAGGCGGAGGACTGGCGGGTGCTGGCCGACGTCTACACCACGCCGGGCGGCAGCGACGAGGCCGTACGCATCTTCCTCGCCCGCGAGGTCTCGCCCGTCGACGGCGAGCGCTTCGACGTCTCCGAGGAGGAGGCCGCGATGGAGCTGGCCCGGGTGCCGCGTACGGAGCTGGTGCGGGCCGTGCTCGCGGGCGAACTGCACAACAACTGCCTCGTGGTGGGGGTGTTGGCGCTGACGGCCGTGCTGTCCGGCAGCGGGGGCGGGCCGGCGGCGCTGCGCCCGGCCGACGCCGAGTGGCCGGCCCGGCCGTTCGACACCGGAGCGTGAGCGCTCCGCCGGACGCCTGCGCGCTGGCGCCGCACTCCGCGCGGCCGCACTCCCCGCGACCTCGTGCGACGCGGCGGTCCCCGGCGCGAACACGGGCCGCGTACGGGGGAGTTCGGCGCGTACGCTGATCCCGGCGCGCGGCGCGCGGAGGCCGTGGCGTCGGCAGGCACAGGCACAGGTACGGGCGGACGGGAGCGTGACCCGTGGCGGATCAGGCGAGCAGGTCCGCGGCGCCGCCCGCACGCCCGCACGTACCGGACGGCGAACAGCCACACGGAGGCGGGCCGGGGGCCGGCACCTCCCACGAGGAAGCGCGGAGCGGGCCGGCGCCGGCCGGCGGGGAGAAGCCCGCGGAGCGCGAACTCCTCGGCCGCTCCCGCGAGTTGGCCGACCTCCACGCCGACCTGGAGCGCGCGGGACTGCACACGCTGTCCGGACGCCCGGCCCCGCACAGCCGGGTGCTGCTCATCGCCGGGCAGCCCGGAGCCGGACGCACCGCGCTGGCCGAGAAGTTCGTACGCGAAATCGCCGGCCGCTTCCCCGACGGCGTGCTGACCGCCCGGCTCACCGACCCGGGCGGCACGCCCGTGCCCACCGAGCGCACCGCATCCGAACTGCTCGCCGGGCTGGGCGCCGGACCGCTGCCCGCGGGCGCCGACGACGAGGAGCTGGCCGCCCTGCTCCGCGCCGAACTGGCCGGGCGCCGGGCGGTGTTGCTGCTCGACGACGCCGCGCACGCGCAGCAGGTGCTCGACCTGCTGCCGGACACCCGCGACTGCCTCGTCGTCGCCGTCGCCGAAGGCCCGCTGACCGGAGTGCCCTCCGTACGCCCGTGCGCGCTCGGCGGCCTGGACCGGGACGCGGCCGTCGCCTTCCTCGCCGGGCACGTCGGCGCCCCGCACCGGGTGACCGTCGACCCCAACAGCGCCCGGCTCGTAGCCGAGTTGTGCGGCGACCTGCCCGCGGCGCTCACCCTGGCCGGCGGCTGGCTCGCCGCCCGGCCCCGGCTCACCGTCGCCGACGCGGCCGCCCGGCTCGGCCGACTGCCCTGCGAAGAACCGCTGGAGCGCGCCTTCCGGCTGGTGGCCGGCTCGCTGGACGAGCGCTACGGACGGCGGGCCGCACGGCTGCTGCCGCTGCTCGCGCTCGCGCCGGCGGGCGAGGTGGACGCACCGGCCGCGTCCGCGCTGGCCGGCTGCTCGGTGGCGACGGCGCAGCGGCTGCTGGAGGAGTTCGCCGTACTGGGCCTGCTGCGCCGCTCCGCAGCCCAGGACTGCTTCACCGTGCCGGGCTGCCTGCACCCGCTGCTGCGCGCGGAGTTGGCGCAGCGGCGCGGCGCCGGCCACGCCGACGAGGTACGGCTCGCCCGCGCCCGGCTGCTGGAGCGGCTCGTACGCAGGCTGCGCGCCTGCCACGCGGCCGCCGAGCCGCCCGGCTCCGGAGCCCGCCGGCAGCAGGACTCCCTGCCGCGGCCGCTGCGCTTCGAGACGCCCGGCGCCGCACGGGCGTGGCTGGAGGAGCGCCGTACGGCCGTGCTCGCCGCCGCCCGCGACGCGATCGACGGCGACGGCGAGGGCGAAGGCGACGAGGACGGCGACGGCGCGGGCGTGCTCGGACCGCTGGCCCGGCGGCTGGTCAGCGCCCTCGCCCGCGCCTTCGACGTGCACCGCACACCGGAGGAGGCGGCGCCCGAGCTGTACCGGCTGCACACGCTCGTCCTCTCCGCAGCCGAACGCGCCGGGCTGCGCCGGGAAGAGGCGACGGCGCTGCTCAACCTCGGTGATCTCGACGCCCGTTCGGGCCGCCGCCACCGCGCCCTCGACCGCTACCGCTCCGCTCTGCGCGCCGCCCGCGCCGCCGCGCCCGCGCCCGGCTGCGAACCGCCGCCGGTCGGGCGGGCGTTGGAGTCGCTCGGCGGCACCTACGAGGAGCTGGGCGACTGGGCGCGGGCGGCCGACTGGTACGCGCGGGCGCTTGCGCTGCACGAGGGCGACTCCGCCGCGGCGGTGGGCACGGGCGCGTACCGGCTGCACGGCAGGCTCGGCGCCGTGCACGCCCGCGCGGGGCGGACGGCGGAGGCACAGCGCGAGTGGCGGGCGGCGGCCTACGGATTCCGCAGACTCGGCGAGCACCGGGCCTACGCACGCGCCCTGGCGGAGCTGGCGCGGGTGCAGGAGAGCGCCGGCCGGGAGCGCGAGGCGGCGCGCAGCGGCCGGCTGGCGCTGGAGGCGGCCCGGCGGGCCGGGGACGAGGAACTGGCGGCGCGACTGCGCCGGTTCGACAGGCCCTAGCTTCGGCCGGC
>Ga0164243_10015244_pt1 | contig 10635 bp, 6 predicted proteins | sample OricompcompostOP_FD_108781 | JGI IMG/M metagenome (GOLD analysis project Ga0164243, IMG submission 108781) | Organic Plus compost microbial communities from Emeryville, California, USA - Original compost - Organic plus compost (OP) | ecosystem: Engineered > Solid waste > Mixed feedstock >...
CTGGTGTTTCTTCAGCGGCTCAATGCCATCTTTGGCTATCTCTTTGAAAATGATCTCCGCGAATTTGATGTAGATGCCTATAATAAACTGTGGGCGGAATACGAGTCGACCGTAAACAGCATCATCAAAGAGTCAGCGAATTCACAGAACGAGGAATTGAAAGCGTATTTCGCCCCCAAAAACAACAACGTGTTGTTTAATTGTGCGAACGAAGAGTTATACGCCATTAAGGAGGAATACAACGAGCGGCTCAAGCAATATCAGGAGGCCACCACCTTTGCCCGTTATTTTGAACGGCACAAGGGGTTGGAACATAAGGCCGGGGTGCCTAAAGGAGGAACTTTTGTGCTGGTATACCAACCGTCGGCACCGCGTTATACCGCCGTTATACCGGAAAAGGAAATACGTTTGGTGGATCGATTGACCGATGTCGTAAAGGAGGAACCGGCTGAAACAATTACTAAAAAAGATACAGGTCGTCTATTAAAAGATACCAAGTCTGCGTCATTACTTTCTTCAGCTACCGTGAAGTACGCAGACACCGTAAGCCTCATCGAAAAATTAGGCCTTGGGGCCGATGCAACCAAAGTGCTGGATGCCTTGAAAAAGAGAGAAGAAGCTGAGAAGTTGGTGAGTAAATTGCCTGGTGGTGTAGTCATAGCCGATTTCTATGTGCCTTATCTGGTTAAAAGCAATTGTCAGCCGATCGCCTATGTCTTTCAAAAGGACGTAGAAGTTGAACCTTCGCAACCGGAAGAGCCGGAAGAACCCGAAGATGATCAGCTCGCTGTCACCATAGAACCTACCACGTTCTGTACCAATGATACGCAGGAATATTCGATAAAGGTCAGCCCCGAAGGGGGAAAACTGACCCTTAATGGAAAAGAGAGCGAAGCAAAAATAGTTCCTGCGCGCTTAGGAAAAGGCACATTTGAGGTGGTATATACCTTGGCATCCGGTACGAAAGCAAGTACACAATTTGCGGTGGAAGAAGCCGTAGAGCCGGATTTTGAAGTTGTAGGAGCCGACTATTCGGAAAAAGACGGAAATTGGAAATTGATGCTGAAGTCTGCCGTGTCCAGTGGCGATTCACTCAAATCGCAGTGGCTGCTGGATGGCAAATCTGTTGCAGAAAACCAGTCTGAAATCAGCCAAATCCTTACCGTCAATAACCCGCGTGCTACGATTGCCTATTCGGTCACCGAAAGTGTTTGCGGTAAGGGAGAAAAGACCCATATGTTTGTCCGCGATGAACAGGCAAAGACCATTTGTTCGGACGCCGCGACTTTGACGATCCCCGTAAAAACTTCGGGGACGGTTGTTGTCGTAGCAGCACCCAAAGGCGTAACTACCAAAGGTACGGACCTAATTATTTCACCGGCACAGATGACGAAGGAGGGACTGAAACAGGGTGTAATTGCGTACCACTATGCGGATGGCGGTACCCACGTACTGGCGGTATTGACGATCACGTTAGGGACCGCAGCATTTGAAGCAACCATCGGGTTACCGCAAAGCGATGTAGTTGTGATCGGGAGAGAAGTTAAAAATGCCGTAAACATCGCATTAAAAGCGATATCGACCGGAGGTACATCAACATGGACAGTCAACGGACAGAAAGCCAAGGAAACGGTCAGCATTCCGCTTGCTGAGTTCGAACAGCTCAAAGAATTGACCATTACGCACCAGATTGATTTCGGTGACGGTCCCTGCGGAACCGAGAAGACATTTACGCAACCCATCGCTGCACTTCGCAAACAGTTGGCAACCAATAAAGGAAAAATCGTTGTGGAATAAAAAACAATGGACCGCAGCCAACATATCATTTACAAGCAATCGCTGGAAGTTGACTTTCGCCGGCCGGGGCAGGGCAAAGGGATGCAGGACCGGGTGACTGCCGTCTACCATCAACGGATATTACCCCAACTGGCTAACTTGTTTGACGATTTCAGTGCCGAATCGGGAGCGCTGACGATTCCTGTTTTGTCGATTGATTGTGGGGAACTTTCCGAAGCGAATTGGGAAGAAATGCTTACGAAACATGTACTCAATTTGGTGAGGAAGGAACTCCAGTCCCATCGCAGTCCGGCGGTTAACCGGGAAAAAGAAGATTTTATCCATTTTTTGAAAAAGGGGAAATTCCAATGGGAAAGCCGGAAAGAGGCAATTTCTGATTTTGAAAAACGGTTAAAACCCGTACCTGCCTTTCTGGATGAACTGGCGAAGGTGTTACATGCGTCTGCCGATGCGACGGACCGCTTATTCCACTATTTTTCGGTTGATTTTATCTATCGGTTGTGCGATGCCTTCGTTGCGCGAATTTCCGTTGATGACGCTGCATACATCGCATTTTTACAACAAACAGGGGTGAATCCGACGATACTGTCGAAGTCGGTTGTCAAGGCTTATGCAAATGCTTTCGGTAATCCGTCAACAGAATCCACACCCTTTTCCGTTATCCTGACATCCCTTGTCTGGCCGGCGATGGATACGACCAACCAAACGAAAGTGGTGCAACGCGCCCGCTTGTTCCTGAAAAAGAAGCCAAAATTTGCCGCTACCCTACTACCATGGACTCGTGACGAGTTTCCGGAATTGCCCGATGCATTCCAACCGGATGAGCGTGTTAAACGGGATCGTGTGGAACCTGTGCATGCCAGCAATGGAAATTTGGATCATCAAACCATTCAAGGGGCAACCAAAGCTGCCAATGGCAACAGCAACGCGGACGAAAGGCTGTCTTTCGAACGTGCGGATGAGTCCTTTTACCTCAGCAATGCCGGGTTGGTACTGGTCCATCCCTTTATCGAACCATTGATGCAACATGTGGGGCTTATCGGTGATGAGATTTCCTTTTCAGCAGAAAACAGCGCTCAGGCTGCACTCCTGCTCCACCATTTGGTATATGCATCGCCTGCGCCCGATGAAAGTATGCTGGCATTGAATAAAGTTCTTTCGGGGTTGCATCCGGAGTCTTTTGTCAATCCGGATGGATTTGAATGGACTCCCTTGGTCGAGCAGGAATGTGAGGACGTATTGCATTCCATTATTACACACTGGGAAGTACTCCGTAACACCAGTGTCGATGGGCTACGCGAAACCTTTTTGCAGCGGGAGGGCAGATTGACCCGAAGGGCCGACAGCTGGTTATTGCAGGTCGATTCGCGGGGTGTGGATGTGCTGCTGGCCAGCCTGCCTTGGTCCATCGGCATCATTAAACTGCCGTGGATGGATCGGATATTATATGTCGAGTGGATATGAACGATTAAAACTACAACGATGTAAAACCTATTAAGTATGGAACTACTGAAAATCAACAGCCGTGGAGACGCCGTAGAGCTGCTTCAGGAATTGCTCAACGAGTATGGACATCCGTTGGTCGTCAATGGAATATTTGATGAGGCGACCGAACAGGCTGTCCGCTCGTTTCAAGCGGATAATGACCTGGTTGCCGATGGCATTGTCTATACCAAAACATGGACGAAGCTCATCAATGGAACACCGGTGGACCTGAGTAAGATGGAAGACAAATACCTGAAAGAAGCGGACCTTAACCGGCTTGCGGAAACTCTTTCCTTGGATGTTGCGACTATCAAGGCGGTGAATGAGGTGGAGAGCCGGGGCCGCGGATTCAACGCAGATGGCAACCCGAAGATCCTGTTTGAGGGGCATGTATTTTGGAAGGAGCTGGAAAAGCGCGGCATCGATCCGGCTGCCCACGTTTCGGGCAACGAAGATGTGTTGTACAAAAAATGGACAAAGGCTTACTACAAAGGTGGAATTGCAGAGTATGAGCGATTGAACAAGGCCATTAACGTCATTCCCAATAACAGCAAGGTAGCGGACGCAGCCTATGCGTCAGCTTCATGGGGGCTATTCCAACTAATGGGATATCACTACGAAGCGTTGGGATACGGTTCGGTAACCGGATTTGTCGGCGACATGCAATTGGGTGAACGGCAGCAGCTGGAAGCATTTGGCAAATTCCTGCAGGCCAACAACCTGATCAGTTACCTTCGGAATAGGCAATGGGCAGAATTCGCTAAACGATACAACGGATCTGACTATGCAGCCAACCAATACGATATCAAACTGAAGGAAGCCTATCAGAAGTATGCCGCAATGCAACCCGATGGAGGTGCACCGAAAGTAACCCGGGAGTTGATAAAAAAGGGAAATACCGGAACGTTGGTGCAGGAACTGCAATCCATACTGAATGAACTGGATTATGCCGTGCCGGTAAATAGTGTGTTTGACGCCCAAACGGAACAAGCGGTAAAGGATTTCCAAAGTTCACATCTGGATAAGCACGAACAACCCCTAACCGTAGATGGCGTTGTCGGAGCATTGACGTGGTGGGCGCTTGAAAATCCCCGTCCCCGTGTGGCATCCGGTGTCATTGAATACGATAAACTGCCCCCTTCGGAGTATGGAGAAAGTCCCTTGGGAAGAGCGGCACTACGCATAGCCATCAACGAGTTGAAAGCCGGGGCAGGTGAGGTAGGCGGAAACAACAAGGGTCCTTGGGTGCAGAAATATATGGAGCCAGCCGGATTGCCCGCTGGATACCCATGGTGTGCGGCGTTCGTGAGCTGGTGTTTTCTGCAAGCTGTGGGCGGGAATCGCAAAGACATGCCCTTCAAGTATTCAGCTGGCGCACGCGATGTATTCAACCAATTGAAAAGTAAGGGCTGGAGTTTTTCCGGCGATTCCGAAAAGCAACCCATGCCGGGAGACGTCGTTTGCTGGTGGCGTACCTCATTGGCTTCCGTAAACGGGCATATCGGCTTTGTACACCATTGTAAAGATGGGTTTCTGTATACCATTGAAGGCAACAAAGCCGCCAATGTTGCGGGGTTTTCGTACGTGAAAACACGCATGGAAAAATTACTGGGTTTTGCCAGGGTTTATGGGTAATCGATTGTTAATAAAATGCTACTACGATGCTGTCACCAAAAGTCGCTTCGAATGCTGAGGCTAACAGAGCCACCCATGGCGTCTTCTTCCAGCCCAAATTGACGGTAAACCAACCGGGAGATAAATATGAACAGGAAGCGGATGCAATGGCCGATCAGGTCATGCGGATGACCGTACAGCGCAAGTGCAAGCATTGCGAGGAGGAAGAAAAACGGATTCAGCGAAAGGGAACCGACTTGGTTACCCCTGTGGTGGATGAAGGATTCGAAAACTACGTGTCTTCGCTGCATGGACGAGGCACCATACTGCCGCCATCCGAGCGGGATTTCTTTGAACCGCGTTTTGGCTATGATTTTTCCAATGTGCGCATCCATACAGGGAGCGATGCCGCACAGTCTGCCGATCGTATCAACGCATTAGCTTATACCGCAGGAACTCATATCGTATTTAACACCGGCCAGTATCAACCCGGATCGGAAAACGGGAAGCGACTCCTGGCGCATGAATTGACCCATGTGGTGCAGCAAGGTGGCGGTGCCGGGGCCATACAGCGGCAGACGACACGTCGCATCGCGCCTAATCTTGTGGAAGTGGAACATGAAGGAGAACGCTATCGGGTAACCCGCGTATTGGAGAGCAGACGAAGAGGCAGCGGATCCTCAGGCTCCATAGACGCCGACATCGACCGAACAAACGTCACGATTACGATAAAGGTCTGTCGCGATACCACGCGGGGCACGGTCGAACTGGGTGCGAACATTCCGGAGAGTGCTATCGGAGTTGCCCAACGAATTTTGGATGCCGTCACTCGTGGAGCCATCGGCGACATCGAACGTGTCCTTGAAGGGGTCGATGTAACACCTTTTATCGAAGTCTTAGTCGCCCGGTCCGGTCAGTTCAGTATCACCGCGCGGGGAGAGGTTACGGTTGGATTGGAAGGTGTTACCGGAGGAGCAGGTTCTTTGGGTATTCGGATAGGACCCCTTGACATCGGAGTCCGGGGACAAGGTGACGATGAGGGATGGGTGCTTGGCGGCAATATTACGGTCACCCCCGGCCGTACCGATGAAACGTTTGAATGTACGTCTGTTCCGCTTTCGGTCAAGCTGGTCTGCGAGAAGTGGCATGAGGCCTCGCCGTATGAAATTACGGTTCGGGTTCCTTACCGTGATCAAGAACGCTTTATCTATTTTGACTACGCAAGTGCTACCATCGATCGGACCCGCAGCGCCCGGATGCTGACGGAGATTACCACACTGTTGCAAGAGGGGTATCGGGTGACGCGCATCACGGGGCATACGTCTCCCGAAGGGCCGATGCAGCGGGGAAGGCGATTTGTAGGCAACAGAGAATTGGGAGAAAGTAGAGCAACTGCTGCACTCGCTGAGATCGAATCCATCTGTACGGCGCAACAATTAAGTATGCGGGATTCCAGACGGTGTACGGCAGACGTAGTGCGCGATGTGCGACCCATTGGAATGGGCGAATTGTATACGCTCTCAGACGATAGGGGCCGCGAAATAGAGGGCATGCCATTAGCACAGCATGCTGTTGATGAATTCAAAACGTCAACAGATGAATCGGCACATCGCACGGAAGAACTGCTGGAGCAAATGGAATCTATGAGTTTGGAACAGCAGCGCGATACGGTATACCCGCTGTTACGACGGGCAACCATCACGTTGGAAAAATCCGGCATGCGGGACGAACAGATAACGCTGGAAGAACCGGCAGGTTATCGCAGGGTGGGCTGTCCGCAGGCAGTCGAAACAGCGGCAAGACGGCAGTTTTTACTTTAATTAATTCGGTAAACTCATGAATTTTTGGGAACAACTAACAGATGGATTACACATGCACGAAGTATTGCTCTTCGTATTGGGAAGTTTGTTTTTTTTGGTTTTGCTCTTTTTAATGGTATTGTATGCCTGGCGAAAGGAAAAACTTAACGTGCTGCTGTTTTTCTTTATTATACCTGTAGTCATGATCGGTTGGCCTTCCATTGCCAAGATACAAATCAATGAAGCAGGTATCGCACTGGAAAACACCTTGCGCGCATATGAGGACGATCCCCAAAATCCCGAAACCCGAAAAGCGCTGCAAGCCCAGGTAAAGGAACTGGAAGACAAGGAAGTGAAGAACCCCAAAACATTGATAAATGTTGCCAAGGCCAACTATATGCTGGGCAAAGACCGGGATGCGTTGCAGACTATTGATAAGATTCCGGAAGAAGCGAGGGAAGCGGTAGGAGCGGACGACCTAAAAACCACCATCTTGGTAACCCAGGATATCGAACGGAAACTGCAACAGGCAGAACAGGCCCCTACAGACGATAACCTGGAAATCTTGCGTATCTCCAAGGACAAACTGTTCAATAAGACGGCGAACAACGTACGGTTGCACCAGTCCGTGAGAAAGTCTGATTCATTAATCCAAAAGAAACGATAGGTCATGAACGCACATGCACATCCCTCAGCCTATAAGGCCAACCACGAGGCAGCCCATAAAGGGCGGGCAGTGAAAGCGTTGTTTTTTCAACCCAAACTTGCGATAAACCCGCCGGATGATCACTACGAACAGGAAGCCGACGCCACAGCCGATCGCGTAATGCGCATGCCGGTGCAACGCAAATGCAAGCACTGTGAGGAAGAAGAAAAGCAGCTACAACGGAAAGAAGAAAATCCGGCAATACCGCAGGTTAATGGAGGCTTCGAACGCTATATTAACGGTTTGCGTGGATTGGGCAGGCCATTATCTGCCGACGAACGGAACTTTTTTGAGCCACGGTTTAACCGTGATTTTTCGGACGTGCGTATTCACACAGATATGCATGCTGCACAATCTGCCCAGCAAATCAATGCCTTGGCGTATACGATGGGAAACCATATCGTATTCAACCAAGGGCAGTACCAGCCGACTTCCGCAAATGGTAAACGGTTAATGGCACATGAGTTGACGCACGTGGTGCAACAGGGAGGAATAAGCGGTAACGTACAACGGCAATCTGCCGGTCCCGATGTCGAACGGAGGTTTGGGTTGGGTATGCGCAATCGATTTGGCTTATACGATGCCGAATTGAACCGGGATACGAATACATTGACCTTGCTTATGCGTATCAAATTTGATTTTACGGGTGCATGGGCTTCCGACCAGGACCAGCAAGACTGGATAACGGATTTTATCAATCATGTACAGAATCGGTGGAGTTACCGTTTTTATTTAGTTCCCGAAGGCATCTGCCTGAATACACATGAAACTATTTTTGCACGGGTCAATGTACAGTCGGTTACCGGTAATCCGCATTATACCGTTGAGGTGGCTGCTGGTTCCAGAAGAAGCAGTGCCAATTCGGATGCCCGGACGGCAAGGCTGGATGCATTGGACAACGATAGGGTGACACGCAATAGGCTCGGACAGGATTTTCAGCAACGGGCATCCGAGCATGAGTTCGGGCATATGTTGGGTATACCGCATATTGAGTGTGATCCGCAGACGGGTACCTGCCCATCGGGTGATCAATATGGCGACACAGTCGGCGAGCGGGGCGACCTCATGGGGTCAGGATGGATTGTTTCGGCACGGGATTACACACCCTTTACCACTGCGATGTATTACTTTACAGGGTGTAACTGGAAGGCGTCCCATACCCGAGTATACCCTATCGGTGATTATCCGGCGGCAGGGACGGTTTCACACATGGCTTAACGACGAACCTTATGGCGTACGATCACAATCAGCGGACTTCCTCTTTGTCAGTGCCGGCAGTCACATTGCCCCACCGTCACCCGGGTTTGGGTGCCATGCCTTTTTTCCAGCCCGCGCTCAGTCCGTTAGGCAATCAGGTCCTCCAACGCAACCCGCAGCGACAACCCAATCCTTTATTCAGGTCTATACCCCAAGGAGAGATCAGCCGTGCGGAGTTTGATCGATACCTGATGGATTACTTTGGGGTGCAGGATATCCGTACAGGCACCCAAAACGAACAAGAAGAGTCTTTGACCAGACATGGACGCCCCGCACCTTCCATTCCCAATTGGCAATCCTGGAACCCCGGGGCGTCTTCGGCTGACTACACTCACATCATCCGGGCGATTGAAGATGTAGCTGCTACCATTGGTGCCATCCCGACTATCCGTACCGTCATGTTTTTTAGGATGGATTACGAGCCGAACGCTGCCGGTGTCGGCGTTGCCAGACCCAATGTCGGGGCTTCATTTGGAGGGGGAAAGTTAACGGTTTTTGAGGCATTTTCGCGTAGTCGCGCGTTTCCAAATGCGAGGAGCAATGCCAGTGGTTCCTATCCCTCCGCAGGGGTAGTTCTTGCCCCCGCAGCGGGGGAAACACCGGGAGCCCCCCGGCCTTATCAATCGCGTGAACACAGCCTGAGGGAGAACATCGTGCATGAACTGGGGCACGCGATGGCTGAAGATGCGCACCGTGCTGATTCCAACGTATTTACCAAGTTCAATCGTGCAACAGGCTGGGTGGGCGGACAGTTATTTGATATCGGCCAGCAAACGGTTGCCGATGCGATAAGTCAAGGTACGCCGCCTCCCACTCAATATCATATACAGGAGCATGATTGGAACAACCCCCAGTGGATCGAACAGCCGATGTCCCGCTATGCCGTAGCGGGAGGACCCGGGGAGGATTTTGCCGAAACCATCGCCGCGTATGTCTATGCTAATTCCGTGCTGCTACTGCGTTCGCCGGCACGGCATCGGTTCATTATGGATCATATTGATATATGGAAGAAGCAAATGCAAGCGCTGCCGCCACCGGCATTGCGTGGGGATTTTCCGGTGATCGAAGAATTTCGTCATATGGCTTGAAACTAAAAATATGAACCGACAGACGTTGACACATACATGGACCGATCTGCTTAGGCAAACCGAACAGCTTGTTAGGCTGAGGCTCCGCGCGTACTTTGCTCCGGGTGATGCGCGCACTGATGAACAGCCGCACTGGGCGGTGCGCGATGACGGGTCTTACTGTTCGATGTGCTTGAGACAGGCAACAGATACCGAGAAAACCTTGCTGATGTTATCCTTGGCTCCGCATCTCCACCCGGCTTTTTACGACCGCATCATTCAGGATTTTTTACCCAACGGCGGAGATATCATCGAAATGGGGGGCGTAAAGAATGCAGGTAACCACCGTGGATTTCTTCCTACGGGTGAAACCGCTTTGTTTATTATCGCCGGGGGTAACATCGAAAAACGTATGGAAGTCCAGCGGCTGCTTATGGGAGAAAGCCAGTTAGTCAAACAAGGCGTAATTTACCTGGAGGCCGTGAAAGAAGGTGAACCCCCGATGAGCGGGCGGTTGGTCGTGACGCCGGAATGGCTATCCAAATTATTACTCGGTAAAGAACAACGGCCCGTGTTTGGTCCGGATTTTCCCGCTAAGCCGATAAGTACATTATTGGAGTGGCCGGATTTGGTGATTGCCGATAAAACACGCCAGCAATTAGAGGATATCAGGACATGGCTTCGCTATAATGCAACGTTGATTGACCAGTGGGAGATGCATCGGGTGATCAAGCCCGGCTACCGTGTGCTTTTTTATGGTCCACCCGGTACAGGCAAGACACTCACGGCTACGTTATTGGGAAAGGAATTCAACCGGGAGGTTTTTCGGATCGATCTTTCACAGGTGGTATCCAAATACATCGGTGAAACGGAGAAAAACTTGGAGAAAATCTTTCAACGTGCGGAAAAC
>Ga0164243_10015245_pt1 | contig 10635 bp, 9 predicted proteins | sample OricompcompostOP_FD_108781 | JGI IMG/M metagenome (GOLD analysis project Ga0164243, IMG submission 108781) | Organic Plus compost microbial communities from Emeryville, California, USA - Original compost - Organic plus compost (OP) | ecosystem: Engineered > Solid waste > Mixed feedstock >...
CCGACAGCGCCCGCGCGATCGCGACCCGCTGGCGCTGGCCGCCGGAGAGCTGATGCGGCAGGCGGTCGGCGAACTCGGGGGTGAGGCCCACCAGCTCCAGCAACTCCGCCACCCGCTCGCGCCGCTGCGCCCGGGTCCCCGCGCCGTGGGCGGTGAGCGGCTCGACGATCGCGGCGCCCACGTCGTGGCGCGGGTCCAACGACCCGTACGGGTCCTGGAAGATGGTCTGGAAACCCGAACGGGCCTCCCGCAAAGCGTTGCCCCGCAACGCGAGCAGGTCGGTGCCGGCGAAGACCACCGAGCCCGAGGTCGGCTCCAGCAGCCGGGTCACCAGCCGGCCGGTGGTCGACTTCCCCGAGCCCGACTCACCGACCAGGCCGAGCGTCGTGCCGGCCGCGATGTCGAACGAGACGCCTCGCACGGCGTGCACCGTCCCGCGGCCGCGGCGCAGCAGCGATCGCCGGTTGTCGAATGTCTTCACCAGGTCCCGCACCCGCAGCAGCGGCTGGCCGTCCGGGTCGGGCTCGACCGCGGGGCGCGCGACCGGGGTGGCGGTGGCTCCGCCCAGCCGCCGGCCGGTCGCCCGGGACGGCAGCGCGGCCAGCAGCCCGCGGGTGTACGGGTGCTGGGGGTCGGCCAGCACCTGGGCCGTCGGCCCCGACTCCACGATGGTGCCGGTGCGCATGACGAGCACCCGGTCGGCCAGCTCCGCGACCACCCCGAGGTCGTGGGTGATGAGCAGCACCGAGGTCCGCGACCGCGCGGTGAGTTCCCGCACCAGGGCCAGGATCTGGGCCGCGACGGTGACGTCGAGGGCGGTGGTCGGCTCGTCGGCGATCAGCAGCTTGGGTGAGCAGGCGAGCGCCATCGCGATCATCACGCGCTGACGCATGCCGCCCGAGAGCGTGTGCGGGTACTGACCGGCCCGCAGTTGCGGGTCGCTGATGCCGACCTCCCGCAGCAGCCGTACGGCCTCCTCGGCGGCCTCGGCCCGGCTCAGCCCCCGGTGCAGGCGCAGCACCTCGCCGATCTGGCGACCCACCGGATGCACCGGGTTGAGCGAGGTCATCGGCTCCTGGAACACCATGGCGATCTCGTCGCCCCGGACCCGGCGAATGTCCTGTTCGGACAGTGACAGCAGGTCGCGGCCGTCGAAGACGATGCGGCCGGCGTGCACGTGCCCGGGCGGGGCCAGCAGCCGCAGGATCGACCGGGCGGTCACCGTCTTGCCGGAGCCGGACTCGCCGACCAGCGCGACGGTCTCGCCGACACCGACGTCGAAGCTGACCCCGCGCACCGCCTGGGTCTGGCCGGCGCCGGAGCCGAACCGGATGTCGAGGTCGCGCACCCGCAACAGGGCGTCTTCGGTGGTGGGGCTCATCGGCTGTCCTCCCGACGCTCGACGCGGCCGCGCAGGTGCTGGCCGACGATGTTGACCGCGACCACCGTGGCCACGATCGCCAGGCCGGGGAAGGTGGTCATCCACCAGAAGTCGGCCGCGTAGTCACGCGCATCGGCCAGCATCGACCCCCACTCGGCCTCCGGCGGCCGGGGACCGAGGCCGAGGAAGCTCAGCCCCGACGCGACCAGGATCGAGACCCCGATCCCGATGGTGGCCAGCACCAGCAGCGGCGAGATCGCGTTGGGCAGCAGGTGCCGGAAGATCAGGACGTGGGCTCGGCTGCCCGCCGCGACGGCCGCCTCCATGAACGGACGCTGCCGGATGCTGCGCACCTGGCCCCGCATCAGCCGCGCGTACTCCGGGATGGCTCCGACGCCGATGGCGATGACCAGGTTGACCGTGCCCGGCCCCCGCACCGCGATGATGACCAGGGCCAGCATGATCCCCGGGATGGCCAGCATGACATCGACGAAGCGCATCAGGAACGCGTCCACGGCGCCGCCGGCGTATCCGGCCAGCAGGCCCAGCAACCCGCCGATGCTGGCTCCGATCACCGTGGACACGACCCCGATCAGCAGCGACAGCCGAGCCCCGTACACGACCCGGGAGAAGATGTCGCGGCCCAGCTGGTCGGTGCCGAACCAGTGCGCCGCGCTGGGCCCCTGCCCCACCGCGCTCAGGTCGGTGACGGTGGGCCCGTGGGTGGCGACCAGCCCGGGCACCAGCGCGAAGACCGCGACCACGGCCAGGATGGTGACGCTGGTGCCGACGATGACGCGCCGGCCCCAGCGTGGGCCACGCACCCGGCCGGCGGGGGTCGCGTCGGCCGCGGTGGTCGCGTCGGTCGGGTCGGTGGCGATGAGTGACGTCATCGGATCCTCGGATCGACTGCGGCGTAGACGACGTCCACGACGACGTTGATGGTCACGTAGGCGACGGCGGCCAGGACGACGACCGCCTGCACCATCGGGTAGTCCTTGGCCATGATGGCGTTGAGGGCGAGGCGACCCAGCCCTTGCCGGGCGAAGATGGTCTCCACCACCACCGCCCCCGACAGCAGGCTGCCGAGCACGACACCGAGCACGGTCACCACGGAGACCAGGCTGTTGCGCAGCGCGTGCCGCAGCAGCACCGCCCACTCCCCCAGGCCCTTGGCCCGGGCGGTCACGATGTACGGCTCCCAGAGCACCTGGCGCAGCCCGTCGCGCAGCAGCTGACCGATGATGGCCGAGGTCGGCAGGGCCAGCGTGAACGCCGGCAGCACCAGGCTGTCGAAGCCCTCGGACCCGGTGGCCGGGAACCAGCCCAGGTTGAACGAGAACACCATCAGCAGGACGATGCCGACCCAGAACACCGGGGTCGCCACGAACGCCATCTGCAGGGTGGTGATGAGGCGGTCGACCCAGCCGTCGGGCCGGCGCGCGGCCAGGATGCCCGACCCGAAGCCCAGCACCAGAGCCACCACAATGGACAGACCGGCGAGTTGCAGCGTCGACCCCGCCTGGGTGGCGATCTCGGCACCGACCGGGTTGCCGCTCGTCATCGACGTGCCGAACCGCCCCCGGAGCAGGTCGGCCAGGAAGTGCAGGTACTGCACCGGCAGCGGGTCGCCGATGCCCATCTCGGCCCGGATCTGCTCCTTCACGCCCTCCGGGATGGCCAGCGTGGCGAACATCGTCTCCACCGGGTCACCCGGCAGCAGCCGGATCACCAGGAAGGCCAGGGTCGACGCGCCGAACACGACCAGGACCGCCTGACCGAGGCGGCGGGCGACGAACGCGAGCATGAGGCCTCCGAATGCTTGAGCGGGCCTGGTTGCGGGACGGGCTAGCCGAGCCGGAGCTCGCCCAGGCGGACCTCGCCGGTGCCCCGGTGGACGGTCAGCGGCTCGATGTACGTGGGCTGGGCGGTGATCGTCTGCGGCAGCTCGTCGTGCACCCGCAGCTTGAGCGGCTCGGTGGCCACGTCGTTGAACATCCGGCCCAGGCCCTGGCCGATGTTCACCCAGAGCTCGTCGTGGTGCGCCGGCACCAGCACCTTCGGCGCGTACAGCCGCGCCAGGGGCAGGAACACGTCCTCCAGCTGCTGGTTGACGTGCGGCAACCCGTTGAGGGACAGGATGGCGAGGTCCACGCCCGGGTTCTCGGTGAAGTACGCGCGTTCCTCGTCACTGATCGGTCCACCGCTGTCGCGGTAGGCGATGCGGAAGCCGTCGATGTCGATGATGTAGGTCAGCGTCGCCTCGGTGTTCACCTCGGGGGTGTGCACGCCCCGCTCCAGCTGGTTGCCGACGAGGGCGCTCTCCTCCTCGGTGACCGGGGGGAAGAACTCCGCGTCGAAGGCCGCCCTGGCCTCCCGCAGGGCCCGCCACTTCTCCTGCTGCTGCTGGGTGAGCGAGAGGTCGAGGTGGAAGCCGTGCAGCACCCGGACGGAGAAGCCGTCCTCGTCGAGCACGTCGCCCTTGCCGAGCCCGGGCGTGGCGACCACCTGGTCCGCGCGCAGGCCCTGGGCGAGCAGGAAGTCCGCGCCGAGCGGCGCCACCACGGCCCGGGACCCGGTGCGGCGCACGACCGTGGCGGTGTCGCCGATGTGGTCCATGTGGGGGTGGCCGATGAGGTTCAGATCGGCCCGGACCACGTCCTCGGCGGTGAAGCCCAGCGCCCGGTCCCGGGGGCTGCGGTCGTAGTAGTTGTCCAGCAACAGCACCTTGTCGCCGAAGCTGAGCTCGAAGCAGGCGGTGCCGAACCAGCGCAGCGTGACCTCGTCGTCCCCGGGGTGCTGGGGTCCACCCAGCGAAGCCGGTCGGCGGTAGTTACGGACGGTCGACATTTAACACCTAATCCTTCAGGAATAGTAGGAAATCTCGCCCGAGTGAACCGGGACGCCGCGTGGCGAGCGACAACCTATCATGGCATGACGGAACCAGGAAAGTGACCCGGATCACCTGCCGAACCGCGCAGTACCAACGCATCGGGAGATTGGTCAGCCAGAGCCGTCATGTGCTTTACTGCTGACGCAGTTGGCGGTCACCGGCGGATGAGGTGGACGGTGCAGGAGCAGGCCGGCAAACCCCAGGATCGAGACCCGGACGAGGTCACCCGAGGTCGAGCGGTCCGGACCCGGACCACGATGGCGACGACCACCGCCGAGGGCGCCGAGGCGTTCCAGTTCAGCGCGGGCAGCCTGTGCCTCGACTTCGTCGCCACCAACGAGGACTGGCACGAGCAACCCGTCGACCTGATCGCCACCCCGCGGCAGTTGGGCGCCTGGCTGGAGGCGGCGGGCCTGCCGACCCCGGCCGGCGGCCTCACCGCCGCCGACCTGACCGCGGCGCACGCGCTGCGCGCGGCGGTCAACCGGACCGCCCGGTCACTGGTCCGGCACACCGACGTCGATCCCGACGATGTTCGATGTATCAACGGGTTCGCGCTCCGGCCGACCCCCGTGTTCCTGTTGCGCCCCAACGCCCGCCAGCGCACCGTGGTCGAGGAGGTCGACGCCTCCGGCTCGATGTCCGTGGTCGCGCGCGACGCCATCCACCTGTTCACCGCCGCCGACCCGTCGCGGCTGCACGAGTGTGCCCGCGACGGCTGCGCCATGCTGTTCTACGACCGGTCTCCGTCCGGGCGCCGCCGCTGGTGCGCGATGAAGGGCTGCGGGGCGATGGTCGCGTCCGCCTCTTACCGTCGCCGCCGCCGCGCGGCCCACACCCCTGCCCGAAAGGACCGCACGTGACACTTCCCCGCGACGACTTCCACCGACGCCTGCACCAGGTCGTCCCCGCCGGGCTGTCGGACCTCACCGCGCAGACCAACGGCATGCGCCGGGTCGAGGCCATCTCCGGCCGCACCGTGGGCTCCGCCGGCCTGTGGATGGGGCAGACCCACGTCAGCCCGGCCACCGGGTCGGACAACCACCACCACGGCATCTCCGAGACCGGGATCTACGTCGTCAGCGGCCATCCCGAGTTCGTCTTCCTCGACGAGACCGAGGACGGGCCGGTCGAGACCCGACTGCGCACCAGCCCGGGCGACTACATCTACGTGCCACCGTGGGTGCCGCACCGCGAGGAGAACCCCGACCCGGAGGAGGAGGCGGTCGTGGTGATCGCCCGGACGACCCAGGAGGCCATCGTGGTCAACCTGCCCGACCTGCGCTGGGTGGGTCCGGTGGCCACGACGACCCGCGACCACCGCACCGGCGAGTGGCACCGGTACTGATCTCGCACCGGTGCCGCGGCCGCGCCGGAGCCCGGGCCCCGTCAGGCCGACGCGTGGCTGCGCGCCCGGCGCGCCTCGGTCCCGCCGGCGTCGCCCGCCCCGCCGTTGGGGTTCGAGGGCTTCGGGACGGTCAGGCCGGCCCGCAGCGTCGCCCCCACCGGAGACTCGATCTTGATGCCCACGAAGAAGGCGAGGACGACGAGCGCGGCCTGGCGCTGGTCGTCGCCGAGCTGGCGGTGGAACAGGGCGGCGTGCGCCTGCACCTGCTCGTTGATCTCGGCCAGCACCGGCCCCGCGGCTTCCGTGGCGACCACCCGGGTCATCCGGCGGTCCTGGTCGGTGCGCCGGCGCTCGACCAGGCCGCGCCCCTCCAGGTCCCGCACCAGGCGGGAGGCGAACGCCGGCACCACGTCCAGCCGCTCGGCCAACTGGTTGACCGCGAGCGGTTCGCCGGTCGCGCCGTAGATCTGGATCAGGGCCTGGTGCGCCAGCGGGTCGAAGCCGTGGTCACGGGCCGCGTCGTCGACGATCCGCACGATCTTGCGGATGACGTAACGCGCGGTGGCCACCGCGTGCATGTACGTCTTCTGGTCGGTGATCTTGTTCTGCCCGCTCTGCACCCAGGCCGCCAGCGCGATCTCGGTCTCGTTCAATGCCGTTCCTTCTCCGGTCAGCCAGGCAACCTCGCTGGCGAGTATCGCACCTGGCAACGGTACGCAGGTCAATGTGCTGATGCGCGGCGACCCGCCCGACGGCCCGGAACCCCGCCGGGCTGTGACCTGCGGCGCACTCATCCCTGACGCTAGCGTCAGCTAGTGTACTAATGTACCTAAGTCATATATCTGTTGGCGACGGATCACTCGGACGGGTCGGGCACCCGTCGGCAAGGACGGTCATGACGCGGTCACCCGAGAACCTCCCGGCACCTCTGTCGGGCCTGCGCGTGATCGAGCTCGGCAGCTACGTCGCGGCGCCGCTGGGCGGGATGACCCTGGCCCAGCTGGGCGCGGACGTGATCCGGGTGGACCCGCCCGGGGGCGCCCCGGACGTCCTGCGCTGGCCGCTGGCCCCCAGTGGGGTGAGCCTCTACTGGACGGGCCTCAACAAGGCCAAGCGCTCCGTGGTGCTCGACCTGCGCTCCGAGCCGGGCCGCGCGGCCCTGGCCGACCTGGTGGCCAGCGGCGGCCCCGGCGGGGGCATCGTGATCACCAACGCCGGGAACCGGGCCGGGCAGCGCTACGAGGAGTTGCGCGAGCGCCGGCCCGACCTGGTCTACGTGGAGGTCACCGGCGCCGCCGACGGCCGGCCCGCGGTCGACTACACCGTCAACGCCTCGGCCGGATTCCCGCTCGTCACCGGGCCGGAGGAGGGCCGCACGCCGGTCAACCACGTCCTGCCCGCCTGGGACGTCGCCTGCGGCCTCTACACGTCGGTCGCCGTCCTGGCCGCCGTACGGGAACGGGAGCAGACCGGCCGCGGCCAGCACGTCCAGATCAGCCTGGAGGACGTGGCGCTGGCGACCGCGGGCAACCTCGGTTACCTGGCCGAGGCCGAGTTGCACGGCATCGACCGCCCCCGCATCGGCAACGCGGTCTACGGCACCTACGCCCACGCCTTCGCCACCGCCGACGGCGCCTACCTCATGGTGGTCGCCCTGACCGCACGGCACTGGAACGACCTGGTCCACCTCACCGGCACCGGGAAGGCGGTCCGCGCCATCCAGGACGCCCTCGGCGTCGACTTCTCGGTCGAGGACGACCGCTACCGCCACCACCGGCTGCTCGACGCGCTGCTGGAGCCCTGGTTCGCCGGGCGCGGCGTGGCCGAGGCCGAGGCCGCCCTGGCCAGCAGCTCGGTGCTCTGGTCGCGGTTCCGCTCGTTCCGGGAGATCGTCACCGCCGGCCGGGACCAGTTGCTGGCCAACCCGGTCTTCGGCCTGCTCGACCAGCCGGGCGTGGGCACCCACGTGGCCCCCGGGTCACCGCTGCGGTTCGACGGCCGTGGCGGCGGTCCACGTCCGGCGCCGCGGCTGGGCGAGCACACCGACGAGGTCCTCGCCGAGGTGACCGGCCGAACCGCGCCACCGCCCGCCGGGCGCGGCTGAGCCCGCCCCGTCCGCGACACCGTCACGTCAGGAGCCACCATGCCCGACCAGTCCCGTGCCGCCGTCATCTGCTCACCCCTACGGACTCCGGTCGGCCGCTTCGGCGGCGCGCTGAAGGCCGTACCGGCGGCGGAGCTGGCGGCGACGGTCATCCGCGCCATCATCGAGCGGACCGGGCTCGACCCGGCCCGGGTCGACGACGTCATCCTCGGCCAGTGCAACCCCAACGGCGAGGCGCCGGCCATCGGGCGGGTCGCCGCACTCGACGCCGGCCTGCCCGAGACCGTCGGCGGGGTGCAGGTCGACCGCCGCTGCGGCTCCGGTCTGCAGGCCATCCTCACCGCCGCGATGCAGGTGCAGACCGGGGTCAGCGACGTCGTGCTGGCCGGCGGTGCCGAGAACATGAGCCAGGTCGAGCACTACGCCACCGGGCTGCGCTGGGGCGCCGCCGAGCGGGTGAACCTGGTCGACCGGCTCGCCCGGGCGCGGGCCACGGCCGGCGGCAGGGACCACCCGATCCCGGGCGGGATGGTCGAGACCGCGGAGAACCTGCGCCGCCGGTACGGCATCTCCCGCACCGAGCAGGACGAGCTGTCGCTGCGCTCGCACCAGCGGGCCGTGGCCGCCCAGGACGCCGGCCTCTTCGACGACGAGATCGTGCCGGTGCCGGTGTCCACCCGCTCGGGCCCCCAGCTGGTCACCCGCGACGAGCACCCGCGCCGGGACACCACGCTGGAGCAGTTGGCCGCGCTGCGGCCGGTGATGGGCCGCGACGACCCGCAGGCCACGGTGACCGCCGGCAACTCCAGCGGCCAGAACGACGGCGCCGCGGTCTGCGTGGTCACCACCGCGGCGGTCGCCGCCGAGCTGGGGCTGACCCCGCTGGTCCGGCTGGTCGGCTGGGCCGTGGCCGGCGTGGCGCCGGAGTACATGGGCATCGGGCCGGTGCCGGCGACCCAGCGGGTGCTCGACCGGGCCGGGCTGCGGCTGGCCGACATCGACCTGATCGAGCTCAACGAGGCGTTCGCCGCCCAGGTGCTGGCGGTGACCCGGGAATGGGGCCTCACCGAGGCCGACACCGACCGGCTCAACGTCCACGGCTCCGGCATCGCGCTGGGCCACCCGGTCGGCGCGACCGGCGCACGGATCCTGGCCACCCTCGCCCACCAGCTGCACCGCCAGCAGGGCCGCTACGGCCTGGAGACGATGTGCATCGGCGGCGGGCAGGGCCTGGCGGCGCTGTTCGAGCGGGTGGCGGCGTGACCGGGCCGGGCACCGGCGACGCGCTGGTGCTGGTCGACGTCGCCGGCCCGGTCGCCCGGGTCACGCTGAACCGGCCCGAGCGGGGCAACGGCGTGACCTACGCGCTGGCGGCCCGGCTGCGGGAGGCGGTCGACGACCTGGCGGCCCGGCGCGACGTGCGGGTCGTCGTGCTCACCGGTGCCGGCCGGCAGTTCTGCGTCGGTGGCGACCTGTCCGGGGACGCCTTCGCCGCCGACCGCCGTCAGACGCCGATCGAGCAGGACGTACGGGCCCAGCGGGAGCGGGGGCAGCTCGCGGTGGCGCTGCGGGAGCTGCCGCAGATCACCATCGCCGCCGTCAACGGTGGCTGCGCCGGGGCGGGGCTCGCGTTGGCGCTCGCCTGCGACCTGCGCATCGCGTCGGCCGCCGCGGTCTTCCGCACCGCCTACCTCGACGCCGGTGTCAGCGGGGACTACGGCGTCACCTGGCTGCTGCCGGCGCTGCTGGGCGAGGCGCGGGCCCGCGAGCTGATGCTGCTGTCGGAGAAGCTCGACGCCGAGCAGGCCCTGCGGCTCGGCCTGGTGACCCGGGTCGTCCCGGCGGCCGAGCTGTCGTCCACTGTGGATGATCTCGCGACCCGCTGCGCCGCCCGGGCGCCACTGGCGGTGGCCGCGATCAAACAGAACCTGGGTGACGCGGCCACCTGGTCGCTGGCCGAGCACCTGGCGGCCGAGTCCGACCGCCAGGTCCGTACGGCCCGATCGGCCGACGCCGCCGAGGCGGCCGCGGCGTTCCTCGCCAAGCGGCCGCCCGTCTTCCGCGGCGAATAGCGGTCAGGCCTTCGCGGTCAGGCCCGGCCGGCGGAGGCCGCCGGGCCGGCCGCCCGGCGGGTGCGGTCGGTCATCGAGAACCGCAGTTTGGCCATCATGTTCTCGACCTCGGGGGGCATGCCCGCCTCGGTGAACAGCTGGGGGACGCTGGCCGCCAGCTCGGCCTGACTCCATCGACGCTCGCCGTTGCGGACGAACGCGACGCTGGTGAACGGCTGGTAAAGCTCGACCACGTCGCCCTGCACGCCGAAGACCTTGCCGGAGATGCTGCCGGCCGCGTCGCTGCACAGGAACGCGACCATCGGGGCGACGTTCTCCGGGGCCCAGAAGTCGAAGTCTCCGCTGTTCCCGCCGCCGATCTCGCCGTACGCGCCGGCGGTCATCCGGGTCCGGGCCGCCGGGCAGATGACGTTGCTGACCACCCGGTAACGGGCCATCTCCTGGGCGATGATCGACGACATCGCCACGATGCCGGCCTTGGCCGCGCCGTAGTTGGCCTGGCCGAAGTTGCCCAGCAGCCCGGCGGTGGAGGCGGTGTTGACCAGCCGGCCCGGCCGGCCGGAGTCACGCCAGTACTGGCACGCGGCGTGGCTGACGGCGTAGTGACCGCGCAGGTGCACGCGGATCACGTCGTCCCACTCCTGCGGGCTCATCTTGACGAACGTCCGGTCGCGCACGAAGCCGGCGTTGTTGACCACGGCGTCGAGCTGGCCGAACGTGGAGACCGCGGTGGCCACGATCGCGTCGGCCACGGCCGTGTCCGCCACGTCGCCCTCGACCAGCACGGCCCGGCCGCCGGTCGCCTCGATCGCCGCGACCACCTCAGCCCCGGCCTCC
>Ga0164243_10015246_pt1 | contig 10633 bp, 8 predicted proteins | sample OricompcompostOP_FD_108781 | JGI IMG/M metagenome (GOLD analysis project Ga0164243, IMG submission 108781) | Organic Plus compost microbial communities from Emeryville, California, USA - Original compost - Organic plus compost (OP) | ecosystem: Engineered > Solid waste > Mixed feedstock >...
CGCCCAGCAGGTTGTCCTCGGGGACGAACACGTCCTCGAAGAACAGTTCCGCGGTGTCCTGGCCGTGCAGGCCGACCTTGTCGAGCTTGCGGCCCCGGCTGAAGCCCGGCATGTCCCGCTCGATCACGAAGAGGCTGAAGCCCCGGCTGCCCCCGCCGGGGTCCGTGCGCGCCACCGTGATCACCAGATCGGACTGGATGCCGTTGGTGATGAAGGTCTTCGCCCCGTTGACGACCCAGCCGCCGTCCACCTTGGCCGCACTGGTCCGGATTCCCCGCAGATCGCTGCCGGTGCCGGGTTCGGTCATGGCGATCGCGCCGATCAGCTCACCCGAAACCATCCCGGGCAGCCACCGCTGCTTCTGCGCGGGCGTGCCGAGGCTGTCCAGGTACGGGATCGCGATGTCGTCCTGCAGGGAGAAACCCGAGGCCAGAGAGGTCGCGTACACCCGCGCCAGTTCCTCGATGACGACGGCCCGGTAGCGGTAGTCGTGCCGCTGGCCACCGCCGCCACAGGACTCCGGCGCGTTCAGCCCGAGGACTCCCTGCTTTCCGGCGGCCGTCCAGACGTCCCGGTCGACGAGCCGTTGCTCCTCCCAGCGCCGCACGTGCTGGGTGACTTCCCTGGCGGCGAATTCCCTTACGACGTCGCGGAACTGCTCGTGGTCGCCGGTGTAGAGGGCGCGCTTCATCAGGATCCTTTCGGGGGGTGGTAGCCGGGCCGGGGCAGGCCGGTGAGGAAGTCCGGTGCCGAGGAGACGCGACCGGTGAACGCCGGCGCGCGCTTCTCGAGGAAGGCGGCCACGCCTTCCTCGGCGTCCTCGCTGATACCGAACTCGTTGAGGGCGCGGGTTTCGACGCGATGCGCGTCCATCGGATGCGCCGCGGTGAGCATCCGCCACAGCAGCCGGCGGGTGTAGGAACTGGACACCGGCGCCGTCTCGGCGATCCGGTCCGCCAGCGCGAGTGCGGCGTCCAGGACCTGGTCGCCGGGGTGCAGGCTCAGCAGGAGCCCGCTTTCGTGCGCTTCACTGGCGGGCACCGTGCGCCCGGTGAGCATCCACTCGAGCGCCCGCTGCTGCGGCACCAGCCGGGGGAGGAACCACGACGAGCAGGACTCGGGCACGAAACCCCGGCGTACGAAGGGAAACGCGATCTTGGCGTCCTCGGCCGCGACGCGCAGATCGCACGGGAGCGTCATGGTGATCCCGACCCCCACGGCGTGCCCGTTGATCGCGGCGATCACGGGCTTGTGCGCGTCGAAGATCCGCAGCGCGACCCGGCCGCCGCCGTCGCGCCGGAGCGGAAGCTCCTCGCCGTCGAGGTGGTACTGCGTGCCGGGCGGGGCGGATTCGCTGGCCCGCCACGCGGCGAACGGCGCGACCCCGTCGGCAGCGGCGCCCAGATCCATGCCGGCGCAGAACGCGCGGCCGGCGCCGGTCAGCACCACCACCCGCACCGTGTCGTCGGAGTCGGCCCGGTCGAGGCACTCGATGAGCCCGGCCTCCATCTCGTCGGTGAACGCGTTCAGCGCACCGGGCCGGTTCAGGGTGACCACGGCGACGTGGTCGCGCAGCTCGTAGCGAACGTGCATGTCCCAAGCAGACCGTTGATTGACATCTGTGTCAAGTCACTTCGCGAGGTGTGCATGGAGAATCTGTGAAGCGTGGCGATGTTCGAGGCCAGCAGACCCCCTTGACATCGATCTTTTCGAACCGCACACTTGACACGACCGTCAATTCAAGGTCCCTTCCCATGGCTGACGTTCCGGCGACACAGCGAGGTGTTCAGTGAAGATTCAGGACGTCCGGATCACTTCCTTCCGTATCCCGCTGCCCGGCGGCCTGGAGGAGGTGATGATCAAGGGCCAGTCGATCGCTCCGTACGTCACGGATTTCCTCGCCGTGGAGGTGGTTTCCGACGACGGTCTCGTCGGCGAGGCGGTGAGTCCCTACGGCGGGCTGAGCCTCGGTCATTCCATCGCCGACCGGATCCGGCCGTTCGTCATCGGCCAGGACCCCGGCAACCGCGAGGCCATCTGGCAGGAGCTGTGGAAGCTGGACCGGCTGCTCTACTCCACGCAGTTCGCGATCGGTACCGTCGACCTCGCGATCTGGGACCTGTACTGCAAGTCGCTGAACGAACCGCTGTATCGCGTGCTCGGTGGTGTGCGGGACAAGGTGCCCGCCTACGCCAGCGGGATGACGCTGCCCAACCCGCAGGGTTTCGCCGAGGACGCGCTGAAGTACAAGGAAGCCGGCTACCGCGGCTACAAGCTGCACGTCAAGGGCGAGTGGAAAGAGGACATCGCGGCCTGCCGCGCGGTACGCGAGGCCGTGGGGGAGGACTACCCGCTGATGATCGACCCCGCCGGCGCCTATACACAGGCGGAGGCGCTCAAGGTCGGCCGCGCGCTCGAGGAGCTGGAGTTCCACTGGTACGAGGAACCGCTGCGCGACTGGGACATCCACGGCTACAAGATGCTGGCCGACAAGCTGGACATCCCGCTGATGGCGCTGGAGGTCATCCCCGGCTCGGTCTACGCCAAACCGGAGTACATCGTGACCCGCGCGATCGACATCGTGCGTGCCGACATCTCCTTCACCGCCGGCGTCACCGGCGTCATGAAGACCGCACGACTGGCCGAGGCGTTCGGGCTGAACATGGAAGTGCACACCAACGCCAACAGCCACATCGACGCCGCGCACCTGCACTGCATCGCCGCGATGCACAACTCCGAGTTCTTCGAGCAGCTCGTGCCGGAGCGCTTCTTCCACTTCCCGGCCTGCGAGCCGGTCAAGATCGACAGCGAGGGTTTCGTGCACCTGCCCGACGGCCCGGGGATCGGCCGCGAGCTGGACTGGGACTACATCGGCAAGTACAAGGTCGCCGAGCTCTGACCCCGGCGGCGCAGCACGCACCTCCACAGGCGTGACGCCCATCCATCACAGCCCGTGTCGGCACCTTCGAAAGGACCTCGGGCACATGAAACGCTGGAAAAAACTCGCGGCGGCCGCCGCTGCCCTGCTGGTTTCCGCCACCGCCGCGTGCGGCGCCGGCGAGTCCGCGACCGGCGCGGACGGCACGCTGAAGATCGCGTTCCACCTCGCACCCGCCAGTCTCGACCCGCTGCAGGTCTCCATCTGGCAGCTGATGACCTACGAAGAACCGATGTACGACACGGTCACCAGGATCGATCCGGACGGCAACGTGCAGCCGATGCTGGCGACCTCGTGGACCTTCGGCGACAAGGCGATCGACTTCACCTTCCGCCAGGACGTGAAGTTCCACGACGGCACGCCCTTCGACGCGCAGGCGTTCAAGGTCAACATGGACCGCCTGCTCGCGGCGAAGAAGTCACCGGTGGCCAGCATGTTCACCGCGGTCACCGGCGCCGAGGTGACGGGGCAGTACACCGCGCGGCTGAAACTGTCCAGAATGGACTCCGCGCTGCCCGCCGCGCTCGGCGACCGCGGTGGTGTGATGATCAGCCCCAAGGCGATCGCGGACGGGGTCGACCTCTCCAGGCAGGACGCGGGCTCCGGCCCGTACCGGCTGATCGACTACAAGGCCGGTGACCACGCGGTCTACGAACGGTTCCCCGGATACTGGGATCCGAAGGCCGCGGTGGCCCAGCATCTGCAGATCGACGCCGTCGGGGACGGGCAGGCCCGGCTCAACGGCGCGATCTCCCGCCAGTACGACATCACCTACCTGACCCCGTCGCAGTTCGACGCGGCCAAGGGCGCCGGGCTGGGTGTCGAGCAGAAGACCGGGCTGTGGTTCATCAACATCTTCACCAACCGCACCCGTTCGCAACTCGGTAACCTCCAGGCCCGGCAGGCGATCGCGCACGCGATCGACCGCGACGCGATCTGCGCGGCCGTCTACTTCGGACGGTGCAAGCCGACCTCGTCGATCTTCCCCAGCGACTTCTGGGGCGGTTCGCCGGAGGCCGGCCCCAACTACGACAACTACGATCCGGCGCTGTCGCGGAAACTGCTGGCGGATGCCGGCCTGCCGCAGGGGTTCGAGTTCACCATGCTCTACGCCGCGGGTGCGGACCCCTACCCGCAGCTGGCCGAGCTCCTGCAGAGCCAGCTGGCCGCGGTGGGCATCAAGCTCAACCTCAAACCGGTCGACATCAACCAGCTCTCCCCGGTGTACTTCGTGGAGAAGAACGCGGACGCGATGCTCGGCGGTGGCGGTCAGGTCGCCGACCCCGGTCAGTCGCTGCAGAAGGAGTTCCGCTCGGGCGCCACGCTCAACCCCAGCGGGGACGCACCCGGCGGGCTGGACGCGGTGATCGACAGCCTGAACGCGGCCACGAGCAGGCCGGACCGTGAGCGGCTGTCGCGCCAGGCGACGGAGATCGCCACGGAACAGGTGCTCAATGTGCCGCTGGTGCAGCCGGAGGTGCTCTTCGCCTACAACCCGGACAAGCTCACCGGGTACGAGGCCTCCTACGTCGGTGCCTACGCGCCGACCCGCGGTGCCGGGGGCTGATCGCGATGGGCAAGCTGGTCCTGCGGCGCCTGCTGGTCATTGTGCCGGTGCTGTTCCTCGTCTCGATACTGGCGTTCTCGCTGGTGCAGCTCGTCCCCGGCGATCCGGCCGTGACGCTGGCCGGCGACTCGCCGAGCCCGGAGCAGGTCGCGGCCATCCGCGCCGAACTCGGTCTCGACCAGCCGCTGGTCGTGCAGTACGTGCACTGGCTGGGTTCGGTGCTGACCGGTGACCTCGGCCAGTCACTGGCGTCCTCGCAGCCCGTCGTGGACGCGATCGCGCAGCGGCTCCCGGCCACGCTGTCGCTGATCCTCGGCGCGTTCGTCGTCGCCGTGGTGCTCGGCGGTGTCCTCGGCGTCGTCGCGGGCGCGCGGCGCGGCGGCTGGCCCGATCGCGTGGCGTCGTTCTTCTCCTCGGTCAGCCTCGCCGCCCCGAGCTACGTGGTCGGGCTCGTGCTGATCGTCGTGCTCGCCACGCAAGCACGCCTGCTGCCCTCGTCGGGTTACGTGCCGGCCGCGCGGGGCCTCGGGCCCTGGCTCGAGCACCTGGTGCTGCCGTCGATCGCGCTGGGGCTCGTTCCGGCGGCGATCCTCGCGCGGCAGTTGCGCGGCGGGCTCGCCGGCGCGCTCGGCCAGGACTACACGCGCACCGCGGTCGCCAAGGGCGTGCCGGAGCGGCTGGTGGTGCTCAAGCACGGGTTGAAGAACGCCGCCATCCCCGGGGTGACCGCGCTGGGCACGCAGCTGGCCGTCGTCATCGGCAGCACCGTGGTGATCGAGCAGATCTTCGGCATCCAGGGACTCGGCGCGCTGGCCTACAACGCCGCCCTGCAACGGGATCTGCCCGTCGTGCAGGGCGTGGTGCTCGTCAGCGCGATCGCCGTGCAGCTCATCAACCTGGCCGTCGACATCCTCTACGGCTGGCTCAATCCGAAACTGAGGAAGGGGTGAACGCCGTGGACTCCGTGACGATCAGCGGACCGCCGATGGCCCCGCACGTGGCACGCCCGGCACGGCGCGACACGATGCTGCGCCGCTTCCGCCGGGACATCCCGGCGATGACGGGCGCGGTGCTGCTCGCGCTGTTCGTGCTCGCGGCGGTGTGCAAGCCGTGGATCATGCCGATGGATCCGGACGCGCAGGACGTCCGGCACGCCTTCGCGCCGCCGTTCAGCCCCGGCCACCTGCTGGGCACCGACAATCTGGGCCGCGACGTCGCCTCCCGGCTGATCGCCGCCGACCAGGTGGCGCTTCGGGCCGCGGTCATCGCCGTCGTGGTCGCGATGGCGGTGGGCATCCCGCTGGGTTTCGCGGCCGCGTACTTCGGTCGCTGGGTGGACATGGTGATCCTGCGGGTGACCGACGCGCTGCAGAGCCTGCCGCCGTTGATGCTGGCGATCGCCCTGCTCGGCGCGATCGGCCCCGGCCTGACCAACGCGATGATCGTGATCGGGCTGGTGTTCGCGCCCGCCTTCCTGCGCATCGTGCGTGCGGCCACGCTGGAGGTACTCCGCGAGTCCTATGTGGAGGCCAGCCGCGTCATCGGCACGTCGGCGGTGCGGCTGGTGGCGACCCGCGTGCTGCCCAACGCCTTCCCGCCCGTGCTGGTGCAGATCTCCATCGTCACCGGCCTGGCGCTGATCGCGGAAGCCAGCCTCAGCCTGCTGGGTCTCGGCGTCACGCCCCCGGCGGCCAGCTGGGGCCTGATGATCTCGCAGGGCTACAACTTCCTTTACCAGCAACCATGGCTGGTCGTGCTGCCCGGTATCACGCTGGCGATCGCGGTGCTCGCGCTCAACCTCGTCGGTGACGGGTTGCGTGACGCGCTGGGCCGGGGATCGGAGGCACGGCGATGACCGGGCCGGTGCTCGACATCGAGGACCTCACCGTCGGATTCCGCACCGCGGCGGGCTGGAACGAGGTGGTCACCGGGCTGTCCATGTCGGTCGGTCGTGGCGAAACCCTGGCGCTGGTCGGCGAATCCGGTTCCGGCAAGACGGTCACCGCGATGGCCGTGATGCGGTTGCTGCCGGCGGCCGGCGCGCGGATCGGCGGCCGGGTGTGGTTCGACGGCGGGGACCTGCTGACCCTGCGCCGCCGCGAACTCGACGCGGTGCGTGGCGGCGCGCTGGCCATGATCTTCCAGGAGCCGATGACCAGCCTGAATCCCGCGTTCACGGTGGGGGAGCAGATCGCTGAGGCGATCCGCAGGCACCGCGGGCTCGGCCGCCGCGAGGCGTGGCGGGAGGCGATCGCGGCCATGGACTCCGTCGGCATCGCGCACGCCCGGCACCGGGCCGCGGCCTACCCGCACGAGTTCTCGGGCGGGATGCGGCAGCGGGTCATGATCGCGATGGCGATCAGCTGCCGCCCGAGGCTGCTGATCGCCGACGAACCGACGACCGCGCTCGACGTCACCATTCAGGCGCAGATCCTCGAACTCCTGCGGGACCTGCAGGAGACCACCGGGATGGCGATGATCTTCGTGACGCACGATCTCGGTGTGGTCGCCGAGATCGCCGACACCGTCGCGGTGATGTACGCGGGCGGCGTCGTCGAACGCGCACCGGTCACGGAGTTGTTCGCCCGGCCCCGGCATCCCTACACCGCCGGGCTGCTGCGGTCCGTGCCGTCCGGCGCGAAGCGCGGGCTGTACTCGATCCCGGGCTCACCACCGAAACCCGGGGATTTCCCGCCCGGATGCCGGTTCGCGCCGCGCTGCGAATTCGCCGAACCCGGCTGTTCCGGCGTGCTTCCCGTGCTCGAAACCGCGGGGAACGGGCATGACGTCGGCTGCCTGCGGGCCGGCGAACTCGATCTGCGGCCGGAAGGGATGGCCCATGTCTGATCCGGCACTCGAACTCGACGGCGTCAGCGTCGAGTTCCGGCAGGGCCGCCGCCGGCTGCGGGCCGTCTCCGACGTCAGCCTGCGGCTGGAGCGCCGCCACACCTTGGCCGTGGTCGGCGAGTCCGGCTCGGGGAAGTCGACGCTCGCGCGTGCGGCGACCGGCCTCGTGCCGCTCAGCTCCGGCACGGTCCGGCTGCTCGGCAGGGAATTCCGGCGGCCGCGGCGGGACCAGCGGCGGCACATCCAGCTGGTCTTCCAGGACCCGTACTCCTCGCTCGACCCGTCCTCGGTCGTGCGAAGCTCGCTCGCCGAACCGCTCATCGTCCACGAACGACTGTCCAAACAAGACCGGAACAAGCGGATAGCGGAACTGCTGCGCGATGTCGGCCTGCCCGCGGACGCCGCGGACAGGTACCCGCACGAGTTCTCGGGCGGGCAGCGCCAGCGCATCGCGATCGCCCGCGCCATCGCGACCAGGCCCGACGTGCTCGTCCTCGACGAGGCGGTCAGCGCGCTCGACGTCTCGACGCAGAACCAAATCCTGGAGCTGCTGGCGGACCTGCGGCGCGAACACGGCCTCGCGTACGTGTTCATCTCGCACAACCTCGGTGTGGTCCGGTGGATCGCCGACGAGACCGTGGTCATGTACATGGGGCACGTCGTGGAGACCGGGCCCGCCGAACGCGTTCACGTGTCGCCGGCCCACCCGTACACCCAGGCGCTCATCTCGGCCATGCCCGTCCCCGACCCGGCGGCCCGCCGGGGCGCGCGCCCGCTGCTGAAGGGTGAACCGCCCGACCAGTTCGAGGTGCACCGTGGGTGCGTGTTCGCCGGCCGGTGCCCGATCGCCGAGGAGCTCTGCCACACCACGCCGCCGCCGCGGGTCGACGTCGCGGGCGGGGGAGCGGCGGTGTGCCACAAGGTCAGCAACCACGAGGGAGGAACCGCATGAAGATCGACGACGTCCGCATCTCCGTTTTCCGCCGTCCCGCCGACGATTCGGCGCCCGAGACGTTCATCAAGGGCCAGTCCATGCAGTCGCTGCACACCGAACTGGTGGCGCTGCGGATCACCGACGACGAAGGCCACACCGGGGAGACGCTCAGCCTCGGCGGCGGCCTCGGCATGGGACACTACCTCGCCGCCACCGTCAAACCGTTCCTCATCGGCCGCGATCCGCTGGAGCGGGAGGCGCTCTGGCAGGAGATGTGGGACGCCAACCGGTTGTGGTTCTCCCCGCTGTTCATGCTCGGCACCGCCGACGTGGCACTGTGGGACCTCTACGGCAAGATCCGCAACGCGCCCATTCACGAGATCCTGGGCACCTACCGGACCCGGATCCCGACCTACGCCAGCTCGATGACCCATTCCACCGTGGAGGAGTTCGTCGAGGAGGCCCTGGAGTTCCAGGGCCGCGGCTACCACGGCTACAAGCTGCACGTGCTCGGCGATCCGGAGTTCGACATCAAGTGCTGCACGGCCGTGCGCGAGGCGGTCGGGGAGACGTGGGCGCTGATGGTGGACGTGGTCTCGGGCTACGACCAGCGCGACGCCCTGCGTGTCGGTGAGGTCCTCGACGACCTCGGCTACTACTGGTACGAGGAACCGTTGCGGGACTACGACCTGCACGGTTACCGCATGCTCGCGGACAAGCTGAAGACCCCGATCGCGGGCACCGAGACCAACGAGGGTGGCCTGCTCGCCCGCGCCGAGTTCGCCGCGTCGCGTGCGGTGGACATCGTGCGCGCGGACCCGTCGTTCACCTACGGCATCGGGCAGACCCGCAAGATCGGGGCGCTGGCGGAGGCGTTCGGGCTCAACTGCGAGATCCACACGAATCCGAACCCGATGATGGACGCCGCCGCGCTGCACGTCGCGCTTTCCCTGCGCAACACGGACTTCTTCGAGCAGCTCGTGCCGACCCGCACCTTCGACTTCGCGGTGGACCAGCCGGTGCGGATCGACGCCGAGGGCTACGCGGTGGCCCCGGAAGGACCGGGCCTCGGCGTGAACATCGACTGGGACTACGTCGACCGCTACACGATCGCCGAACTGTGAAGCGGCCGGGGAAAGGCAGGATATGACAGCGACTTCCTCCGCACCGGCCCGAAGCCTCGACGAGCGGTTCACCCAGCGGGACGGACGGGTGTACCTCACCGCGATACAGGCCCTGATCCGGGTGCTGACCGACCAGCGGCTGCGCGACCAGGCCCGTGGCCTGGACACCGCCGGCCTGGTCTCGGGCTATCCGGGATCACCGCTGGGTGGTGTCGACGTCGAGCTGGAGCGGCAGCGCGCCATCCTGGACCAGCACCGGATCCTGCACCAGCCAGGGCTCAACGAGGACCTGGCCGCCACCGCGTTGTGGGGCAGCCAGACCGTCACGGCGCTTCCCGGCGCGACGGTGGACGGGGTGTTCGGCATGTGGTTCGGCAAGGCACCCGGGGTGGACCGCGCCGGGGACGCGTTGCGGCACGGCAACATCCGTGGCACCGCGCCACACGGCGGGGTGCTCGTGGTGGCGGGCGACGACCCGGACGCGGCGTCCACGAACTTCCCCACCGACAGTGCCGGGGCGTTCGTGGACTGGGGTATGCCGGTGCTCTACCCGGGCTCGGTGCAGGAGATCCTCGACCTCGGGGCGCACGGCTACGAACTGTCCCGGCTGTGCGGTCTGTGGGTGGGCTTCAAACTGGTCACCGAAACCGCCGACGCGTCCGGCTCCGCCGACATCGATCCGGACCGGTTGCGGCTCGGGCGGCCGCGGCTTCTGCGCGACGGCAGGCCCTTCGAGCCGCAGCTGCGGATCAACACTCCCGGCGGCCCTATGCGCGAGGCCGAGCGGGATCTCGTGGGGGAGCGGCGGCGGCTCGCCGAGGCCTACATCCACCACAACAACCTCAATCCGGTCACGGTCGAGCCGGAGCACCCGCGCGCCGGACTGGTGGCCGCCGGGAAGACGTACTACGACCTGCGCAAGGCGCTGGAGATCCTCGGGCTGGACGACGACGCGCTGCGCGCCGCGGGAATCCGGGTGAAACGGATCGGCGCGCTCCACCCGGTGGGCACGGACGAGTGGCGCGAGTTCGCCGACGGGCTCGAGACCGTGATCGTGGTCGAGGAGAAGCGGCCGCTGATCGAGCGGTTCCTCAAGGAAGCCCTGTACGGCAGGCGGGACGCGCCTGGAGTCTACGGCAAGCTCGACGCGGAAGGACGTGAGCTGTTCCCCGAATTCGGTGCGCTGACGGCGGATCTGGTGGCCCGGCGGCTGCGCGCGCCGC
>Ga0164243_10015247_pt1 | contig 10632 bp, 10 predicted proteins | sample OricompcompostOP_FD_108781 | JGI IMG/M metagenome (GOLD analysis project Ga0164243, IMG submission 108781) | Organic Plus compost microbial communities from Emeryville, California, USA - Original compost - Organic plus compost (OP) | ecosystem: Engineered > Solid waste > Mixed feedstock >...
ACAGCCCGAGCGCGGCGACCGCGACGGGGTCGGCCTCTTCGGGCAGCTCGACCAGGTCCTCTTCGGGCACCGCGACCGCCTCGGCCATGCTGCCGTCACCCGGCGCCATCCCCGCGCTCGTCGGGAACCAGACGAGCCGCCCGCCGCGCGTCCCGACGCCCTGGACGCCCGGCACGTACGGGGTCTCCGGGCGGCCGAAGTACGACCGCCCGGTCGCGCACAGCAGGTCGAGCGGTGTGATGGGCGCGGCGAGCACCTCGACCAGCGCCGCGCCCGTGCCCGGCGCGGGCGCTTCGCGGTCGGCGGCCACCCGTGGCGGCAGCCCGCATGCGTGGATCTCGGCGGCCCGCATGGCTCAGGTGGCGATGTCGGGGTAGGGCAGCTTCCGGTCGGACAGCCGCCGGGCGTACTCGAGCTGGAACCCCAGCGGCTCGTCGTAGTCCCGCTCGAACATGGCGATGAACAGCGTGAGCGTCAGGAACGGGTGCGCGCCCAGGTCGAACAGCGCGGGGTAGTCGTGCGAGGCGAGCGCGGCCCGTTCGTTCTCCTCGAAGGCCAGCCACGTGCTGCGCTCGCCGCCATGGCAGTTGAGGATGCGGTTGGCGTACTCCGACTCCCACCACTCGACGGTGCCGCGCGGGTCCTCCCGGTACCGCTCGACCAGGTCGGGGTCGCGGTCGACGGTGTACAGGAACTTGTTCAGCAGGTACTTGCTCACCGTCCACCTCCGTTGGGGTACCAGGTGAAGTATGCCTCCATGGTGTGGAACAAATCGTAGGTGTCGACGTAGTCGGCCTTCCGGCCGTCGCCCGCCACGCCCATCATCAGCATGAAGTCCATGAAGCCGTGGGTGGCGTTGCCCGGCGCGTGGAGGCTGTCGAGCGTCACCTCCGACAGGCAGCCCTCGATGTCGCCCGTGGAGATCCATTCCACGGCGCGGCGGTCGAACTCGGGGTCGGGGCCGTGCGGGCCGAACTGCCGGGGGCCGCCCAGCTCCAGCGACAGATGCCCGGTCCCGATGATCGCGACCCGCTTGTCCGACGGCCAGGACTCCACCAACTGCCGGATCGTCCGGCCGAGCTCCACGAACCGCTTGGGCCGCGGCAGCGGCGGGGCGAAGATGTTGGTGTAGACCGGCACGATCGGCAGGTCGTTCTGCGGGCGCAGCGTGATGATCGGGCACGTGATCGAGTGGTCGATCCGCAGCTCGTTGGAGAAGGCGAGGTCGAACCCGGCGTCCAGGCCCTCGCGCAGGATGTACGCCGACAGGTCCTCCTGGCCCTTGCAGACCAGGCGCGGCAGCCCGAACTCGCGTTCCTCGTTGTACCAGTTGGCGTCGTACATCGGCGCCTTGCCGACCAGGAACTGCGGCATGTTGTCCAGCCACAGCTGGTGGAAGTGGTCGGAGCCGACCATCACCAGCACGTCCGGGTTCGCCCTGGTCAGGGTCTCCCGGAACGCCTCGACCTTGCGGACCCACTCGTCGGCGAACGGCGGCCGGTCCTCCCCGGTCGAGGTGCTGGCGCGGTAGTAGAACGGATGGTGCGTTGAAGCGATCACCGCGACGACTCGGGCCATCGGGCTCCCTGCCTTTCGGGGTGGGCGGGCTCAGTGGGGGGCGTCCGTGCCGTTCGCCGGGTACGGCTCGGGCGGCACGGACCGGTTGTTGAGGTCGACGGACAGGAAGATGTCGTTGCCGACCGGGCGGCGCAGCTCCTCGGCCAGCTGCCCGATCAGCCCGGCGGTGCGGGCCAGCAGCGCGAACCCGCGCAGCAGCTCCAGCGGCAGGCCCAGGTCGGCCAGCGCGGCGCCGCAGACCCCCGCGCCGTTCAGCGGCAGCGTCCTGCCGAGCACCTGGGGGTGGACGCGGCCGATCGCGGCGAACAGCGACAGGTGCGGCCCGAACAGCCCTTCCTCGGTGGCGATCCGCATCAGCCTGGGCGTGCGCGGGTCGCCGTCCTTGTGGACGTGGTGGCCGAGCCCGGGGACGAACCGGCCCTCCGCGCGGTACCGCCGGACGATCCGCAGCGCGACCGCGTCCCAGCCGGCGTCGTCCTCGGGCGTCAGGCCGTCCAGGGACTCCAGCACGTCGTGCAGGAAGCGGCCGGTGTCCTCGGTGACGCCCAGGAACCTCGACCCGCCGCCGAGCAGCCCCGCGGCCAGTGCCCCCTGCACCGAGTCGGGCGCCGACAGGTAGGTCAGCCGGGTGACGATCGCGGTCGGGGTGAAGCCGTGGTCGGCGAGCGCCGCCAGCACCGCCTCGAACACCCGCGTCTCGCCCCGGCTCGGCCTGCGCTGCGCGGCCAGCCAGAACGCCAGCTCGCCGAACCCGACCTCGCCCATGACGTCCTCGGCCAGGTCGTGGCCCAGCAGCGTGATCTTCTCCCGGGTGGACGCGCCCAGCGCGGTGGGGTACTCAGTCACGGTCGCCTTCCTCCGCCGGCTTCGACAGCCATTCACGCAGTTCCGCCCCATGCTCGTCCAGTTCCGGCGGAGGCAGGGAGTAACGCGCGGGCGTCGCCGAGAAACGGATCGGATGGCGGGTGGTGGGCACCGCGCGCTCGCCCTCGCCGACCTCGACGATCGGGTCGAGGCCGAACCGCTCGGCCATCGCGAACCCGCCGTCGATGGTGTTGATCGGGCCGCACGGCACGCCCGCCTCGACCAGCAGGTCGAACCACTCCACCGCGCCGCGCGTGCGCAGCCGCTCGACCAGGATCGGGTACAGCTCGTCCCGGTTGGCCGTCCGGTCGGCGTTGCGCGCGAACCGCGGGTCGTCGGGGACGTCCGGGATGCCGAGCACCTCGCAGAGCCGCCGGAACTGGCCGTCGTTGGCGGCGGTGACGATCAGGTCGTTGTCGGCGGTGGGCAGCGGCTCGTACGGGAACACGCTGGGGTGCGCGTTGCCCATCCGGTACGGGACGGTGCCGCCCGCGACATAGGCGGAGCTGTGGTTGACCAGCCCGGTCAGCGCGGAGGACAGGAGGTTCACCTCGACCAGCTGGCCCTCGCCGGTGGCGTCGCGGTGGCGCAGCGCCGCCAGGATCCCGATCACCGCGTGGTTGCCCGCCATCACGTCGAACACCGAGATCCCGGCCCGGTACGGCGGCCCGTCCGGGTCGCCGGTCAGGCTCATCAGCCCGGAGATGGCCTGCACCATCAGGTCGTAGCCGGGCACGTCGCGCCCGGGCCCCGAGCCGAACCCGGTGATCGAGCTGTAGACGATGCCCGGGTTGGCGGAGCGCACGGTCTCGTAGTCGAGACCGTACTTGGCCAGCCCGCCCGGCTTGAAGTTCTCGATCAGCACGTCGGCGCGGCGGGCCAGCTCGCGCGCCGCCGCGGCGTCCTCCTCCCGGCGCAGGTCCAGCGCGATCGACCGCTTGCCGCGGTTGATGCCCAGGTAGTACGTGGACACCTCGCCGCGTACCGGCGGCATCCAGGTGCGGGTGTCGTCGCCCCTGGGGCCCTCGACCTTCACCACGTCCGCGCCCATGTCGGCCAGCAGCATCGTGGCGTACGGCCCGGCCAGGATCCTGGAGAAGTCCGCCACCAGCACGCCTGACAGCGGCCCCCCGCCGCGGGGCCCGTTGTCCGTCATCCGGCTCCTTCGTTCGTCCGTTGCACGGACAATCGTCCGTAATCAGATTGTGGCACGTCAGCGGCCCGCGACGTCAACCCGATCATGACGTGCGCCGTGGCGGTGTTCGCGTCCACTTCGGTCCGCGCCGGACGGTTGACAGTTCAGCTACCGGTCGCGAGAGTGACGTTTAACCTGTTCGACCGTGTAGCGGACAGTGGTCCGCCCCTGCTCCCGGCGGTCACATCTCGAGGATCTGACGAGGAGGGTCCACGATGAGCGAGTTCGAGGCCGGCCGGCCGGTGGTCCTGCGCGGCGGGACCGTGCTGCCCATGACCGAGGGGCGCGAGGTCCTGTCCGGGGCCGATGTCCTGGTGGACGGCGAGACCGTCGCGGCCGTCGGCCCGAACCTGGAGGTCCCGGACGGCACCGTGGAGATCGACGCCACCGGCGGCATCGTGCTGCCGGGCATGATCGACACCCACCGGCACATGTGGCAGACCGCCATGCGCGGCTACGGCGCCGACTGGACCCTCACCCAGTACTTCGTCTGGTACTACCTGGAGCACGGCAAGAAGTTCCGTCCCGAGGACATCCACGCCGGCAACGTGCTCGCCGCCATCGAGGCCCTCGACGCGGGCGTCACCACGGTCGTCGACTGGTCGCACGGCCTGCAGACGCTCGACCACGCCGAGGCCGCCGTGGACGCGCTGCGCTCGGTGCCCGGACGGTACGTGCTGGCCTACGGCAACATCCAGCAGCCGCCCGCCGAGTGGAGCGGCACCAAGGAGTTCCGCGACTTCGCCGGCCGGCTCATCGGCGGCGACATGCTGGGCTTCCAGATGGCCTTCGACGTCACCGGGGACCCGTCCTTCCCCGAGAAGCCCGCCTTCGAGGTCGCCCGCGACCTGGGCGTCCCGGTCACCACCCACGCGGGCGTGTGGGGCGCCACCAGCGACGACAGCATCGCGCTGATGTTCGACAACGGGTTCATGACCCCCGAGACGATCTACGTGCACGCGGCCTCGCTGTCGATCGACAGCTACCACAAGATCGCCGCCACCGGCGGGTCCATCTCGGTGTCCACCGAGAGCGAGCAGAGCGCCGGCCAGGGCTACCCGCCCACCTGGGCGATCCGCGCGCACGACATCCCGGTGTCGCTGTCGATGGACACCAGCGTGTGGTGGAGCGGCGACCTGTTCTCCGCGATGCGCACCACGCTGGGCGCCGACCGCTCCCGCGAGCACATGGAGGCGCACTCCAAGAAGGACACCGTCACCCACAGCAGCCTGCGCGCCGAGCACGTCGTCGACTGGGCCACCCGCGGCGGCGCGCGCACCCTGGGACGGGACGACCTGGGCAGCCTGGAGCCCGGCAAGAAGGCCGACCTGGTCCTGATCAAGAACGACGCCTCGCCGGTGTCGTTCCCGCTCCTCAACCCCTACGGCCACGTCGTGTTCCAGGCCCAGCGCGGCGACGTGCACACCGTCATCGTCAACGGCCGCGTGGTCAAGCACGACCACCGCCTGCTGGGCGTCGACCTCGGAGCCGTCCGCGCCGAGGTCGAGCGCACGGTCGAGTACCTGCGCTCCGAACTGGGCGAGGACGAGTGGAACAAGGGGATGAACCCCGACATCCCCGAGGCCAAGGTCCTGGACAACCCGTACACCTACACCGACTACCGCAGCGACGCCACGCGCGGCGGAGCCTGAGCGAGGTGTCCCCCTCGGGGGCGCCACCGTGTGGCGCCCCCGAGGGACGGGTCAGCCGGCCGCGGGGACGGTGCGCTGGGTTCCGCTTCCGCTGGCGCCGCGCCGGTGCCGGGGCTGCCTGGCACCGCCGAGCAGCAGCCCGGAGACCACCAGGACCGCCCCGACGGCCAGCAGCGCCACCGGGGCGATCGTCTCGACCAGGAGGATCTCGGTGGCCTTGCCGTTGGCGTAGTCGACCAGCTCCGCCTTGTCCTTCGGCGTGAGCCGCATCGTCATGTCGAGCAGCAGGAGCTCGCCGGGGCCGCCGTCGCGGGGCCGCATCGTCACGTGCACCTGCTGCTGCTGGTCGACGGGGATCCCGTTGCGGGCGTCGATCCAGTAGGTGACCGTGGCCTGGTGGTACCGGTCCGCCGGGACCGAGGCGGTGCCGGACCTGCCCAGCAGGCTCGCCGGCACCGAGTCCGTGGGGCTGGGCACCCTGGTGGCCGGGATGGTCTGCACGAACTTGTAGGTCTTCACGCCCTCGACGTTCTCGGTGCCGCTGTACTTCATCGTCCAGGGGCGCTTGGTCGAGGTGTCGAAGTACTGGTAGTCCTTGGGCTCGATGTCCAGGGGCCAGAACAGCCCGAGCCCCGCCATGGCGACGTTCCGGTCGTTGTCGACGTGCACGCCGCAGCAGCGGCTCAGCTGCCCCGTCCTGCGGTCGAAGGCGAGCCGCTGCCGGTAGAGGCTGAGGTCGACATCGTTGGCCACGTCCTGGATCACGGCGGTGGCGTCCCAGACCACGATGTCGTCCGGCGCCCGCTTGGAGGCGGCGGCGTCGCCGCGGATCGTGCTGGTGGCGGTGAGCGTGGCGCCCCTGCGGGTGGTGACGCTACCGGGGTCGAAGTAGGTCGCGTTGGCCGCCTCCAAGCGGGTGACCTTGTAGTAGTCCGGGGGCGCCGCCACCAACTGCGGTGCGATGTAGAAGCGCGTGAAACCGGCGACGGCCATAGCGAAGACGCCGAGCCCGACGAGTGCTAGACCGATGAAAGAGCGCATTGTAGCCTCCTTGGTCCCGGATGCGGCCGCGCGGGGGGATGCCGCGGTCCCGGCCCGGTTGCCGGCTATCGGCAGAGAGGCCGCCCCCTGCGGAGGCGGCCAGATTGTATCTGTTATACAAGCAACATGTGATCTCCGCCATACCCGCGTGCCCTGTCGCACCCGTGGCCGCAGGCGGCCAGCCCCCGGGGCGGAGGGCGCGAGTCCGGGGCGGCTGCGACGGGAGAGGGCCGAATGATCGAGACAGACCTGGCCGCGGTGCTGATCCGGGCCGTGCTCGGGGTGACGATGATCGCGCACGGCTGGAACCACGCCTTCGGCGGCGGGAGGCTGCCCGGGACGGCGCGCTGGTTCGAGTCGATCGGGATCAGGCCGGGCCGCGTGCACGCCGCGGTCGCCACCGTGACCGAGCTGGGCGCGGGGGCGCTGCTCCTGCTCGGGCTGCTGAACGCGCTGGCCGCGGCGGCGGTGATCGGCACCATGGCGGTCGCGCTGGTGGCCAACCACCTGCGCAACGGCTTCTTCATCTTCCGGCCCGGCGAGGGCTACGAGTACGTTCTGATGATCATCGTGGTGTCGGCCGCGCTGGCCGCGCTCGGGCCGGGCCGGATCTCCCTGGACGAGCTGGCCGGGGTGGAGCTCGACGGGGCCTGGGGCCTGCTGACCGCGGTGGTGCTGGGCGGCGGGGGAGCGGCGCTGCTGCTGGCCGCGTGCTGGCGTCCCGGGAGCGTCAAGGCGGGCGGCGCCGGGGAGGGCGAGGCCACCGGAGAGGCCACCGAACAGGCGTGACCGGAGGGTGACAGGCGGGTTACCGGATCCGGTCTTTCCGCAGGTTGGAAAGGTCGCCGCGGGTGATCCTGATATCTTATCTAGCGAGTTCCGCAGCACTCGGTGCCCGTGTGAGCTGAGGAAGTGACAGCGATCTCGCAACGTGAGCGATCCGCCCGGCCCGGCTCCCTGCCCGGCGCTCCGCAGAACGTGCCGCTCCCGGGTGAGAACCTTTCCAGGATGAGCAGTGGCGAGCAGGTGCGCCTCTACGTCCGCAGGCTGGTCTTCGACGGCGTGCTCCGGCAGGGGCAGCGGGTGCCGCAGGACGCGGTGGCCGAGGCGCTGGGCGTCTCCAGGATCCCGGTCAGGGAGGCGCTGATCGCGCTGGAGCGGGAGGGCTGGGTCACGATCGTCCCGCATCGCGGCGCCTTCGTGAACGCCCTCGACGAGCTGTCGGTCCGCGACCAGTACGAGCTGTACGGCATGTTCTACGGCTTCGGCGTGCGGCGTGCCGTGGAGCGGCGGGGCGCGGCGGTGGGGGAGCGGCTCGCGCCGATCCAGAAGCGGCTTTTCACCGAGCGGGACCCGGCCGAGCTGCACCGGCTCACCCTGGAGTTCCACAAGACGGTCATCGACGCGGCCGGCTCGCCCCGGCTGGGGTCCCTGCTGCGGCAGATGAGCGACATCGTGCCCGGCAACTTCTTCGAGATGGTGCCCGGCGCCGCCGAGGTGGCGCGGGAGGGCACCGCCGCCATCGTGACCGCGATCCAGCGCGACTACGGCGAACTGGCCGAGAAGGAGTACGCCACCATGATGCGCCGGCTGGGCGACCTGGTGGTGGAGCGGTTCCGCGAGCGCGGCATGTTCGACCCCGTCCCCGAGCAGCGGCCGTCCTGAGGGGCCGGGAGCGTACCGGTCAGAGCGGGGCGCCGCTCCACGCGTCGTCCAGCAGTGCCCGGATCTCGGCGCGCCCGGCCGGCCGCGGGTTGGCGTACGGCGTCTCCGCCACCTGCGCGGCGACGGCGTCGAGGTCGTCCGGGACGAGGCCGAGGTCGCCCAGCGACCGCGGGCCTCCGGCGAGCAGCCCGATCTCCCGCAGCGCCCGCGCGGGTGCCTCGGTGCCCAGCGCGGCGCCGAGGGACCGCACCGCCTCCGGAGCCGCGGCGGCGTTGAACGCCAGCACGTACGGCAGCATGATCGAGTGCGTCTCCGCGTGCGGCAGGCCGAACGTGCCGCCGAGCGCGTGACACAGCCGGTGGTGCAGGCCCATCGTCGTCGCGCCGAGGCAGGAGCCGCCGAGCCACGCGGCGTACAGGGCGTCCGAGCGCGCCTCCGGATCGGACGGCCGGGCGGCCACGCGCGGCAGCGCCCCGGCCATCGCCCGGACGCACTCGGTGGCCATCAGCCCGACGATCGGGCTGGTGTCGGGCGCGTAGAGGGCCTCCACCGCGTGCGCCATCGCGTTCATGCCGCTGGTCACCGACAGCGGCACCGGCAGGCCGGAGGTGAGGTCCGGGTCGTAGACGACCGCGCGAGGCAGGACGCGGGGGTCACGGCCGGTGCGCTTGCGCCCGTCCTCGGTCAGCCCCCAGACGGGTGTCATCTCCGAGCCCGCGTACGTGGTGGGCACCGCGACGATCGGCAGGCCCGTCTCCAGCGCGATCGCCTTGGCCAGGCCGATGGTGGACCCGCCGCCGACCGCCACGCACCCGTCCGCGCCGCGCTCGCGCGCCACCGCCACCGCGGCACGCGCGAGGTCCACGGGGACGTGCTGCGCCGCCTCGGCGTGCAGGCCCGCCGAACGGCCGCCCAGCGCACGGGAGACCTCGCCCGCCACGTCCTTGTGGCCGGGCGTGCTCAGCACCAGGACGCGGCGCAGCCCGAGCGCGTCCAGTTCGGCGGCCACCTCGCGGGACCGCCCCGGCCCGAACGCCACCCTCACCGGCAGCGCCTGGTAGACGAAATCCCGCGTCATGCGGACTCCGGCGCGGGACGGAGGACGAAGTCGGCCTCGGCGCTCCAGTACGGGGACGGCAACCCCACATCGGCGGCCGAGGACGGGTCGTCCACCCGCGCGAACTCGGTGATGAGGCTGGAGTTCACCGCGAACACCGCGTCGGAGTCGATGTACGCGCTGTCGGCCACGAACAGGTGGGTGGTCAGCGGGACGAACCCCGGCGCCTCCAGGATGAAGTGGATGTGCGCCGGACGGTAGGGATGGCGGCCGGACGCCTTGAGCAGCCGTCCCACCGGCCCGTCGGTCGGGATGGGGTAGTGCGACGGGACGACGGAGCGGAACCAGAACCGGCCTTCGGCGTCCGCGGTGAACAGCCCGCGCCCCGTGCCGTTGGGCACCTCGGGAAGCTGGACGTCGTAGTAGCCGTTCTCGTCGCACTGCCACACGTCCACCTTGGCCCCGGCGACGGGCGTGCCGTCCGGCCCCAGCACGCGGCCCCTCACCACGCAGGGACGCTTGCCCCCGGCCGGGAAGATCTGGTCGCCGTGCTCGCGTTCGGGTGACGCGATCACGTGGAAGGGGCCCAGCACGGTCGAGGGCGTCGCGTCCCACTCCCTGCGGTGGGCGGGCGCCGCGCTCTTCCGCGCCTCGATCGTCTCGACGAGCATCGAGACGCCCAGCACGTCCGACAGCAGGATGAACTCCTGCCGCTGGTCGTCGCTCATGTGCCCCACGGCCGTGAGGAAGCCGATCGCGGCCTCCCACTCCTCGATCGTCGGCTCCACGTCCCGCACGAAGCCGTGCAGGTGCTCCACCAGCGACCCCAGGACGCGGCGCAGCCGCGGATCGGCGGTGCCCGCGAAGCTCTGCGCCACCGCCTCGGTCGCGGTCCCTTCGATGAAGTCCATGTGCCCTCCTGCCCCTCCTCATCCTGATCCAGGACGCGGCGCGTGGCCAGCGGGGGCGGCCCTCCCGATCAGAGGAGGTAGCGCAACCACAGGTACGGCGTGGTGAGCGCGATCGTGATGACCGTGACCACCAGGCCGTAGCGGGTGAACGTCCAGAAGCCGATGGGGGTGCCGTTGCGCGCGGCGATGCCCAGGACGACCACGTTGGCCGAGGCGCCGATCGCGGTGGCGTTGCCGCCGAGGTCGGCGCCGAACGCCAGCGCCCACCAGAGCACCGCGGGGTCGCCGCCCGAGGAGCCCGCGGAGTGGACGAGGTCGGCCACGATGGGGCTCATCGTGGCGACGTAGGGGATGTTGTCCACGATCGCCGACAGACCCGCGGAGCCCCACAGCAGCAGCATGGCGGCCAGGTCCAGGCGTCCCTCGGTGGCCCGCGCGGCGGCCTGCGAGACCTCGCCGATGACGCCGGTCTCCACCAGCCCGCCGACCATCACGAACAGCCCCGCGAAGAACACCAGCGTGGGCCACTCCACCTCGGCCAGGGCCTGCTCGGTGGTCACCCTGGTCGCCGCGATCAGCAGCCCCGCGCCCAGCAGCGCGACGACCGACGGCTCGTAGTGCAGCACGGGGTGCAGCACGAACGCCGCCACCACGAGGGCGAGCACGGCC
>Ga0164243_10015249_pt1 | contig 10632 bp, 7 predicted proteins | sample OricompcompostOP_FD_108781 | JGI IMG/M metagenome (GOLD analysis project Ga0164243, IMG submission 108781) | Organic Plus compost microbial communities from Emeryville, California, USA - Original compost - Organic plus compost (OP) | ecosystem: Engineered > Solid waste > Mixed feedstock >...
GACTCCGAGGCCGACAAGCTCGCCCAGCGCAAGCTGGCCCGCGAGTACGCCGACGGCTGCCTGGAGCGCACCGGCCGCGCGATGCTCCAGCAGATGACCACGCCGAACACCGCCCGCGACCTGGACGTGATCCGGGCCGCCCTCGGCGAGAAGAAGCTCAACTACCTCGGCGTGTCCTACGGCACCTATCTCGGCGCCGTCTACGGCACGCTGTTCCCGTCCCACGTGCGCCGGATGGTCGTCGACAGCGTCGTCAACCCGGACCGCGACAACATCTGGTACCAGGCCAACCTCAACCAGGACATCGCGTTCGAGACCCGCTGGAAGGACTGGGAGGACTGGGTCGCCGCGAACGACGCCACGTACCACCTGGGCACCACCCGCGACGCCGTCCAGGCCAAGTGGCTCGCGCTGCGCGCCACCGCCAAGAACAATCCGATCGGCGGCGTGGTCGGCCCGGCCGAGCTGCTCGGCTTCTTCCAGAGCGCCCCCTATTACGACTCCTCGTGGGCATCGGTGGCCGCGGTGTTCAGCAAGTATGTCGCCGGTGACACCCAGGCGCTCGTCGACGCCGCCGCCCCCGACATGTCCGACATCGCGGGCAACATCTCCGCGGAGAACGGCAACGCCGTCTACACGGCCGTGGAGTGCACCGACGCCAAGTGGCCCACCAGCTGGCGCACCTGGGACCGGGACAACACCCGCCTGAACGCCAAGTACCCGTTCCTCACCTGGTCGAACGCCTGGATGAACCTGCCGTGCGCGACCTGGCCGGTCAAGCAGCAGACCCCGGTGGCGGTCCGCACCGGCAAGGGCCTGCCGCCCGTGCTGATCGTGCAGTCCACGCGGGCCGCCGCCACGCCTTCCCAGGGCGCCGTCGAGCTGCACAAGCGCTTCAAGGGCTCCCGCCTGATCACGGAGAAGAACGCCGGCTCGCACGGTGTCACCGGCCTGGTCAACCCGTGCATCAACGACCGGGTGGACACCTACCTGCTCACCGGACGGGTGGACCGTACGGACGTCACCTGCGCCCCGCACGCCACGCCCCAGCCCTGACCCACCACACACCTGTCATGGGGCGGCCGGACGGTCCGGCCGCCCCAGATCGTCAACGCGGTGCTGTGGCTGGCGTCGGACGAGGCCAGTCTCGTCGTCGGGCACGACCTCGTGGTCGACGACGGCGTCACCGCCTGAGGCCCCGACGGGCCGTCACCACCCTTGCCGAGGCCGGGGAGTGGCACGAAGAATCCCGGCCGCCACCCGGCACCGGGGCGCTGCCGGCGGCGGGACAGGCGAACGGTGTGCCGCACCGCACCGTGCGGTGCCGGACGCGGTGTCGCCGACCGGTCGCCCGGTCCCGCCGCTCCGGTTCCATCGCCCGGCCCCGTCGCCGGTTCTGTCATTCCGGTTCTGTCGCACTGCTCCCGCCGTTCATGGCGCCTCGTCCGGGGCGACGGCCAGCAGGGCGATGAGCGCCAGGTTGCGCTGGGCCGCGTCGTTGGTGGCGCAGCCGCCCGGTATCTCCTCCACCGGTCCCGGCACCGCATTCCCGGTCACCTTCACGGCCGCCGGCCACGGCTTGCCCGCCGGGTCGGACAGGAACTGCTGCCAGCCGCGCCGCCGCAGGGCGGGATCGTGAAGCTGTTCGCCCGCCCACGCGGTCAGCCGCGCATAGATCGTCGGAAACACCTGAGGGTCGAAGTCCCGGCCGTACACGGCGGTCTTCTCCGCCGCCGGCGCCTGCACGGTGCGGGCGAAGTCCAGCAGCGTACGGCGGAACTCCGGCACGTCCACCAGATCGAGCACCTCCCACAGGGTCTGCTCGCCGAGGAACGCCATCGCCAGGTTGTAGCCCCCCTCGAAGTCGCCGGTGCCGAAACGTGTCAGGTGCCCGGTCGCCGGGTCGAAGCCGACGGCGCCGCCCGCCTCGCCGGTGTACAGGCCCGCCGGGAAGCCGGCGATGTCCTTCATGCCGGTGACGATGCGGTCGCGCCAGGAGGTGTCGCCGGTGCGTTCCCACTCGGTCAGCCAGTTGCCGACCAGCGCGTACCAGTCGGGCCCGATGCGGATGCGGGCCGGGGCGGCGGTCTGCGGGGGCAGCACCTCGCGCAGCGGGTCGATCTCCAGCAGCGTCCGGTCGGCTTCGAGGGAGGAACGGATGAGGTCGCCGAGAAGCTCGTCCGCGGTCAGGTAGTAGGCGAAACGCTTGGTCCAGGACTCCGAGACCCGCGCCTCCTTGGCGCCGTCGCCCCAGTGCACGACGTTGTGCCGGGAGCCGAGGCCGGCGAAACGGCCGGTGTGATGCGTGTCGGCCTCGGCCACGTGCTGCGTCATGGCCCGGGCCAGACGGAAGGTGTCCGGGTCGCCGGAGCGCAGGAAGGCGTACCAGAGGAAGGCGTCCGTGCCGAGTTCGGCGTTGTCCCAGGCGTAACCACCGACGTCGTAGCGCCAGGTGTGACGGTCGGCGTCGTAGGTGTGCATGACGTCGCCGTAGTGCCAGAACCCGTACCACTGCCGCTGGTCGACCTGCCTGCGGTAGAAGGCGACGTCCGCGGCGAGGGCGTCCTCCAGCGCGGCGCGGGCCTCGGTGCTCCGGTCGGGCAGGCTCCAGCGGCCGAAGACACCCGCGCGGTGGTAGTGGGCGGGCTCGGCGACGAGCTGCGGCGGCGCGGTGAGCGTGGTGGACAGGGCGGTGACCGTGTCGCGGGACGGGGTGGCCGCGAACGCCCACAGCACCATCTCGGTGGAGCGGACCATGCCCTCGGGCACGCCGAAGCCCTCCTGCACGTCCTCGTACGCCAGGTTCAGGCCGTGGGCCTCGGTGTCGTACGGGCGCAGGTCCATGGCCCCGCCCAGCGGCGACCACGACCACAGGGTGACGGTCGCGGTGTCGCCGCCCGCGTCGCGGACGTCCAGCGCCCGGGGGAAGCGCTGCCAGAAGTCCCGCAGGCCGAAGCCGAGTCCGCCGCTGACGCCGCCGGCGTACCCGAACCCGGAGGCACGGTCGCCGTGACCGGCGTGCTTGAGCCAGCTGCCGTGGGACGAGGTGCGTTTCCACACCGAGAAGTGGTCGGGGGAGCCCTGGAAGAGGGTGAAGTCGTTCCACACGGCCAGCTGCCGGTAACCGTCGCGCACCTGCTGCGCCCACTGGGAGACGGGCGGGGTGGCGGTGCCCTCGGTCTGCGCGGTGCGCACCGCCTGGCCCGGGTCCCGGCGCAGACCGGTCAGCACCCGCACCGGCTCGCCCCACACCCCGCCGGAGGCGGTGCCGAACCGGATGTGCCGGTCGTGCGCCTCGTCCCGCATCGGCACGCGGAACTCCATGCCCAGGCCGCGGACGAAGTCGTGCTGCGGGTCGGCGTCCCAGGTGAAGTGGTGCACCAGGCGCAGCGACTCGTCGCCCGCGCCCAGATACAGCCGCAGGGTCCAGGGCAGCAGGGTGCGGCCGCCGTGGCCGCGCCGGCCTGCGTCGTCCGGCCGGTAGTGGCCCGACAGCCGCACCACCGCGCGCACCGGACCGGACTGGGTGACCTCCGCCGACTCCACCACGCCCGTCCACGACGTGCGGCGGGTGCCGTCGTCCTCCGGCTTGTCCTGCAGCAGGAGGATCAGGCGGCCGTCGTGCGCGGTCACCTGCCCGCCCCGGCGGATCGAGCGGACGGCCACGGGTCCGCTGCGGGCGATGCGCACGTCCAGCACGCCGTTGGTCAGCCGCAGTTCGTCGCCGGACCGGCTCACACGCACCGGCTGCCGTGGTGCGGCCGGAGTGCCGGGCGCGAGGCGCAGCGTGCCGGCGCGGACCGCGGAACTCACGGCGTGACCGGTCCACTTGAGCGAGCCGTCGGGCCAGTAGGCCAGCGGCCACGACTGCACCGGCACCAGCTCGCCGTCGCCGGAACTCAGCGCGAACGTGGTGTCCCGGGCCACCGTGCCCCGCGGCCACGGCACCCCCCAGGCCGCCCCGGTGCTCGCCGTGGGCGCTCCGTCCAGCCAGTGCAGGTCGACGCCCTCGGCCGCACCGCGGGACGCCGCCCCGGGCGGTGCGGCATCGGCTGCCGCCCGCCCGGCGGGACCGGCGGCCATCACGGCCGTGGCCGCCGAGGCGCCGATGAGGAAGGTGCGGCGGTTCAACGGGAGTTGCGCGGGCATCGAGCAGCCTCCAGGGGTGAAGGGCGGTGCACGGGCAGGCAGGGGAGGGCGGCCGGAAGACGGGTGGAGCGCGGGTCGGGCCGGCGGGGAGGGCACCGGCTGCCGGGGCGGCCGGGTCACGGCAGCGGCCGGGGTGAAGCGGTCCGCAAAGCCGGCGCACGGCGCACGGTCGCGGATGAATCGATCTAAGGGCCCGCCCTGAACGCTTGTCAAGGAGTGGGGACACGCGGTTGGAAAGCGCTGTCTGAACGGCGGGTCACGATGCGTCGGTGCGCACCCGAGGCGCACGCCGTGTCCGTGCAGACAACAGCCGATGAGCGTGCGATGGCAAGGGGGCGGGGCGATGTTGCCGAGCGTTCGTGAGCCAGGCAGATAGCGCTTTCCCAACCTCTTGACGGCCGTGGGTCCGCACCTTACGGTGCCGTGAATCGATTCAGAGTCCCGCCCGGCGCACGGTCCTCGCGCCGTCGTCTGCACCCGCCTGCTCAACGCCCGTCCGGCACAAGGAGACTCGACATGACAAGCAGAACGGCCCGCCGCGGCGCCCGCATCCTGGCGGGCGTGGTGTCCGTCGCCCTCGCAGGGGTGCTGAGCGGCTGCGGATCGTCCTCCGGCAGCGGCGGCACACAGACCGTGCGGTTCGTGTGGTGGGGCAACCAGGACCGGGCCGACGCGACGACGAAGGCCGTCGCCCTGTTCGAGAAGAAGAATCCCGGCATCCGCGTGCAGACCGAGTTCAGCGGCTACGCGGCCTATGTGCAGAAGCTGACCACCCAGGTCGCCGGCGGCGCCGCCCCCGACCTGATCCAGCTGGACCGTCCCACCTTCGGCGAATATCAGCACCGGCATGTGCTGGCCGACCTCAGCCGGTACACCGGCAGCACCCTGCGCGTGGACAAGATCCCCGCCAACCTGCTCGCCGGGGGCAAGGCCGACGGCAAGCAGTACGCGGTCCCCGCCGGGCAGACCACGCAGATGCTGGTCTACGACAAGGACCTGTTCGACAAGGCCGGCGTCCGCGTGCCCGAGAACGGCTGGACCTGGGAGCAGTTCGCGAAGGACATGCAGAAGGTCGGCGCCGCCACCGGTGTCGCCGGCACCACCGACTTCGGGTGGGCCGTGGACTGGTTCGACTCCTGGCTGCACGGGCGCGGCAAGCAGCTCTACACCGCCGACGGCAAGCTCGGCTTCACCGCCGCCGACCTGGAGCAGTTCTGGAACACCACCGCCGCGCTGCGCACCAAGAAGGGTGTCAGCGCCCCCGAGGCGACCACGAAGATGGACGGCTCCACCCAGAACTCGGCGCTGGTGCTCAAGCAGGCCGCGTCGGAGATGAACTACGACTCCAACCTCACCTCCTACCTGTCCTCCTACAAGGGTACGTTGAAGACCGCGCCGCTGCCCGGCGACGACGCGGCGCACTCGGGCATGGCCGCGCTGCCGCCCGTCTACTTCGGTGTCGCCCAGCACTCCGCGCACAAGGACGCCGCGGTGAAGCTGCTCGACTTCCTGGTCAACGACCCCGAGGCGGGCGCCGTGCTCGGCGCCACCCGCGGGGTGCCGGCGAACTCCGAGGTCCGCGCGCAGGTGTGCGGCGCCGCCACCGGCGACGACAAGGCGGTGTGCGACTACGAGCAGCGGGTGCAGCAGCGGATGGGTCCCGCCGACACCTGGCAGTGGCCCAGCGGCTCCTCCGCCGTCAAGACGGACTTCCAGCAGGTCTACGACGACGTGATCTTCGGCCGGACCAGTGTGTCCGCCGGAGCCGAACGGGTCGTCGAGAACGCCCAGCAGGCCCTGGAGCAGTGAGCACCAGGCAGACGCCCGGGCGGGCCGCGCACCACCCGGCCCGAGCGGCGAAGGAAGGATGAGCCGATGGCGAACACCGCACTGACCCGCCCCGCGCGGCAGGTCACCGCGCGGCCGGCGGCCCGCAGCAGGTCACGGCGCCGGGGCCAGGGCGCGGCGTATGTGTTCCTGTCGCCGTGGATCGTCGGGGCCACGGTGCTGACGGTGGGTCCGATGCTGGCCTCGCTGTATCTGTCGTTCACCGACTACGACCTGTTCGACTCTCCTCGGTGGGTGGGCCTGGACAACTACGTCCGGATGTTCACCGAGGACGACCGTTACTGGCACGCGGTGACGGCCACGCTGGAGTACGTGGTGGTGTCGGTGCCGCTGAAGCTGGGCCTGGCCCTTGCGGTGGCGATGCTGCTGAACCGCGGCCGGCGCGGCACCGGCCTCTACCGTTCCGCCTTCTACGCGCCCTCCCTGCTGGGCGCCAGCGTCAGCGTGGCACTGGTGTGGCGGGCGATGTACGGCGACGGCGGCGTGGCCGGCCGGGTGCTCGGTGTGTTCGGCATCGACGTGGGCAGCATGGTGGACCAGCCGCGCTATGCGCTGCTGACCGTGATCGCGCTGGCCGTGTGGCAGTTCGGCGCGCCCATGGTGATCTTCCTGGCCGGCCTGAAGCAGGTGCCGAAGGAGCTGTACGAGGCGGCGGCACTGGACGGTGCCGGGCCGGTGCGCCGCTTCGTCGCGGTGACGCTGCCGATGCTCTCCCCGGTGCTGCTGTTCAACCTGGTGCTGGAGACCATCCACGCCTTCCAGTCGTTCACCAGCGCTTTCATCATCAGCAGCGGCCGGGGCGGCCCGAGCGACTCGACGCTGCTGTACACGCTGTACCTGTACCAGCGCGGGTTCACCGACTTCCGGATGGGCTACGCCTCGGCGATGGCCTGGGTGCTGCTCGTGGTGGTCGGCCTGATCACCGTCCTGCTGTTCCGAGGAGCCAACCGGTGGGTGTTCTATCTGGGGGAGGGCAGGCGATGAGCGTCCAGGCGACCGTCCGGCCGGCGGCCGGTGTCCGCAGGCTGCGGTCCGTGCGGTCCGTGCTGTGGCATGTGGCCGTGACGGTGGTGGTGCTGGTGCTGCTGTATCCGGTGATCTGGCTGGTCAGCACCTCCTTCAAACCCGCCGACGAGGTGCTGTCCCGCCTGGCGCTGCTGCCGGAGCACGCCACGGGCGACAACTACCGTCAGGTGTTCGGCGGAGTGGCCGGCTACAGCATCTGGCAGTACCTCGGCAACTCGCTGGCGGTCTCGGCCGGTGCGGTGGCGGGCAATGTGCTGTCCTGCTCGCTGGCCGCCTACGCCTTCGGCCGGCTGCACTTCCGGGGGCGCGGCCCGCTGTTCGGCTTCATGATCTCCACCATCATGCTGCCGCAGCACGTCGTCCTCATCCCGCAGTACATCATCTTTCACAAGCTCGGCCTGGTGAACTCCTTCTGGCCGTTGATCCTGCCGAAGTTCCTGGCCACCGACGCGTTCTTCGTCTTCCTGATGGTCCAGTTCGTCCGCGGGCTGCCGCGCGAGCTGGACGAGACGGCCACCGTCGACGGCTGCGGACCCTTCCGCACCTTCTGGTACGTCATCCTGCCGCTGCTGCGGCCGGCGGTCATCACCACGTCCATCTTCACCTTCATCTGGACCTGGAACGACTTCTTCACCCAGCTCATCTACCTGAACGACCCGTCGAAGTTCACGCTGCCGCTGGCGCTGCAGATCTTCGTGGACCAGAGCAGCCAGTCCGCGTACGGCCCGATGTTCGCCATGTCGGTGCTGGCGCTGGTGCCGATCGGGCTGTTCTTCCTGGCCTTTCAGCGTTTCCTGGTCGAGGGCGTGTCGACCTCGGGCCTGAAGGGATAGGGGCGGGGACATGACCGCACACGACGACTCCCGGGCATCCGGCGCCGGCGCGCTGCACCGTCTGGACCTGCCGGCCGACGTGCTGCTGATCGGTGTCCTCGTCTGCGTGGCGTCCCTGCCGGTGGTCACCGCGTTGGCCGCGGCGGGGGCGGGCGCGGTGCTGCTGCGCGAACGGGTCGAGGACGAGCGCACCCCCAGCGTGCGGCGCTTCCTGGCGGTGCTTGCGGCCGCCGTACGGCAGCCGTCGGCCCTGCTGGCACCGGTGGTGGTGCTCGCGGTGGCGGGGCTGGACGTGCTGGCGCTGGCCGCCGGGCCGCCCGGGGCCGGGGTGATGGGTCCGCTGGTGGCGGCGGCGCTGGCCCTGGTGGTGCTGGCCGCCCTGCGCGGCGCGGCCCGCTGGCGGCCCGGACTGCCCTGGCGGCAGGCGCTGGGCGAGGCGGCCGCCGGCCTGCCGCGCGACTGGCGGGGCACCCTGCTGCTGGCCGGTGCCCTGGTGGTGGTCGCCGTGATCGCACTTCAGGTGCCCGGGTTCATCCCCGTCCTGCCGGGCCTGCTGACGATGGCGGCGGTGGCGGTGGAGCGCCGGGCGACCGGGGCGGGGGACCGCCCGGCGGCCGCGCGGCGGGGCTGAAGAGCACGGCCGCCGCGGACGCCCGCCCAGCTCCTCAGCCCGCCTGTGCCTCACCGGCCGGAGGGCGTACCGCCCATGGGAGTGAAGCGGACCGGTGTGCCCGGGCGGGCCTGGGCCATCGCGTCCAGCGCGGACGGGTGGACGACACCGACGACGGGATAGCCGCCGGTCGTCGGATGATCCGACAGGAAGATCACCGGGAGGCCCTCGGGGGGCACCTGGACCGCGCCCAGCACCATGCCCTCACTGGCCAGCTCCCCGTCCCGGGCACGGGCCAGCGCGGGCCCCTCCAGCCGCAGCCCGATGCGGTTGCTGGCGGCGGACACCCGGTAGTCACCGGTGAACAGCGTGCGCAGCCCGTGCGGCGTGAACCAGTCGTCCCGCGGGCCGAGCGTCACCGGCAGGACCAGTTCGCGCGGCGGCGCCACCCACGGCGCCGCGTCCGCGGCGGCCGGACGTCCCCGCGGGGGGACGGCACCGAGCGCGAGGGTGTCGCCGTCGCGCAGCGGGGCCGGGCCCAGCCCGGAGAGCAGGTCGGTGGCGCGGCTGCCGAGCACCTCCTCGGCCTCCACCCCGCCGGCGAACCCCACGTAGGAGCGCACCCCGTGGGTGGCCGCGCCGACGTCGAGCACGGCACCGGCCGGGACCGGGACCGGCTGGCCCCAGGCCGCCGGACGCCCGTCGACCGTGACCCGGCAGGGCGCGCCGGTGACCACGGCGAGCACGGGACGCAGCGCGCGCACCGCGCAGCCGGTGAGGGTGGTCTCCAGCGTGGCGGTGGTCTCCGGGTTTCCGAGCAGCCGGTTGGCGAGGCGGTGCGCCGCCCGGTCCAGGGCGCCGGAGTGCGGCACCCCGAGGTGGGCGTGCCCGGGACGGCCGAGATCCTGCACCGTGGTCAGCGCCCCGGCCCGTACGACGTGCAGGGCCTCAGTCGCCATGGCCACCCCCCGCGCTCTCGCCGCCGTCGAGCGGCACGAACCGCACCCGGGTGCCCGGCGACAGCAGCGCGGCGGGACAGCGGCGGGTGTCCCACAGCACGGTGTCCGGTGCCGTGCCGATCAGCTGCCAGCCGCCCGGGGAGGACCGCGGGTAGATGCCGGTGTAGCCGCCGGCGAGCCCCACGGCACCGGCCGGGACCCGGGTGCGGGGCGTGGCCCGGCGCGGCACGTGGTAGCGCTCGCCGAGTCCGGTGAGATAGCCGAAGCCGGGGGCGAACCCGCAGAAGGCGACACGGTATTCGGTGGCCGCGTGGATGCGGGCCACCTCGTCCTCGGGCACCCCCCACAGGGCGGCGACCTCGGGCAGGTCGGGGCCGTCGTAGCGGACGGGTATCTCGACCACGGCCGTGTCGCCGCCGGTGAGCGGCGGCACCTCCCAGCCGGGCAGCTCGGCGGCCAGCCGGCGGGCGGCCTGGGGTGCGGCGAATCCGTCGAGCAGGACCGTCCGGGCGCCCGGCACGATCTCCCGGACGGGCGGCAGGGTGCCGGCGGCGCGGCGGCGCAGCAGCTCGGCGTGGAGCGCCTCCGTCCGTTCGGTGGTGTCAAGTTCGATCAGCAGTCCGTCGGTGCCCACGGGTCGTACGGTGAGACGGGCGGCGGCCGCCTGGTGCGGAATCTGTGTGGCCGTGCCGGCCGCGGAACCGTCGGCGGGCGCGGACACGGCCGCCGGGGCGCCGGCGGCGGCTCGTGCGGCGGGGGTGCTCATGCGAACGCCTTGACCGTGATGCCGGCCGACTCCAGCTCCTCGCGCACCCGGCGGGCCAGCAGCGCGGCCGCGGGGGTGTCGCCGTGCACGCACAGCGACCGGGCGCCGGAGCGCAGCACCTGCCCGTCGGCGGCCACGATCTCCCCGTCCCGGGCCAGCCGCACCGACCGGGCCACCACCTGCTCGGGGTCGTGGAGCACGGCACCCGGCTCGCCGCGCGGCACCAGGGTGCCGTCCGGCCGGTAGGCGCGGTCGGCGAACGCCTCCTCGACGGTGGGCAGTCCGGCCTCGGCCGCCGCCGCCAGCAGCCGGGAGCCGGGCAGTCCGAGCACCGGCAGCGGCTCCCCGCCCGCGGCGTCACCGGCCAGCCGGACCCCGGCGACCACCGCGGCGGCCTGCTCGGCGTCGTGCACCGCGCGGTTGTACAGGGCGCCGTGCGGC
>Ga0164243_10015251_pt1 | contig 10632 bp, 6 predicted proteins | sample OricompcompostOP_FD_108781 | JGI IMG/M metagenome (GOLD analysis project Ga0164243, IMG submission 108781) | Organic Plus compost microbial communities from Emeryville, California, USA - Original compost - Organic plus compost (OP) | ecosystem: Engineered > Solid waste > Mixed feedstock >...
CAAGATCGACCTGCCCGGCGACGAGCAGACCGGTGTCAACATCGTCAAGGTCGCCCTGGACGCGCCGCTGCGCCAGATCGCCATCAACGCCGGCCTTGAGGGCGGCGTCGTGGTCGAGAAGGTCCGCAACCTGGCCAACGGCTGGGGTCTCAACGCCGCGACGGGTGAGTACGTCGACCTGTTCGCCGCGGGTGTCATCGACCCGCGCAAGGTGACCCGGTCGGCGCTGCAGAACGCGGCCTCGATCGCGGCCCTGTTCCTCACCACCGAGGCCGTGGTGGCGGAGAAGCCGGCGAAGGAGAAGGTTCCGGCGGCTCACAACGACATGGACATGTGAGCCACGCGGGTGGGTTGTGCGGGCCGCGCCGGCCGCACAACCCACCCGCACCTCACGACGGATCGGCCCGCAGGCCGTCGAGACTGAGGAATGATTCGGTCGCCAGGATGTGCGTCAGCGCCGCGGTGACCGTGGCGCGCACCGGCTCGAAGAAGTGCGGCGAGGTGTCGACGACGTCGCCGAGAAGGTCGTGGGCCAGCCGGCGGAGCAGTTCGATGGTCAACGGATCGAAGACGGCGAGGACCAGCGTGCGACCGTCGTCCGGGGTCAGCAGCAGCGCCGCGTAGGGCCGGGCGCGGTCGTTGACCTGGATGGTCGCCAGCCGTACGGCGGAAGAGGAGCGGGCCAGCCGGGGCAGGAACCGATCGAGTTCGACATCCACCAGGATGACGACGGGGCCGGCCTGGCGAAGCGCGGGCATCCAGGCCTCCTGCCAGGCCGTGTCGACCAGGCTGCTGGTGCTGATGACGCCGATGAAGTGGCCCTGTCCCTGCCAGGCCGCGCGAAGCGCGAGCAGATCGTCGACTGTGGACAACGGGGCGTGGAGGATCACGGAGCCGTCGTGGCCGTCGTCGCCGATGATCCTGACCGCGGCCACGGGACCCGCCGTGGTGAATGACCCGGGCGGGACGTCGCCCGGCCATCGGAAGAGGTGGCGGAGCCGGCCGGCCGGACGAACGTCGACAATCATGACGCGCTCGCCGTCGATGACGTGGTGGTGGTCGACCAGCGACGCCGGTGGCAACGGTGCCAGGTCGGCCGCCCAGCGGTCCTGCGGGGCCAGCGTCAACCGGACCATCTCGACGATGGACGCCATCGCCACCGTGTCGGAGGGACGCTCGTCGTCAGCCGGCTCCGGCCGCAGCTGGATGTCCGCGTAGGTCTGCCGCACCAGGGCGATCGCCGCAACGGTGTCCTCCTGGTGCCCGTTGAACGCCAGCGTCCGCGCTCCGAGCCGGCTCAACGCGGCACGCATGCTGTCATAGACGGTTCGTTCCCACAGTTCCCAGGCGTCGTCGAAGGCCGCGTCGGTGGCGTCGGCGAGATCACCGGCGGGCAGTGCCGGTGGCCCGTACGCCTGCAGCACCCGCGCGTCCGCCAGTTGGACGGCGGGTGGGAGCAGCGCCTCGCCGACGCCTCGCAGCCACTGCCAGCGCCAGTCCGGCTGGTCGACCTGGCGGACCCGGGAGAGATCGAAGACGCTCAGCCCGTCGCGACAGAAGGTCGCCAGGGCGCCGGTCTGCATGCACAACCGGGCGGCGGCATTGACCACCATCTGTCGTCGATGCGTGCCGGCCGTGCCCCCCACGAACGCGTCGACCTGGTGGTAGAGACGGCGATAGTCGGGGTAGCCATCGAGCACGTCGAGGGAGCCCGAGTGGTGCTCCCCGGCGATCTCGACACTCAGGAAGGTCGCGAACGACTCGTGCAGGGTTCGGCAGCTGTCGAGCAGTTGGTCGAAGACACTGCCGTAGCTGGTCGGTAGCCGTCCGTAGAGGTGCAGCAGGGTGCCCCAGGCGGTGGCGTCGTTGAGTGCGCTGTGGTGCACCTCGTGCAGGTAGACGACATCGTCCTCCACCTTCGTCGATGCCCGCAGGTGCAGCGCGAACCGGTGCGGGGTGTAGGTCCCGGCGCTGCGTCCTGGCGCCGCCATGCACAGGCGCGCGAGATGGCCATCGTCGAGTGATGCCGAATCGTGGCTGACGTCGATGTCGACCACCCCCTCACCGCTGGTTTCCGCATCATAGGCTCGGCTGGACTGCTGGGAGGCGCGGCGATGGCAGGGATCTTCATCAACTATCGAACGCTCGATGCGCCGTTCGGCGCCGGAGCCGTCTTCGAGTTGCTGTCCGGCATCTTCGGCGAGACGCACGTGTTCCGGGACTGTGTCTCCGTGGCGCCCGGTCAGCCCTATCCGGCGGCGATCCTGGGCGCGCTCGACGACGCCGACGTGCTGCTCGCGGTCATCGGGCCCGACTGGTTGCTCACCGACGCGTCGGGCGCACGGGCGATCGACCGGGATCACGACTGGGTGCGGCGTGAGATCGCGCGGGCGTTCGCGCGCGGCATACCGGTCGTGCCGGTGCTGCTCGCCGACGCGCGGTTGCCGGACCGGGCCGAGTTGCCCGCTGACATCGCCGAGCTGATCAAGCAGCAGGCGTACCGGGTCCGGCACGAGACGATGGGGCGCGACATCCGGGCGCTGGCGGACGCGCTCGTGCGCCAGGTGCCGGCCCTGCGGCTGCCCCGGCTGTTCCTGCCGGCCCCGACCACCGACGACGGTGCCGCGGCCGTCGCCGGTTCGCCAGCCGGCCTGCTCACACCGCAGGCGGCGGTCGTGGCGTTCGCCGGGCGGGACGCGGAGCTGGCCGAGCTGACCCGCTGGTGCGAGGACGGCCCGGCACTGCGCGTGTGCCTGCTGACCGGCCGAGGCGGCGCCGGAAAGACCAGGATCGCGCAGGAACTGGTCCGCCTACGGCGGGACCGGGGCTGGGTCGCCGGCCTCCTGCGCGAGGGGGTCGCCGCCGAGCTCGAAGCATGGACCTCGCTGGCGACGCCCCTGCTGGCGGTGGTGGACTACGCCGAGGCGCGCGCCGACCTGCCGGCCGTGCTCCGAGCCCTGGCCCGCGGTGCGGGACCACGCAGGCTGTTGCTGCTGGCCCGGGGCGAGGGCGAGTGGTGGCGCGGTGTCCGGGAGGAGATGGACGACGCCCTGGCACAGGCGTGCCACGATGCCACGCTCCTGTCGCTGGCGCCGCTGGTCAGCTCCGCGGCCGGATGGCGCGCGGAGTACGAGCGGGCCGTGGTCGCGTTCGCCGCCCGGTACCGGCAACCCGTACCCGTTGCTCCGTCCGGGGAGCCGGAGCTGTCCACCATGGACGCGTTGGAGATCCATGCCGCGGCGTTGGCCGATGTCCTCGACGCGAGGGAGCGTGGTGGAGCCGAGCCACTGCCCGTGGGGGACCCGCTGGCTCGGGTGCTCGCCCACGAGCATCGCTACTGGGCTCGCGCCGCCGCGGCGTCCCAGCTGCCCGACCCGCATCGGGAGCGGCTGCACGCGCTGGCGACGACCGCCACCCTCTGTGCCCCACCGACGCCGGTGGCGGCCGAGTCGGCGATGCAGGCGCTGCGCACCTTCCAGCGGCAACCGCCCGATGTTATCGATCGCTATCGCTCGTGGTGGTGGTCGCTGTGGCCCGGCCCGGCCGCGCTCAACCCCGTCCTTCCGGATCGGCTCGGTGAGGCGCACGTGGTCGACAGCCTCCTGCCGGCGCACTCGTCGCTGCCCGCGGCGGTCCCGGCGTTCATCGATGTGGTCGACGACGACGGATTGGGTCGGCTGCTGCGGGTGCTGGCCCGGTGCGCGGCGGGACGGCCGGCGCTGAACCCCGTGCTGACCGCGGCCCTCGCGGCCGACCCCGTTCGTACGCTGCCGATCGCCATCCGCGTCGCCATCGAGTCGCCGGTGGCGGACCCGCTCGTCGCGGCCATGTGCGAGACGGTGACCACGGTCGGCGCCAACGATCTGCTGCCGGTCCTCGCCGCCCTGCCGGCGCGGACCCGGGTGCTGGCCGAGTTCGCGGTGCAGGCGCTCACCACCGCGCTCGGCGCGCACCACGCGGCAGACCATCCGGATCCGATGGTCGCCGCACAGCTGCACACTCAGCTCGCCATCCGGCTCGGTGACCGGGGCGACGACAAGGCCGCGCTGCCACACAGCGAGCAGGCGGTCGCGCTCTACCGTGAGTTGGCCGAGCGGGCCGCCGACCCCTTCGCGCTGCACCTGGCCATCGCCCTGGCCAACCAGGCTGTGCTGCTGCGCAGGATCGGTCAGGGCGGTGCCGCCGTCCGGGACGTCGAGGAGGCGGCGCGTCTGGTCGCCGGATTGCCGGCGAGCCGGCGGGCGACGCGTTACCACGCCATGATCCTGTCGATGCGGGCCTCGATCCTGGCTGCTGTCGGGGAGGACCCGCTGCCGTCGAGCGCGGACGCCGTCGCCCTGCTCGCCGGCGACGATTCGCCGGCCACCGGGATGCGTGCCGCGATCGCGACCGTGCTGCACAACCATGCGGTGTGGTTGCGCCGGGCCGGTCTGCGGGCGGAGTCGCTTGCCCTGGCCGGGCGGGCCGCCGAGCTGTGGCGGGAGCTGGCCGACGAGGAGCCGGACGCGTTCGCCCGACCGCGGACGGCGATCGTGGGGCCCCTCGGTTCCTCCGCCGAGGTCGGTGACGTGTTGCTGGCAGCCGCCGGACTGCGTCCCGCGCACGTCACCGGCTGGGATCTGCTCGCGCTCGTCGGTCGCGCGTCGCCGGCTGAACAGGACGAGTTCATCGACGCCGTGATTCGAACCTGTGCCCCGATCTGGGACGACCCGGCCGCAGCGCCGCCTGACGAGTTGGCGCTACGCACCGGTTCCTGGCATCTGGATCTGACCAGTGTGGACACTCGCGTCGCGCTGGTGGACGCGGCGACCGCGGCCTGTCTCGTGCGCGACCTCTCGCTCATGCAGAGCGTGCGATGGGTGGCGATGGTGTTGCCGCACCTCGTGCGACCGTACCGGGCCGATGTCGACGTCGACGGGGACGTGCTGCTGCGCCTGCGCCTGCGCGGTGTCCTGACCGACGAGTTTCCCTCGCCGTGGCCGCCCGCCGCGTTGGCGCCGCTCGTGCACCCGGATGACCTGGACGACCTCGTCGCCGCCTTACGCGGGGCGAGCGACGCGGCCGGCGAACTGACCGTACGGTTGCCGGTGGCGGCGTGGCGATGACACCGGACTCCGCCTGGGGCGGCTTCGACCACGACGGTTGGTGGATACGGCAGCCGGGCGACGACGCACGCTCCGCGCAGTTCGCCTCCGCGCACGAGTCGCACCACAAGCAACTGCAGGACTCCACCAGTCATGGTGCGTTGGCGGCCGTCTACTTCGACCTGGCCAAGACCACCGGGGACGAGACGCCGCGGGCCCAGGCCCGGCTGCTGACCGACCAGTCCCGCAACGTGCAGGAGGCGTTCGCGTCATGGTTGCCCGCGAGGGCGCTGGGCTGGTCCCGGGACGAGGTGGCCGCCGCCTATCCGCAGTACGTGCGACACTACGACGCCATCGACCGTCTGGTCGCCGGCATCGCCAGCCCCTATCTGCGGTTCCACGCCGCTCATGCGGTGGCTCGCGCCTGCCTGCAGACCACCGTCGTGCAGCAGGCGCTCGCCGCCGGCCTGAGCAGTTTCGCGGCCGCGCGCCTGCGCTCCCGCGACGTGCCCGACAACCGGTTCGCGCTGCTGTGCCGCCGGCCGCCGGACTGGTCGCCGGTGTGCGAGCGACTGGTGGCGGCACCGGCGGCGTCGGGCCCCGCTGCCGTGCTGCGCCGGTTGGCCGCCGCCGACCGCCTCACGGTCGAGCTGTTCCATCCCGAGAACGAGCCGGCCTGGAGTCTGGCGAACCAGGCGATGTACGACGTGGCGGTTCAGGCGCTCGCCGGTGCTGGCTGCGTCACGATCGGGCTCAACGAGCATCTCGACCAGGTGCCGGCCCTGCTGCTCGCGGCCGCGGCCGCGGCTGGTCAGGGACCTGGACTCGCGGCCGTGTCGAGGACGGCGAGGTCGGCGCCGGCGTCCACCCCGCTGCGCAACAGCGAAGCGGAGACCTTCGTCGTCGCGGACCCGCTGCGGGCGCGACTGTTGCCGCCGGGCACCCGACCGGCAGCGCTCGTCGCCGACGTGGCACGACCGCATCTGTTCCTGACCGTCCGGGACGCCCGACGGCTCATGGCCAACTACCGCTTCGACACGCCGGTCGAGGTGCCGGCGGTGGGCGCCTTCGCCCGGCGCACGGTGGTCGAACCCGACGGGACCAGGGTGGTGGAGTTGCTGCCGATGCCGGCCGAGGCCGCTGGGCAACCGCCGGCCGTGCCCACCGTGCTGGTCACCGCGATGTCCGCGCTGGCCCGGGCGCCCGTGGCGGCGTGGACGCGGGACCCGTGGCTGCGCCAGACCGTGCTGCTCGGCGATGTTCCCCTGGACGCGCACCTGGACTACTGGTTGTCGAGCGGCGGACGTTTCCGCTACACACTGCTGCGCATCGCATCGTTTCAGCGCGTTGTGCCAGTGCTGGTCGGCGCCGTCGACAGTGCGGAGGGCGTCACGTCGCCGCTGCTCGTCCGGCCGTTGTCCCATGCCGGGATTCGCATTCACCGGGCGGCCCTGGCCGAACTGTACGGTCCGGGGCGAGCCGTGGTCGACGACACGATCGCCGCCTCCGGTGGGGCTCTGCTGGAGCTGGCGCTCGCGCACCTGATCGGCGAGGAGGTGCGGTTCGGCCCCTACGATCGGGCCGCGACGCCCGCCTGACGCCCACGCCCCATGGGCGGCCTGCTGGACGACCGGCCACTGTGGAGGGTCGTCAGCCGGCGTTGAGCCAGGCCAGCACGGCGAGCACGCGGCGGTTGTCGTCGGGCGTCGGCGGGAGATCGAGCTTGGTGAAGATGTTGTTGATGTGCTTGTCGACCGCCTTCTCGGTGACGTAGAGCCGGGCGGCGATGGCGGCGTTGGAGCGGCCCTCGGCCATGAGGGTCAGCACCTGGCGCTCGCGGTCGGTGAGCCGCTCCAGTGGTCGGGCCGCGACCAGACCGGCGACGACCTCGGGGTCGAGCACGGTGCCACCGCCGGCGACCTGGCGCACCGCCGTCACGAATCCGTCGACATCGACAACCCGGTCCTTGAGCAGGTAGCCCACCGAACCTCTGCCGCCGGCGAGCAGTTCCCGGGCGTAGAGCGGCTCGACGTACTGGCTCAACACCAGTACGGGCAGTGTCGGACGCGTCGCCCGCGCGCGGACCACGGCCTCGATGCCCTCGGTCGTGAACGTCGGGGGCAGGCGAACGTCGACGATCGCGATGTCGATCTCGTCGCTGGTCAGCGCCTGGGCGAGCGACTCGGCGGTCTGCACGGCGGCCACCACCTGGATGCCGTCGGACTCCAGGATGCGGACCAGGCCGGCCCGCAGCAGGGTCTGGTCCTCCGCCACGAGCGCTCTCAGCGGGCCTGGCACGGTACCTCCAGGTGCACGGTGGTGCCGCCGCCGCGCGGGCTCGTGACGGTGACGATGCCGTCGAAGGTCGCCAGTCGCCGGGCCACGCCGGACAGCCCACCGCCGCGCGGGTCGGCGCCGCCACGACCGTCGTCGCCCACGGTCAGCCGCAGCACGGCGCCGTCGTGGTGACCGGAGACCCAGGCCCGCGACGCGTGCGCGTGCTTGGCGACGTTCGCCAGGCACTCGGCGACGGCGAAGTAGACCGCCGACTCGATCGGCGCGGGCAGGCGGGGCAGCGGCAGCGCCACCGTCACCGGGATGGGGATCGGGATGGCCAGCGCCTCGACGCCGCCCACCAGTCCCCGGTCGGCCAGCACGGGCGGATGGATGCCCCGCACCAACGTGCGGAGGTCCTCCAACGCGCTGATCGTCGTGTCGCGTGCCTCGCGCAGCAGTTGGGCGGCGGCGTCCGGGTCGGAGTGCACGAGCTTCTCGGCGAGCCCCACGTTCATGCCGGCCGCGGCGATCCGGGCCTGCGCGCCGTCATGCAGGTCCCGTTCGATCCGGCGCAACTCCGCCTCGTTGTGGTCGACGGTGGCGGCACGGGACTGGACGACCTGCGCCACCCGCTGCTGAAGACTCTCCACCCGGGACTGGTCGAGGATCGCGCGTTCGGCCCGCAGCCTGGCACGCACCAGCGCGGGCGTGACGAACCACCAGGCCACCAGCGACGGTCCACACAGGACGGCGGCGAGCGTGCACCAGAGCCAGTCGCCGAAGGCGAGGCCGAGCACCAGGTGCACGCCCGGCCCGACGAGCAGCGCGACCGGAACGAGGGAGAGCACCAGCCCACCGGTGCCGGCGAACCAGCAGAACGCGAAGTCGCGCCAGCGGACCGGATCGCGGGCCCAGACGAAGACGGCGGTGATCGGGTTCGTCCCCGCGGTGCTGGCGTAGTGCGCGGTGATCGGGACACCGAGCAGGCGAGCCGTGACGGTGCGGTGGGCGTCGGTGAGCAGCCCCACGAGCGGCACCACCAGCCACAGCACGAGGAAGCCGGTGAGCGAGAGCACGGCGGGCAACGAGGCCATCAGGACCACCGCCAGCACGAGCGCGGCGACGCCGGCCCCGGCATATCCCGCCGCGATCGTGGTCAGCCGCAGCCGGGCGCGCAACGCGGGCCCGCCGAAGGCGCCCGGCGGGTCGAGGCGGACGGCGCTGTCGCCGCCCGCTCCCGGCCACGGATGCGCTGCCTGCACAGTGGCAGAGTCTCTCATCGCTCGGATCGCTGCCGCACGCCCGCCGCCGCGCCCGCCGTACCGACGGCCAGGGCCACCGCGACCGCGGCGACCAGCGGGGGCACCCAGAGCTGGCCGTCGGGCACCATCCCCTCGTGCCGCACGATCGCGTAGGGCACCGCCGTCGCGGTCGATCCCAGCAGTCCCAGGAGGATGCCCACGGCCGACACGAGGGCCGCCTCCAGCACCACGGTCGCGCGCAACTGCCCGGCCGTGGCACCCAGTCGCCACAACCGGGTGAGCTCGGCGCGGCGATGCTTCACCACGGCCACGGTGGCATTGACCACCATGATGGCGGCGAAGAGACTGACCATGCCGATGATCACCGAGTTGAGCATCGTGATCGTGCCGCCGACCTGCTCCGGATCGCCGGCCGCGGCGAGCGTACGGCTGTCGATGCCGACCATCAGCATGGTCCCCACGGCGGTCGAGACGAGCACGATGACCGGGGCCAGCATGCCGGCGAGCAGCTGCGGGCGTCGCGTGATGTCGTGGGCCACCAGCTGGCCGACGCCGGCGAATCTCCCCGGCGTGCCGTCGTCGAGGCGCAGGAGCAGCGGCCGCGCGGGTGCCAGCAGCCGCCGCGCCAGCACCGGGGCCAGGGCCGCGAGCCCGACCCCGACCACGATCGAGGCGGAGCCGGACGTCTGCATCGCGGGGTAGGCGTTGTCGGCCTTGCCGGTCACCGTGAGCGTGACGATCGCCGACGCGACGCCACCGGCCACCAACACGGCGCCGACGATCAGGCGCCACCGGGGCATGCGCCACGACGACGCCTGCGCGGCACGTCGCGCCAACGCGGCCGGGCCACGGGTGGCGCGACCCGACGAGCCGGCGGCCGCGAGCAGGCTCACCAGCACGACGACGCCCGCCGCGACGGCGAGGGACGCCGGCCCGCCGGCGTAGGACGAGGCCGGGGTGATGAGCCCGCCACGGCGGAGCGCGGCGAACAGCGCCGGCCCGCCTGCCGACGCCACGAGGGCACCGGCACCGGCCGCCACGAGCGCCAACACCAGGGCCTCGCCGACGATCAGCGCCCGAGCCTGGCGCGGGGTGGCGCCGACCGCCCGCAGCAGGCTCGCCTCCGCGCTGCGCTGCTCGGCCACGATGCCGACCGTCGAGGCCGCCGAGAAGGCGACGATGAGTGCCGCCCAGCCGCCGACGACGGCGCCCATGAGGATGAGCAGTTCCCGGTCTTCGTCGGCCGCGCGCAGCGCCGACTCGACCAGCGTCGCGAACGACGCCATGAGCGCCGTGCCGAGCAGGACGGTCACGAAGGTGGCGATGGCCCCGGTCGGGCGGTGCCGCAGCGACCGGGTAGCGAGCCCCATCATCGGCGCACCTCGACAAGCTGGTCGAGGTGGGCCAGTTGCGCGGCCACCGCATCGGCGTTGGGCGCCGCCATCCGGCCGGCGACCTGACCGTCGACGAGGAACACCACGGCGTCCGCGGTCGCGGCGGCCACCGGATCGTGGGTCACCATCACCGTGGTCTGCCCCAGCTCGTCCACGGCCGACCGGAGCAGCCGCAGCACGTGGCGTGCGTTCGTGGTGTCCAGCGCCCCCGTCGGCTCGTCGGCGAGCAGCACCGCCGGTTGCCCGACGAGCGCCCGGGCGATCGCCACGCGCTGTTGTTCGCCGCCGGACAGCGCACTCGGCAGGTGCCCGGCCTGCTCGGCCAGCCCCACCCGGGCCAGCGCCGCCCGTACGGCTTCCGGACGCGGGCGCTGGCCGGCCAGCCGGGCGGGCAGCGCCACGTTCTCCGCCGCGGTCAGGTAGGGCAGCAGGCTGTAGTCCTGGAAGACGATGCCGATCCGGTCCCGGCGCATCCGGGTCCGTCGATGCTCGTCCCAGCCGGTGACGTCGACACCGTCGAGCAGGATGCGTCCGTGCGTGGGCTTCTCCAACCCCGCCACGCAGGCGAGGAACGTCGACTTGCCCGAGCCCGACGGGCCCATGATGGCGGTGAAG
>Ga0164243_10015252_pt1 | contig 10631 bp, 11 predicted proteins | sample OricompcompostOP_FD_108781 | JGI IMG/M metagenome (GOLD analysis project Ga0164243, IMG submission 108781) | Organic Plus compost microbial communities from Emeryville, California, USA - Original compost - Organic plus compost (OP) | ecosystem: Engineered > Solid waste > Mixed feedstock >...
TAAACTCAAAAAACTACTCTACATTCGGCACATCCATCACCCCCCTCCCAAACCAGTCCGCCACAGTGGCAAACCGATCCTCGCTCCTCTCAAGCTCATTCCTGAACAACTCATGCTTATCCGCATTCTCTGCCTGACTCCTCCTCAGCGCCCGGATCGTCGCGTTATCCTTGGCGCACAGCGGACACTCCGCTTCGGGACCCGCGCCCCCGCCCCGCAGACACCGCTGGTGGAAGCTATGCTTGCACAGGAAATGAACCACGGGGAGCTCGAGGGACTGTCCGCAGTCCGAGCACCGCGTCGCCTGGAATACTGCGGGTTTGGTGCTGAGCTCGGCCAGTTCGGTGCGTTTTTGTTCCGTTTCGGATCGAAAGGCTGCGATGCGCCGGCGATTCGAGGCTATTTCGCGGCGCTCGCGGTCGATGATCTCGTGGAGGTACGGCTTGATCATGCCCATCGTCGCTACGCCACCCTCGCCGGTACCGCCGTCGCCGCCCTGTCCCATCATCGTTTGTAGCACCTGCAGCGGCGCCATTAGCCCGTCCTTGTCGATCTTGTTGAGCACACCCGCTAGCTCGTCCGGCCCTGCCTCATCGAGGATCTGCGGGTGTGATGTGAGGTAAGCCAACGCCGCTGGGTAGAGCTGCGGCTCTTCGGGTCCGTACTTCCGGAGCGCCTTCATAGCGCCGCGGGTGTCCTTCGCAGAGGTATACGATCGGAAGATGTCAAAGAGCAGGCCTGCCTGTTCCTTGACTAGAATCGTGCCGTCCTTGAATCCCGAGAGGTCCGAGAGCAGAAGCACGTTGGAGCTCTCCATCGGTATATCCTCACCGCCGATGAGCTTCTTGGCTTTGGCTTCCCATTCCTCTCGGCCTTCTCCTTTCTTCTCACTTGCTTTGTGAAGGTACATTTCGAACAACGTGGTGTATAGATCCGTCTTGTCAGATTTGCTCAGCTCCGGGGATTCGAGACATGATTCTAGGAACACGATGAATTCGTTCGGATGGTCAATGAATGACGAAAAAGCCGTTCTAGGCGCTGGCGGAGTGTAGTCCGAGGTAGCCACATCCTCCGCTGCCGCAGCCGCAGCAACAGCATCCCCTTGGCCGTTAATTGGCGCGTTGGCGTTAGTCGGCGTAGACGGTGTGCCGTTCCCACGAAGTGCGATCAAGTTGGTAAAGTTCTGTACCGCTACGGCTGCTCCAGCAGCCAGGCCTCCCTGGGCCGCTTCTATAGCCTCTGGGGTAACTTCCACCATCTTTGGCCTTGGCCGGTATTTCCCTGTATAGTAATCAACAAATAGCTGCGTAGCATCACGGGGGCAATTCTCGATAAGCACCCTCGCGTATTTCATGAGACAGTTGTAGGCCTAAAAGAGTGATTAGTTAGATCCTATTGGATGTTGTAAAAGGAACGTAGAACGCATACCGTCTCGGGATCCTGCTGCCGGATAAAACTTAACGCCTCATCATAGTTCTTAGAGTCTTCCACCAAAATGTCAACCACGAGGTCAATTTCCTCATGCTGCTCAGCGAGATACGCCGCTTGCTCGTAATAGCCGCCTTGCCTACACATCGAGATTGCCGTGTCCAGATCAAACTTCAAGTCTCCAGGAGACTTGATGAACGCCTCGAGCTTCTCAATGTCCTTCAGCTTAGCATAGCAGTTGAGCAAAAGTGTCGTGTGATCCGCCGTGGCTTTCCTGTGTTCGTGGAGTTGTTCGAGGTACTGGATGAGGTTGTGAATGCGTTGCGTATCAAGGAACTGGAGTGTGTGAGGTTAGCGCGGCGCTGTTCTTAACAATGAGCTATCTACTGAGGAACCGACAAACCTTGCGGATAACTTGCGAGGGCTCCGTGGTGTCTATCGCGCGAATGTACTGAACCATGGCCGCATCGTAGTCTCCCTTTTGGTACAAATGATCGCCGAACAGCTTGCAAATCGCACTCTGTTGCCGGCTATCCATTCTTGCGCTCTTCGCTAGCTCGAGCGCTAACGGAAACATGTTCCTTTGATAAAGCATCTCAAGTCTCTGCTGAAGCGTCCTCTGGTGATATCGTTTGACCTATGAACGTTGACGGGTCAGTTTGTTGGGCTCGGGCAGCAGAGGCTTCGGGAGGATTGTACGCCCTTACCTTTCCATCTTGCGTCATCACAAACAAATCTCCCCAAATCTCAAAGACCGCCTTCACCGCTGATATTAAGGACTCGCTGTGCGCAATAACACGGTGCTCCGGCTCCAGGAGTACAAATGTTGACGCATTGAAAAGCGCATCTGCGGCACCGCCAAAGCGCCGTCGTATTGTCTCGGGCTCCCTCGTCGACTGGTCTGTGGGCGGACATACGAGCGCTATATAGTCACCGTATATCGAAACAAGACTCTTCGGGGATTCGTAGGCACAAGGGGGGCCTCGGCCGTCCATCGTGTAATAATATATTGCGTCCTCTCTCGCGACAACTATTTTGTCACTCTTCTTATCCGTCGTCATGCATCCCACGCCGCAGCCGGCATCCTCGACTGTCTTTGGGGGTGAACCTTGTCCTCGCCTCGAGACGACCAATCGCATTATCCGACTCGTTGTCGCAACGAAGATTGTAGTCTCTTTCGATTCGGCCGAATAGAATAGTTCAAGGCCTGTTATCGGCTCTTCGGACTCGTACACGATTCGCTGTTTCGGCTCCATGTTGTTGACGAGGTCTCCCCGGACTATGGTTACGGCACCATTCGCGAAGCCGACGGCTATCTGTGTAAGATCATTGATGGCGGCAAAGGCGGATATCTAGAGTTTCTATTAGTCCTCGATTCTGGCTAATCCGCGGACGGAGAAGTGGAAAGAGGAGATCGTACCGGAAACTGCTGCTTCCCGTTGTTGATAGCGAAGGTCGTCAGGCAAGTTGGCATATTGGTCTTCTTCACGAGTCTGTCGAGCGCCCATAGCTTGAGCACCGGGGGGCTACTGAGATCTTCCTGCTCAAAATGTCAGCAACATAGGCGCAAGAAACCCGAGGGCGGATCATCGTACGGCAACCGTCACCAGCAAACTCGTCCCCTCGACCTGGCGCATATGGGTAATGGTTCCGACATCATGAGCCAGGAAGCTCCGGACGACCTTCCAGTTCGAATTGACGATGCGGACGTAGCCATCGTAGGAGCCGAGGAAGAGGCTTTCGGACCCGGATATGACGCGTGATATATCGTTGCTCTCGAAGACTTGTCGGGTCTCGTCGTCGGCGAGTCGGACTTCGGCGACGTCGAAGAAGTCGAAGGATTTCCACTGCAATGATTAGGCAGGCTCCAGTTAGCTGGGCTTCGCCGCGAGAGAGGCAGCCAGAGAAGGAAGCTACATACCGATATCGCCATAGTAGTTCCTGAAAGAGTGAGGTAAGGGGTGAAAATAATTACTATTAGCAAGGGCCTACAAGACCACCAGCTGCTCGTATGTTAGTCGGCGATGGAGCTCTTGACGACATTGAAGCCCGTCGGAAGGCCAATATAGCTCTGTTGAAGCTCATGCATCTATCCGGATTGGAGGGGGTGCACATACAGTGTATCTACTAATCTACACTATGCACATGTCAGCACCATAACAAGTACCTCCGTACTCCATGAGGGGGTGAAATCGTCAGAACAACATGGGCTGACCTCCAACATCAGAGAAGACCATTTAATCACCTCAACTTCATCACCATTGAGAGACACACGCTCAAGCCAGCAGAGAGTCTATTTGCCGCCAACTCCGGTATATGATTAGGACACTGAACTACTATTACAAGCCGCTGGAAAAGCCATCCTTCCCAGCAAAAATTGTTCCCATGTTCCCTCACAAAATGACAGCGGCAGGAGAACCCAGCTGCGAGGCCTTCTGGATATAACCCCCAATGAATGAATGAACAAGAAAGTACAGACCAGAGACAGCGCAAAGAAAAATAAGGTTTAAAAAAGCAAGTCCGTACCCAACCCCGACATTAACCAGTTCTAGAACGACGGGGAATGCATCCATACCACCTCCTTTTTTGTTATTGAATCCCAGCATGGACAACCACTTTATATGCTGGAGAGAAGATGCCAACGGCACGCATCGCTGCGCTTACCGCCTCGAGCTATTACTTTCCCTCACTCTATATGGGCCAATTTATTTGGCAATCTCAACACCACCGACGGCACCGAGGGCCTTCTTGACGTCACCGTAGATGGCGAACTGGAAGGCGGTGAGGGTACCAACCATGAAGAGACGGGCGGGGAGACCAGTGAAAGATCCAGAGATACCGAGCTCCTTGGCGATCTTGATGAGACGGGTGGTGGTGCCCTCACCGGGGAGACCCTTGGTCTTGTTGATCTTGGAAAGCATGGTGTCGGCAGGCTGAGAGATGATGGCGGAGGCGAAACCAGCAATCAAACCGGAACCAAGGTTAACGGCAGTCTGGAGGCCGTCGGACATGTCCTTCTTGGGCCACTGGCGGTAGATAGCCTCGGAGACTTTCTCGTAGACGACGAACTTGGCCATGGTGTAAGGGATCCTATATGGAGAAACAATTGGTCAGAAACGGCGTCCTCCCATATACTAACGACTAGGGCACATATGAGATGCGAACTTACTGCTTGAAGAGGATAGGACCGAAACCAGCGTAGAAAGCACCGACACCCTCAGTCTTCAGCATCTTGGAGAAGCCGCCGACGAGGCCATTAGCATAGGTGGGTTCAGAGACGAGACGAATACGGGTAGCCTCAAGAGGGCACTATAAGGGGGACACAAACGTTAGCCTCATCATGCTTCGAAACGAAAACAAAACACCAAGAGCGGTGAGCACATACGAGAGCGATATCAGCGATGAATTCGGCGCAAGCAGCGGAGGCGAGGTAGACACCAGTTCGGTACTTGGAGGCGGTCTCGTATCCGAGGAGGTTGATGTGCTGTTGCTTGAAGAACTCGTAACCACCGAACTTGAAAGCACCCTGGAGGAAGTAACCGGTGGCTGTAGGACCAAGGCCAGTGAGGAGAGCACCAGCACCCTCAGACTGAATGACCTGGCGGAAACCACCGATCATACCCCTGTTGTAGGTGGCAGGGTCGAGCTGGATTCGGGTCTTGACGCTGCAGAAACAGAATTGTTAGCGAACGATGCGATATGGCGGTCGACCCGAGTCCGTTGTCATCATGGGACACGAGTATTGGGTGTTCCAGGTCTGCCGGGCCCGACCATTCTCGATCGTCTCGGCATCTGTCGGAAGGAATGGAAAAAGCTTACACATCGACGGGAGTAAGAGCACCGTGGGTGACGCCGCAGCAGAGGGCACCGGCAAGGGCGAACTTGGCACTTTTGAGATGGTTAGCGACGAGTCTCGCGACGAAAGCTTCAATCGGGAGGATCGGGAGGGAGACGCACTAGAGGCCAACACCAGCCGAAGGGGCAACGACGGCCACCGCCTTGGGGGCTTCAGCCTTGGTAGCACTCATCTTGATTGCTGATATGGAAGGAACCGATTAAACAAGAGAATGGACGAAGACAGAAACGTCGACAATTCAAGGTGTCGAACGAAAGACTGAGGGGAGAGTGGTCACAGATTTGGATTTGCGAATGGTCTGGCGCAGCAGTGACGGCAGATGTTTAGTTCTTCAATTGGATTTTTTTTTTTTGGTAGATGAGGTGTTTTCCGCGGCTGAACGGCGGTAAATTTTTTCCTTGGCTTCGCGCCCATGCCAAGGCCACAGGGGACTCAGGGAGCCTTGGCAACTTGAAGATTTGGAGCAGAAGCCGGAAGGCCTCGGGTATGTCCAGGGGGAAATCGCGACTTCTACTGGCCAGACAACATCCTCGTGGTATTCCACAAGGTCTCATTGGCCGACTTCGGGGCTTTGATTCCAGGAATGGAGGTATCCGTGGGTCCGGATATGAGTCATAGTTACCTTGGCTTTTGTGAAAATCCTGGTGGCGACTAAAGTCACTTTTACATTTATCATCTTATCGAACACAACGGCGAAGATGGCAATCGTGGATGGCACTAATTGGGATACATCTTCATGTACGAAGTAGTGGTGTGTACGAGAAAATTCTGTGGCTTGTCCTTGCATGTGCCAGACTGATTAGACTTTGGACGTATGTACGTTCCTTCCTGCGTCGAATTTTCCACGCCGAAGGGACCAACAGTACAATATTTGACGTTCCTTGTTCATGGATGGATAGGTGACGTAAATCATCGGATACCAGGGCTTTGCTTCAATTGTTTCACCAGGGAATCGGCTCCGAACAACTACGAAGTATAAGAAAAAGCAATCCTCGTCTTCCCGTTGAATGAAACTGGATCATCAAAAGAGGAAGAAAAGTCCGAAAAGTCCCCGCTCGGAGTCTTGTCGAAATCCGCTATCAAGGTCCAGACCCGACTTTCGCGGACCCTGATGAGCAAACTCGGCAGGTCGATGAGGCAATCAGTTTTCCACTAGCTCCGTTTGAACCGAGCTCGAGCCACGTGTGGCTTAAATGTGGCGAGGCGAGATTACGGTGTCGAGCTTCATTTGCACTGTGGCTACCGCCATCTCTTTGCCCTGGTGACCAAAAGTAAATAAATGATCCGCAGCTTATCACCATTTCACCACTCAAACGCCGGACCACGGGATACAAGCTCGAGGTACCCGCTTCACCTGACCAAAACACCAACTTCCCAAACTTAATGACAGTTCAATGTTTCACTTACTCTGTTTTACTTGACCTCATCACGACCTTTTCATTCCTGCGAGTTTTGATATCTAATTTTCTATTTTGTGTTGAAGAACTACACCGCCAATATCTCGCTGGGTTCGAGTTGAGGACAAATGACTCGAGTTACTCAGGATTTCGACTTTACCATCCACGAGGATGAGACCTCGATGAACTCTACCGCCGATGATGAGGCCGAATCTTTTTGTGCGAAGGAGACAGTAGAAGAAGACTTGGTGGAAGCTACGGAAGAGCCCGTGGAGGAACCGGCCAAGGAGCTCGAAGACGACTCTGAACACAGTCTTCTTCCAGAGGAGCACGCTATCCAGGAGAGCGAGGACGGGGAACCCCATAGTGACAGAAACGGGCCTGAGGAGGGACAGGACGACGAGGCTGTGGAACCGGAAGCTGAATCAGAAGAAGTCTATCAAGACGATTCTGTAGACCATATCGAAGCACATGACGACGATTACGACAAGCTGGCCGGCGAAGACCACGAAAGCCTAGGTGGTGATACCCACGATGACACCGCCGACCATGATTACGACCAGGATCTGCCCCCAGAGCATGATGGCGACCAAGAAACACCAGCGGAAGATGACGATATCCATGACGAGCCCGAAGTGCACGAACACCCCCAGGAAGATGAGGATGGTGTCCAGGAGGGTGACGATGAACGCTCGTCGGACCCGGAATCAAGGAGAATGTCACTAGCTTCCTCCAACGGATACCGGCGCATATCTGGTCGAACAGACGCCCTCATTCAAGCGGCAGCGAGAGCGGTTGTTGCACGCATTGAGAAGCGGAAGAACTCATCGGACGCCCATTCGGTCGACGAAGATCCCGAATTCTCCATACTAAGTCACACAACAGATGAGCACGAAGACAAAGCCGAAGAAAGGGATGTCCTCGGCGACGACCACACCGAGCCGAACTATGAAGAACATTCCAGGGAGGGCCCTCGCACGTCCGACGTTAGCTCGGTCGCTGCCCCTGCCGCAGACGATCCCGGAAACGATAGCAGCTCCCACAACGAAGCTGACGACGACGTTTTTAGTGAACAGAGTCCTCGCAGCTCCATGGGGTCCCTATCTAGTGACCCGGATCGAAAGCTCTCACTCGATGGGACCCTTACACAAGCCAGCCGCTCTCCTCGCATCTCTAACATCTCCCAATACGACAAGGAAGATTTCATCCCAACCGCCCGCAACACTCCTCGCCCCCCATTCCGGACACCCTCTTCTGTTCGTGCTATGCAAATGTCTTCTCCTCCTTCGTCCGTGTACGGATCGCCACGCTCTAGCAAACGGCATTACCCTACCATCTCGCGACTAGGGAGCCCGTCTGTTTCGGCTCAGTACTCGCCCAAAGGCCGTTCCACTCCGCCAAGGCTCAAGGTGCGAAAGGAAGCACCCTTGGTCCTTCTACATGTTACACTTCTACCACTAAGGTGGATGTGGGCGGATGTGCTCGAGGCCGCCGAGGCGGAGGAGCTGAGCGAGTCGGGCAAAGTCCTCCGCGATTCATGGCGCCAACTACAGTCCAGAATGGGAGATACCGTGGTCGAGCGCGGCGTGCTCCTGCCTCATCCTCAAAACGATTACGAGGTTCTCGAAGAGCGCGTGCTTGAGGCACTCGAGCTTCCCCTTAAGCGCAGAGCTCGTATTCTCGAATGTGGACACTATCTTGGTCCCTCTAACATAATGACCATTGAAAGCGACACAGAGAGTGACGATGAGGACTACGAGAATAGCGGGAAGCTAGCGCGGATCCTCGAAGAGGAGAAGTCGTCCCACTGGTGCAAGACGTGTCAGAACGAGATCAAGTACGAGTCGCTGGGTCCCGGCAAGGTCTTCCGCGTCAAGGTCTATGCCAGCAATGGTCTCATGAAAGCTGGTGCTTGGGAGGCGTGCTGGAAGGAGATGGAGCGTATTGACATTGAGATTGAGCCGATTGTTGAGGCATCGCTTCAGGAGGAGTTGAATAACTTGGAGGTTGAGCAGCAGCGGCGTGAAGAGGAGGCACGCATGGAGGAGGAAGCGCGTATGGAAGAAGAAGCACGTATGGAGGAAGAGCTGGAGGATGTCCAAGAGCAGCATATCAGTGGGCTCCGCCAGGATCAACACTTTGATAGCAGCATGATGGCGGACCTCGACCACTCCCACATTCCCAGCTCTCCCCCCATCACAGACATGCAGATGGAACAACAGAGCCGCTCGCTCCTAAGCAGGCCCCAGTCAGGCATGCTCGCCCAGTCACCCAATCCTCCTGACATGCGCATGCAGGAACACCACACTACAGTTGTCAGCCGGCAACAGCAATGTTTTGTCACCGGGTCTCCTTCTCGAGATATGCACATGATGGAGCGACAACAGTCCGTGATGGCCAGCCCTCGCAACCCGAGACTACTTAACAGCCCTCCGCCGCCATCGAACCTCCGGACGATTGAGGACAGCCCTCACTCCACTCCACTCAATCACCACCGCCAGCTACCACCGCACTTGATGAGTTCACCCGGACCTTCTCCAATGCGCATTGAAGACCGTCCACCATCCCCTGCCCTCAACAGCCCTCAATCGCAAGGCTTCAATTCCTCGCCCTTGCCAGAAGTGCACCTGGATTCTTCTCACGTCGATTCGGAACGTCGCTGGAGGGACGAAGAACGCCTGCGGGAGATTTATGGCCACACGCCTCCTCACCACCACACCTCTCCGAGCCCATCCCCGGCGAACCACCGGCACGAAGACTCCTACATGCCCGGTCCCACGCCATCCTCGCCCTCGCAGGAGGCCTTTGAGCGTCGAGAGGAGCGCCGCGAGACGCGCCGCAAGTCGTATCAGACGGCGTCGCTTTCGGAGCTTCTCCTCGAAGCGGCCAAGGTTATCCTGGCGGATTGGAAGAATCTGATCATCGGGCTGCTTGGGTTGATAGCTCTGATGCTCGCCGTGCGCGGTGGGATTGGCCCCACAGACCGGTATCCCCAGCACAATCACTTTCCCGTGACCGGCGGACGAGAGGTACCGACGATGCAGATACAAATTCAGACGGGGGAGCGAGTCGCGGCGAGCGTTGCTATGGAGGAGGCAGAGGTTGCTAAGAGTGTGCCTGTCGCACCACCTGTCATCGAGGAGCCACCCGCCATTGAGGAACCAGTTCGGGCGACTGTTGAAGAACCAGTCCCAGCTATCGCCGACCAAGATCCTGAGGTTGACTCGGAGGTTGTCACCGAGACCATTGTTTCGACTGAGGTCGTCACCGAGCTTGTGACGGAGACCGAGGTTGTGAACAAGGAGATTCGGCGAATCGTGGAGACTGTCACTGAAATTGAGACAGTCAGAGTCACGGCTACGATGACGACTACAGAAACAGAAACGACGCACGAAACCGTGCATGTTTCTCAAGAATCGTCAGTTGCCCCAGGTCCGTGTGATGACTTTATTCCTCAAGGTAGTACACCCCAAGTTGGGGAATTAAAGGAGCCTGTGGTAGACGCTATTCACGACAGCATCAACAATGACCTTGAGGATGATGCCGAGGAAGCATCCGTCCAGCCCAACTCAGAAAGTGATGACTTGCTGGGGCATGACGAGCTCTGATGGAAAATATTCAAGGGATTGTATGGTAGATTGACTCAAGAATGATGGTACATGTAACGCAGCGAAAGGGTATATGACACTGATGTCTTTGTTCTTATCCAATGGCTTTTTTTTCGGTTCTTTTTGTCCATTTCTGGAGGGAGACGAAATGCGATATACCAAGTGCGATGGGAGTTTTTCTGTTTCCTTCTTTCTCTTTGTCCCCTTTTCAGCCTTGTCTTGGTTAATGTTTTATGAGATTCTGGAGATTGATACAAAGTGAGCGTTTAGCTAGTAATGAGATTAGATTTCAAGTAACCATAGAACTTTTGATGTGCTCCATGATTTCAGTCTATCCATATA
>Ga0164243_10015253_pt1 | contig 10631 bp, 8 predicted proteins | sample OricompcompostOP_FD_108781 | JGI IMG/M metagenome (GOLD analysis project Ga0164243, IMG submission 108781) | Organic Plus compost microbial communities from Emeryville, California, USA - Original compost - Organic plus compost (OP) | ecosystem: Engineered > Solid waste > Mixed feedstock >...
AGCGCGGACGGTGAGCCCGCGGGCGCGTACCGTGTCTCCGCCTATCTGGAGGGCGACCGGTGCCGCATCGAGGTGGCCGACACGGGGCCGGGTTTCCCCGTCGGTCATGACGGGGCCCGCTGCGCCGACGAGGCGGAGAACGGCCGGGGGCTGTATCTGATCGAATCCCTCGCCGACCACGTACGGTTCCGCAACCGGCCCGGGCAGGGCGGGGCGGTCGTCAGTTTCGACAAGGTCCTGCCCCGGCGCGGGGGTTCCCTGCTGACGGCGTCCTGACCGCCCCCTGCTGCCCGTGTCCCGGCGGGCGGTGGTCACTCCTCGGTGGCGGGCCGCCGCGGTACGGAGTAGTCGCGGTAGCGCAGCAGCAGCATCGCCGCGTCGTCGTTGAGGGTGCCGCCGACGTGCTCCTGGATGTCCTGGTGCACGGCCTCCAGGGCGCCTTCCGGATCGGGGTCCTTGAGCAGATGGGCGCGCTGGTCCAGCGGGTAGAAGTGGTTGTCGCCGTCGCGGGCCTCGGTGACCCCGTCGGTGTAGAGCAGCAGCTGGTCGCCGGGTGCGAAGGGCACCTCGTGCGGGCTGGGCGGGTCGCTGCCGTGCAGGCCCAGGCCGAGCGGCAGGCAGCGGCGCGGCGGTTCGGCGAAGTGCACGCTGCCGTCGTGGCGGATCGCCAGCGGCGCGGGGTGACCGAAGTTGAGGAGTGTGGCGCTGCGGGTGCCCTGCCCGTGCGGCACCTCGACGAGTACGGCGGTGACGAACTTCTCGCCCAGCAGGTGTCTGTCCAGGGCCCGTTCCAGACGCTCCCCCACGGCGGGCAGGTCGGGTTCGTCGTAGGCGGCCTCGCGGAAGGCGCCGAGTACGACGGCGGCCGTCTCCACGGCCTCAAGACCCTTGCCCTGGACGTCACCGATGATGACGCGCACCCCGTGCGGGGAGGTGACCACCTCGTAGAGGTCGCCGCCGATGCGGGCGTCGGCGACGGCGGAGGTGTAGGAGACGGCGACCCGCAGCCGGCCGGCGCCGCGCGGTACGGGGCGCAGCAGGACGCGCTGTGCGGCCTCGGCGATGGAGCGCACGTTGGCCAGTTCGGCCTCCCGCCGCTGGCGCATGGCCGTGGCCACCAGGGCGGCGACGGAGACGCCCGCGACGGATATCAGCGTGGCGTTGCCGCGGCGTTCGCCGAACTGGTCGTTGTAGAGGCTCAGAGCGATCGACAGCGCCATCGCCAGCGCCCCGACCAGCGCGGTGCGCCGCTTGCCGCCGGTGAGGCCGGCGAACGCGGGGCCGAGCGCCATCATCGGCTGGAGACCGATCCCCGGCCCGCCCATCATGTCGGCGGCACCGACCGCGGCCATGGCGAGGAAGGGAAACGCGGACAGCAGTCCGGTCCTCATCCGGGAGACCAAAGCGCGCTCTCTTCCTCGTCGGTGACAGGCTCAGCGGGCTTGTGCCGTCACTCCGTCCCCTTGTCCGTGCCGTACCGGCGGGCCTGGTGGGCCCGCCTGCCGGCCGGTTGTGTCCTCCGGTCCGCCCGGCCCGGACGTCCGACGGGGGCGGCCCGGGCGGCCGGAGCGGGTCTCCCCCGCGCCGGCTCACCCGTCCGTACCGTCCGTTTCCTGCCCGGTGCGTCCCGTTGTGCCCCGGATCCGGGGCCTGCCGCTGTGCTCGGATCTTAGGCCGTGAACCGGCCCTCAGGCCCGGAGTTCGGCCATCCAGCTCTCGACATCGAAGCTGCTGCGCGGCAGCGCCGCGGACAGGTTCCGGTTGCCGTCCTCGGTGACCAGGATGTCGTCCTCGATGCGCACGCCGATGCCGCGGAACTCCTCCGGCACCGTCTCGTCGTCCGCCTGGAAGTAGAGCCCCGGCTCGACGGTCAGGCACATACCGGGCTCCAGGGTGCCCTCGGCGTAGGTCTCGCGCCGGGCGACCGCGCAGTCGTGCACGTCCATGCCGAGCATGTGACCGGTGCCGTGCAGGGTCCAGCGGCGCTGGAGACCCAGCTCCAGCACGCGCTCCACCGGCCCTTCGAGCAGCCCCCACTCGACCAGCCTGGTGGCCAGCACCCGCTGGGCCGCGTGGTGGAAGTCGAGGTACTTGGCGCCCGGCTTGACGGCGGCGATGCCCGCCTCCTGGGCCTCGTACACCGCGTCGTAGATCTTCCGCTGGAGCTCGGTGAACCGGCCGTTGACCGGCAGGGTGCGGGTCACGTCGGCGGTGTAGAGGGTGTGGGTCTCCACCCCCGCGTCCAGCAGGAGCAGCTCGCCGGAGCGGACCGGACCGTCGTTGCGCATCCAGTGCAGCGTGGTGGCGTGCGGCCCGGCGGCGCAGATGGAGCCGTAGCCGACGTCGTTGCCCTCCACCCGGGCGCGCAGGAAGAAGGTGCCCTCGATGTACCGCTCGGAGGTGGCCTCGGCCTTGTCGAGCACGCGGACGACGTCCTCGAAACCGCGCACCGTCGAGTCGACGGCCTTCTGCAGCTCGCCGATCTCGAACTCGTCCTTGACCAGCCGCAGCTCCGACAGGAAGCCGCGCAGCTCCTCGTCCCGCTCGGCGGTGACCTTGTCGGCCAGCGCCGCCTCGACACCGGCGTCGTGGCCGCGCACGACGCGCACCGGGCCGGTCGCCTTGCGCAGCACGTCGGTGACCGTGCGTACGTCGGCGCACGGCAGACCGTACAGCTGCTCGCTCTCGGTGAGGCTGTGGCGACGGCCGACCCACAGCTCGCCCTGGCCGTCCAGCCAGAACTCGCCGTTCTCCCGGTTGGAGCGGGGCAGGAGGTAGAGCGTGGCGCGGTGCCCCCGCTCGCCGGTGGGCTCCAGGACGAGCACCCCGTCCTCGGTCTGGTTGCCGGTGAGGTAGGCGTACTCGACGGACGACCGGAAGGGGTACTCGGTGTCGTTGGAGCGGGTCTTGAGGTTGCCCGCCGGGATGACCAGACGCTCGCCGGGGAACCGTTCCGACAGCCGCTCGCGGCGCCGGGCCACCTCGGCGACCTGGGCGATCGGCTCCAGGTCCCGCTGCTCGGTGTCGGCCCAGCCGGACTTCATGTTCTCGGCCAGCTCGTCGGAGACGCCCGTGTACAGGCCGTTCTTCCGCTGCTTGATCGGCTGTTCGTCAGCGGCGTCGTCTGCCACGTCTGCCTCCTCTTGGACGGATAAAACCACCTTCCATCGTATGGGGGGCACACGGCTGGTCCAGAGCCGTGCGGATGTGACCTTCAGCCTGCGGGGCGCGGCGCCGTGCCGGACCCGCCGCGGCTCCGGGTGCCGGGGCCGCGGGCCGGGCGCGGGTCGGGTGCGGGCGGTCAGAAGCGGGCCGCGAGCACCACCACGTCCTCGGGGTGGTCCGGCAGATCGGCCAGGGGCTCGGGCAGCACCGTGCGCAGCACGTGGTCGACGAGCGCCTCCGGGTCCTGGCGGGTGGCCCGCGGCGCCCCGGCGGCGGCCGAGCGCAGCCGGGCGAAGGCGCGGTCCATGGACTGGCCGGTGCGGTGCAGCAGCCCGTCGGTGTAACACAGAAGCGTTTCGCCTTCGGCCAGGACGACCTCCGCGCTCGGCGCCTCCCAGCAGGCCAGCATGCCGAGCGGGGCGGAGACGGCGGTCTCCACCGGCTCGACCCGGCGGGGCCCCACGATCAGCGGTGCGCAGTGTCCGGCGCCGGCCAGCAGGATCTTGCGGGTGGCGGGCTCGGCGTAGGCGAACAGCGCCGTGGCCGAGGCGGCGGGTTCGGTCAGCCGCAGCAGCAGTTCCAGATCGGAGAGGACGGCGACCGGGTCCTCGCCCTCCATCACCGCGTACGCGCGCAGGGAGGCCCGCAGCCGGCCCATGGCGGCAACCGCCGCGGGGCCCTCGCCGGTGACCGAGCCGACGGCGAGCCCGACGGCCCGGTCGGGCAGCGGCAGCGCGTCGTACCAGTCGCCGCCGCCCGCGGGCGTCGTGCGGTGCCGCACCGCCAGCGTCACCCCCGGGAGCCGGGGCAGGGTGGCGGGCAGCAGTTCCTCGCCGAGGACGGCGGACTCGGCGCGGGTGCGGGCCAGTTCGCCGAGGCGGGCGCAGTGCTCGGTGGCGTGCCGCAGATATCCGCCGAGCAGTTCGCGCTGGCGGGCGGTCGGTTCCTGGGGGTCGTCGTAGAGCCAGACGGCGTCGCCGAGCCGGGTGCCGGATTCGGTGCGCAACGGGACGGCGTAGGTGGCGGCGTAGCCGAGGCGGGCGGCGACCTGCCGGTGGTGCGGGGTGAGCTGCCGGTCGGCGGCGATGTCGGGGCAGGCGACGCCGGGGCCGGCGGCGGGCGCGGGCTCGCTGCCCGCTGTGGGGCAGGGAACCGTCTCGAGTTCGCCCAGATCGGCGCGTTCCAGGCCGAGTCCGATGGTGCGTTCGGGGGTGAGGCCGGGCCGGGCCGTGGGCCGGGTGCCGGGGGCGAGGACGACCATGCCGCGGGAGGCGCCCAGCAGCGCGGCACCGGCGCGCAGCGTCTCGCGCAGCGCACTGCCGAGGCAGTCGGTGCGCAGGAGGCGGGTGGTCAGATCGAGGAGGGCGGACAGATCGCAGATCCGGTCGCGGTCGGCCGGCAGGCTCTCGGCCGGGGCGCAGGCGTCGGGAGGTGCGCCGCTGCCGGCCCGGCCGACGGTGGCGCGGGCGGCGGCGGGCACGGCCGCCGGGGCCGGGACCGCCGGCCCGGGAGCCGCCGCCGACGGTGCCACGGGGGAGGCCGGGGAGGAGGTGGCCGGGGAGGAGGCCGGAGCCGGCGGGGACTCGGCCGAGCCGGACGAACCCGCCGCGGCCGGGGAGTTCGGGGAAACCGGTGGTTGGATTCCAGCCACTTTCGGCAGGCGCCGGGAGCTCATGGGCGGTGGCTCGGTTTGCGGGTGAACTGTCTCAATAGCATCGCGAACCCCCATGTCGTACTGCTCCGCCATCAATGCCACTACATGTACACATGCTGCTGGGGCATGTCCAGCATGTGTACCGCGGTGCCGAGCATGTCCGGGGAACGGTGCCGGCTCACGGGGGCAGGCCGAGGGTCGGAAAGATTGGCTGAAAATTGCTTACCTGGCATGCATACTGCGGTCGACTGAGGCCATTCGGCAGCGCGTTGGCACCGCAGCTGCGGGTACGGAACCCTGTGGGGAAACATGGCGTCCTAGTAAGCAGCGGGCCCCGCCCGCTCTTCACGGGACTGCACCAGTCGCGGGATTGCACCAGGCAGCACGGACGCGGTACGAGCGGATTCCGGGGTACCTCCCAGCCCGGGGCTGGGGGAGTTCTCGGCGGGCAACGAGCAAGTACGAGCAGTATCGGCGCAGGTGGCAGCCCGGAACGCGAACGCCATGTGTGCGCCACCCCCGCCCTGTTCCACGCTCGTCCCGCAGCATGACGCGCTGCTTGGCACGCACGGTAATCGCATCACGTCGTGTAGTGGTCTGGGGGGCGATCGGCACGGTCAGTCGGCGTTCGGTCAGCGAAGATCAGCGCGGTCGCCCGGTCGGGCCGGTCCGTCCGGCCCAGGCAGGTGGTGTTCCCCGCGCCGTTCGCAGGTGGTTCGGCGGATCCGGCGTTGTCGATGTGTTCGATGTGTTCGGCTTTGCATTGTTTGCTTAGTAGGCGTTGTCCGGCGTTGTTCGGCGTTCACGGAAAGGAACGAGCGCTCATGCGCGAGATCCCCGGAAGGCGACGCTCCCTGCGGCCCTGGGCGCAGCTGTGGAGTCGGCGGTTCAGAACGCGGCCCGGACGGTATCCCCAGGGTTCCGAACTGTGGAACACGGCGCTGACGGCGGCCATCGAGTGGCAGTGGCCCGTCGTCCCGGGCGCCGCGCTGGCGTCCTGCGCGGGACGCGGTGAGGCGGCCGTCTGCGCGTGCCGCGACCCCGAATGCGTGGTGCCCGGCGCCCACCCCTTCGACCCCGTGCTGCTCGCGGCCACCACCGACGAGGCGATGGTGCGCTGGTGGTGGACCAACCGCCCCGACGCCCCCGTCATCCTCGCGACCGGCGGCACGGCGCCCTGCGCGCTGAGCCTGCCCGCCGTCGCCGGGGCCCGCGCGCTGGCCGCCTTCGAGCGCACCGGCGTGCGGCCGGGACCGGTCCTGGCGACCCCCACCCGCTTCTCCGTGCTGGTCGAGCCGTACGCCCTGGAGGAGCTGGGCGAGCTGCTGTACGCCCAGGACTGGGTGCCCAGTTCGCTGCGGTTCCACGGCGAGGGTGGCTATGTCGCGCTGCCCGGCTCGGTCACCGGGGCCGGCAAGGTGCGCTGGGAGCGCGAGCCGGAGCGCGACGCGCGGGGCCGCCTGTGGCTGCCCCGTCTGGAGACGCTGCTCGACGTCCTCGTACGGGAGAGCGCGGCGACCCCCGACACGGGCAGCCGGCTCAGCTACTGACCGTCCGCCCGGCCGCCGTCCCGGCTGCCGACCGCTCGCGGCGGCCGGGGGCGGGCCGGAAACAGGTGCACGACCCGTTCACTCGAACGGGTCACAGCGGTGCGGAGTTGTGGGGAAAACGGACGCCCGACGCGCGCGTATGCCGCCTTGACCCCGATATGTTCACCTCATCAGTCGGCCCGCTTCCCGCCCGCTCACCACCGCGTCGCATCCCCGCGCCCCGCTTCTCCGTGTCACCACGTCCGTCCCCGTTCCGCTCCGTCCAGGTGGGTCCTCTCATGCTCCAGCCGCAACAGCGCGCGCCCCGGCTCGGCGTGATCGCCCTCGCCAGCACGGTGGGGCTGATCGCCGCGCTTCCGCTCGCGGCGGCGGTCGCCGGGGAGGACGCCCGGCTGGCGGCCAAGGCGTTCGAGGCCGCTCAGCCCCGCCAGGTGCGCTCCGGGCCCGAACGTCCGGCGTCCTTCTGCGGCAGGGAGAGCACCGCTCCCGAAGGGGTGAGCCTTCGCACCTGTGTGCGCACGCAGGGTGACGAGGTCTGGGCCCGCGCCGCCTACCGCAACGCGACCCGCAGCCCGTTGCCGGCGGTGCTCACCCTGCGGGGACCGGACGGGCGCACGGTACGGGTGCACTGCACGCTCCAAGGCGACGGCAGGCACCGGACGTGCGAGACGAAGCGCACCGGCGCCAGGGAGGTCCGCGGCGAAGCGGCGGTACGGGAGGCCTACACCGCCGTCGCCGAGGTCAGCTCACCCGAGGGGGAGCGGCGTTGGCTGCGGGCCGGGAGCAACTCACCGGCCGTCAGAAGGAGTTAGGGCGATCGCTCGCCCACCCGTACGGGGACGCCCCGTACCGGGCGTCACGGCCCACAAAAAGAACCCGGTCGCTGGCGACGGGGGATGCACCAGCGACCGGGCTCCTAGAACCGTAACAAGAGATCGGCGGTTAGCAAATTCGATCGCCCGGATCCGGACGCCGATTTACCTGGGAGTAGGGCAAGTTGGACCCCCGATGTGAGCCAACTCACGGTCACAGGTTCTCCGTGAAGCCTCTACCGAATCTCCCGACTGCCCTCAGTTCAGCGTCACCTGACGGTTGATGAGACCGCTGCGCGCCCGGCGCTCCTCCGCCGTCAGCGGCGCCGTCACCGCCAGCGCCTCACCGAGCCGCTCGGCGAACGCGGCGGCGGGCTTCTCGCAGTCCTCCGCGGTCATCCCGGACGGCAGGTCCCACACCGGGACCGTCAGCCCGTGCGCACGGAACGAACCCACCAGCCGGGAGCTCTCGGCGTCCGTACCGGCCGCGGGCCCGCCCAGCGACGAGGCACTCGCCGCGTGCAGCCGCGCCAGCGCGTCCAGCAGCTGCTCCTCCGGGTGGATCATCACCCAGCGCAGATGGTTCTTGTCCGGCACCTGGCACCAGTAGGCGCCCTCCACGCCGGTCAGCCGGGCGGTGGGGATGGCGGCCGAATTCGCGCTCTCCAGCGAGGCGGCGACCTCGCCGGTCGGCTGCTCCTCGCCCTCCAGCCAGAACTCGAACCCCGAGTGCACCTGCGGCGTGAACGGCGCGTCCAGGTCCAGCAGGTCCTGGAGGCGCGGCCCCTGCGGATCGGCGCGGCCCGCGTCGACGGGGGTGCCCGGCTCGGCGGCCAGCGCACGGGTCAGCGTGTCGGCCAGATCCCGGCTCAGGTCACCCGAGGCGGTGTCGTTCTGGAGGCCCAGCAGCACCTCGCCGCTCTCCCGGCGCAGCGCGGGCCACGCCATCGGCAGCACCGTCGCCAGCGTCACCGCCGGCACACCCTCCGGCAGGCCGTCCTTGAGAGTCAGCCGGGCGGTGGCCGCGGGTACCAGCTCGCGCAGCGCGACCCAGTCCGCTTCCCCCGGCAGTCCCTCGAACGGGCGACGCACCAGCTCGGTCGCGGCCTGCGCGGCGGCCCTTCCGTGGCACGCCTTGTAGCGGCGTCCCGAACCGCAGGGGCACGGCTGGCGCGCCCCCACGACCGGGTAGTTCCCGTCGGCCGCCGCCCTCGCGGGGGCCCCGGTGGCTGTCTGGGGTCGGCGCTTCTTTGCCATGCGAGCGGTTCTCCAGATGTGCGGCATGTGTAGGCGCCGCGATCCTAGTGGCTGCCGGGTACGCGGCGCTGCCCGCGTGACGCGGACCCGGCCGCCGTACGCCGCCGGGGACCGTGCCGGGGCCGTACGGGGCCGTCCGGGGTGGCGCTGGGGCGGTGCGAGGGCCGTTGGGGGTTCCCCCCGTACCGTCGTGCGGCGCGCGCCGTACGGCCGTGGGGCGCGCCGTGCGGCCGGTGGGCGCTGTAGTCGTGCGGCCGGTGGGCGCCGTATTGCCGTGGCGCCGCACCCCGGGTGGACGCCTTAGCGGCCGTGTAGCCGTACCACCGTGTAGCCGTACCCCGGTGGGCGCCGCACGGTCTTGGCTGCGGCGACCGCCACCGTGACCGGCGGGACGTTGCTCGCCCGTGGTTGCCGTGACCGCCGGGCGTCGCCGGCGGTGTTACCTGAGCTCTTCCACGGAGGCGAGGTCGAAGCCGCCGCCGTGTTCGCCTTCCAAGCCGCTGTCGAGACCCTCCAGACTCGCGGCGACCCGGCCGCTGAAGGAGGTGTCGGGGCGTACGACCGCCCAGACCGTCACTGCGGGCTCGTCGTCGGCGACGGCACGGTCCGCGATACCGGCGGCCGGGGCGCGGGTGGCCCGGCCGGCCGGCTCGGACCGTACGCCCCAGTCACGGGCCAGCGCCGTGATGATGGCGAGCCCTCTGCCGCCGCGAGCGGTGACCGACGGATTGGCCGGAAGTGGACGGGTCGGACCACCACCGTCGGTGACCGCGATGGTCACCTCGCCCCGTGTGTCACGCCGCCACGAGGCCCGCACGGTGGGGGTGCCGTCGTCCGCCCCGTGCGCGGCCGTCGGACCCTCCGCCAGCGGCCGTGCGTGACGGCACGCGTTGCTGAGAAGTTCCGAAAGAATCAAGATCGCATCGTCGACGACCGTGTCCGGTGCCCCGCATGCGCGGAGTTCCTCGCGCATCCTGCGCCGTGCGACGCGTACACCCGACGGACCATGGGGCACGGCCATGGTCGACGAAGTAGGCACCTCCTGTGCCACCACCAACGCCACCCCCGAGACCTCCTTTGCCCCACGCCATCCGGATGAATGCCCCCGACGAGTGCGGCGGAAACCGGCCACATCCGTTCTCTTGACGCACTGGCCGTACTGCCGTAGGCGGCGCATGCGCCGGGGCACGGCACCCCGGCGCCGGGGGACCGGCGGCGTCAGGACGGGGGCACACCGAGCCGGTCGAGGACCTGCCGGGGCCGGTTGGTGATGATCGCGTCGACGCCGAGCCGTACGCACAGATCGACGTCCTCCGGCTCGTCCACCGTCCACACGTGCACCTCGTTGCCCGCGCGGTGCGCCCGTGCCACGTACTCCGGGTGGGCCCGCAGCAGCCGGATGCTCGGCCCCGCCACGCGTACCCCGTTGGGCAGGCGCCCGTCGCGGTGCCGGGGGAGCAGGAACTGCATCAGGAAGACGGTCGGGATGTGCGGCGCCGCCGTACGGATGCGCTGGAGGGACCGTGCGGAGAAGCTCATCACCCGCACGGGTGTGCGCGGCCTGCGCCGGTCCAGCAGCTCCAGCAGCCGCTCCTCGACCTGGCCCGCCCAGCGGGTGGGGTGCTTGGTCTCGATGGCGAGCGCGACCGGCCGCGGCGCCTCCTCCACCAGCGTGAGCAGCCGTTCGAGGGTCAGCACGGAGGTGCGTTCGGGGTCGGCCGTGCCGGTGCCGTTCCGGGCGGCGCTGTCGCCGGCGTCCAAGGTGGTGTCCGGCGATTCGTACGGGTCGGCGTGGCGGTCCATCCAGGAGCCGAAGTCGAGTGCGGCCAGGTCGGCGAGCTCCAGTGCGGAGACGGCGCCCCGCCCGTTGGAGGTGCGGTTGACGCGGCGGTCGTGGACGCAGACCAGATGGCCGTCGGCGGTGAGCCGCACGTCGCACTCCAGGGCGTCGGCCCCTTCCTCGATGGCACGGCGGTAGGCGGCGAGAGTGTGCTCCGGCGCCTCCTGGGACGCCCCGCGATGGGCGATGACGGACGGGCGGCGGGCGGGACGGCGGCCCGGCCCGGCGTCGCTGTCGATGCTCACCGGATCATGGTGCCACCGCGGGCGGTGCGTACGCCGTGCGGGGCGAGGCCCGGGAGTGCCTGTCGGCGGTGCGGTGCGGTACGCCGTGCGGTAGGCCGCGCACGGGCG
>Ga0164243_10015254_pt1 | contig 10631 bp, 10 predicted proteins | sample OricompcompostOP_FD_108781 | JGI IMG/M metagenome (GOLD analysis project Ga0164243, IMG submission 108781) | Organic Plus compost microbial communities from Emeryville, California, USA - Original compost - Organic plus compost (OP) | ecosystem: Engineered > Solid waste > Mixed feedstock >...
ATGATCAGGCGCTCAATCCTGATAACTGGTGGATTGGCAAGTTGATTTTGCTGGTGGTGGCGCTGGTGCTGCTCGGGTTGCAGCTTCCCCTTGTGCGACAGGAGGCCCGCTTTATTCGCAATACCGGTGATTGACACGAAGCCGTGGGTGCTCCTGTTCGCTATGAGCGACAGGAGGACTTGTATACCGGAGAGAGGATAGACCAGCCGCGAAGCTGGCCCTATCTTCTCGATCAGCTTTTGTTCCTCTTGGAAAACGCCAGGAGATTGACCCCACAAACAACGAGCATGATGCCCGCGAGCAGTGATGCCACGATAGACCACGATATATGAAGATATGCCTCACTGAGCACAAAGAGGAGAAACACGACCAAAGGGACGGCGCTGTAGGTCCAGAGAAAGGTGTTCTCTTTTGTGTTTGCCTCTCCATAACGGACTTGCAAAAACAGGCCAGCAAGAAAGAAAATCAGAAATCCAAAGCCTATATAATATGGGACCTGTTGCGCTTGTATCATCCATTTTTCTCCTTTGCTGCTACGAGGGGGTCGGGGACGTATCCGGATGTTCGTTGTTCTATCTGAGCCGGAACTGCCTTGTGTCTGGATAGCCGTGTCCAATGGCGGTACTGAAAATGTGCGTGCCCGAAAAAAAGACCATTTCAGAATGAATGAACTGGAATATGTCTCTTTTTCATCTAAAAAGTGCTTGCTGTACGCTGCTCTTGTATACGCATACGGGTGGAATGACGTATCAGTTTCACATGCTCGTCTGCTGGAGATGATCGCTTTTTGAGAGAAGAATACAGGTGAAGCCGGGGTGAAATGCAGCATTCTCGTTTGTTGTGCAGAAAATCTCAGGGGCCGGGAAAGTGGTCAGTTATGTGGAGGCAGGCTATGAGCCATGCAAAAAATACACGCTTCATAGCCCTGCTGTATGACAGATTGGCGCTTAAAGGACCTTCTTCAACGCCTCATCATAGGCTTTTGCCTGCGTCGGCGTGAACGTTTTGGAGACGCGCAGTATGACCGATCCGTGGATGTATTCATACTCAGCGAACAGTGCGCTCCCCGATTGAGAGAGAGCCTGCAAGTACTGGAAGCGCTTCTGTGCAGTCTGCTCATTCTCAAATACCTCAATAGAGCCGCCTTCATCGATGCTGATTTCAGCGCCGCTGTTCGTGGTCGCTTCAAGTGAGGTATCTTTGAAGTTCACCTTGCTGGTATACTGGCCCGGCCTGCCGAGAAGCTTGTTCGGGTCGTTTTCCTCGGTATAGGTGAAGCTTTCTCCGATCTTGAGACCCTGTGCTTTCAACGCCTTCAGGATCTCGTCGGCGGTCTTCGGTTTGGCTGGTGTCGGCGAGGGCGTTGGGGTTGGTGCTGCGGTGGTGGGCTGTGCTGTCGGTGAAGATTGGGCTGGGGATGAAGTCTCTCCACAGGCGGCGAGAAGACAACACAGGAGCAGTGCAAATAAGAGGATAGTGACCTTTTTGATTTTCATGGGCAATCTGCCTTTTCTAGATGGAAAGATTGAAATACCTCAGCAGTATAACGGAAGAAGCGACAAAGCACAAGGGCTTTTGGCTGCAAGCCCTAAAAAATCCTTGTTTTTGTATATATCTGCGTTTTCGCTTCTCATACATGTTGTCTTTTGCGCTCAGGACATTGTTGCAAAGGAGCTAGCAATCAGCTTGCGTGTAGAGAAGGAAGCTTGCAGCTCGGGAAGCTCCTCCTGTACCAGGGAACAACGGCGACAGGATGCGCGCAGAAAAGAAAGACCCCTCCCGGTTCTGTTCAGGAGGGGATTGTGCTCCGGAATGCGCTCTATTTTTTTGCTTGCGGTTTGGTGGCAGGTCGGGGTTTTCGTGGAGTCCAGGGAAGATGTACGAGATAGGCAAACACTGGTATCAGCATCCACGAGAAGGGCAGATAGTAGGCCCCATCAGGAAAGAACAGGAAGAGCAGGGAAGCGACAAAAACGACTGGCGGAACCAATGCGCTGCGGAGGCGATGATCCATGTGCCGCAAGATGGTCGGATCTTCAGGCGCCAGGTTGCGATGGAACCGCGTATAGAACAAGATGAATACAGAGGCGATACCACAAAAGGCCAGATTGAGTGTATAGAAGACAGTCAGGATAGGAACGCCATAATACGTGCCGAAGAAATTGGTTGAGACGGGGATGAGCGCGATAATGAAAAGCAGGATGAGATGCGCCTTTGTTAGTCTATCATTGATGTGCTCGACGTTTGCCATCAGGCGCCGATGCGCCATCCAGTAGTTCGCGATCACAAGGAAGCTCACAATATAGCTGAGGAATTGGGGGAAGAGCTCAAAGAACTTCTCGGTGATCAGGGCATGGTTGCGCGGGTCGAGCCCTTCCGGAAGCCGGATATCAATCACCAGCAGCGTAATCGCGATGGCAAAAATGCCGTCACTGAGCGCAACCAGGCGATCCTTGCTATACCACTTCTCGGGGTCGGCCATCTGTTGTTTCTCTAACTTCATGTACTACTCCAGAGAATACGAATTAGCGGTTGTTCTGTTCGTGTGAGAGCACGCGGTAAAGGGGCCACATGCCTTTCTGTTCAAACAGCATCTGTTCCATCGCATTATAACATAGGCTGAGTATGAGTTCAGGCAAAAAGAGGGTGAATATGCAGATGTACGAGCTCATATGCCGTTTTTGGCTGTTCACGATCCATTCGCGTCCTGCGCGATCGATGATCAGGACTGTGGAGTCCTATTTTGTGCTGGATGGATGCCGGGATGTACTGGCGGTGCCGAGCGCTGGAATGGCCTGCCTCCTCTGTTGACGTGTAGCTCGAACAAGAAAAGGAGAAAAATACTGGAAAAAAGAGAAACGTTGACAGAAAGAAAGAGATCATGCTATGCTTGCCCTGTAGCTGAAAGAGCAGAAAAAAGGAAGCGATGCTACTCAAACTCTATAGATGAGCTATTCGGTTACGGGACCAGCTTTTGTTGTGATTCGTGCAGGAATCAGGTTGGGGAGGATTCGTCAGGATGCGTGTACCAGATCCTATCTCTTTCACCGATGGGCAGCGACACTATATCACTTTAAATGCGCTGGCTCATCTACTTCAGATACGCCACAGGACGCTTCGGAGATTGCTTTTCTCGTTTCACATGGTGCCACATAGATTCCCGAAACTCTCGTCGCTGTATCTTCGCGAAGAGGATGCGAGGCGGCTGTGTGACTACTTCGCGCAACTACGCAGGCATGGAGAGCAACGCGACTGCGTCACGATGGATGAGATTGAATATATTTCTGTACAGGCTGCGGCGCGCCTGTTAGGGATATCACCTGTTCTCCTGAGATGCTATCAGAAACGCTATGGCTTTGAGACAACAACATTCCCTCTATGCAGGGGAGTCTTTCTGCGTCTGGCGGACATCGAAGGATTGCAGAGGCGTACGTCCATTCTGCCTGAGAATTCAGAGGAGTTTCTGCCGATCTCAAAAGCGGCAGCCCTGCTCGATACAAGTGGGAAGAAAGTGTATGCCTATCTCCAGCGGGCGGGTGCGCCATTGTATATGCGCTCCTCCGGCTCGACGCTGTACATGAGAAAGTGTGATCTGGAAACGATCAAGGAGTTGCACGAGCGTGAAGAACGGGCCACTCGTCCCGCGCTTGTTTGTGATGAGACAGGGCAGAAGTATATTGCAATCACGTTTCTGGCAACGCTCTTCGAGCGCTCTGTGCAACGGATCAGAGTAAGAATCGCTGCCACGCCGATGACTATCTATAGTATTGATGGATCGCGATATATCGCCTATGAAGATGCGCTTCGAGTCGATATTCAGGGGGTGTTGCCAGCGGCTCCTTTGCGATGGGGGAGCGCGCAGTTGATCCAGCGTGCGGAGCTTGCCGTGCGGCTTCCGGGGCGAAAGATCTGTCTTGAGGGGTGTGACTATCTCTCGATTGAGGCCTGTGCATGGTCGCTCGGTGTTACAGCGTCGTGGGTGCTTGCCAGCGCGTTCCGCTCCTCTCTCCAGTTCTATCGGTTTCCGAGGCAGGGGAAAGCCTCTTTTCTCCGTCTGGCTGATTTGCTCACGCTGGCCCAACAAAAGCCGGTTGCCTTCTGGCTGGATGAGCATGGTGAGGAATGGGTTTCGGTTTCGGCGGCTGTCTCGCTGCTTGATTGTCCGCGTTTTCTGCTTGAGCGATATATGCAAGCGTATAGTGTCGTGCCTGTTCCCTTGCAGAAGGTGCCCGGCTTATTTATCACCAGAGCTGACCTGTCTCTGTTGCGAGGCGTGATTGAGAAGGCCGAGTAGGCTCGAGTAGCAAGAGGAGCCAGCGGACGGGTACTTCTGTGAAACGGCTCTGTCTGTTTGCGAGATGCTCTATTGATCGGGGTGGATATCTTCCTTTATATATAGAGTCCGAGGAGCGACACAGAGGGAGCTTGTCTGCCCGGGCACCTTTTCCGGTAAAGCGGTTGCTATCACTCAGGGAAGGGAAGCGCTTTTGTTTGCCCTTTCACGGGAGAAGGCGGCTGGTGAGCCAAAAAGAGCAGGATAGAAGAAGCGTTTTCTCGCCTCCTCGGGTAGACTGTCAAATAGAGATGCAGTGGAACTATGGATTGATCGAAAAGAGGAAAAAGGATAGAAACCCATGTTTGAAGATATTATTGCAACGGTGGTATTTGTACGTGATCTGGCAGGAAGTACAGCATTTTATCGTGATACACTCGAACTTCTGCTTCTGGAGGAAGATGCTACATCTTCGACCTTCCGTCTCAATGCGGGCTGCCTGATCTTGCTCTCGGCGGAGGGCGCTGCTGATCTGCTCAATACCGATGCTTCGGCGTTAAGGCTTGATGGCGCTCCTCGTGGTCTGCTGGCTGCCAGTGTAAAGAATGTGGATGCAGCCTATGAGGAATTGACCGCAAAAGGGGTTTCGTTCTTCCGCCCTCCAACCGATCAGCCGTGGGGACTGCGAACAGCGCACTTTGCCGATCCAGAAGGCAATCTCTGGGAGATCAATCAGCCCATAGCAGCAAACAAATAGCGATCCGGACCGCGTGAGGCAAAAAGTCTGTGCAAACGCGGTCCGCGCTGTTGTTAGCGGCTCCATCCCAGGGCACGGAACCACTGAAGGCACTGTGGGCCCCAGTTCTCCTGAAGGCCAAAGCCGTGATCGCCGAGGTTATCGCGAACGTAGGTGTATGACACGCCTGCGCGTTGCAGGCTCGCGGCATAGCGATCTGAGTGCGCGACGAGGATATAGCCGTCCTCGGTCGAATGGACAAGGAAGGCCGGTGATGTCTGTGCCGTGACATGGTTCTCGCTGCTGAAGAGGTCCATTTGTTTCGCATCGGGCGTCCTTCCCAGAAGCGTTTCAAAGATCTCGGGATTCATGGTGGTGCTGATTACCGGATAGATCAGGGCGTGAGCGTTCAGGTGAGAGGACTGGAGCTCGATCGGGTCTGCGGCCTTCGGTTGCCCGGGCTCGGGGTGCGTCGCGACCATGCTGGTCAGGTGGCCTCCCGCCGAAAAGCCGAGCATCCCTATTCGTTCGGGATCAAGTCCCCAGGAAAGGGCGTGATGGCGCACGAAGCGAACGGCTCGCTGAGCGTCTTGCAGGGGAATCGGATGGTGATAGGCGGGGGCATGTCGATAGCGCAAGACGAAGGTTGTCAGACCATGTTGAGCTAACCATTGCGCGACGGGAGCGCCTTCATGATCGGCAAGCATTCTATAGCCTCCGCCGGGACAGACGATCACCACGGCACCGGTTGCTCGCTCCGGCGATGGCAGAAATGCCTGAAGAGTTGGCATATCCTGTGCTGGTATTTCAGAAGAAGGGGACGCCCAGAGCGGAAAAAGAGCGTTCTGTGTCAGGGATATCTGCATTGGTTAAACCCGCTTTCTTTGTCGGATATGTTGTCGAAAGATCGTCTTAAAAGCCTGGTTTGAAAACTCTATCGCGTACGAACCCGCTTGTAAAGAGGGAACAGGAGAAAACCCGCTCGCGCCTGTAAGCTTCTTGAAGCGAGACTCGTTGTTCCAGAGAAGCGGGTCACTTGCTTGCTTTCACCGGGGCGCCTCGCTTTCTCCTGTTCTTTGAGAGTGTTGTATTCGCTTGCCTGCACGCATATGCAGGGAGCTGGCAGGCTATGGTTTCCCGCTCGGAGTCTGCTGTATGGCTCTTTGCATGCTACAGAAGTGAAGCATTATATACCGCGCTTCAAACGGGCTCTTCACTGGCAAGAGCCGGACGCATTCCCTGTTGAAGCTCATCAATAGTGCGCGCTTTGAGTCGGGCTGCTCCATGCGTGGAGCGCGGCCTGACACGGGTTCCCTTGCGTTCCGCTTCTTCAAGGCGCTGCTGTGCCCCGGCGATCTCACCGCGATACTGAGGGAGCCATTGTGCCTGAGCAACAAGCAACTCATCGGTCATCTGCCAGACCTCTTCAGGGTTGCAGATGGCGGCAACCAGCGGATCGTGAAGCATGGCCTGCTTGAGCAACGTCACGTCACCGTGGACAGCGGCCTCCATACCCATTTCTTGCACGCGAATGCTGGCGGAGCAGGTCGCGGCACAGGCCAGCGGGAGCCGCCCCACAACGGGCATATTGATCCCGGTGCCGTCAACATAGCCGGGAATCTCGATAACACAGCCATCAGGCAGGTTCGAGATGTGCCCCTGATTGATCACGTTGAAGTGTCCTCGGTACACGCGACCCGTTTCCAGGGCCTCAATAATGTAAGAGCCGTGTTCTGAGCTGCGATGGTCCGGGGTGAACTCCATTGGCGGAGCCTGAAGCCAGCGCGGGAAATCAGTTTCAAACCAGTTGCGTTGCTCGCTGCAATGCCGCAAATAGCCGCCCGTCTCGCCATGAATCCAGTCGGAGAGATCGATCCATTGCGGAATCTCGGCGGGGCGTTTGCGGTACCAGGGGAGATACTCGCTCAGGTGTCCGTTCGACTCGGTGCTGTAGTAGCCAAAGCGCCGCAAGACATCGATACGCACCTTCTCAGTTTGCGGGTATGTGGGATGTCCTTCAAAGAGTTCAAGCATACGAGGGATCATATCGATGCCGCGCCACTCTGCCTTGAGGAACCATGTCTGATGATTGATGCCAGCCGCGATGACCGCTACATCCTGACTCTTCACCTGTTCATGTTCCGCAAGCAGGCCTTCTTTCTTCGCCCAGTGTTCGATGCAACTGGCGATCTGGGCATGTGCATGCTGAACGCCGTGACAGAGACCGATCGTCCGAACGCCGCCATACTGGTTACAGGCCCAGGTGTTCATTGCCATTGGATTCGCATAATTGAGAAGGAGTGCATGCGAACTGGCGACCTCCCGAATATCGCGACAGATATCGAGCAAAACGGGGATAGTCCGTTGCGCATACATCAGCCCGCCCGCACAAATGGTATCGCCGACACACTGATCAATACCATACTTCAGGGGGATATCGATATCTGTCTGAAAAGCGTCGAGCCCTCCCTGACGAATCACACAGAGGATATAGTCTGCCCCTTCCAGAGCGCGTCGACGGTTGGTGGTCGCCTCAATCGTGGCGGGCACCTGATTGGCCTCGATATCGCGCTTACAGAGCTGCGTCACCATATCCAGATTGCGCTGTGAGATATCGGTGAACGCGAAGGTCGTGTTTGCCAGTTCGGGGACGGTCAGGATGTCACCGAGAAGCTTCCGGGTAAAACCGATCGAGCCAGCGCCGATAACTGCGATTTTCATGCGAGTACTTCCTCCTCTTCAAGAACGCTCTTGCTCTCGTTTCAGCCTTTCTCTCTCAGTATAGTCAGCAGTGCACTGTTTGCACAATGGTCTCTTTTTGCGCTGGATGGTCTATTTGTGATGGCTGAGAACGTCGGGTTGATGGTAAAAGAGAAGCTTGTATGGTATAGTTTTGAACAGCGGACATCTACCAGTCAAGGAGCGGGTTGATGGATCAACTGTTGCAGCGCTTGCGCCGGCTTCAGGCATCGCAGGAGGGCGCTTTGTATACCCCGCGCTATGGGGCGGAGGTGTATGGCGTGGCGCTGGAGAAGCGCACGGCGAGCGATTGTTATGATTGGGATGGCAGGAAGCGCGGCGGCGATGCTGCTCACCCATTTGTGGTGTTTCAGTACACGCTGGCCGGGCAGGGCTGCTATGCGGAAGGACAGACCGTCACCCGAATCCTCCCACAGACTGTTTTTCTGGCGGTTGTTCCCTCGGACAGCCGGTATTATCTGCCTCCTGACTCGCCCGAATGGGTCTTTTGCTGGCTGATTATTCGTCATCCCTATGTTGTGCAGCGCCTGATGCAGCGCATCGCGAGCGTTGGCCCCATCATGCAACTGGATCCTTCGAGTATGGTGCTGGCGCGGGTTGTTCAGTTGCTTGAGGGGATCTACGATGGCACCTTTCATGACGTCTTCGCGGAAGAGCTGGCTCTGTTTCATTTCCTGATCGAGTATGAGCGGCTGGCCCATTCGCTGAGCTATGCGCCCGATGTGCGGGAGCAGCTCTTGCAGAATGTCCGTTCGTACGTTTTGCAAACGCTCTGGAAGCCAATCGAGGTGGAACAGCTTGCGCGAAGATATGGCATGAGTCGCAGTCATTTCAGCCACTATTTCAAGCGGAACACCGGGCTATCGCCAGCTCAGTTTGTGATGCAGGTGCGCCTGGAAGAGGCCACGCAACGGCTCTTGCAGAGTGATCTCACGCTGGAAGTGATCGCCCGCGAGACGGGATTTGCCAACGCCAATCATTTCTGTAAGGTCTTTCGGCGCCATATGTATCTCAGCCCCGGAGAGTTCCGACGACAGATGCGCCCGTTTTCGCGTCCCGGGAGTCGCCCATAAGCGACGAGACTACCCCTTTCTGTCTCCTCCTGTTTACGTATTTGTTTATATCCTCCATTTCCCTGTTTACGCAATATTTACACCTTCCTTTTTATACTTGCTAGAGATGAATCATCTGTTGAAGCGGCTGACGCTGTACGGTCAGCACGGAGGATCTATGGCAAAGACGCAACAAGACAAAACGATGCAACGTCAGATGATGACGGTTGTGCTCTCAAGCACCCTGGGAACCGCGATTGAGTGGTATGATTTTTTCCTCTATGGAACAATGGCCACCCTTGTCTTTCCGAAGCTCTTCTTCCCGGAATCGGATCCACTGGTAGGAACCCTGCTGGCGCTGGTCACGTTCCTTGTCGGCTTTGTGGCGCGACCCTTTGGCGGAGCGGTATTCGGGCACCTGGGTGATCGAATCGGGCGAAAATCGACGCTGGTAGCAACCCTCTTGCTGATGGGGATCTCGACGCTGGTCATCGGGTTTTTGCCGGGCTATGATGCGATCGGGATAGTTGCTCCGCTGTTGTTAACACTCTTTCGGCTCGGGCAGGGGCTTGGCGTTGGCGGCGAGTGGGGCGGCGCCGTCCTGCTGGCGCTTGAATATGGGCATAAGGAGCGGCGCGGCTTCTGGGCGAGCTGGCCGCAGATGGGGGCACCGATCGGGCTGGTCGTCTCAACGTTTGTGGTGAACATTGTGAGCGCGATGACAGGGCCACAATTCCTGATCTGGGGCTGGCGCATTCCCTTCCTGGTCAGTGCCCTTTTAGTGCTGGTTGGTCTCTATATTCGCTTCAAAGTGATGGAGACGCCGCTGTTTGAGCAGGTGAAGGAGCAGAAGCGTGAGGCAAAGGCGCCCCTGCTGGATGTCTTTCGCTATAGCACGCCTGAAGTATTACTGAGTGCGGGTGCTCGCTTTGTTGAGCAGGCGCCATTCTACCTCTTCAGCGTCTTCGTCATCACCTATGGAACCGCCACTCTGAAAGTGGACAATAGCGTTGTCTTGAACGGGATCACGCTTGGGGCGGTGCTGGAGCTCTTCACTATACCCCTTTTCGGCTATCTCTCTGATCGCTACGGGCGTCGTCTCTGGTATCTGCTTGGTTGTGTGCTGATGGCACTCTTTGCCTTTCCCTATTTCTTGCTGATGAATAGCAGGAACTCATTCCTCATTATACTGGCCATCGTGCTCTCGTTGTTTATCTTCCATTCGTGGGTGTATGGCCCGCAGGCAGCGCTGATCGCGGAGCGTTTCGGCACCCGCTCGCGCTATAGCGGCGCATCGTTGGGCTATCAGTTGGCGGCACCCTTTGCCGGTGGTCTGGCTCCTATCATCGCGCTGCTGCTGCTGAACGGGAAAACAAGTCTTGGAGCGCTTGGACTTAAGCATGTGACTATTGCGATCGGGGCCGGCTCGTGGCAGGCCGTGGCGATCTATATGATTGTGCTCAGTCTGATCTCGTTCGTCTCGACATGGGGTCTCAAGGAGCTGAGCAAGGCCGATATCTCCGATACGCAAGCCTATACAATCGAAGAAGCGCCAGTCTCGCGTTTAGAGCCACACGAGGCCTGAGCCGGTAGCGGGGACGCCATAACAGAGCGTCCCCCATACTATGCCTGCCGGAGCAGCAACGCCGACAGAAACGAGAGAATGGACATGATAACAATAAAGAGCGCGATAGAGGTGAAAAAGGTGGAATCGGTAGACTGCGAACCGGCGATCAGCGAGGTTGCCAGAATCGGGGTCGGGCCGCCGGCGGTTAACGAGGCCAGTTGATAGCCCAGAGTGGCGCCACTG
>Ga0164243_10015255_pt1 | contig 10630 bp, 7 predicted proteins | sample OricompcompostOP_FD_108781 | JGI IMG/M metagenome (GOLD analysis project Ga0164243, IMG submission 108781) | Organic Plus compost microbial communities from Emeryville, California, USA - Original compost - Organic plus compost (OP) | ecosystem: Engineered > Solid waste > Mixed feedstock >...
CGGTGTCGTCGACCAGCTCCATGACCAGCTTCCTGGCGCCCGGATCGGTGCCGGCCACGGGTACGGCGAGGCGTCCGGGGGCTCCCGCGGGCCGGCCTTCGTGCGCGGGGGCCGTCTGCACGATAGCGTTCCACGCGCGGACGACCGGTCGTCGGCGACAGCGCGGTCGAGCGGCTCGGCCCGTACGTCACGGCCGTACCGGTCACCGGGCTGCCCCCGAGGGAGGTCCTGCCGGCCTGGCCTGCCGAGCCCCGTGACGCACGCATCGCGAGACTGCCCGACCTGGTTCCCGGTGACGGCTGATCCTCGCGGCACACGCAGACGGCCGCGGACGGCACAGGGCCCCGCCGGGACGCAGCCCGGCGGGGCCCGATGTGCGGTGCCGCGCTGGCTGCTAGCGCACCGCGTAACCGAAGTACTCGCCGTGGGCGGGGAGTCCGCCCTGGCCCGGCTGGTACGTGGTGGCGGGCGTGCTGGTGCCGCCCGTCACGGCGTTCGCGAACGGCAGGACGTGCACGGCACCGGTGGCGGCGGGACCGTACGGCATGCCGATGTAGAGGTTGCGCGGGGTGAAGTGGATGCTCGTGCCCATCTTGGCGCCGGCGCTCGGCGGTCCGGGGACGCCGTCGCCGTCGCCGGCCTCGATCCACAGGTCGTTGAGGCCCGACGCGCCGATCAGGGAGAAGGTGTGGACGGCGCCGGCGTCGGTGACGCCCGCGAGGTCCTCACCGGGGACACCCACGGCCAGCTTCAGCGTCTCGGCCGAACCGACCTCCCGGGGCGCGGTGTTGACCGCGCTCAGGGAAGAACCCGTGGCGTCGCCGGCCTCGATCGTGCCGGAACGGTCGTCGTCCGCGGTGCCCTGGTTGAGCGCGCGCACATAGGTCCACGTGCCGTCGCCCTTGAAGTGCAGGAGGAGGACGTTGCCCGCGCCGGCGAGCTGCGGGCCGCCGGTCGTGGCGGCCAGGGCCTCGCCAGGAGCCCCGATCGCGAGGAACGAGTCGGTGGCCGTGGCGGCGCCGGCCGGACGGTAGGCGACCAGCGCGAGAGCCTGGGCGAACTTGTCACCGGCCTCCGCCCCGGCGTTGATGTTCGCGTTGTCCTGGTCGAGGCCCGTGACGATGGTGGGCCGTCCGGCGGCGTCCAGCGTGTGGCTGAACACGGCCAGGTTGCCGGCGTTCGCGTCGCCGCCGATGGCGTCACCGGGGGCGCCCACGGCGATGAAGTTGGAGTCGCCCGCCACGGCAGTGCCGAAGGTGTCGTTCGCCTCGGCCGCGCCGGGGACGTTCGGCGAGTCCTGGCTGATGTCGATGCTGGTGTCGCCGTGCACGTAGAAGGCGGCGCCCGCCTTGGCGAGCGAACCGATCGCCTCGCCCGGCGCGCCGATCAGGACCCACGGCCTGCCCTCGGCGGTGGTGCCCGCCTCCAGGGCGGCGCCCATCCGGTCGTTGCTCTCGGGCTTGGCGGTGGCGAGGGAGCCGGTGCCGGCGCCCTGCTCGAGGTGGCGGGCGGCCGGACCGCTGCCGAGGCCGTCCTTGCCGCCGAACAGGATGTCGACGAAGCCGGCGTCGGTCGCGGTGCCGAGGTCCTCCTCGGACGCGGAGACCACGAGGTCGGTGTAGCCGTCCTCGTTGTAGTCGACGGTCGCGAGGTGGTTGCCGAAGTGGTCGCCGGGCTCGGAACCGCCGGGCACCCAGTCGAGGTCCTGGGTGAGCTCCGCGGTGCCCTTGCCGCCGCCGTACACGACACGGACCAGACCCGCGGTCTTGTCACCGTCGACCGTGGCCATCGGGTCGCCGACGGCGATGTCCTCGACGGCGTCGCCGTTGAAGTCGACGATGCGGGTGCCGCCGGCCTTCTCCGCGACCCAGGCGGCGAGGTCGTCGACGCGCGCGACGACGCCCGCCGTGGAGGTCTGCGCCTCGTCGGTGCCGAGGCAACCGCCCTGCGAGGACCGGCTGGTGAGGCCGACGAGCGTGCCGCCGGACAGCACCGGGCCGCCCGCGTCGCCCATGCAGGCGGCGACCCCGCCCTTGCCGGTGACGTTCGCGGAGGTGGCCGCGGCCGAGTCCACGGTGTAGACGCCGGTGTGCAGCTGGTTCGGCGCCCACACGGTCTTCGTCCGGCCGTATCCGGCGAAGGTCAGCTCCGCGCCGGCCGCGGGCGCGCCGGCGGCGAACGTCGCCGGGGTCACGTTGGTGACGGGCCGGCTGAGGCGGGCCAGCACCACGTCGCGGTCGGTGCGCGGCACCAGCTCGACGACGCGGCGCTCGGCGCCCTGCGTGCCGTTGAGGTCGGAGCGGCCGACGACGGCGGTGGTGGCCTTGGCGGGGACGCCGGCCGGGACGGCGAGCGAGACGGCGGGGTCCTCGGCGAAGCAGCTCGCCGCCGTCAGCAGCCACTCGGGGTCGACGAGGACGGCGGAGCAGCCGCGGTCGTGGGCGCCGACGGTGATCTTCGCCGTGTAGGCGTACGTGGTGTCCGAGGCGGCCACCGGCGTGCCGCCGGTGACGGCGAGGGCGGGCGCCGCGCTCAGCGCGAGCGACCCGGCGGCCAGGACGGCGCAGAGCGCGGCCGGCCGAGGACGTCTGATGAAGGACATGAAGGTGGGTTCCTCAATCATGGGGAGGCGGGGCTCAGTTGGTGACGTGGATCTCGACCAGGACGTGCTCCCGGCCGTCGACGGACTCGCCGACGCCCGCCCAGGTGTCCGCCGGGATGTCGTACTCGACCTGGTCGTCCTCGGCCGTCATCTCCAGGTGGGTGTTGGCGGAGTCGTCCGTCTTCACCCCGTGCACCGAGGGCAGTTCGAGGGTCAGGAAGCCGGTGTCGGCCGTGACCGCGAAGCAGACGTCCTCACGGTCGCGGGCGAGGAACCGCAGCAGGTCGGCCCCCGCGGCGCAGTCGGCGAGCACGATGTGGCCGTCGCCGCGCTTGAGGACGATGTCCTGCTCGGCCAGGATCTTGTCGGCGTCCGGGTAGGCGTAGTCCTCCACGGCGTAGCCGGGCGCGTCGTCGGCGACGGCCTCGGCCGGGGAGCCGGCCGCGGCGCCGCCCTGGGCGAGCACCGCCCAGGCCAGCGCTCCGGCGGTGGCCGCGGCGCCCAGAAGGCGCACGAGTGCGTTGCGTGTGGTCATCACAGTCCTAGAAGGTCTAGAAGGTCGTGTCTGACGGGCTTGCGCCCATGGGGAAGAGGGCGGCTCAGTGCGCCCTGTCGTACGTCTGTGTGACGGGACCGTCGGGATCGAGGCGGAAGAACAGCGAGTCCTGGTCCTCCACGTAGAGCTGGATCCCGCCGGTGGCGCCGAGTCCGCCGTCCTGCACGCCCAGGTACACGAAGTCGTCGGACGTGTCCGGCTTCTCGTAGTCCCAGGTGCCGCTGAAGTCGGCCGGCTCGGCGCCCTCGTCCGTGGTGACCGCGGTGGCCGTGAACGTCCCGTCCGCCGAGAGCTCGATGCGCCCGCCGTCGTCGTTGCGGTAGACACCGGGCAGCTTCCGCGGGTCGATCTCCTCGCCGCACCCCGAGACGAGCAGGGCGGCCGCGGCGAGCACGGCGGACAGCCGCCGTGCCCGTGCCGTCCCGCGCCTCACGGGCCCAGGGTCACGTCGAACTCGATCACCTGGGTCTTGGGCGACATCGGCCCCTCGTCACCGACGACCTTGTCGACGAACGCGCCCACGGTGTCGCTCCACCAGTCGGTGTACCCGATGACCGGGGGGTGCGTCGCCGACTCGATGTCGGACTCGTTGTACGCGGTGTACCGCCAGGTGACCGAGCCGTCCGCGTTCTCCCGCACGGGAGTCATCCGGACCTGGTGCGAGCCGAGGAACGTGTACGCGAGGTTGCCGGTGAGCCCGGCCGTGGCGAGCGTGCCGTAGTCGGTGAGGTACTTGCCGACGCCGTCGAAGCCGCTGAGCTGGTAGTCGTACATGTACGTCTTGCCCAGCTGGTACTTCCCGGTGCGCTGCCACTCCCTGAGGAAGTACTCGATGACGCCCTTGGTGTGGGCGTGCTCGCGGTAGAGACGGGTGAACTCGTCGTTCGGGCCGAAGCACTGCGAGCGGGGGCCGTCGCCGTAGAGCCAGCTCCAGCCCAGCTCCCACGGGTTGGTGCTGTTGCGGTGCTCGATCGGGTCGCCGAACGGCGTCAGGCAGCTCTCCGCTCCCTCGGGCAGCCCGGTCTCGCCGTCGATCGGCACCTTCGCGTTGTCGATGGCGTCCTGGATCGCCTGCCGGATCGCCGCCTGGATCACCAGGATCCGCGCCTCGGTCGCGGCCCGCGCGGCCTGGGCGTAGGACTTGCCCGCCGCCAGTTCCGCCTGCCGCGCCTTCGTCGCGGAGGCCTGCGCGTCGGCGGCGTAGGACGCGGCGGTGGAGGCGGAGCGCACGGCGCGGTTGGCCGCGTCCCGTGCCACGGCGCTCGCCTTGCGGGCCGTGGCGGCCGCCTTGGCGGCGGTCTGTGCGGACGCGGCGGCGGAGGCGGCGGACGTTTCCGCGGCCTCGGCGTTCCTGCGGGCCTCCTCGGCGGAGACCTTGGCGTCGGCCGCCCAGCCCTTCGCCTTGTCGGACCACTCGGTGGCCTCGTCGGCGGCCTGACGGGCGAGCGCCGCGGCCTCGGAGGCGTACGCCGCGTCCTCGAGCGCGTCCTGGGCGACCTTGGCCGCCCGGGCGATGGCCGCGCGGATCGCGCTGATGTGCGTGGCGTGGTCGTGGTCGATGCGCGCGAACTCGTGCTGCGTCGTCCCGATGAACTGGCGCAGCATGTGCGTGTCGCCCTCGAGGGCGACCTGCGCCGCGGCCCGTACGTAGGGACCGCCGCTCGCCAGCAGCGTGGTGGCCGCCACCCGGTCGTCCTCGTGGACGGCCGCGGCGCGCTCCACGTGCAGGAAGGCGTGCAGCGCCTCGGCGGAGCCGTCCGTCAGGGCGGCCTCGGCGGCCTTCCGCACGGCCGAGCCGGTGGCGGGGTCCGCGAGGAGCGTGGTGACCTCCACCTCGTTGTCGTCCCGGGCCGCCTCGACCGCGCCCCTCTCCAGGAACGTCCTGACGGTGGCGGCGTCCTCGGTGCCCAGCGCCGAGGCGGCGGCCTCGGCCACCTTGCGCGTGGAGATCGCGGCGACGGCCGCGGCGTTCTCCGCGTTGTCCTGCTCCAGGGCGATCAGCCGGTCGGCCTCGATCCAGCGCAGGACGTCCTCGTCGGAGCCTGCCAGCGCGAACTCGGCGGCCTCCCGCGTCCAGGTGCCGGACCGTTCGAGGAGCAGGACCGCGGCCTGCCGTCCCTTGTCCACGGCCTCCCCGGTCCGGCCCTCGGCGAACGCCGTGTCCATCGCGGTGATCAGCGCGAGGAGTTCACCGGAGAGCCGCGCCTGCTGCGTCCGCTCCTGGTTGGCGCGCTCCAGGAGGTCGGTCTCCGCGCGCCGCTGCTGCTGGGCGACCTCGATCGCTTCCTCGGTCTCCTCGTTCAGCCGGGCGATCTCGGCCTCACGGGCCTCCTGTTCGACCTCCCGCGCCTCGGTGACGGCGTCGTAGGCCTTGTTCGCGGCCTCGACGGCCGCGTTCGCGGCGGCGGTGGAGCGGTTGGCGTAGTCCACGGCCTTGCCGGCGTTGGCGGCCGCCTCCTCGGCGGCGGCGGCCGCCTTGTCCGCGTGGTCGGCCGCGCTGTCGGCGGCGTCGGCCGCGGTGCGCGCGGCGGCCGCCGATCTGCGGGACAGGGTGGAGGCCCGGCTCGCGGCCGCGGTGGCCCGGCCCGCCGCGGCCTCGGCGATGGCGGCCTGACGCTGCGCCTCGGCGGCCTGGGACTGCGCGGCCCCGGAGGCCGCGGCGGCGTCGGCGGAAGCGCGCGCGGCTGCGGCCGAGTTCACCGCGGCACCCGCGGCGGCGATACCCGCGGACTCCGCCGCGTCGGAGGCGAGGGCCGCGAGCCGCGCCTTCGCGGCGACCGTGCGGACCCAGCTGACCATGGCCTTCGCGGCCTGCGCCGCCTGGTTGGCGGCCTCTGCCATGTTCGCGTTCTTCGACGCGCTGATCGCGGCGTGGTAGGCACGCGACGCGGCGCGCCCCGCGGCCGCGGCAGCGGCTGCGGCGGCGTTCGCGGCGGACACCGAACGGCGGGCCGCGGCCTGCGCGGTGCGCGAGGCGGACACCGCGGTCGACGCGGCGGCCGCGGCTCCCTGCGCGGCCCGTGCCGCCTTGTTCGCCGCCTTCGCCGAGCGCTGCACGTCCTGTTCGGCGGCCAGGGCCTCGGCCTTGGCCTCCAGCGCGGCCGTCTTGGCCTTCTCGGCCGCCTGGACCGCCTGCTCCGACAGCTCGACGGCCTCGTCGGTCTTGCGCTCGGCGAGCTTGCCCTCCGACTCCACGATCTTGACCAGCTGCTGGATCGTGGCGGTCTCCTCGTCCCGCGCCCGGGCGATGTACTGCCCCGTCGTCAGGAACCACTGGATCGCCCGGGGCGAGCCGTCGTCGAGCGCCCGCTCCGCGTACTGGCGCACCTGCGGCGAGGCGGTGACGAGGATCGACGTCACCTGGACGCGCTGGTCCTCGTGGAGCGCGTCGTACTGCCCGGTGCTGAGGAAGGACCGCAGTGCGAAGTCCGTCCCGGCCGTCAGCGCCTCGGAGGACTCGCGTTTCACGGCCTTGCCGCCGTGCGCGTTGACCGTGGTGACGGCCACCCGCAGGTCCTCGCGCACCGCGGTCTGGAAGCCGCCGCCGAGATAGGCGGCGACGGCCGCGTCCCCGCCGGACAGCGCCTCGCCGATGCCCGTGCGCGTGGCCTTGCCCGCGCTGACCAGGGCCTGGGTGAGGGCGAACCGGTTGTCCTCGGCCTCGGCCGCCGGCAGCCGCTCGCCGAGGAACGCGGACACCGCGTCCGTGTTGCCCACGAGCGCCGCCGCCGCGGCCGTCCGCACCGCACGGCCGCCCGTCCGGTACGCCCGTACGACCTTGGCGCGGTCGGTGTCGGGCAGCCCCGCGCCGCCGTCCGCCGGCACCGGGTCCGCCGCGTACGCGGGCCGGGACCCGAACACCCCCAGGGGCACCGCGGTCCCTGCCGCGATCCCGCCCAGGATGGCCAATGACTGACGTCTGCTGAATATCTCCCGTGCCTCCGGCATCGGGACCCCCTTCTCGGCTCCGAGGGGACGTCCCGCCGCCCCCCGCGGTTCAAGGCCCCTATGGAAACGGGATCTTGGCGGCCCGTCCAACGCCAGAAATCACCTGGAAACAGGGGTAACCCTGGGTTACCCGGAGTGATGCGCGTCACGATGAGAAACGGTTGTAGTGCTGTCGGTAACGAAGTGCCGAGGACCGGGAATTGGCCGGAATCCGGCGGCTGGCAGCAGGCGCGGCTTCGGTGGACGGCGTGGCGTGAACTCGCCGATGGCCGAAATCTCGCGGGGTCGCGGGGTGGACTTCGTTATCTCGGGCCGGAGCGTCCGTGGGACGCGCCCGGGCGCGACGAAACTTTCGCCGGACGTGTACAGGCTTGCGAGTTGATCGCTTGGCGACGCATGCATCCAAGGGAAGGTATACGGCCTTCATGATGTGTGACCTGCGCTGATGGATCGCACCATTCCCGAAGTGTGAAGAGCAAGTTTCCGAAAGGCTGCCGAAACTGTTGACACGCCCATGTCGCCCTACGAACACTGTGGCCACCGCACGACAGCCAACCCCCGTGCCCCAGGCGTCACTTGGGAGCCACGGTGGTCGGCCCTGCAAGGCAGCGGGTGGCACCAGCCGCCCGGCCCCCCCACCAGCCTTCATTCGGGAGGACGCATGAACCAGGACGGCAAGCGGTACGAGTCCGAGCAGAACCCGCGCCCCTTCATGGGCCTGAGCCGGCGCGGCTTCCTCGTCGGCACCGGCGCGGGCGCCGCCGCGGCCGTCGCCGGGTCCGGGCTGCTGCTGCCCGGCACCGCGCACGCCGCCACCACCATCACCACCAACCAGACCGGGTACGACGGCATGTACTACTCGTTCTGGACCGACGGCGGCGGCTCCGTCTCCATGACGCTCAACGGCGGCGGCAGCTACAGCACCCAGTGGACCAACTGCGGCAACTTCGTGGCCGGCAAGGGCTGGACCAACGGCGGGCGCCGGACCGTCCGGTACAACGGCTGGTTCAACCCGTCGGGCAACGGCTACGGCTGCCTCTACGGCTGGACCTCCAACCCGCTCGTCGAGTACTACATCGTCGACAACTGGGGCAGCTACCGGCCCACGGGTGAGTTCCGGGGCACCGTCTACAGCGACGGCGGCACGTACGACATCTACAAGACGACCCGGTACAACGCCCCCTCCGTCGAAGGCACCCGCACCTTCGACCAGTACTGGAGCGTCCGCCAGCAGAAGGTGACCAGCGGCTCCGGCACCATCACCACCGGCAACCACTTCGACGCCTGGGCGCGCGCCGGGATGAACCTCGGTGACTTCCGGTACTACATGATCCTGGCGACCGAGGGCTACCAGAGCAGCGGCAGCTCCACCATCACCGTCTCCGGCTGACGCCGGACACCTCGCCCTCCCCGGCCGGCGGTCTCACCCTGCGAACCGCCGGTTGGGGAGCTCCACCCGGGCCGCCATCATGGGGGCCATGCACAGTCCGCCGCCCCGTCTCCGTGCGCCCGAGTGGTTCACGGCCGACGGGTCGACGCTGAACGTCGCCCTCGTGTACCCGATGCGGGGGCCCGCCGGCATCTTCGGCCCCACCTGCGAGTCCTGCGCACGGCTCGCCGCCGAGGAGATCAACCGGGACGCCGGCGTGCTCGGCAGGGAGCTGCGGCTGCTAGAGGTCGACGGCGGCGCCGAGCCCCGGCAGGTCGCCGACGAGGTCGAGGCCCTCGTCGCCACCGGCGCCGTGCACGGTGTCACCGGCTGGCACATCTCCTCCGTACGGCAGGCCGTCGCCCCGCGCATCGCGCACCGCGTGCCGTACGTCTACACCGCCCTGTACGAGGGCGGCGAGCGCACCGACGGCGTCTACCTCACGAGCGAGACGCCCTCCTGGCAGCTGCTGCCCGCGATGCGGCTGCTCGCCGAGGAGCGGGGTGTGCGCCGCTGGTTCGTCGTCGGCAACGACTACGTGTGGCCCCGGCGCACCGCCCGAGCGGCCCGGCGCTACGCCCGCCAGAGCCGGGGGCGTGTCTGCGGCGAGGCGTATCTCCCGCTCGGCGCCGACGAGTTCGCCGGGCTGCTGCGGCGCATCGAGCGCGCCGACGCCGACGGGGTGATCGTGCTCCTCGTGGGCAGCGACGCCGTCCGCTTCAACCGCGCGTTCGCCGCCGCCGGGCTCGACCGGCGCTGTCTGCGGCTGTCCACGCTGATGGACGAGAACATGCTCCTCGCCGGCGGCCCCGAGGCCACCGTCGACCTCTACAGCACGGCGGGGTATTTCGCCTCGCTCGCCGACCGCAACACCCTCGACTTCCACGGCCGTCACGCCGCCCGCTTCGGCGTCGACGCGCCCGTGCCCGGCAGCCTCGGCGAGTCCTGCTACGAGGGCGTGCGGCTGCTCGCCGCACTGGTCGAACGGGCCCGCACCCTCGACGTGTCCGCCATCGGCGCGACCGCCGCCGACGTCCGCTACGAGGGCCCGCGCGGACTGCTCGGCCTCGACGGACGGCATGTCCGCCAGCGCATCTACCTCGCCGAGGCGGACGGGCTCGACTTCAACGTCCTCGCCCAACTGCGCGCCCCACACGACCTGTTGTGACCCCGTCCGACACCTCCTCCCACGCGTCACCGAGCCGGGCCAGCAGCGTCCGCAGCACGTCCTCGTCCTCCGGGGTCAGCGGCCCCGCCTCCGCCCACTCCGCCCGCACCGCGCCCGACACCTGCTGCCAGCGCTCCAGGCCCCGTGGGGTGAGCTGCGCCAGGACGCGGCGCCGGTCCCTCGGGTCGATGCGGCGGAACACCAGGTTCTGGTCGACGAGCTGGTCGATCAGCTTCGTCAGCGTCGGCGCCGGCAGGAACGCGTGGCCGGCGACGGCCGTCATGGTGTGTCCCGCGCCGTCGGACAGCAGGCCGAGCACCCGCCACGCCTCCACGGAACATCCGAACTCGTCGAGCACGGACCGGATCCGCGCCACCGAGAGGCGCTCGGCCCGCGTCAGCAGATGAAGCAGTTCCTCGGGCCGCCGGGGCCGCCTCGCCATTCCACTCCTCAGCATGCGTCCACAGAGTACGTCCCCGCCCCGGGGACGCGTCGAGCGTACCCGCCGACAACACTCCCCTTGCAGCGCATTGACCCGAACTGATCCTTTCTCGAGGAAGCAATAAAGGCGCGCCGGAATGCCGTTGGATACGGTTCGTCAATTGCGCGGAAACACCGGGGAAACAGTTCCGCCCCAGGCTGTGGACGCACTTCGGCGACCGGCCCGGAGAGTCCACCCACTCCGTCCCCGCATCCCTCGAACGCCCCCTGTGGGCAAGGAGGTTCCGCATGTCCGGCATCGGTATCAGCAGGCGAGGTCTTCTGACCGGTCTCTCCGTCCTCGGCACCTCCGCCGCTCTCGGCGCGTGCGGCGCGAAGACCGGCAGCGACACGTCCTCCGCGTCGGGCGCGAAAGCCGATACGTCCGGCGACACGGTGAAAGTGGGCCTGCTGAATTCGCTGTCCGGCACCATGGCCATCAGCGAA
>Ga0164243_10015256_pt1 | contig 10630 bp, 8 predicted proteins | sample OricompcompostOP_FD_108781 | JGI IMG/M metagenome (GOLD analysis project Ga0164243, IMG submission 108781) | Organic Plus compost microbial communities from Emeryville, California, USA - Original compost - Organic plus compost (OP) | ecosystem: Engineered > Solid waste > Mixed feedstock >...
TGGACGCCGACGGCACCCGCAACGGCTACGACCTGCCGATGACCCGCGCCGTCTCCGAGGCGGTCGAGATCCCCGTCGTCGCCTCGGGCGGGGCGGGCGAGCCCGAACACCTGCGGGCGGCCCTCACCGAGGGGGGGGCCAGCGCGGCGCTCGCGGCCAGCATCTTCCATTATCGGCAATACTCGATCGCCGAGACCAAAGCCTACCTGGCGTCCCGCGGCGTCCCCGTCCGGCAGACCGCCGACCCGGCGCCGGCCGCGGCGTCCGCCTAAGGGCCGACCCGAACCGACCACGAAACGAGACGAGACGGAACGACCGACACGAGCGACCGGCCGGCCCGAGCCCCGGCGACACCCAGTAGCCGCAGGAGAGTCTAGCCCATGTCGACCGCGACTGAACCGAACGTCGAGTCGAGCGCGAGCGAGCCGGAAGCCAACAAGCTGTTCCGCATGGTGATGAAGCACAAAGGGTCCGACCTCCACCTGAAGGTCGGCCTGTGCCCGGCCATGCGGCTCGCCGGCGTGCTCCGCCAGATGCAGCTGCCGCCGCTCTCGGAGTCGGACATGGAGCGGCTGATGTTCCCGCTCCTCTCGGCCCGCCAGAAGCAGATCCTCGAAGAGACCGGCGGGATCGACTTCGCGCACATCATCCGCGACAGCGGCGTCGAGACCCGGTTCCGCGTTAACCTGTTCCGCCAGCGCGGCCGGCTCAGCCTGGTCGCCCGCCGGGTCAGCACCTCGATCCCGAACTTCGAGGGGCTCGGCCTCCCGCCGGTCATGGCCGAGATCACGCAGTACGACCAGGGGATCATCCTGCTCGCGGGCGTGACGGGTTCGGGCAAGTCGACGACGATCGCCTCGATGCTCCAGTACATCAACGAGCGCGAGCGGATGCACATCGTCACGATCGAAGACCCGATCGAGTTCACCTTCACCGACGACAAGTCGATCATCAACCAGCGCGAGGTCGGGATCGACGTCAGCGACTGGGACACGGCGCTGAAGCACGCGGTCCGGCAAGACCCCGACATCATCCTCGTCGGCGAAATGCGTGACCACCACACGTTCAGCGCGGCGATGCACGCCGCCGAGACCGGCCACCTGGTCTTCGGCACGATCCACGCCTCCAGCGCCCCGTCGACGATCGGCCGCCTCCTCGACCTCTTCCCCCGCGACATGCACGCCGCCCTGCGTCAGTCGCTCGAATTCAACCTCAAGGCGGTCATCGCCCAGAAGCTCCTGCCGACCACCAAGGAACTGGCGGCCAAGGGGATCACCCGGGTCCCGACCGTCGAGATCATGCGGACCAACCCGACCATCCGCAAGCTGATCCGGACCGAGGAAGACACCAAGCTCGGCGACGCGATCCGGATCGGCAAGGAGGAAGGGATGATGGACTTCACCGAGAGCCTGCGCCGGCTGGTCGTCGAGGAGAAGATCGAACGCTCGACGGCGTTCGAAGTCGCGCCGAGCGTCGAGACATTGAAGATGGCCCTGAAAGGCATTACGATCGCTCAGCCCGGTATCCTTTAAGAGAGGACGGCCCGGATCGCCACGCCCGTCCGGCCGGGGGGTCGCCCCCCGGCGCGGGCCGGGTCCCGTTCGGTCGTTCGCCCGCGCCCTCCCGGCCAGGTAAGACAAGAAAGGCCTTCGATGACCCGCCCGCGCCTCGCCCTCGCGACGTTCGCCCTGCTGACCCTCGGCGCCGCTGTCGGGGCCGACGCCGCCGAACTGCCCGGCCTCCTGCTCGCGCAGTCGGCCGCCGTCGAGCGGGGACCGGGCCTTTACCTCAACCTGTTCAAGTTCATCCCCGTCGTCCTCATCTACCTCATGTGGACCTGGACCACCTACTGGGTCGACGACGACGCCAAGGAGTTGAACAACGTCCGGTTCGAGCTCTGGAACACCATCGTGTTCGCGACCGGCGCGCTCGGGCTAGCCCTCGTCTGGTCCATCCCCGTCTACCCGATCGGGCTGACGCTCCTGATCCTGCTCTACCTCGGGCCGCTGCTGACGTACATTTACGTACGGAATCAGACCGTCCCCGACGACGCCAAAGTGCTCACGCCGTACCACATCGGCGAGATCTCCAACGACCTCCTGGCGAAGATCGGGATCAGGCCGATCTTCAACAAGGGGGAGGCGGCGTACGACAAGTCCGGGCCGCCGATCGTGTTCGTCGGCAAGAGCCAGGGCTCGACCAAGGAAGACCCCGGCCGGGTCCGGCAGGCGGAGGAGTCGCGGTCGTACATGTCGGCCAAGGAACTCGTTTACGACGCCGTCCTGCGGCGGTCGACCGACATCCACCTGGAGCCGACGACCGAACAGCTCTCGGTCCGCTACCGGATCGACGGGATCCTGCACGCCGCCGAGCCGTTCGACCGGCCGACGGGCGACGCCGTGATCAACGTGTTCAAGGTGCTCGCCGCGCTCGACATCTCGGAGAAGCGCAAGCCCCAGGACGGCTCGTTCGGGGCGAAGCTTGAGGGGCGCGACCTCGAGTTCCGCGTCGCCACCTCCGGGTCGAAGTCGGGCGAGAAGATGGTGATGAGAATTCTGGACAACGCGGCGGGCGTCTCCAAGCTCGACGAGTCGGGGATGCGCCCCAAGCTCGTCCAGGAGATCCGCAACACGGTCACCCAGCCGCACGGGATGTTCCTCTGCTGCGGGCCGACCGGCTCGGGCAAGACCACCACGCTTTACGCCTGCCTCCGCGAGATCGACCGCTTCCAGAAGAACATCATCACCGTCGAGGACCCGATCGAGTACCACCTCGACAACATCACCCAGATGGAGATCAACACCAAGAGCGGCCAGACGTTCGCCGGCAGCCTGCGGTCGATCCTGCGTCAAGACCCCGACGTGATCATGATCGGCGAGATCCGCGACCAGGAGACCGCGACCATCGCCTGCCAGGCCGCGACGACCGGCCACATGGTCTTCTCCACCGTCCACGCCAACGACACCGTCACCGCGCTGTTCCGGCTCCTGGACCTCGGCGTCGAGCCGTTCATGATCGCCTCGGCCCTCAGCGCCGTGCTCGGCCAGCGGCTCGTCCGCCTGCTCTGCGAGGCCTGCAAGGAGCCGTACAAGCCGAAGCCCGAGTTCCTCAAGAAGGCCAACCTGCCGGCCGACAAGGTCGACGTCTTCTACCGGAAGCCGACCGAGCCGCAGCAGGTCTGCCCCCAGTGCGGCGGCACCGGCTACCTCGGCCGCACGGGGATCTTCGAGCTCCTGATCATCACCGAGGCGATGCGGGACATGATCCGCGAGAACCCCTCGATCAACGCGATCAAGGCCGAGGCCCGTAAGAACGGCATGATCTACCTCCAGGAAGACGGGCTCCGCCAGGTGATCCAGGGCAAGACGTCGATCGACGAACTCCTGCGTGTCGTGAAATAACCCGCGGGCCGACCGCGACCGACGGACCACCCACCCGAACCAACGACCGGCGGGCCTCCGCACGCCGCCGAGTCTTACCCCGAGACGCCGAGCCGAACCATGCCTCCGATCGTGATCGACCTGGTGCTCGCCGCACTGATCCTGGGGATGACCTACGCCCTGATGAGCGAAGGGCTCTGGGGTGCGGCCCTCATGTTCTTCAACATCCTCTTCGCGGGGATCATCGCGTTCAACTTCTACGAGCCCCTGGCCGGTCTCCTCGCGTCGAACGTCGGTTTCATCGCCGGGTTCGCCGACATGATCTGCCTTTTCGGCCTCTTCATCATCGCCCTGGTGATCCTCCGGCTGACGACCGAGACGCTCGCCCCGGCCATGGTCCGGTTCCCGACGCCGGTCTACCACGCCGGCCGGATCTTCTTCGCGTTCGCCGGCGCCACCGTCACGGCCGCCATCCTGCTCCTCGGGTTCGACTGCGCCCCCGTCCACAAGAAGCTCTTCGGCGTGGTCGACTACAAGTACAAGCCCCCGTTCGGCCGCGGGATCGACCACGAGTGGCTCGGGTTCTTCCAGTACACGACCGGGTCCGTCTTCGCCAACAACAACTCGGGCACCCGCGACCCGTTCGGCGAGTACGGGACGGCGAAGGTGTTCGACCCGCGCTCGGAATGGCTCCTGAACCACCAGACCGCCCGGCCTTTCGGCGAAGGGGAGGTGCTCTCGAGCGACGGCGGCGAGGGGGGTGCGGAAGGCGGCGCCCCGGCGGCACCGATGCCGGGCGGCGCCCCCGGGGGCGCTCGGCCGGGCGACCCGAAGGTCATCATGCCCGGGGGGCCGGGGGGCGGGGTCGTGGTCCCGAATTGACCGGGCCGCTCCGACCGACCCCGACGTCGTACCGCCGGGGCCGTGCGTCGGCCCCCTCGGTCGAACGAATCCGGCGGGGTGGGACTTACTTCGACCCCTTGGCGGCGGCGCTGAACGGCTTCACTTCGAGCAGGTCAAAGCGGACCCCCTGGGTCGTGCCGATCTGCTGCTGCTGGATTTTGTAGACGGCGACCTGGCGGGTCGTCGATTCGAAGACGAACAGGGGGGCCCAGCCGTCGCCGTACGTGTTGCCCGAACTGGCGGCCATCGCGCCGGTGGTCATGAGAAAGTGTGGACGGACGCCCCGGTCGAGGTCGAGGTTGAAGTCTGAGACGAGGTCGCGTTCGACGAACCCGCCGAGAACCTTCGTCCCGCCGACCAGTTGTTGCATGGAGGGGACCGTGCCGATCAGTTTCCCGGCGCGGTAGTCGAGGTAATAAATCGCGTCCTGGGCGACCTGGATCTTCGCCCCTTCGTTATACTTGACGAACGTCGGGCCGGTGGCTAACACCGACTCGTCCCATCGATCCCCCCCGTTGGCGGACAAAACGGGCGTACGACCCGCCGACAGCACCCATCCCAGCGCCAGGCCGATCGTCAGGGTTACGACGTGGGTCAGTTGCCACGGGCGGTTTCGTAAGGTCGTCATGGGCCGAATCCTTTCGACGCGGGTGACGGAGCGCAACCAATGGTCGTCCCGACCGTTCGGCCGGCATTGTGCGCGGGGATACGGCCGACGTCCAGACCAGCCGCGTGAGGGGAAGCGGACGTCGTTCGCCCAAGGTGACCGGGGAAACGGCCCTAAATCGCTGCATAAGACCGGCCGTTGCAACGTCTAACGGCATGCCCTCCGGACGCCGGCGCGCGACGCCGTCGGCACCGGCCGGAACGCTTGAGACCGCCACGGAGGTTTGATGATCGCCCCCTTTGGCCTGCTCGTCCTGGCGCTTTCGACGCAGGTGCCCCCGCCCGACGCGGCGGTCAAGGTGTCCGAATCGCTCCGGCTTGAAGAGCGGACGGTCCTGGACGGCGAAGCCCGCCGCATCCGGTCGTTGGCCGACCGCCTGGCCGCGGAAGGGAATAAAGACGCGGAGGCTGAAGTCCGACGATTTCTCCCGCCCCCCCCCGAGCCGAGCGGCGCGGAGCGGTTCGTCCCCCTCCCGGAAATCGCCCCCGCCGGGAAAAAGAGGGAAGGGTTATCAAACGTTCCTGTCGGACCGGATCGGACCTCGGCCTGGCGGACGGAACTCGATGCGGCGCGGTCCGAAACGGCCGCGGCCCTTTTCACGTTAGCGAATCGGGCGGCGGCCGCCGTCCCCAAGCATTACGCTTTGGCCGATTCCTGCCTCCGGGCCGTGATCGCCCGGCAGCCCGACCACCCCGAAGCCCGGCGGCTGCTCGGGTTCGTCCCCCACGAAGGGGGTTGGGCGACCCCTTTCGCCGTCGAACAAATGCGCAAGGGGATGACGCTCCACCCCGTTTACGGCTGGGTCGACTCGACCTGGGTCCCCCACCTGGAGCAAGGGGAACTCCCGGCGCGAACCCGACCCAACGGTAAGGAGACGTGGATCCCCGCCGAAAAAGCCGACGCCCAGAGGAGCGATTATCGCACCGGCTGGACCATCCGCACCGAGCACTTCCAGATCCGGACCAACGTCCCGCTCTCCGGGGCCATCTCCTTCGGACGCCACCTGGAAATCCTGCACGAGCTCTTCGAATCCCGGTTCGCCGACGTCATCGGCGAAAGCCTCCCCCTGGCCCAACGGTTCAAGGACAAAACGCTCACGGGCGAACGGCCGGTCGAACCGCACGCCGTCTCGTACTTCGCCGAGAAGTCTCAGTTCGTCACGTTCCTCCGGCCGACCCAAGGGCCGGGCATCGAGATAAGCCTCGGGCTGTATCTCCCGGCGAAATCCGACCGGGGACGCCGGAGCCGGGGTCATGCGTATTTCTACCGCGACCCCGACGGTGAGATCGCGGTCACGGCGACCCTCTACCACGAGGTCTCCCACCAACTGCTCTTCGAATCAGGAATCGCGGGCCCGAACGACTACAAGAAGAACCTCGGGAACTTCTGGGTGTTCGAAGGGCTCGGGACGTACTTCGAAACCCTGACGGTCGACCCGGACGGCGCGGTCACGATCGGCGGGCTCGTCGGCCGACGCAATGAAGAGGCGAGGAAAACCTTTAAACGCCCCGGCCGGCTCATCCCGCTCGCGTCGTTCGTCCGGATGAACCAGGACGTGTTCAACTCCGATCGGGGCGACGTCCACCTGAACTATCAGGAGGCGATCGCCTTAACGACCTTCCTGATGGACGGGCGCAGCGGCGCGTACCGCGAAAGCTTCCTTGATTACGTCAAGGACGCCTGTCGCGGGTCGATCCATCGCACCGGGGGCCGGTCCCTGGAGGACCGGATCGGTAAGCCCTACGCCGAGATCGAGGCCGAGCTTCTGGCCTTCCTCAAAGACGGCGGCCCCGGGAACTGAGGGGCTTTGGGGAGGGGGTGGGGAGAGAGGGACGCGGACCGTCGCGGTCTCGCGTCCCTAAAGCGACTCATTCGCCCACGTAGGGGATCAGCGCCATGAACCGGGCGCGCTTGACGGCGTCGCTGGCGGCGCGCTGGAAGGCCGCGCAGTTGCCGCTCCGCTTGCGGGAGAACATCTTGCTCTGGTTCGTGCAGAGCTTCTTCAGCAGGCCGACGTCCTTGTAATCCACGTACGCCGGACGCGGACACCCTTCGGGGGTGCAAAACCGGCAACGGTTCTTGCGGTTACGGCCAAATCGTTTCCTCGGCATAGACCTGGTGTCCTGGGACGAGTCGGAATCCCTCGCGCCTGCGGCGGGCGATCCCCAAAGCGGAGCGTGTCCGGTTCACGGAGAAACCACGAAATTAAGGCAATATCTGACTTGAGTCAAGGTCAATGGGTCGGAAGTCGCGGCCGCCCCGGCCCGCGAGACCCGCTAACCGGACCCCACCCTTACTTTTTCGCCTGGGGCTGTGTGGGGTCGTGGAAAACCTGGGAAAACTGAGAAACGGGGGTAGAAACCGTCTTGGTGACGGTCGCGACCGGCGTCGTGGCCGTCGTGGTCACGATCGTCCCGGGGCGGCTCACGACCTTCAGCTTGAACGCGTGCGGGCTCGGCAGACTAAGGTGGCCGACCTCGTCCTCGGCGCGGGTGCGGAGGGAATACGTCCCGTCGGGCAGGTTCGAGAGCTGGATGCTATACGTACCGGCCGCGTCGACCACCCCGGTGCCGAGCACGTTGCCCTGCTCGTCGATGACCTGCATCCGGATGAAGCCGATCTTCGTCGCGCCGGCTTCGTAAGTCCCGACCATCGTTGGGCTATGGTCGTGGGTGACGCCCGACTGGTTGTCCTTCGCCCGGATCCCGTCCTTCGCGGCGAGGATCGCCGGGGTCGGCGTCTGCATCGGCCGACCGACCGAAAGCGTCGTCTGAAGGACGAGGGCGTAGTCCTGGCGCGCGAGCAGCGCCGGCTGGTCGCTCTGGGCGTCCACCCGGGCCAACTCGAGCATGTCCGCTTGAAGGTTCGCGACCTGGTCCGGGGTCGCCCCCGCGCGGGTGAGGACCGCGCCGAAGGAGTGGTTCAGCCGCATCGCGTTCTCGCGGCTCAACGTCTTATGCGGTTGCAGGTTGCGGAGGCCGGTATTGAACGCGTCGACCACCTGAGTCGTCGGGGCGTGGAGCGAGGCGATGACCGACCTCATGTCGGTCTGGAGTTGCTGGATCGTCGCCTCGGGCAAAACGCGGTTGGGGTCCGCCTGGCGCAGGTAGAAGGGAAGGTGGTCGATCCGGTTCAGCTTCTGCTGGAACGTCTGGGGGAGGTCCGCGACCGAGACGTTGTTGTTCGTCGTGGCCGAGGAGCCGCCGAAGAGGCCACTCAGTAGCGCCCGGCCCTCCAGCCCTTCGGCCGACGGGGTAAAACGGCGGCGGTCCATCGCGCGGATCTCCTGACGTGAACGGACGCGACATGAGGCCCCTGGGCCGTCCTGGCTCTCGGGGTCGGCGAGGTCTTACCAGAACGGCTCAAGTCTGACCAGCCAAGTTCCGAAACGGGGGCCCGCACCCGGTTCAGCCGCCGAAACCCCCGCCCCGGCGTTCGAGGGCCATCCGCAGATAGGACCGCGTCTCGACCTCCGTCAAACCGAGCGACGACGCGAGTTCGGTCACAACCCGTTGCGCCCCGGCGAGGTCGGACTCGCCGTCGGCGATGGTTTCGACCTCGACGAACGTCCCGAGTCCCTCGACGTCGTCGAGCGCGACTTCGACGTCGCGGCCCTGAACGGACAGGTGGTACGGCGTGCGCACCTTGCGGACGACGAAAACGGACCGGAACCCGAGGATTTCGAACACCCGGCGCGTCTGGGCCAGCACCTCGGGCCCTTCGGCGAAGGGGATCTCGATCTCCTCGCGCGTCTTGGTCGGCCCTTCGCGCTTGGGCCCCTTATAGGTGATGGCGTTCGACCGGCCTTCCCGGCGGAGCCGCAGGGCCTCGTTGGTCTGGGCGAAGTCGCGCGCGGGGTGGGCCAGGTACTCGTCTTCCTGATCGACCGCCGGTCCGGGTTCCGCCCCCATCACCGCGAGCCGTTCGGCCACCGCGTCGTGAGACCCGGCCCGGAACTTCTGTTCGACCTCGAAACGCATCGCCCCCTCCCGATCCCGTCGACCCGACCGGGCCCGGCGGACCCGGCCGCCGGGCGTCTTAAACCAGGTCACTCCCAGGGATCATAGCAAAGGACGCGGGGGACGCCCCCCGGCACACCGGGTCAATAATCCGCCGCGGCGGCGAATATCCTCCAACGCCGAGCGGGCGGAACGGACCGCTCGGGCCCGAACGGTCGGGTTCACGTTGCGGGGACGGCTTCCAACCCAAGTCCGGCTTGTCCCGTCTCCCGCCCCCGTTCCCAAGGAGTTGCGTCGTGAATACGGCGTTGCTGGCTTCGCTCCCCGTGCTCCTCGCCCAACAGCCGTCGGCCTCGTCCACGCCGACCTGGCTGATCGTCGGTGCGGTCGCCGGGGCGGTCGGTTTAATCGTGGCGTCCGAGCTACTGGGCCTGCGGTACATCTCGAACAACCGTGTCGGCGTGGTGGAGAAGCTGTGGTCGACCAAAGGGTCCGTGCCAGAGGGGGCGATCCTCGCGTTGAACGGTGAGGCGGGGTTTCAGGCCGACGTCCTCCGCGGCGGCGTGCATTTCGGCCTCTGGCGGTGGCAGTACCGGATCCACAAGGTCCCGCTCGTTACGGTGCCCCAAGGGAAGATCGGCTACGTCTACGCCCGCGACGGCGAGCCGCTCCTGCCCAGCCAGACCCTCGCCAAAGTCGTAAGCTGCAACAACTTCCAGGACGCCCGGCGGTTCATGGTCGGCGAGCCGACGGGTCCGGACGGCGAGCCCGTCGTCGGCCAGCGGGGCCGCCAGAGGGCGATCCTCCGGGAAGGCGTCTACGCGATCAACCTGGCCCAGTTCCTGGTGATCACGGAAGAGGTCGTCTACCGCCTGGACCTCCAGGGCCAGCGCGAGTTAAAGACGCTCGTCAGTTGGCAGAACGAACTCAACGAAATGGACGGGTTCAGTCCCGTCGTCATCGGCGGGCCGGTGGAGTGCCCCGACGCGCTCAACCCGGGCAAGACGATGGTCGTCGACAGCATCGGGATCGTCACCGTGCAGGACGGGCCGTCGCTCGGCCCGGGGGAGATCATCGCCCCGGCGGTCGGGTTCGACCGCGCCGACAAGGACTACCACAACAACTACCAGGACCCCGAGGCGTTCCTCCGCGCCGGCGGGCGCCGGGGCTTGCAGTACCTGCCGCTGACCGACGGCACCTACTTCATCAACCGCTGGTTCGCCTCGGTCGAGTCGATCCCGAAGACGCTCGTGCCGATCGGCTACGTCGGGGTCGTCGTCAGCTACTACGGCAAGACCGGCAGCGACCTCTCGGGCGAAACCTTCCGCCACGGCGAGCGCGTCGCCGAGGGCGAACGGGGCGTCTGGGAGCGGCCCTTGGGCCCGGGTAAGTACCCGTTTAACACCTACGCGGGAAGCATCGTCCTCGTCCCGACGACGAACTTCGTGCTCCATTGGGTCACCGGCCGGACGGAGACGCACCGCTACGACGAGAGCCTCCGCTCGATCGACCTCGTGACCAAAGACGCGTACGAGCCGCTCCTCCCCCTCTCGGTGGTCGTCCACATCGACTACCAGAAGGCCCCGAGCGTCATCCAGCGGTTCGGCGACGTGAAGAAGCTGATCACGCAGACGCTCGACCCGATGCTCAGCGCCTACTTCCGCGACGGGGCGCACAAGAAGACGATGCTCCAACTCCTCCAGGAACGCGACGAGATCCAA
>Ga0164243_10015257_pt1 | contig 10630 bp, 10 predicted proteins | sample OricompcompostOP_FD_108781 | JGI IMG/M metagenome (GOLD analysis project Ga0164243, IMG submission 108781) | Organic Plus compost microbial communities from Emeryville, California, USA - Original compost - Organic plus compost (OP) | ecosystem: Engineered > Solid waste > Mixed feedstock >...
AACCCAAGAACCAACCAAGTTCAGATCCGAAGGAGTAATGACAATGGAAGTGATCCTGCTCGAACGCGTCGGCAAGCTCGGCCAGATGGGCGACGTCGTGCGCGTGAAAGACGGCTTCGCGCGTAATTTCCTGCTGCCGAACAACAAGGCGCTGCGCGCCACCGCCGACAACAAGAAGCGCTTCGAAGGCATGAAGGCCGAACTCGAGACGCGCAATCTCGAGGCCAAGGGCGAAGCCGGCAAGGTCGCCGCGAAGGTCGACGGCAAGAGCTTCGTGGTGCTGCGTCAGGCGAGCGAAACCGGCCAGCTGTTCGGTTCGGTGACCAGCCGCGACATCGCCCGCCTCATCGTCGAGGAAGGTGCCGATATCGCCAAGGGCCAGGTCGCGATCAACGCGCCGATCAAGATGATCGGTCAGTACAAGGTTCCGATCGCGCTGCATCCGGAAATCGAAGTGGCGGTCACCGTCATCGTCGCGCGTAGCGCCGATGAAGCCGAGCGCATCAAGCGTGGCGAGGACGTAACCGTCCGCCGCACCGATGAGGAAGAGGCTCGCGCCGAGGCCGCCGCCACGGCCGAGACTTTCTTCGAGGAAGGCAGCGAAGACGAGGAAGCCGAAGCGGCGGCTCCCGAGGCCGAAGCCGACGCCGAACCGGCGCCGAAGAAAGCCAAGGGCAAGAAGAAGGCTGCCGACGAAGAGTAATCTATACGCGAGGCTCGCTCGCCTCGTCGTGATGGCAAAGGCCCGGCATCGCTGCCGGGCCTTTTTGCGTCATCGTCCATCGTGACACGATTTACGGCGTAACCCGATGGATCAAGACGATAGCGACAGTAAAGACCGCTGCCATTACGAGCAGCATCAGCTCTTGCATGTGGTGAACTCCCCGTCGGGCACCTTAACGGCACACGACGTCAATAGTTCACCGCAGTGCGGCAGAATTCACATCGCCAACCGGCGGCGGTTAATGTTCGGTGACGCAATCGCCCGAAAACACCGGTAGTCTTATTCCGATTTCTCGGACTTCGATGCGTCAGCCGGTTTCGCTTCGCTCGGCATGGAGTCGCCTTTCGATTCCGCCGGTTTGCGAGAGGATGTTTTGCTCTCCGATGGTTTCGTTTCGGAAGATTTTTTCTCCGAAGCGTTCTCGGAGCTGCCCTCACCGCGTTTGGCTTCGGGCTTCTTCGCCGCCGGCTTGCCGCTTCCGTCACCGCGCACTGCTCGCTTGGACGGTGCGTTTCGCTGTGCGGGCCCTGCGGCCTTGTCCACCGACTGAAGATAGGCCGCGATGACCGCCGCCGATTCTTTGCTCGCCGTGTAATGTTCCCGCAGGAAACTCTGCACCCCGAGCAGACCGCCCGCTTTGGCGAGACCTTCCGGCGATTTGTGACAGATCGCACAGTTCGACGCGAACAACTGCGCGCCCGACTTGCCCTGATCGAGGTTATCCTGTGCATTGGCGCTATTCGCCAATAACAGCAGCCCCAAGCCAAACGTTAGTCGAATTCCGTTCTGTAAGCTCATCATATTCCTCGACCTTTGGACTTCACGTTTGCCGCCCCGATAAACACAGGTACTTACTGTATAATAGACATTAATGACCCGCAGACCAGAATTGCATGCGACGTCCCCAATTGTGGCATTGCGGCGGCCTAAAAAGCGCGATTAAATCCCTACAATCGAACGTTTAGGCACCGGTGACGTTAGCCGTCGGAGTTACCCTCCTCGTATAGCGCCCGGATTGTGATTGATGGAGGCGGCCGATGGACCGGTTGCTCCAAATTCTGTTGAGAACCTTCCTCCGTCGGGGGAGCTTCAAACTCACCACATCGAGCGGCCAAAGTTTTACCTTTGGCGACGGCACCGGCAAGCCAGTGGCCGTGCGTCTCACAAATCGTGCGGCCGAATGGGGCTTGATCACGGATCCGGAGCTCAAGCTCGGCGAAGCCTATATGGACGGCACGTTTGTCGTCGAAGAAGGCACGATCGCCGAGGTGCTTGAGATTGCGCTCGGCCAGCAGGCGGAGCTGCCGCAATGGTCGCGACCGCAGTTCCTGCTGCGCTATCTCGGCCGGCGCCTGGCGCAGTTCAATCCGCGCAAGCGCGCGAGAGAGAATGTCGCGCACCATTACGATCTCGATGGCCGTCTCTACTCTCTCTTCCTGGACGCCGATCGGCAATATAGCTGCGCTTATTTCGAGACGCCGGACGCAACGCTCGACGATGCCCAGCTTGCCAAGAAGCGCCACCTCGCAGCCAAGCTGCTGATCGAGCCGGGTCAACGCATCCTCGACATCGGCTGCGGCTGGGGCGGCCTGGGGCTTTATCTCGCCGAGATCTCCGGCGCCGATGTCACCGGCGTCACGCTCTCGCAGGAACAGCATGGCATCGCCAATGCCCGCGCCGCCGAAAAGGGGCTGACGAGCCGCGCCCGGTTCAACCTCCAGGATTACCGCGACGTCCCCGGCCCGTTCGACCGCATCGTGTCGGTCGGCATGTTCGAGCATGTCGGTGTCGGCCATTACGACGAGTTCTTCAGGAAAGCGGCCAAGCTCCTGAAGGATGACGGCGTCATGGTGCTGCATTCGATCGGCCGCTCCGAGCGCCCGGGTATCACCAATCCGTGGATCGCCAAGTACATCTTCCCCGGCGGCTACATTCCGTCGGTGTCGGAAGTGCTGCCCGCGATCGAGCGCGCCGGCCTGCTCGTCTGCGACATCGAAATCCTGCGCCTGCATTACGCGGAGACGCTGAAGGCATGGCGCGAGCGCTTCCTCGCGCACCGCGAGGAGGTCGAGCGCATCTACGACCAGCGCTTCGTGCGCATGTGGGAGTTCTATCTGGCGGCGTCGGAAATGTCGTTCCGCAAGCAGAACATGATGAACTTCCAGATCCAGCTCACCAAGAAGCAAGGCATCGTGCCGATGACGCGCGACTACATCATGCGCGAAGAGCAGCGCCTGCGCGGGGTCGAGGGCAAGACCAGGCCGCCCCTAAGGCTGGCGGGGGAATAATCGCACCCGCTATTAGCGCGCGGCACCCACGTCAAGCCTTCACGCTCAAGCAGCGTGAAGGCTTTTTTTTCGGTGGTCAGGATTGTGGACAGCGGGCGATGCCGTCGATCGACGGTCGCTCTCCCAGAGCAATGGTGTAAGCAAGGGCTCCACCAAAGTTTCGTCAAAATGGCGGAACAAGGATTTCCATGGCCCCTCTCGAATCAGTCGCACGCAAGCAGCTCGACGCTTCTGCACCGCAATATCGTTCTGCCCCGCACAACATCGAGGCCGAGCAGGCCCTGCTGGGCGCCATCCTCGTGAATAACGAGGCCTTCTACCGGGTATCGGACTTTCTGAACCCGGAACATTTCTTCGAGCCAATCCATCAGAAGCTCTACACCCTCACGCGCGACCTGATCCGCGCCGGCAAGATCGCGACGCCGGTCACGCTCAAGACCTTCCTCGACGCCAGCGTCGACATCGGCGGGCTGACGGTGAGCCAATATCTCGCCCGCCTCGCCGCCGAAGCCACCACGATCATCAACGCCGAGGACTACGGGCGCACCGTCTACGACCTGTTCATCCGCCGCTCGCTGATCCAGGTCGGCGAAGACATGGTCAACGTCGCCTATGACGCGCCGGTCGACTTCTCGCCGCGCCACCAGATCGAAGACGCCGAAAAGAAGCTGTTCGACCTCGCCGAGACCGGCCGCTACGACGGCGGCTTCCAGCGTTTCGGCCAGGCTCTCACCACCGCCATCGACATGGCCGCCGCCGCCTTCCAGCGCGACGGCAAATTGTCGGGCGTCGCCACCGGCCTCGACGATCTCGACCGCATGATGGGCGGCTTGCAGAAGTCGGACTTGATCATCGTCGCCGGCCGTCCCGGCATGGGCAAGACCGCGCTCGCCACCAACATCGCCTACAACGTCGCCAAAGCGTGGCGCGGCGAGGTCAAGCCCGACGGCCACATGGAAACGGTCAACGGCGGCGTCGTCGGCTTCTTCTCGCTCGAAATGTCGGCCGAGCAGCTCGCCACCCGTATCATCGCCGAACAGACGGGCATCCCGTCCAACCAGATCCGCCGCGGCGGCATCAGCGAAGCCGAATTCGAGAAGATCAAGGACTACTCGATCGAATTGCAGAACGTGCCGCTCTACGTCGATGAGACGGGCGGCATCTCGATCGCGCAACTCGCGGCGCGTGCGCGGCGCTTGAAGCGCCAGCGCGGCCTCGACTTCCTGGTGATCGACTACCTTCAGCTTTTGACCGGCTCGAACAAGCGTTCATCGGAAAACCGCGTGCAGGAAATCACCGAAATCACTACGCGGCTCAAGGCGCTGGCGAAGGAGCTGCAGGTGCCGGTGATGGCGCTGTCGCAGCTGTCGCGTCAGGTGGAAAGCCGCGACGACAAGCGGCCGCAGCTTTCGGACTTGCGTGAATCGGGCTCGATCGAACAGGACGCCGACGTCGTGATGTTCGTCTACCGCGAAGAATACTACCACAACATGCGCAAGCCGTCGGAGGCGGCGCGTGAGAAGTTCGCGGAGTGGCTGGCGGAAGCGGACAAAGTGCACGGCACCGCCGAAGTCATCATCGGCAAGCAGCGTCACGGCCCGACCGGCACGGTCGAGCTGGCCTTCGACGGCTCGGTCACGCGCTTCTCGTCGCTCGCGCGCGCCGATCACCTGCCCGACCATCACATGTAAGGGCTGGCCGCCGTGAGATTCCGGCGGCCACAGCCGATCACTCGTCGAATATCGCGACCGCGCGCGTCCAGCCGGCCGAAGCACCACGGATTTTCACCGGGAAGCACGAGACGGTGAAGCCTGTCGCCGGCAAGGCTTCGAGGCCGTGCAGCTTCTCGATGTGGCAGTAACCGATATCGCGCCCGGCTTTGTGCCCTTCCCAGATCAGCTTGGCGTCCTTGGTCTCGGCATAACGCGCGCGGGTCGCGCTGAACGGCGCGTCCCAGCTCCAGCCGTCGATACCCGTCACGCGCACGCCGCGTTCCAGCAGATAGAGCGTCGCCTCGCGGCCCATGCCGCAGCCGCTGTCGACGTAATCGGCGTGCCCGTAACGGCTCGCCGCGGCGGTGTTGACCAGCACGATATCGAGCGGTGCAAGCGTGTGGCCGATACGCTTAAGCTCGGCCTCGACGTCGGCGGCGGTCGCCACGTAGCCCGCCGGGAAATGGCGGAAGTCGAGCTTCACGCCGGGCTTGAAGCACCAGTCGAGCGGCACCTGATCGATCGTCATAGCCGGCTTGGGCGCGCCCAGCGCGTGATCCATGGTCGGGTGGAAATGATACGGCGCGTCGAGATGCGTGCCGTTATGCGTGCTGATCTCGACCAGTTCGACGGCCCAGGCCGCGCCATCGGGCAAATCCTCGCGCGTCAGACCGGGAAAAAAGCTGCCGATGCGATCGAAGGTTTCGCTGTGGTTGAAGTAGCGCAGTTTGGGACGCGCGAGCGGCGGATCGCTCGGCACATCGTTCTCGAGCGGCATCGAAATATCGACGATGCGTTGGACCATGACGTTTCTCCTTGCTCGGGTCAGGACGCGGCCATGCCGGCGATCAGGAAGCGGACCAGTTCGCCGGCAAGCGTGGCACGATCGGCCGTATCGGCAGCACCACCGGTCAGGCGCGACAGCCGGTTATCGCCACCCTGGTCGGTCACCGTCACGATGACGGCACCCACCATGAACATGTAGCGCCAGGCGAGTATCGCCCTGTCGATGCCGGGGCAAGCGAGCCCCAGCGCATCGATGAAGCGCGCCGCCATCGGGTCGAAATGCGTGCGCACGACCGCGTGCGTCACAGGTGTCGGCTCGACGCGGTGCTGCAGCACGAGCTTGGCGAAGAGCGCGCTGTTCTCTTCCGGACGCGGATCGACATAGACCCGCACGAAGCACGCGACCACGTCGCTCAATTGCGGTGGCTCGTTGCGGGCCGCGGCGGCAGCAAGCAGGGCTTCGAGTTCAGCGACGCGGCGGGCGTTGATCCCCTGCGACAGCCGCTCGAACACGGCCAGGATCAACTCTTCCTTCGAACCGAAATGATAGTTCACCGCGGCGATATTGACGCCCGCCCGCTCGGTGATCATCCGCAAGGTCGGCGCCGACAAGCCCTGTTCGGCAAACAGCGTTTCGGCGGCGGCCAGAATTCGCCCAACGGTCGTGTCCTCTGCCATCTGCTCCACGGCCGTGGCGCGGGCGGGCGAAACGGCGCGACGTTTGTGCGAGGGCGAAGACATGGTCGAATGCCCTGTCAGCCGAGCGCGGGCGCGATGCGCCCACGGCACTCGCCGAAGCCGATCGCGCGATGGACGCCATCCGCGCACCGTCCTGTCAGCACCACCTCGTCTCCGTCTTGCAGATAAACGCGGCTCTCGCCCGCGGACAACTCAACCGGGTTGCGACCGCCTTCGGTGATTTCGAGCAGACACGCCGCGCTCGTCGTCTCGGGGCCGGAGACGGTGCCGGTGCCGATGAGGTCACCGATGCGCAGGTTGCAGCCGTTGCTGGTGTGATGGGCAAGCATCTGCCCGAACGACCAATAGAGCGCGCGCAAGTCGGTCGTCGTCACAACGGCATCGGACACGCTTTGCTCCCGCATCGCCGTCGTGCCGATGCGCGCCTCGAGCGCCAGCGCAACACCTGCGCGCGCCGAGGCCGCACCTTGATCGAGATGCACGGGTCCTTTCGGCGCACCCGGCTCGCGTGGCGCAAGCGCGGTGCGGAACGGCGCCAGCGCCGCCATCGTGACGATCCACGGGGAAATCGTCGTGGCGAAGCTCTTGCCGAGAAACGGCCCGAGCGGCATCGCCTCGTAGGCCTGGATGTCGCGCGCCGACCAATCGTTCATGAGGACGAGGCCGAACAGATGCTGCTCGGCCTGCGCGATCGGCACTGGCTCGCCGAGCGCATTGCCGGCGCCGACGATGGCTGCGACTTCGAGTTCAAAATCCAAACGCTGCGTCGGCGCAAAGATCGGCTCGTCCGCGCCGGGCGGTACGAACTGGCCGAGCGGCCGCCGCACCGATGTGCCCGAGACGACAATGGAAGATGCGCGGCCGTGATAGCCGATCGGCAGCCAATGGAAATTCGGCCGCACATCGGTATCGCCGCGGATGATGCGCGAGGTGCGCCGCGCGTGATGGATCGAGGCGAAGAAATCCGTGTAGTCGCCGATCGCCGTCGGCACCGCCATCTCGGCCTTTGCCGCCTCGACAAGCACCCTGTCCGCCTCGACGGCAAGCATGGCGCCGGTGCGCAGCCCTTCCGATAAGGCGACGCGCAACGCCTGCCAGGCCGCGGGCCCGAGCGCCAGAAGGCCATTGAGGCTTGGCGCCGCGCAGGCTTCGGCGGCGGCGCGCGCCGGCCCCAGCAAATGGTGCGCGACGGCCGGCAGGTCGACGATGCGATCGCCGATGGCGACACCGCCGCGCCAGGGCTCGGCAGAGCCGCGGCGGCGAAACACGCCGAACGGCAGGTTCTGGATCGGAAACGGCGTTTGCGGATCGTTCGCCGAGGTCACCCAGCTCGTCAAAGCGGGATCGTGGGTGTGGTCGAGGCCGTCGAAGGTCATGGGGCAAGTCCCGTGTGAACGAGGGGCGCGCTTGACCTCTTTATGCCGCCTCGTTACGAGTCAAACAAACATTTTAAGTGCTCGTTTGAATAATCGGCGAAGAAAATCGCCACGTGAAGGGGGAAGACCCATGGGACGGAAGACTCTGCTCGCTGCTTGCCTCGCCTTGGCGGCATCTTCGGCGGCGGCGCAGGACTGGCCGACACGGCCGATTGAAATGATCCTGCCCTTCGCGGCGGGCGGCGGCGTCGACTCCGTCGGCCGCGCGGTTGCCGCCTCGATGTCCGAGCAACTCGGCAAGCAGGTGGTGGTGGTCAACCGCGTCGGTGCCGGCGGCACGCTCGGCTTCTCCAATCTCGCGGCGGCGGCTCCCGACGGCTATACGCTCGGCTTCGGCCCGACGACGCCGATCGCCAACGCGCCGTACCTCGTCAAAGGCGTGCGCTACAACGTCGATTCATTCGACTACATCTGCCAGGTGTTCGAGAATCCATTCTCGATCGCGGTGCGCCAGGACTCGCCGTACAAATCGATCGCCGATCTGATCGCCGCGGCTAAGCGCACGCCAAACAAGCTGACTTACGGCCATGCTGGTCTCGGCTCGATCCCGCATTTATCGGTAGAGAACGCCGCGTCCGCGCTCGGCTTCCAGGCGGTGCAGGTACCGTTCCGTGGTGACGGCGATCTCCTGCCCGTGCTGATGAAAGGCGACCTCGACTTCGGCGCGCCCGCGATCTCCTCGATCGTTGGCCGCGATCTGCGCGTGCTGGTCGTGTTCTCCGACAAGCGCCATCCCGCCTTCCCCGACGCGCCGACGGCCAAGGAGATCGGCATTGCGACCTCGGTGCCGCCCGGACAGAACGGCGTTTTCGCGCCGAAGGGATTGCCCGAACCGATCCGTCAGCGCCTGGAGAAGGCATGCCAGACGGCGGTCGACAGCCCCGCCGTCCATAAGATCGCCGGCAGCACCGGCGCGATTGTGCAGTTCGTACCCGGCCAAGTCTTCCACGATGCAACGGCCGCCGACTACAAGTTCAAGGGCGAATTAATCCGCCGGTTGAATTTGGGCGAACCCTGACCGTCGTTGTGCCGGTGTCAGGCGCCGTCGCCGGTCGCATGCGGCGGCGGTGCCTGCTGCATTGGGGGCGTGAAAGGACTAGACTCGAAAACGATTTGCTTCGTTCGCGCCTGTCCTTAAAAGCACCCCAAAGCGCAGCCAAAGCCGGGCCATGAATCAACTTCCAGATCCTTCCACAATGCGGCCGGACGCCGGTCCACCTGCGGCCGAAGCCGGCGGCATATTGACGATCGATCTGTCCGCCCTCGCCGCCAACTGGCAGGCGCTGATGCGGCGCGCGACGCCGGCGGAAGCCGCTGCGGTGGTCAAGGCCGATGCCTATGGCTGCGGTCTCGAGCAGGTCGGCGCGCATCTTTCGCATGCCGGCTGCAAGACCTTCTTCGTTGCCGACTTGGCCGAAGCGCGGCGTCTGCGCGCGGTCGCGGGCGAAGCGACGATCTATGTGCTCAACGGCCTGCTGCCTGGCACCGCCCCCACCTTCGCCGCGTTGCGCGCGCGCCCGGTGATCGGCAGCCTGGTCGAACTCGCCGAATGGGACACGTTCTGCTCGACGCAGCAATGGCGCGGCGGCGCGGCACTGCATGTCGACACCGGTATGAACCGGCTCGGCATCACGCCGAATGAAGCGGCGGCGCTCGCGCCGCGCATCCGCGCCGAGAACCACGGCATCACGCTGCTCATGAGCCATCTTGCCTGCGCCGACAATCCGGCGCATCCGCTCAACGAGAAGCAGATCAAGCTCTTCCGCGAAGTGCGCCTGCTCTATCGGGGCATCCCCTCCTCGCTTGCCAATTCGTCCGGCATCTTCCTCGGCAATGCGGCGCACTGCGACGTGGTGCGCCCCGGCGGCGCGCTGTATGGCAGCAATCCGACGCCCGGCCACGCCAATCCGATGCGGCCGGTGGTGCGGCTCGATGCGCATGTGCTCCATGTGCGCTCCGTGCCGAAGGGCGATGCCATCGGTTACGGCGCCGTATGGACCGCGCGACATGCGAGCCGCATCGCGGTCTGCGCGGTGGGTTACGCCGACGGATATTTGCGCGCGGCGAGCGCAAGCGACGAAGCGCCCGGCGCCGACGCGATCGTTGCCGGCAAGCGCTGCCCGATCGCGGGCCGCATCTCGATGGACTTGTTGGCCGTCGACGTCAGCGCGCTACCTGAGAACGCCGTGCGCCGCGGCGATGTCGCGACCTTGATCGGCGGCGACATCACGGTCGACGAGGTCGCCGATCGCGCCGGCACCATCGGCTACGAGGTGCTGACGAGCTTGGGGCGCCGGTATCATCGCGTGTATCGCGTCGACTGACGAGCGCCGGCGCCCACCGCCTCTACGCGGGGTGCGGCTTTGCGCGCTGCAGCTGTTGGTAGATGCCGAGCCTGTCAGTGACCTGCCAGTGCCCGGTAATTCTGTTGGCGCGGTCGAAATAATAGATCGTCGCGCCCGACATCGTGAGGCGCTGCCCCGTCGCGGGAAACCCTGGCAGGTCGCCGCTGTGTGTCCCGTGCCAGAGCCACGTCATGGCCAGACTGTCTTCGCCAGCGAACATGTCGCGGATATCGAATTGCTGATCCGGAAAGGGCGCCCGCGATAGCCGCACGCGATCCATAAACCCTGGAAGATCGAGCGTCTGTTTCTCCCAAGCATCGCCGGGGTCGTGGTGGATCGTGTACGACGGAGCGATATAGGCGCCGCAACGTATAACGTCCCCGTTCGACCAAACCTCACGCATGAAATCCGCCAGCAGCGCTCGGCGCCGCTCGACAACTTCTGTCGCTTCCATCACACCATGTCCTGAATTACAACGTCCGTCGAAAGGCGATCGAGATACGCCACGACGTCGGCCGGCCATCCGTCCAGGAGCTTCTTGAAAGCCGCCCGATCGTTCGAGAACAGCGCGCGCGATGCCTCCTCGAAGTTCGGAAGATTTCCGGCCATCGCCGACATGAAGTTGTAGGTGCGCTCGTGA
>Ga0164243_10015259_pt1 | contig 10629 bp, 7 predicted proteins | sample OricompcompostOP_FD_108781 | JGI IMG/M metagenome (GOLD analysis project Ga0164243, IMG submission 108781) | Organic Plus compost microbial communities from Emeryville, California, USA - Original compost - Organic plus compost (OP) | ecosystem: Engineered > Solid waste > Mixed feedstock >...
CAGCGGGTAATAGATCATCGGCTTGTCGTACACCGGCATCAGCTGCTTGCTCACCGATGCGGTCATCGGATGCAGCCGCGTGCCGGAGCCGCCGGCGAGAATGATGCCTTTGCAGGCTGGGGTGGGTTGGGTCATGCGCGGTGTGTTCCTTGGGTCCATGGCGAGTGCGGGCGGATTTCACCACACTTGCCACGACCGGGCAATTTGTCCGCGCAAGCGGCGGCCGGCCGTTCAGCGCCCGCGGTAGCGATCCCGATACTGGGCGCGCAGCGGCACCTTGTGCAGTTTGCCGGTGGCGGTGTGCGGCAGCTCCGCCACCGCGACGATGTCGTCCGGCAGCCACCATTTCGCCACCCGTGCCGACAGATGTTCGAGCAGCGCATTTTTGTCGAGCGTGTGTCCGTCCTGCAAGACCACCAGCAGCAGCGGGCGTTCGTCCCATTTGTCGTGCGGCACGCCGATCACACAGGCCTCGCGCACGCTGACGTGGCTGAGCGCCGCGTTCTCGAGGGCGATGGAGCTGATCCACTCGCCGCCGGATTTGATGATGTCCTTGTTGCGATCGACGATGCGCAGATAACCCTCGGCATCGAGGGTGGCGACATCGCCGGTGTCGAACCAGCCGTCGATGGTGGCGTCCCGGTCGGCCCCGTAATAGCGCTGCATGATCCACGGGCCGCGCACGCGCAGCGCGCCGGAATGCCGGCCGTCGTGCGGCAGCGGCTGGTCGTCGCTGTCGAAGATTTCCAGTTCGACGCCGTAGATGGCCTGGCCGGCGGAGGTCTGGATGCGGTTGCGTTCCTCCAGCGACAGCGCGGCCATGTCCTCGCGCCAGGTGCCGAAGGTGGCGAGCGGACTGGTTTCGGTCATGCCCCACAACGGCATCAGATAAACGCCGAAGCGCTCGCGCAGCATTTCCACCAGCGCCAGGGGCGCGGCCGCGCCGCCGACCGCCACCACCACGTGGCTGCGCAGCCGGTTGCCGCTGCGCTCCAGCTCGTGCAGCAGGTTCAGCCACACGGTGGGCACGCCCAGCATCAGGTTGACGTCCTCCGCCTCGATCAGCTCGAACAGCGATGCGCCGTCCATGTTGGCGCCGGGCAGAACCAGCTTGGCGCCGGCGACCAGGCCGGAATAGGGCACGCCCCAGGCGCAGACGTGATACATCGGCACCACCGGCAGCACCACGGTCTGCCGCGACAGGTTGAGCGCGTTGGGCATGCAGGTCGCCAGCGCGTGGATCACGGTGGAGCGGTGCGAATACAGCACGCCCTTGGGGTCGCCGGTGGTGCCGGAGGTGTAGCACAGGCAGGCGGCGGTGTTTTCGTCGAACTGCGGCCAGTCGAAGTCTTCGGCCTTGTCCGCCAGCAGCGTTTCGTAGCACAGATACGGGAATTCGGCGTCGGCGGGCGCGTGTTCCCGGTCGCACAGCAGCACGATGCGGGTCACCGACGGCAGGCGCGAGCGCAGCGTGTTGAGCAGCGGCACGAAGGTCAGGTCGGCGAACAGCAGGCTGTCCTCGGCGTGGTTGATGATGTAGTCGACCTGGGCGGGAAACAGTCGCGGATTGACCGTGTGCACGATGGCGCCGATGCCCGACACCGCGTAGTACAGCTCCAGGTGCCGGTAGCCGTTCCAGGCCAGCGTGGCGATGCGGTCGCCCGGCTTCGCGCCCAGTTCGGCCAGCGCGTGCGCCAGCCGGCAGGTGCGGCGGTAACAGTCGGCGTAGGCGTAGCGATGAATATCGCCTTCGACCCGGCGGCTGACGATCTGCGCGCGCGGCGAAAGCTGCGCGGCCTGCGCGATGATCGACGAGATCAGCAGCGGCTGCTGCATCATGTTGCCCAGCATACGGTGCTCCCTGCGATGCCCGACAGGCGTTGGGCCTGGGGCCTTGACCGGTTTGAAAAATCGCCGTGGTGATTGAACACGCGCCCATCAACAACCGTCGGCGCTTCAGGCGAGGTGCGCTGTTTGGCCGGCCCGGATCAGCGATGAGTCACGCCGAGTTGCGCTTTTCCATTCACAATCTGCGTTTTTCGGCCCGCTGCATTCACCCTTGCGCCCCGGTGCCGGACAAAAAATCGCTGGCCGCAGCGATGATTCGACAGGCCGTAGTGTAACGCCGACACCGGCGCTGCCAAACCGGCACCTTAACATTGGCCCCGGCCATGCACTGTGGCGCCGGCCACGGCTGTGGCCGGCAGCGAGCGCTCGCCCCGGAGCCGGTCGCGGCGGCGCATGAATTACGCGAATCCGGGCGGGCGCGCGGAAAAATTTCGCCAATAATCGTGGCCGATCGTAAAAAAGCTGAATCGCAAAGCCCCCGAACCGTAAAAAAATTAATCGACCAAAAGGGTGTCATGAGACGTTTCGGGGTTTATCGTTAACGGGCCGTAATAATTGTTGTGGCTGAAGGAGTGCAGCGAGGGATATGACAGGGCGCGCACGGTGGCGGGCGAGGATAACAGTGCCACTGATTCTGGGGATGGGCTGCATCGGGGCCATCGCCGCGGTTTGTGCTTATGGCACGGGCCGCGCCGATGTCGGCGCCGCCGTTGTCATTGGCGGCGCGCTGATGCTGTTGCTCTGGCGCCGGCTCGTCTCGCAACCCCTGCGGGAGCTGGTCGAAGCCGCGGGCCGCGTGGCCGAAACCGGTGAACTCGGCCTGCGGGTGCGGCCCGGCCGGTTCGACGCGGCGGCGCCGCTGGCCCGGGCCTTCAATACCATGCTCGAACAGATTCAGGCCCGCGACCGGGCGCTGTCGCACTCGCAGCTGTCGCTGGAGCGCCGCGTCGAGGCGCGCACCCGCGAACTCCAGGCCGCCAAGGAAGCCGCCGAACATGCCGCCCGCACCAAATCCCAGTTCCTCGCCGCGATGAGCCATGAGATCCGCACGCCGCTCAACGGCGTGATCGGCATGGCGTCGCTGCTCGGCGTCACCGCGCTGGACAAGGAGCAGATCGATTACGTCAGGACCATCCAGCACTCGGCCGAGGCGCTGCTGCGGGTGATCAATGACATCCTCGACTTTTCCAAGATCGAGGCCGGCAAGCTCGAACTGGAGCAGATCGATTTTTCCCTGCGCGATCTGCTCGACGACCTGCTCGACGTGATGCGGCTCAAGGCCGCGGAAAAACAACTGTACCTGCAACTCTGGTACGGCGCCGGCTGCCCGGAACGGGTGCGCGGCGACCCCGGCCGGCTGCGCCAGATCCTGCTCAACTTCCTCAGCAACGCGCTCAAGTTCACCGCCCGCGGCGGCGTGCTGGTGCGCGTCGAGGCGTCGCGGCCGCTGTCGGGCCGCGCCCTGTTCCGGTTGGCGGTGGAGGATACCGGCATTGGCATCGCGCCGGAAAAACGCGCGGTCATCTTCGATGAATTCATCCAGGGCGACGATTCCACCACCCGTGTATATGGCGGCACCGGGCTCGGGCTCAGCATCAGCCGCCGGCTGGCGGCGGTGATGGGCGGCGCTGTGCAGGTGGAAAGCAGGCTGGGCCAGGGTTCCACCTTCACCCTGGAACTGGAGCTGCCGGCGCCGGCGCCGTCGCTGCCGGAACTGGCGCCGGTGCGCGACCCGGCGCCGGTACTGGTGGTGGGCGAATCGGTGTACGGTCACCGCGTCACCGTCGACTGGTGCCGGCAGTGGGGATTTGCGGTGCGCTTCTGCGAGAGTCTGGCGGAAGCCTCGGCATGGCTCGACGAGCCGGCCAACGTGCCGCAGCTGATGCTGGTCGACGATGTGCTGGGACAGGACGCGGCGGAGGAGTTCGCCTGCCAGGTGCGCGCCCGCGAGGGCCTCGATGCGGTGCCGCTGGTGCTGCTGGCGCGCACGCCGCTGGCCGATCGCGGCCAGTCGGCCGCGCGCGCCGGCTTCAACGCCTACCTGAGCCGGCCGCTGCGCCAGCAGCAATTGCGACAGATGCTCGAGCTGCTGTTCGAGCAGCGCCAGCGCGCGCCGTTCCTGACGCCGGCGTTTTTCAGCGACCAGGGCGAGTTCGAGATTCCCGCCCGGCTGGGCGCGTTCCGGGTGCTGCTGGTGGAGGACAACCTGGTCAACCGCAAGGTGGCGGCGCGCATGCTGGAGAAGTTCGGCGGCATCGTCGATGTCGCCGGCCACGGCCGCGAGGCGCTGCGCATCTGGCGCCAGTACGCCTACGACCTGATCCTGATGGACTGCCACATGCCGGTCATGGACGGCTACGAGGCCACCCGCGAAATCCGCCGCATCGAGAACAACCGCGGCGGCCACGCCGTCATCGTGGCGCTCACCGCCAACGCGCTGGAGGGCGAACGCGAAACCTGCCTGGCGGCGGGCATGGACGATTTTCTCGCCAAGCCGATCCGGCTGGGCGATCTCGAAGCCGTGCTGCGGCGCTACGTGAATATCCTGCCCGCCGCCGGTTCCGGCGGCTGATTCCCGCTTAGCACATTTACCGTCGTGCGCGCATCCCGCAGCTACAGGCTTGTTCTGGCGCGGCGCAAAATAGTTTAATACCGTCCGCTCCGTGGGCCGTCCGGCCGTTCGTGGGAGCACCGGCGCACCCGTTGTCGCCGTCCGTGTTGCAGATTGAGGGCTGTCATGTCGAATAAACCCGTGTTGGCGATTTTGGGGGGTACCGGTGATCTGGGTACCGGATTGGCGCGTCGTTGGGCGCAGGCGGGTTACGAGGTGGTGATCGGTTCGCGCACCGCCGACAAGGCGCAGGCCGCGGTCGCCGATCTGCAACAGGTGATGGCCGGGCGCGGCATCGGCGCGGTGCAGGTGCGCGGCGCGGACAATCTCGCCGCGGCCCAGGCCGCCGATATCGTGGTGCTGACCGTTCCCTTCAGCCATCAGGTGTCCACGCTCGAACAGGTCAAGGACGCGTTGCAGGGCAAGATCCTGATCGACGTGACCGTGCCGCTGGTGCCGCCGAAGGTGGCGCGCGTGCAATTGCCGGCCGAAGGCTCGGCCGGCCAGATCGCGCAGAATCTGCTCGGTGAGAATGTGCGCGTGGTATCGGCGTTCCAGAACGTGGCCGCGCATCACTTGCAGGAAGGCCACGCCCTCGACTGCGACGTGCTGGTCTGCGGCGACAGCAAGGAGGCCCGCGCCGCCGTCATCGAGCTGGTCGAAGCCGCCGGCATGCGCGGTTTCCACGCCGGCTCCATCGCCAACGCCGCGGCGGCGGATGCGCTCACCTCGGTGCTGATCTTCATCAACAAACAGTACAACTGCCACGCCGGCATCCGCATCACCGGTCTGAACGAGCACGGGGAATAAATGGTGCGGCAGCGTCTGGAGCTGTCCGCCCTGCCGGGCCTGCCGAAGGTCGAGCCCGGCGATGATCTGGCGGCGTTGATCCTGGCCGGCCTCGAACGGCTCGGCGAAACCCTGCGCGACGGCGATGTGCTGGTGCTGGCGCAGAAAATCGTCTCCAAGGCGGAGAACCGCTACGCCTACCTGAACGACATCGAACCGGGCGCGCAGGCGCTGGAACTGGCGCAGGCGGCGGACAAGGACCCGCGTCTGGCCGAGCTGATCCTGCGCGAATCCGCGGCCGTGCTGCGCACCCGCAAGGGCGCCATCATCGTCGAGCACCGCAACGGTTACGTGCACGCCAACGCCGGCATCGACCAATCCAATATCGAATCCGACCCGGACAATCCGCGCGTGCTGCTGCTGCCGGAAAACCCGGACGCCAGCGCCGCGCAATTGCGCGCGCGGCTGCGCGAACTCAGCGGCGCCGATGTCGCGATCATCATCAACGACAGCGCCGGCCGCGCCTGGCGCAACGGCGTGATCGGCTTCGCCCTGGGCAGCGCCGGTTTCGTGGTGCTGGAAAACCGGATCGGCACTTGCGACCTGTTCGGCCGGCCGCTCGAGATCACCGAAATCGCGGTGGCCGATGAACTGGCCGCCGCCGCCTCGTTCCTGATGGGGCAGGCGGCGGAGGGCGCGCCGGTGGTGCTGATCCGCGGCGCCACCCTGACCCCGGCCGGGACCGGCTCCGGCGCGCTGATCCGCGCCCGCGAACAGGATCTGTTCCGCTGATGGGCGCGTCTTTCGAATCGTCTGAATCGATCGCGCCGGGCAAACGCGTGCTGGCGCTGTCCGGCGGCGTCGGCGGCGCCAAGCTGGCGCTGGGCCTGAGCCGGCTGCTGACGCCGCGACAACTCACCATCGCCTGCAATACCGGCGATGACTTCGAACATCTCGGGCTGCGCATCTGCCCCGATCTCGACACCGTCATGTACACGCTGGCCGGTCGCAACAATACCGAGCTGGGCTGGGGTCTGGCCGGGGAGAGCTGGCGCGTGCTCGACAGCCTCGGCCAACTGGGCGGCGATACCTGGTTCCGGCTCGGCGACATGGATATCGCGACCCATCTGGCGCGCAGTGAATGGCTGCGCCGCGGCGAATCGCTGAGTGCGGTCACGCGGCGCCTGTGCGCGGCGCTGGGCGTGGCGCACCCGCTGCTGCCGATGAGCGACGATGCGGTCGGCACCGTCGTGCACAGCGACCAGGGCGCGTTGAGCTTCCAGCATTATTTCGTGCGCGAGCAGTGCCGGCCGGCGGTGCGCGGCTTCGAGTTTCAGGGCATCGAGACCGCACGGCCGCAGTCGGAGCTGATGGCGCTGCTCGGCGGCGATGAGCTGGCGGCCGTGGTGATCTGCCCGTCCAATCCGTTTGTCAGCGTCGACCCGATCCTGAAGGTGCCGGGCGTGCGCGCGGCCCTGCGGGCGACACGCGCGCCGGTGATCGCGGTATCGCCGATCGTCGGCGGCATCGCCATCAAGGGGCCGACCGCGAAAATGATGGCCGAGCTGGACATGCCGAGCAGCGCCGCCGCCGTCGCCGAACACTACGGCGACCTGCTGGACGGCTTCGTCATCGACGAGACCGATGCGGAGCAGGCCGAGGCCATCGCCCGATCGGGGGTGGCGGTGCGGATAGCACAAACCGTGATGAAAACTCTGGATGATCGCATTATGCTGGCCGCCGAGACGCTGCGCTTCGCGGCGGCGATCTGACGGGCCGGGTCCCGCAGGGAGGGCCGAATGCGAATCGGACTGAGGTGGGGGCGGCGCGGCGCCGGCGAGCGCCGCTGGTTTGCCGATGAGTCGCGGATTCCCATAACAAAGGCCCCGAGGGCCGGAGAGCGTTGTTCATGCGCGTGCTGTTGCCGTTGAAAGAATTCGCCGCCGCCAAGCAGCGGCTGGCGGGTGTGTTGTCGCCGACCGAGCGCGCGCGCCTGTTCCAGGCCATGGTCGAGGACGTGTTGTTCGCCATTTCCGGCCACCCGGATGTCGACGACGTGGTGATCTGCTCCAGCGATCCCGCCGCGGCCTGGCTGGCCTGTTATTACGAAGTCAATTACCTGCCGGAAATCCACAATGGCCAGGGCCTCAACGGCGCGGTCGAAGCGGCGGTGCGGCAATTCGCCGCCGAGGGGCTGGACGATGTGCTGATCGTGCACGGCGATCTGCCGCTGCTCGGCGGCACCGACATCGCAACGCTGTTGGCAGCCCATCGCGCCCAGCCGGGCGCGGCCGTCACCATCGCGCCGGACCGGCGCCGCCTCGGCACCAATCTGATGGCCTGGCGCCGCCTCGACGGCTTCGCGGCCCATTACGGGCAGGACAGTTTCCAGCGGCATTGCCAGCAGGCGCGGCGCGCGGGCGCGGCGGTGACCGTGTGCGAACTGCCCGGCGGCGGCTGCGATATCGACGAGCCGGAGGACCTGCTGCTGTTGCTGCGGCGACCGCCGCAGGCACTGGCGCGTTTCACCATGAGTTATCTGCAGGACAGCGGCGTGGCCGCGCGTCTGCTGGCGATGTGGCGCGGTGCCGGCAACGAAACCGCCGCGGAACGTTATGGCGTCACCCACCGTTATGGCGCCGGAGAGCATTATGGCAAAGACCGATAACCTCGATCTGGACGCGATCACCGCCCAGGTCCTGCAAGGCACGCTGCCGAGCGATGAACAGGCACTGGCGCTGGCCGACATCGCCCAAACGCCGCGCCTGCTGCACGGCGCCGCGCGGCTGCGCGATCTCGGGTTTCGCAATGTCGTCACCTACTCGCGCAAGGTATTCCTGCCGCTGACGCACCTGTGCCGCGATGTCTGCCATTACTGCACCTTCGCGCAGACGCCGCGCCACCTGCCGGCGCCGTACATGGCGGTGGGCGAGGTGGTCGAGACCGTGCGCCAGGCCGCGGCGCTGGGCTGCAAGGAGGCGCTGTTCACGCTCGGCGAAAAACCGGAGCTGCGCTATCGGGTGGCGCGCGAGGCGCTGACCGAAATGGGCTTTGCCACCACGCTCGATTACGTCGCCTTCGTGGCCGAGCGCGTGCTCAAGGAAACCGGCGTGCTGCCGCATATCAACGCCGGCAATATGGACGTCGCCGAAATCGCCAAGCTGCGGCGCGTGTCGGCGTCGATGGGCATCATGCTCGAATCGGCCTCGGACCGGCTGTGCGAAAAGGGCATGCCGCACTACGGCTCGCCGGATAAGGTACCGGCGACCCGCCTGGAGACGATTCGACTGGCGGGCGAGGCCGCGGTGCCGTTCACCAGCGGCATTCTGATCGGCATCGGCGAAACCCGGCGCGAGCGCATCGAAAGCCTGCTGGCGCTGCGCGAGCTGCACGCGCGCTACGGCCATCTGCAGGAAATCATCGTGCAGAATTTCCGCGCCAAGCCGGATACCCAGATGGCGCAGGCGCCGGAGCCCGATCTCAACGAACTGCTCTGGACGCTGGCCGTGGCGCGGCTGATTTTCGGCGCCTCGATGAGCATCCAGGCGCCGCCCAATCTCAGCCCCGGCGTGCTGCCGCAGCTGGTGGGCGCCGGCATCAACGACTGGGGCGGAGTGAGCCCGGTGACGCCGGATTACGTCAATCCCGAGGCGCCCTGGCCGCATCTGGACAAACTCGCGCGCGAAACCGCGCTGGCCGGCAAGGTGTTGCAGGAGCGGCTGACGATCTATCCGGCCTACATCGCCGATCGCAACCGCTGGCTCGATGCGGCGCTGCACACGCCGGTGCTGGAGAAAATCGACGTCGAGGGGCTGGGCCGTTCCGATCCGTGGACGCCGGGCGAGTCCCGCGAGCCGCCCGCCGCCGAACTGGAATTGCTCGAAAGAACACCGCGCCATGTCAGCGCCGATGTCGCCGCCATCGTGGCGCGCGCCCGCGCCGGCGAGCGCCTGGACGAGGCCGAGGTGGTGCGTCTGTTCCAGGCGCGCGGTGACGATTTCACCCATGTCTGCCAGAGCGCGGACGCGCTGCGCCGGGAAATGTGCGGCGACACCGTGGCCTACGTGGTCAATCGCAATATCAACTACACCAACATCTGTTACTTCAAGTGCCAGTTCTGCGCCTTTTCCAAGGGCAAGCTCAGCGAGAACCTGCGCGGTTCGCCCTATGATCTCTCGCCGGAGGAAATCCAGCGCCGCGTCATCGAGGCGTGGCAGCGCGGCGCCACCGAGGTCTGCATGCAGGGCGGCATCCATCCCGAATACACCGGTCAGACCTACCTCGACATCCTGGCGGCGGTGAAGGCGGCGGTGCCGGATATGCACATCCACGCGTTTTCGCCGCTGGAGGTGTGGCAGGGCGCGAAAACCCTCGATATCGATCTGGAAACCTTCCTGCGCCGGCTCAAGGATGCCGGGCTCGGCACCCTGCCCGGCACCGCCGCGGAAATCCTCGACGATGAAGTGCGCGCGGTATTGTGTCCGGACAAGATCGGCACGCAGGACTGGCTGACGGTGATCGAAACCGCGCACCGGGTCGGCCTGCGCACCACCGCCACCATCATGTACGGCCATATCGAAGGTGCGCAGCACTGGGCCCGGCATCTGCTGCGAGTGCGCGACCTCCAGGCCAAAACCGGCGGTTTCACCGAATTCGTGCCGCTGCCGTTCGTCGCCATGGAGGCGCCGCTGTATCTCAAGGGCCGGGCCCGGCGCGGCCCCACCTTCCGCGAGGCGGTGTTGATGCACGCGGTGGCGCGGCTGGCGCTGCATCCGCTGATTCCCAACATCCAGACCTCCTGGGTGAAAATGGGCGCGGCCGGCACCGGCGCCTGTCTGCGGGCCGGCGCCAACGACATGGGCGGCACGCTGATGAACGAATCCATCACCCGCGCCGCCGGCGCCGAGCACGGGCAGGAGTTGCCGCCCGGGCGCATGGACGATCTGATCCGCCGCTGCGAGCGCACGCCGCGCCAGCGCAATACCTTGTACGGCGAGCCGCCGACGGAGCAGGTGCGCCTGTCCTACGACGCGCCCGAACTGGCGGATATCGTCAACACGCCGGCGCGTAAATACGAGCGCGATCGCCATAACAAACGTGTGCTGGTGCGGCGCGATCCCGATCTGATCGTCAGCGGCTGAGCGCGAATGTGTTCGCGGCCGCTGTCTGATTGACGATGTTTGTCTGTTCATGTCGTGGATCGTGTCTGGTCGGCCGCACTTCGCCGGCCGCACCTCGCCGGCTGCACCTCGCCTACAGACGCGGCTCGCTGTTTGGGGGAGGTTTTATGGGCGTCGTGTCATTACGCTGTTCGGAAAATTCCCGGAGCGGGATCGCCGCGCGGTTTCGTCTCCCGATTGATTCGGAGTTCTGAATGACTG
>Ga0164243_10015260_pt1 | contig 10629 bp, 10 predicted proteins | sample OricompcompostOP_FD_108781 | JGI IMG/M metagenome (GOLD analysis project Ga0164243, IMG submission 108781) | Organic Plus compost microbial communities from Emeryville, California, USA - Original compost - Organic plus compost (OP) | ecosystem: Engineered > Solid waste > Mixed feedstock >...
AGCCACAGGGTGAGCATGTACAGCTCGGGCACCGACAGCAGCCGGGGCTGGTACGGCACCGACAGGGCCTCGGCCTGCCGCACGGCCCGCACCGTGGACAGCACGTAGGGGCCCTGCCGGAACTGGCCGAAGGCCCAGCCGTCGGCGGTCGGCACGGCCTCGGCGGTGCCCGCCCAGGCCGCGGCGCCGGGGCTCTCACCGGTGGCGCCCTCGTCGCGCAGCAGGAAGCGCCAGCCGGTCAGCCGGGTGCGGGGGCCGGACTCGGCCGTCCCGGCGTGGTCGGCGGAGTGCGGCGCGACGCGCGCCATCTCGTACGTCGGCAGCGGGAGTTCGGGGCGCAGGGGGCCCTGGGCCGTGCGCAGCGCCGCGGGGGCGGAGGCCGCTCTGATCGCGCTCGGCGAGCCGAGGGCGGTCACAACGGTGCGCAGGGCCGGGGCCGGGGCCGGTGATACGTGCAGCGGCATGGCGGGTCGCCTCTCCTGGGGACACACGGTGCTGGCGGGGGCGCGGACGACTGTGTCGGCGCGGGGATGGCCGCACGAGCGGCGGGAGGAGTTGACAGGGGCGGGCCGGGAACGCCAAGTCACTGCCTCGTTCGCGCAGTTTATACGAGATGTGTTCGAAGAGGGTTTCCGCTAACGTGCGCCGGTGTTTTCCGAAAGGCCGCAACCAGCCGAATCCCAGGGGTTTTCACCTGCGCTGACGCGGGGTAGACGGCCATGACCTCGGAAACGGCTCGAAACGCGGTCGGCCTGATGTCGCCGGTGATTATCGCCCGTGTGTGCGACCTTGTCCGAAGCGCCGTATGCCGAGTGAATGTGCCGCTCGGCATCCGCCAGGGTAGCGGCAGTTACCCGTTCAGTCAGCCGCGCCAGGCGTCATCTTCGGCGCGATGGGGCATCATCGGTGCACGCTCGGCCAGCACGTACCGGCCCCAGCCCCGAGCAGGGAGGAAACCCCCTATGGGAGAGAAGGTCGTCGCCGACAGGTTCGACCTGTCCGACCGACGGCGGTACCGGCAGAAGCTGCACCAGTGCCTGGAGGGACTGCGGCAGCTTCTGGAGGAGAAGAGGTTCGACCGGCCCAGGAATCTCATGGGGCTGGAGATCGAGCTGAATCTCGCGGACGCCCAGGGCCAGCCGTTGATGGTGAATGGCGAGGTGCTCCGGCGCATCGCGAGCTCGGATTTCCAGACGGAACTGGGGCAGTTCAATCTGGAAGTGAATATCGTGCCGCACGCCCTCTCCGGAAGGGTTCTCGACCAACTCGCCGAGGAACTCCGCACCGGCCTGGCGTACGCGGACCGGCAGGCCCGCAAGGCGGATGCGCGCATCGTGATGATCGGTACGCTGCCGACACTCACCCCGCACGACCTGACCTCCGCCAACCTCACCGAGGACGACCGCTACCGGCTGCTCAACGACCAGATCATGGCGGCCCGGGGCGAGGACGTCGTCCTCGACATCGACGGCGTGGAGCACCTGCGCACCACCTCGGAGTCGATAGCGCCCGAGTCGGCCTGCACCTCCGTCCAGCTGCACCTCCAGGTCACCCCGGGACGGTTCGCCGACGTGTGGAACGCGGCGCAGGCCGTCAGCGGCGCACAGATCGCCATGGGGGCCAACTCGCCCTTCCTGTTCGGGCACGAGCTGTGGCGCGAATCGCGGATCCCGCTCTTCCTCCAGGCCACCGACACGAGGACCCCGGAGCTGTGCGCGCAGGGCGTGCGCCCCCGCACCTGGTTCGGGGAGCGCTGGATCTCCTCCGCGTACGACCTCTTCGAGGAGAACGTGCGCTACTTCCCCGCGCTGCTGCCCGTCTGCGACCAGGAGGACCCCGGCCGGGTGCTGGCTTCGGGCGGGGTGCCGACCCTGGCGGAGCTGACGCTGCACAACGGCACCGTCTACCGGTGGAACCGGCCGGTGTACGGGGTGATGGACGGCGCGCCGCACCTGCGGGTGGAGAACCGGGTGCTGCCCGCAGGGCCCACCGTGACCGACGTACTGGCCAACACGGCGTTCTACTACGGCCTGGTGAGGGCGCTGGCCGACGAGGCCCGCCCGGTCTGGCAGCGGATGCCGTTCGCCTACGCGGAGCGGAACTTCGAGGCGGCCTGCCGGTACGGCATCGACGCCGAGCTGTGGTGGCCGCGTGCCGGGCGGGGCACCGGTCTCGTCCGGCTGCCCGCCACCCGGCTGGTGCGCGACGAGCTGCTGCCGCTGGCCGCCGCCGGGCTGGATGCCTGGGGCGTCGAGCCGGCCGACCGCGACCGCTGTCTGTCCGTCATCGAGGAGCGGTGCCGGCTGCGGGTCAACGGCGCGTCCTGGCAGGCGACGGCCTACCGCCGCGCTCTGGAGGGCGGACTCGACAGGGAGAAGGCGCTGGCCGCCGTCACCCGCGCCTACTGCGACCGGGCCGCGACCGGCGCGGCCGTGCACACCTGGGACAACGGCCCCTGACCCGTCCCGCACGGTGGGCGTCCGCGAGCAAGGGCTGCGGGCGCCCACCCCCGTGCCGGGCCCCGGGCGCGCCCAGCCGGGCCCCGCGCGCCGGGAGCGTGACCGGCGTGGGGCAAGCTGTGTCGTGGGCGTGGGGGCGGCGCAGCGGTCCCGGCGCGACCGCTGGAGCGAAGTCAGTGCAAGGCCAACAGGAGGTTCGTGTGCGCGCACAGGCGCCTGACAACCCGCCGCCCGCCCCGGCGGCGTTCTCCCCGGACGGGCTGTCACGTCGTACGCTCCGCAGCGAGGTACTGCTCGTGCTGGCCCTCTCGCTGGGCGCCAGCGGCGTGTCCTCGCTGATCAGCTTCGTCGGGGCGCTCACCAAGCCGGGCGGGCTGGGCGACCAGGCGGCGCATCTGAACTCCTCGCAGGCCCCCGGCCGGCCCTGGCTCGACCTGGCCTGGCAGCTCTTCGGCATCTCGACCGCCCTCGTGCCCGTGGCGCTCGTGGCGCACCTGCTCGCCCGGGAGGGTGTCGGCGGGCTGCGGGCGGTCGGCTTCGACCGGCGCCGCCCCGCCTTCGACCTGGGCTGGGGCGCCGTGGTCGCCGCGTGCATCGGCGGCTGCGGGATGGGCTTCTACCTGCTGGCGCACGCCAGCGGCTTCAATCTGACCGTCGAGCCGGAGTCGCTGCCCGACGTGTGGTGGAAGTATCCCGTGCTGATCGCCTCGGCGGTGCAGAACGCCGTGCTCGAAGAGGTGATCGTGGTCGGCTACCTGCTGCGCAGGCTCGGCCAGTTGGGCTGGCCGGTGGCCGGCGCCGTGGTGGCCAGCGCCGTACTGCGCGGTTCGTACCACCTCTACCAGGGCATCGGCGGATTCCTCGGCAATGTGGCCATGGGGCTGATCTTCGGACTGCTGTACCGGCGCTGGAAGCGGGCGGGTCCCCTGGTGGCGGCGCACGCGCTGATCGACATCGTGGCCTTCATCGGCTACTCGCTGCTGGCCGGGAAGGTCGACTGGCTGCCCACTCCGCCCGCCTGACCCCGGACCCGGTTTCCGGCCCGGGGGAGTGGTACCGCCCTGCAGCGGCGCGTGCAGCACCGTGTCGCGCACGGTGACGGCGCCGCCGTTCCGCAGGGCGCCGTCCCGTGCCGGTGGCGTACGCACCAGCCCGGAGCGCGGCGAGACCTGAAGGCCGGTCAGCTCCTTGCGGTCCGGCGGCTCGGGGCACCGGGCGGTGTCCAGGAGCACGACGGCGGCGGGGTTGCCGGTGTACGGGCGGGCGGCGAAGGCGTCGCCGGTACGGACGCGCATGGCCGGGACCTTATGGCGCGGGGGCGCGGGGGAGGGCAGGGGTTGTCCTGTTCCCGGCCGGCTGTCACCTTCTGGCACGGACGACGCCCAAGCCGTCCATGTAATCGCGCACGCGCGTGATCAGTCCGTCCCGGACGTGCAGTATCAGGAGGCCGGGAACGGTGAACGTGGTGGCCTCGGCCGGCAGCCCGAGCACGGACCGCGACCGGCGCCCCGAGCGCGGACCGCGACCGGTGCCCCGGGCCGGTCGGCCCTCTGCCCGGGCCGGGTGCGGGTGGGCGCATCCCGGCGAGCTGCGGCTCACGCCTCAGGGCAGCAAGTTGTTCCGGCTCGCCGACACCCGAGTCGACGAACTTGACGATCTCCTCGGTCACGGACTCACGGACGCAGAAGTCGTGACCCTCAAGAAGCTGCTCACGCAGATCACCGCCAACGCCGCCAGCGCCGGCTCCTGACAGCCGCACCGCTTCTTCGCCCGCCCCGCGGCGCAGCTGAAGCGCGCTGAACCGGGAAGCCCGCCTATCCGCCCGGCCGGTGAAGCGGTCGGGGCGTGCCGTGCCGACGCTTCTGCCTGCCGTCGTGCCGTCGTGTCGAAGCGCAGTCGGCACAGCTGCGCGCTGATCTCTGTCGGGCGGGACGACCGCAGAAGGACAGGGCGTGGGCTTGTCGTGAGCTAGTTGCCGATATATCGTTGAAGCATCGCGATCGTTCAGTGATCGCTCAACGATGTCAGATGGAAGGAGTCAGCGATGTATCCCTTCGGAATGAACCGAGGCCGGGGCCGCGGTATGGGGCCCGGCGCCGTGCGTGGTGCGGAGTCGGGTGCGGAGCCCGGCGCCCGGTGGTACGGACCCGGGTACGGGCCCGAGGGGCCGGGGGAGGGGCGACCGCACGGGCACGGGCACCGGCCGGGGCACGGTCGGGGTCGCGCGGGTTTCGGCCCCTTCGGTCCGTTCGGGCCGCCGTTCGGCGGAGGTCCCGGCGGGCCCTTCGGGGGGCGGGGTCCCGGCCGGGGCGGTCCGCGCGGCCGGGCCCGGCGCGGGGACGTGCGCGCTTCGATCCTGGCGCTGCTCAAGGACCGGCCCATGCACGGCTACGAGATGATCCAGGAGATCGCCGAGCGCAGCGGCGGCGCCTGGAAGCCCAGCCCGGGCTCCGTCTACCCGACTCTCCAGCTGCTGGAGGACGAGGGGCTGATCGTCAGCGAGAGCGAGGGTGGCAAGAAGCACTTCTCGCTCACCGACGCGGGCCGGGCCGAGGCCGAGCAGGGTGCCGAGGCCCCCTGGGAAGAGGTGGGCCGCGGCGTCGACTGGGAGGCGGTGCAGGAGGTGCGGGCCGCGGCCGGCGGCCTGGCGGCGGCCTTCCAGCAGGTGTGGGCCACCGGTACGGCCGAGCAGCGCGAGAAGGCGCTGCGTGTGGTCAACGACGCCCGCAAGAGCCTGTATCTGATCCTCGCGGAAGAGGAATGATCCCCGGGGCGGCGGGAGGCGGCCAGCCCGGCGGAGGGGCCGGAAGGGGCCGGAGGGCCGCCGGTCCCGCGAGCGGACCGGCGTGTTCCGTCTCCTCCCGAAGGAGGAGGCGCCGCCCCCTCACGCCCACCCTCCGGGGGACGTGTATATGCCACGGGGTGCCGATGAATCGCACAGGATGTGTGTGATGTGGTGGTCCTGTGCACAGCCCTACACCGTCCAGTCGAGTAGCAGACACGGGAGCCGACGACAGCGTCGACCCGCCGGTCAGTGATGCGCTGGCAGCCATGCTCGCCACCGCGCGCCGCCGTGCGGCCCGGGACGGCGACCGGCAGATCGACACGGCGCATCTGCTGCACAGCCTGCTGGAATCCGACAGCGGCACCTGGGAGCTGCTCGACGGCGGCAGCCCCCAGGTCGGCAAGCTCCTCGGCTATCTCGTGCAGCGCAGCATCGGTTACGGGCTGCGCTGGCAGAGCACCGTCGAGGATTCCGGTGCCGTACCCGCCGTCTCCGAACAGCCCGGGGGAGTGCCCGGCTGGTCCCCCAGCGCCCGGGCGGCGCTGGAGCTGGCCGCCGAGCGGGCCCGCCGACGGGGCAGGGAGGTCGCGGAGGGCCTCGACCTGTTCGCCGGACTGGTGGCCGACCCGGAGTGCCGCGGTGTGGAGGTGCTGCGCCGCGCCGGCGTCGACGTGGAGCGGCTGGCCGAGCGGCTGAGGGGCGCCGACCCCGCCTGACGCCCCGTAGCGGTGCGGCCCCCCCGGAGGAACGAGGGCCCGGAGGCGGGGCTGGGGCGAGGGGCCGAAGCAGTGCCGTGCGGCGCGCCCCCGCGTGCCGGGCTCGGCGGTCTCGCGGAACGGACAACAGAGGGTGACACTCCCGTGCGGGCCTGCGATGATGCGCCGATGCACGCCGACTCGTCCCTCCGTGACGCCTCCCGTGCCCGCACTTCGGGTCTCGCCCTCGCCCTCGTCTCCGCCTGTGCGTTCGGCAGCTCGGGGGTGGCGGCGAAACCGCTCATCGAAGCGGGGCTGGAACCGCTGCACGTCACCTGGCTGCGAGCGGCGGGCGGTGCGCTCGTGCTGCTGCCGCTCGCCTGGCGGCACCGGGCGCTGGTACGCGAACGCCCCTGGCTGCTGCTCGGGTTCGGGCTGCTCGCCGTCGCGGGGGTGCAGGCGTTCTACTTCACGGCACTGTCCCGTATCCCCGTGGGCGTCGCCCTGCTGATCGAGTACCTGGCGCCCGCGCTGGTGCTGGTGTGGGTGCGGTTCGTCCAGCGGCGGCCGGTCACCCGGGCGGCAGCCGTGGGGATGGTGCTGGCCGTCGGCGGCCTCAGCTGTGTCGTGGAGGTGTGGGCCGGACTCCGGCTGGACGGGCTCGGGCTGCTGCTCGCCCTGGGGGCGGCCTGCTGCCAGGTCGGCTACTTCGTCCTCTCGGACCACGGCAGCACCGCCGAGGAGGGGGAGGGCGCCAGGAAGCCGGCCGATCCCATGGGGGTGATCGCCTACGGGCTGCTGATCGGGGCGCTCACCCTGACCGTCGTCGCCCGCCCGTGGCGCACCGACTGGGCGGTGCTGGGCCGTAGCGCGGAGCTGAACGGCACGGCGGTCGCCGCCCCGCTGCTGCTGGTGTGGATCGTCCTGGTGGCGACCGCGACGGCGTATCTGACGGGAGTCCTCGCCGTGCGGCTGCTCTCGCCGCCGGTGGCGGGCGTCGTCGCCTGCCTGGAGGCGGTGATCGCCACGGTGCTGGCCTGGGTGCTGCTCGGCGAGCACCTGAGCGCGGTGCAGCTGCTGGGCGGCGCTGTGGTGCTGGCCGGCGCTTTCATCGCGCAGCGCTCCACGCCGAAGGCACGGCCGGGTGCCTCCGCGCCGGTCGCCGGTTCGACGGGGGCCGGCGCGGAGGAGGGCGTCAGCGCGCGGTGAGGTAACCCGGTACGGGGATGCCGGGCGCCAGGTCGTCGGCCGGTACGGGGGTGCCGTATACCGGGGCGACGGGCAGTACGCCGGACCAGTGGGGCAGGCCGAGGTCCTCCGGCTCGTCCTTGGGGCCGCCCGTGCGCACCTTCACGGAGACCTCCGCCAGTTCGACGCGGAGCACGGCGGTGGCGGCCAGTTCCCTGGCGTCGGCGGGACGCGAGTCCGCCGCGCGGCCCGGCACCACGTTGTCCACCAGTGCGTCGAGGGCCAGCAGTCGCTCCTCGTGGTCGGTGACCTGTACGGCGCGGCCGTGCACCACCACCGAGCGGTAGTTGACCGAGTGGTGGAAGGCGGACTTGGCGAGCACCAGTCCGTCCACGTGCGTGACCGTCACGCACACCGGCATGCCCCCGTCCGCCCGGACCTCGGGGCGGCCGGCGTCGCGCAGCGGCCGGGACCCGGTGGAGCCGTGCACGTAGAGGCGTTCGCCGGCCCGCGCGTACAGCGTCGGCAGCACCACCGGCGCCCCGTCGCGGACGAAGCCGAGGTGGCACAGGTAGCCGGCGTCCAGGACGGAGTGGACCAGTTCCCGGTCGTAGCTGACGCGCTCCCGTGCCCGGGTGGGTGTGGTGCGCGGCGTCGGCACGTAGGGGGTGGTGGTGTCGCCGGGGCTCCCCATGAACATCTCCTATTGCACTAGTGCATAATGTTGTTTGTGCTAGGAGATTACCGGATCCAGGGCCGTGGCGCAGCGGAGATCGCGGCCAGCGTCGAACAGGGCGTCGGCAGCGGCGCCCTCGCACCCGGGGACGCCCTGCCCCCCATGCGGGAACTGGCGGCCGAACTGGGCGTCAACCCCAACACCGTCGCCGCCGCCTACCGCAGCCTGCGCGAGCGCGGCGTGATCGAGACGGCGGGCCGACGGGGCAGCCGGGTGCGCGCGCGGCCCGCCACCGCGCCCCGCGAAGCGGTCCGGGTGACCGCACCCGAGGGCGGTGTCGATCTCTCGACCGGCAACCCCGACCCCGCCCTGCTGCCCCCGCTCGGCGCCGCCCTCGCGGCCACCGCCGACAGCACGGCCGCCGCGCCCGTCCTCTACGGCGCACCGGACGCCGATCCCGAACTCGCCGCACTCGCCCGCGCGGCCCTCGACGCCGACGGGGTGCCCGAGGGGCCGCTCGCCGTCACCTCCGGATCCCTCGACGCTGTCGAACGCGTCCTGGGCGCCCATCTGCGCCCCGGCGACGCCGTCGCCGTCGAGGACCCCGGCTGGGGTGCCCTCCTCGACCTGGTGCCCGCCCTCGGACTGCGCCCGCTCTCCGTCCCGCTCGACGACGAGGGGCCGCTGCCCGCAGCTCTCGAACAGGCCCTGGCGCGGGGAGCCCGCGCGGTCGTCGTCACCGGCCGGGCGCAGAACCCGACCGGCGCCGCCGTGACCGCCGGACGCGCCCACGCCCTGCGTGCCGTGCTCGCGGGACGGCCCGAGGTGCTGCTGATCGAGGACGACCACGGCCACGGCATCGTCGACCTCCCGCTCCACCCCCTCGCCGGCGCCACCCGCCACTGGGCCCTGGTCCGCTCCACCGCCAAGGCGTACGGCCCGGACCTGCGGCTGGCCGTGCTGACCGGCGACCGGCTGACCGTCGACCGGGTACGCGGCAGACAGCGCCTGGGGCCCGGCTGGGTCAGCCATCTGCTCCAGCGCACCGTCGTCCGCCTGTGGCGCTCCGGCGCGGTCGAGCCGGAGCGGGTGGCCGGCGCGTACGCGGCGCGCCGTACGGCCCTGCTCGACGCGCTCGCGGCGCATGGGGTGCCGGCCCACGGGCGCAGCGGCATGAACGTGTGGGTGCCGGTGCGGGACGAGACCGGCACGGTGGCGCGGCTGCTTCAGGCGGGCTGGGCCGTGGCCCCCGGCGCCCGTTTCCGGCTGGCGTCCCCGCCCGGGGTGCGGCTGACGGTCTCACCGCTGACCGCACAGCACATCGACCGCCTGGCCCGGGACGTGGCCTCCGCGCTCACCCCGGGCGAGGCCGGACGCTACGGCTGAGCCGCGCAGCCGGGGCCCGGTGTCCCGTCCCCGGAGGAACGCCGGACAGCGGGCGGTGTCACCGCCCGCCGCCGCCCAGTTTGCGGAAGTCCCATGAGACCACGGCCTCCGGTATCAGCCTCAGCCAGGCGTGGCGGCCGTCGTGCGGCATCTCTTCCATCCCGAAGTACTTGGCGGCGAACTCGCGCTCTGGAGCGTCGAGTTCGGGGCACGGCTCGCCGGTGCGCGGGGCCTCACCGACGAACTCCACCTGTCCGGACAGTTCGACTCCGCGCAGTTCGCCGTACTCCACCCCGTCGTCCACCACGACCGCGATCCGCGGATCCCGCCGCAGCTGCGCCCAGCGACGGCTGCGGGTGACCGAGTACAGCCACAGCGCGGTGCCGTCCCAGCAGTACCACAGGGCGCCCACGTGCGGGGCGCCGTCGGGCCCCACCGTGGCGACCCGGCAGGTGCGCCGGGTGCGCAGGAAAGCGTCACGTTCCTCGGGTGTCATCATGATCCGGCGCCCCCGCCGCTGCTGTGTGACGGCCATGCCCACGGCCTCCCGTCTGCTCCCGCCGCAATTCTGACTGAGCGTCAGCAAAGCATGAGGGCTCTTCCCGTCTCGCGCAATGCCGCCTATCCTGCGGGCGCCCTGACGAGGAGGGGAGTACCGCATGGGAGACCCGGACCGGCTCGCCGCCCAGCTCGATCCGGCCACCACCGCGCTGCTGACCGTCGAATGCCAGCGCGGTGTCGTCGGCCCCGACAGCGCGCTCCCCGAACTCGCCGAGCAGGTACGCGAGTCCGGCGCGCTGGACCGCGTCGCACGGCTGGTCGCCGCCGCACACGCGGCGGACGTGCAAGTGGTGCACGCGATCGCCGAACGCCGCCCCGACGGGCGGGGCTCCGGCCGAAACGCCCGTCTGTTCCGCGCGGCCGAGAAGCTGCCCGTGCGGCAGCTGAGCGGCTCGTCCGCCGTCCAGGTCGCCGACCCGGTGCCGGTCACCGATGCGGACCTGGTGGTCCGCCGGCTGCACGGCCTCTCCCCGCTCGCGGGCACCGACGTCGACCCGCTGCTGCGCAACCTCGGGATCCGCACAGTCGTGATCACCGGTGTCTCGGCGAACGTGGCCGTGCCGAACGCCGTCTTCGACGCCGTCAATCTCGGCTACACCGCGGTGGTGCCCGCCGACGCCATCGCCGGCGTCCCCGCCTCCTACACCGCCGAGATGGTCCGGCACACCCTGGCGCTCGTTGCGACGGTCACCGACACCTCGGCGCTGCTGGCCGCCTGGACGGAATGAGGACCTCCCGCGGCCCGGACGGGTGGTCCCTCCTGCCCGCGCTCCCGCTCCCGCTCCGCCTCGCCACGTGGCCGACGGCACGGCAGTAGGGTGAAACGGTGACCACTTCATCGGAAGACTCGTCGCCGCTGCTCGGTGAAGACGATCGCGA
>Ga0164243_10015261_pt1 | contig 10628 bp, 13 predicted proteins | sample OricompcompostOP_FD_108781 | JGI IMG/M metagenome (GOLD analysis project Ga0164243, IMG submission 108781) | Organic Plus compost microbial communities from Emeryville, California, USA - Original compost - Organic plus compost (OP) | ecosystem: Engineered > Solid waste > Mixed feedstock >...
AGTGATCGTCAAGGAAAAGCTGCCGATGCTGGGCTCGGGCAAGGTCGATCTGCTTACGCTGGCGAAGATGGCAAAGGAAGAACGCGCTCAGGCGGCACAGCCGCGGCCGGTGGTGCCGGCTTAGGTTAGAGCGATCTTTATCCCCGCTCATTCCCGCGAAGGCGGGAATCCAGTTTTTCGATTCTGGGTCCCCGCCTTCGCGGGGACGAGCGGATTATAGAGATCGCATCGCCACTTACCGCGTCATGGCCGACCAAGTTCACCCGTGACACGCTCGCCGCGCCGTTTTGCTGCCGCGACCTTCTGCTTCTGCGGCTTGACCGCATTCCGATCGGCCTCGAACGACAGCAGCATCTTGCGCAGCAGCTTGGCAAGCTGCTTCTGCTCGGCCTCGGTGAGGCGATTGGAAATCTCGCCGGCGCAGGCCGAATGTTTCGTCATCGCCTTGTGCGCAAGACTTGCGCCGCGTTTGGTCAATGCGATGCGAACCGCGCGGCCATCCGACGGATCGGGCTTGCGCACCGCGTAATTCAGCTTCTCGGCGCGGTCGATACGATTGGTCGTTGCGCCCGATGACAGCATGCAGGCCTCATAGAGATCGGTCGGCCGCATGCCGTTGTCGGCACCCGAACGTTGCAGCGAGGCGAGAAGGTCGAACATCTCCCAGGTGATGCCGAACGGCGCGAGCCACTGATCCATCGCCTCGCGCAGATGCGCCGAGATGCGCAGGATGCGACCGACCGTCGCAAGATAATTGAAATCCAGGTCGGGACGCGCCTGCGCCCATTCTGCCGCGAACACGTCGAGGGCATCGGCGGCTTGGTTTTTGTGCATCGCATGCAATCCAAATTATCTTGACTTGAAGATAAATGACGATCACGCTCTTGCACAGGAAAAAGACGACGTTCTCAGACTCTCTTTCATCAGGAGACGTGGCGTGTCGCTTCGGACGGATTTCCCTTCGCAGCCTTGCGGTCTCCGTTGCATCCGCCGTTCTTTCTCCATTTCAAATTTGGCCGAAGTAACGCCTTTGCCGCGCGAGTCCGTCGCTCGCGCTCTTTTTTGCGCGCCGGTTTAGCCGGCGTCCGTTGAACGGAGATCGCCATGCTGAAGCGTATGAATCGCCGATATGTCATTCAGGGTGCGGCCGCGCTGGGTGTTGCCGGCGCCTTATATGGAAAGCGCGCCCATGCGCAGGAGCCGCGGGCGAAGATTCGCGTCGGCGTCGTGCCGCTGATTTCGTCAGGGCCGATCTTCGTCGCGCAGGCGATGGGCTTCTTCGAAAAGCTGAATCTCGATGTCGAGCTGAAATACTTTGCTGATGGTGCGCTCGCCATTCCGGCGCTGATAGCGGGCGAACTCGACACGACCGTGTCAACGCTGAATGCCGGCCTGTTCAACGCTGTGTCGCGCGGTGCGCCATACAAGCTCGTGCTCGACCGCGGATCGGAAAAGCCTGGCTCGGGCTCGATGACGATTGCGGCCTCGAACGAGATGGTGAAAGCGGGCATGACCGCTGTTGACAAGATGGGGCTGCTCAAGGGCAAGCGGATTGCCATTCAGGCGCCGGGCGGCATCGATCAATATCTGCTCGGGCTCGGCGTGCAGCGGGCAGGTCTCGATCCGCGCACCGACGTGACATGGAATCCTGGTCTTGCTTATCCGGACATCGTCAAGGCGATCGGTGCCAATCAGGCGGATGTCGCGAATGTTCCCGTTCCGCTTGGCTTCCTGGTCGAGAAGAACAATTTCGGCAAGCTCGTCTTTTCCGGCTACGACATCGAGCCGAATACGCAGCTCGCCTGCTGGGCAATGTCCGGTGCGTATCTATCCTCGAACAAGTCAGCCGCCGTGCGCTTCGCGATGGCGCATACGCATGCGGGCCGGCTGTTCAACAAGGCCGCTGCATCAAAGGATCCGGCGATCGTCAAGATCGTGTCGGACGCGACCAAGGTGCCGGCCGCATTGATCGAGGCGGCGGCGCCGCGATGGACCTGGTTCACCGAGGACGGCATGCCCAACATTGCCTCCTGCATGGCGCAGGGCAAATTCTGGAACGAGAGCATGAAGATGGTCAGTGGCACCGTAAAGGAGGATCAGCTTTTTGATCTCTCGCCGGCCATCGAAGCCAACAAGCGGCTCGCGCAAAGCAATCCGTTCGGCTGATCGGTGATGACCAGCCACGCCGTTGCAATCGAATGCCGTGATCTCGGGCTGACCTTCCCCGGCGCATCGGGGGAGTCCACTGTCGCGCTCTCCGGCGTCAGTTGCAGCTTTTTGCCGGGCAAGGTGACGGCGATCATTGGCCCGAGCGGCTGCGGCAAGAGCACGCTCTTGCAGATCGTGCGCGGCTTTCTCGATCCGTCGCGCGGGCATCTGAGCTTCGCCAAGCTTGAGGGCGGCGCGGCCGCACAGCGCCCGGCGATGTCGACGGTTTGGCAGGCCTTCAATCTGTTTCCGTGGCTGACGGTGGTGGAGAATGTCGCCTTCGGCCTGGAGCTTGCCGGAGTGCCGAAGGGCGAGCGCGAGGAGCGTGCGCGCAAGGCCATCGCCGCCGTCGATCTGCGGGGTTTCGAAAGGAAATATCCGCGGCAATTATCCGGGGGCATGCGCCAGCGCGTCGGCATTGCCCGCGCGCTGGTGATGAAGCCGGATGTGCTGCTGCTCGACGAGCCCTTCGGTGCGCTCGATGCGCAGACGCGCCTTGTCCTGCAGGAACAGCTTGCCAGGCTGGTCGAGCAGAGCGGGACCACGGCAATTCTCGTGACGCATTCGATCGAGGAAGCCATTCTGCTGGCCGACGCCATTCTTGTGATGTCAGCGCGGCCGGGCCGCATCGTCGCGACCATCGATGTCGATCTGCCGAAGCCACGCAATCACGGCACGACGCACGATCCGCAATTCGCCAAGCTGTTCGAGCAGATCTATGGCCTGCTGCGCGATGAAGTGATGGTGGCCATGGTGAATGAAAGCGGGGGCGCCTGATGAGCGACCAGCATCTCACTGGCACGACGGATGTCAGCGAAACGCGTGCCGCGCAAACCGCGGGCTGGAAGACGATATGCGACGATCCGCGCGTGCTCGGCTGGGGCTCGGTCGCGCTTGTATTGCTCGTCTGGGAAATCAGCGCCTATGTGTCGGGTGTGTCGCCGCTTTATCTTCCGCGTCCCAGTCAGATTGTGGTTGCGCTCGTGACCATGTTCCTGACCGGCGGATTGGCGACTGATCTCGGCGTTACGCTCTATCGCATCTTTGCCGGTTTTGCGATTGCGCTGGTGGTTGGTACGTTGCTCGGTGTCTGGATCGCGACCTCGTTCCGTGTGCGCGCCATCGCCGACATGTTCATTGCGGCGCTCTATCCGTTGCCGAAAGTGACGCTGATTCCGCTCCTGATCATCTGGCTCGGCACCGGCGGACCGTTCATGCTCACCATCAGCGCGCTCGGCGCGATCTTCCCGATCCTGATCAACACCGTGCTTGGTGTGCGTCAGTGCGATCCGGGGCTCGTGCTGGCGGCGCGCGATCTCGGCGCCACCAAGCAGCAGATTGTGCGCAAGGTTCTCATCCCGAGCGCGATTCCCGCCATCTTCGCGGGCACGCGGCTGGGGCTTGGCGTCTCTATCATTCTTGTTGTCGCGGCAGAGATGGTCGTCGGCAAGCTCGGACTTGGCGCGCGGCTCTATCTGTCGGGGCAGATCCTCGAGACCGAACAGGTTTTCGCCGTTCTGATCGTTCTGGCCGCGCTCGGCATCATCGTCACCAAGACGCAGGATGCGATCGATATCTGGCTCGGTCGCTGGCGCATCACTTAGCCAATAAAAGCCGCAAGGAGTCTGCGATGAGCATCACCGAAATCCGCCGCAACGATGTCACACTGGACGTGATCCATCCATCGCCGGATGAAGCCTGGAAGATGCCTTATGCGCCGGCGGTGCGGATCGTCGGTGCCTGCGATCTGATGTTCCTGTCCGGCTGCACGCCGTCGTCGCTTTATCATCATCATCCGCATCGTGACGAAGAGCATATCCATCCGCACGGCATCGAGGAGCAGACGAAGCTGGCGATGGATTGCATCAAACTGATCCTGGATGAAGTCGGTGCCGACTTTAAGGACATCATCAAGATCACGAAATACCTGACGGACATGCGCGATGCCGACGGCATGAACAAGGCCATGAAGCCATATCTCGGCGAGTGGCGGCCCGCCTCGACCATGGTCTGCATCAACCAGTTGAGCTCGCCCGGTGCCCGGATCGAGCTGGACTGCGTCGTCGCCGTGCCCAAACGCTAGAGTATCGTTGCTTTAAGTTGAAGCGGTCGCTCCGGACTCAACTGCGCTCCCCCTCCCGTCGAAGTCGGATGTTTCCGACTTCGGCCATGAGACTTGCTGAACTCGAGGAAATTCGAGTTCAGGTGGTGAGAGGGTTGGGGTGAGGGGGATCGGTCTATCGATGAAGTTTAACCCCTCACCCGGATTGCCCGTTTACGCTGCTGCGTAAACTTGTCAGCGATGCAATCCGACCTCTCCCTATGGGAGAGGTGATTGGAATTTGCTGCACGAAAATGCCCTAAAAGTGCAGGCGGTCGAAGGCCAAGATTAAGGTCTCGTAAGGTGAGGGGCTTAGCCCCTTCTCGCGGCCGTTCCCGTGCTTTACAACCTGCGCGCCCGACACCACATGCTCGGGCGACAGCACGGAACGGATTGGCATGCTGCAGATTTTGAAGGACTTCCTGAATGAGGTCGGCATCGGCGATAAGCCGGCGGCCCGTTTCGACGACAACGATTATCGGCTCGCGGCCGCGGCCTTGCTGATTCACGTCATGACGATTGACGGCAAGGAAACCGGTGCCGAGGTCAGCAAACTGCACGATCTGCTCAAGCGGCAATTCGATCTCGATGATGCGGCCACGGAAGAACTGATCGAAGCGGCGACAACGGCCGATCGCGAGGCCGTCGATCTCTATGGCTTCACCAGCCAGCTCAACCGTTCGCTCGACGAAGATGCCCGTCGACGTGTCGTGAAAATGATGTGGGAAATGGTTTACGCCGACGGCAACATGAATGAGTTCGAAGACAATGTGGTCTGGCGCGCGTCCGACCTGCTTGGCATTTCCCAGCGTGATCGTGTCGAGCTGCGGCGCGAAGTTGCGGCGACCAGCAAGACGCGGGATGATGCCTGACCGGCCGGCGCCATTCTGGTACGGTCCATCATGAGCACACGCGATCCTGTTGCCATCATCACCGGCGCGTCGTCCGGTATCGGTCTCGAACTTGCGAAGATCTTTGCGCATAACGGCCATCGCCTTGTGCTCGTCGCCCGCAGCGGCGACAAGCTCGAAAAGCTCGCCGACGAGATCGAGGCTGGCGGCCATGCGCGGCCTCTCGTTCTGGCAATCGATCTTGAAAAGCCGGATGCCGGCGACCGCATCGATGCAGCACTGACCGCGCACAATCTCGAACCGCAATATGTGGTCAACAATGCCGGCTTCGGGCTGGTCGGTGCGGCGGCGTCGCAGCCCCGCAGCGAGCAGATGGCGATGATCGATCTCAACGTGCGCACGCTGACGGATCTGTCGCTGCGCTGGGCCGATTCGCTCGAGCGCCATCGCGGCGGCCTTTTGAATGTCGCGTCGGTGGCCGGCTTCCTGCCGGGGCCGCAAGCGGCGGTCTATTACGCCAGCAAGGCCTTCGTGCTGTCGTTCACGCAGGCGCTGTATCAGGAATGGAAAGCCCGCGGCATCAGGGTCACGGCGCTCTGCCCGGGACCGGTGCCGACCGGTTTTCAGGCGCGGGCGGGCGTGCCCAACCGAGCGCTGCCGGGGCCTGCCGTCGTCACCGCCGACCGGGTCGCTGAGGAAGGCTATCGCGGCCTGATGGCCGGCCGCATGCTGGTGGTGCCCGGTTTCGTCAACAAGCTCATCGTGTTCCTGAGCCGTATCGCGCCGCGCGAGACGATGCTGGCCGCCGCCGACGAACGGCAGAAACGCCGCAACAGATAGACCATTTGCTCATGGCGGCCTTACCGGATGAATTGTTGCCAGTTCGCGGCCGATTCTAGAAATTATTGCTCCTGGAGCTTTGGATTCGTCGCATATCACCGCACAGATGTCGCTGCCCGTATTGATCGTTCTGCATCAGGAGAATTCGACGCCCGGCCGCGTCGGCAATCTCCTCCGCAAGCGCGGCATCCCGCTCGATATCCGCCGCCCGCCCCTCGGCGACCCTTTGCCGGAGACGTTGGCCCAGCACGCAGGCGCTGTGATCTTCGGCGGGCCGCAAAGCGCCAATGACGACACCGATTTCATCAAGCGCGAGATCGAGTGGATCGGCGTGCCGCTGAAAGAGAACAAGCCGTTTCTCGGCATCTGCCTTGGAGGTCAGATGCTGGCGCGGCATATGGGCGCGCGCGTGGACTTTCACGGTGAGGGTCACGTCGAGGTCGGCTATTACCCGATCCGGCCGACCGATGAAGGCCGCAATGTTTGCGAGGTATGGCCGGATCATGTGTATCAATGGCATCGCGAAGGCTTCGAGCTACCGCGCGGCACGACGCTGCTGGCCGAAGGCGACACCTTTCCGGTTCAGGCGTTCCGGCAAGGCGAGCACGCCTACGCGATCCAGTTTCACCCGGAAGTCACGCACGCCATGATGTGCCGGTGGGTCATCCGCGGCTATGAGCGGATGCAGTTGCCGGGCGCAAAGCAGCGCGCGGCGCATTTCGAAGATCGATGGGTGTTCGACTATTCGATGCAGAACTGGCTGGCGACGTTTCTGGATCGGTGGCTGGGCGGCGGGACAAAGCCCGCAACGATCACCGTCTAACCGCAAAGACCTCGACTTCGACGCGCGCGCCAAGTGCAAGACCGTTTGCGCCGAAGGCACTGCGTGCCGGCGCGGCATCCGGGAAGAATTCGAGATAGACCGCATTGAAGCGCTGCCATTCTGACATATCGGCCAGCATCACTTGCACACGAACGATGTCCGACAGTGTCATGCCATGCGCTTCCAGTGTGAGGCGCAGGTTCTCGAATGTCTGCCGCGTTTCAGGTTCGATGCCGCCGGGCACCAACGTCAGCGTACCGGGTTTGACGCCGATCTGGCCGGACAGGATGACGAGATCGTTGATGCGAACGCCGTCAGGGAACGGCAGGTTTGCGGGCAGTACCGCGTTCGAGCGCAGCACTTCGACTTTCACGTCTGACATGATGGGTCCGTTGTGGTGATGTTTCAATCATAGCCGAAGTCGAATAGATCGCCTATCTTCCGCTCGTCCCCGCGACCATCTCCACCGTCATGCCCGGCCTCGTGCCGGGCATCCACGTCTTTCTTCTTCATAGCCAAGACGCGGATGGCCGGGACACAAGGCGTCAACGACGCCGTCTTCGACGGCTATGCCCGGCCATGACGGCTCAGTGCAACACAGTCACGCTTCAGCTCGTGCCCGGCACGCGTTCCGCATCGAGCAGGCGAAGCTCGCGCTTCAGCACCTTGCCATAATTGTTCTTCGGCAGAGCGGGAATGAAGACATAGTCGCGCGGCCGTTTGTAGCGCGCGATCCAGTTCAGGCACAGCGTATCGAGATCGGCAGCGCTGGCGTGGCCGACGACATAGGCAACGACGATCTCGCCCCATTCGCGGTCCGGCCGGCCGATCACCGACACTTCGCGGATGCCGGGGTGACGCAGCAGCACTTCCTCGACTTCGCGCGGATAGATGTTGGAGCCGCCGGAAATGATCAGGTCTTTCGAACGATCCTTCAGGAACAGGTAGCCCTGTTCGTCGAAGGTGCCGATATCGCCGGTGTGCAGATAACCGCCGGCGAGCGCGGCTTCGCTCGCTTCGGCGTCGCGCCAATAGCCGGACATAACCGGTTCGCCGCGGCACAGGATTTCGCCGGTTTCGCCGGCCGGAAGGACAGCGCCATCTTCGCCGGTGACGATGACATCCATCATTTTGAAGGGGCGTCCGACAGAGCCAAGGCGCTCGCGCCAGCGCGCGTCGCGCGTGTACGCGATGTCGTTGCGCGACAGCAGCGTGATCGTCATCGGGCTTTCGCCCTGGCCATAGATCTGCGCAAAGCGCGGGCCGAAACGCTCAAGCGCGCGGATGGTGTCTTCCACATACATCGGCGCGCCGCCCCAGATGATGGTGCGGATATTCTCGACCGGGCAATGGCCCGGATGATCGACCATCCGGTTCACCATCGTGGGTGCTGCGAACATCGAGCTGCGTGGCCACGCCTCAAGCAGCTTGAAGATTTCATCGGCATAGAAGCCGCCGGATTCCGGCACGACATTCACGCCGCAATGTTCGATATAGGGCACGATGTAGAGGCCGGAGCCGTGGCTCATCGGCGCTGCATGCAGAATCGGATCGCCATATCCGATGCGATCCACCTCCGACATGTAAGCCTTGCTCATTGCCCGCAGATTGCGATGCGTCAGCATTGCACCTTTGGGCCGCCCGGTCGTGCCGGAGGTGTAGAACAGCCAGGCGAGGTCGTCCGGTTCACGCGGCGTGACGGGCGTGACATCGGCACCGAGCAGCGCGTCGTAGGAGCGGCCGTTGAAAATGACGATGCGTTCGATGTTGCGCGGTGCGTGCGTGTCGATGACCGATGCAAGATCGGACGAGGCAAAACAGATCCGCGCGCCGGAATGTTCGAGGATATAGGCGAGCTCGGCGCCATGCAGCTTGGCGTTGGCCGGCACGGCGATACAGCCGGCATGCCAGATGGCATAAAGCGTCTCGATATATTCCGGCACGTTGCTGGCCACGATGGCGACCCGATCGCCCGGCATCAGCCGGAAATCGCGGCGCAAGCCGCCGGCGATCCGCGCCACACGCTGTGCCAAGGCCGCATAATCGTAGAGAAGGTGATGACCGAAGCCGACGGCAGGCCGGCTCGGATAATTGCGGCCGGCATCGTGTGTATGCTGCGCCAGATTCATCGTCCCGCCTTTTGGACCGGCTGCCAGATACCTATCCAGGCACCCGATTCGCGGACCCTATGAGGCAGAAAGCGGGGCGGCGAGTAAAGTGGTCAGCCGTCGCGGACGGCAGAGGGATACCGACCGTCCGATATTTAACGGCGGTTGCGCGCGATAAAGACGGACTGCCCGGCGTCTGTTCGGCCTTGAACGGTGATCATGGGCGGCAGCTAGTCGGACCGGCTGGGACCGGTCAGCTTGCCGAGATTGGCCAGCATCTGCCGCCATTTGTCGGCCAGCATCTGCCAGCGCTGCTTGTCCTGCTCGTTGCGGGTGGCGTCAGCCATGCGTTGGCAGAGTCGCGCGTTGAGGTTGATTTCGTCGGCGTCCTGGGTGCTCACGGAAGGTCCCCTCTTGAGCAGGGGAATGCTTGGTGTCCACGAACGTTCCTGCCTTTCGATTCACTCCGGCGTGAATCGACCGTGCTGACCTGCCGACGATGTCTTATGCCAGCCGCGCGCTGCTGCGAGCAATTTCAACGGCTTATAAAGGAAGAAGGTTGGTGGAGCCGAGGGGAATCGAACCCCTGACCTCCTCATTGCGAACGAGGCGCTCTCCCAGCTGAGCTACGGCCCCGCCTGGCACGTCACCGTATCGTTTACGGGCCGTGAAAATGGGCGAGTGCGGCCATTTAGGCTGCGCGTTTTCGCAAGTCAAGGACGCGCCTTTGCTGGCAATGCGGCGTCCTGCGCCCCCGTCAAACCTTGTCGGACCTTGGCGGAACCGGTACATCACCAAAAGGCCCGCCTTGAGAAAAGAAAACCCGCAATGCGCTCGGTTCTCGACGTCATCCTCCTTGTCCTGCAGTTGTATGTCTGGTTGCTGGTCGCCTCCGCGATCCTCTCGTGGCTGATCGCCTTCAATGTGGTGAATACCCGCAATCAGTTCGTGGCCACGATCGCCGAATTTCTCTGGCGCATCACCGAGCCGGTCCTGCGGCCGATCCGCAACTTCATGCCCAATCTCGGCGGCATCGACATTTCGCCGGTGATCCTGATCCTGATCATCTTCTTCATTCAGAGCGTCATCACCCGCTACATTTATCCCAACGTGTTCTGACCCGCGGATCGACCACAGTCCTCGCGCCTGACCGATGAACGTGACCGGCCATCGTCCCTGGTCCGTCACGTCTTCAGGGCTTGTCGTTACGATACGACTGACGCCCAAGGGTGGGCGGGATGCGATCGACGGCATCGAGACGCTCAACGATGGGCGTGTGGTGTTGAAGATGCGCGTGCGCGCGGCGCCCACCGATGGCGAAGCCAATGCCGCGCTGCTGGCCTTCCTTGCAAAGACGCTTGACGTCGCGCGCCGCACGATGACACTGGCCGCGGGAGAAACCGCGCGCATCAAACGCATTGAAATCGATGGCGACGGCGCTGCGTTGGCGGCTCGTCTGGAGCAGCTTGTAACGGACAAGCATGACCGCAAAAATCATTGACGGAAAGGCTATTGCGCAGGATCTGCGCACAAATATCGCAACGGCAGCGGCACAACTCGCCAAGGATTATGGCATCGTGCCGGGCCTTGCGGTGGTGCTGGTCGGCGCCGATCCGGCGAGCGAAGTCTATGTCCGCTCGAAATCGAAAGCGGTGACCGATGCCGGCATGAAGTCCTTCGATCACAAGCTGCCGGCC
>Ga0164243_10015262_pt1 | contig 10627 bp, 5 predicted proteins | sample OricompcompostOP_FD_108781 | JGI IMG/M metagenome (GOLD analysis project Ga0164243, IMG submission 108781) | Organic Plus compost microbial communities from Emeryville, California, USA - Original compost - Organic plus compost (OP) | ecosystem: Engineered > Solid waste > Mixed feedstock >...
AAGACAAAAATATCCCGGCCACTGTGCAACCTGGGCAGGAGGTATGGAACAACAACGATAAGGCAGCCGGGCCATCCGCTCCAAAACAACTGACTGCCTCCCTCCCGCAATTGTCTGCGGCCTTCCCCCTTCGCGCCTCCATCTCCCACCCCACCCGATTACCGGTAGCGCAGGAACCCCCGGCTGCACAAATGCCGGCAACTCCAATGCCTGCGGCACCCGTACAACGATTTGAGTTCGGTATCGTAGCAGGCCCCGACTACAGCCACGTAAAGAACAAATATTTCGAACGCCCGGGTTACAATATCGGTGTGACGGTCGGCTACCGGTTCTCCAACCGCTGGCAGGTAAATACCGGTATCGTATATGCGAAAAAATATTACAAGACCGCAGGCGAAGATTTCAAACCAAAATATCTGCCTCCCAGTTGGGAAATGCAACTGGCCACCGGCAATTGCTCCATGCTGGAAATTCCGCTGAATATCCGGTACGATATCAGTTATAACGCCAAACGCCGCTTCTTTGTCAGTGCAGGCGCGTCTGCCTGGCTGATGGACAGTGAAAGCTACCTGTGCAAAGTGGCCAGCGGCAGCAACAGTTATACCTTCCCCTGGGAATCTGACAACAATACAGAATACCTGCTATCCAATCTCAACTTCTCGGCAGGTTATGAAAAAAACATCGGCAGGCATTTTTCCATCCAGGCGGAGCCTTACCTGAAATTGCCGGTAACTAAAGTAGGCTGGGGAAGCATCAACCTGGGCAGCTACGGTCTGTTGTTTGGGTTGAAGTATAAGTTGAAGTAATTCCGGAAGAAAGCATGTCACGACGGCGGAGCTGTTTCAAACCACACTTTTTTATCATCATTCCATGTACCGTTGTAGTTGACAAACAGTTCCTCTCCCGCCTTTACCGGTCGTACAGTCCTTACCGTTATCTGCTGTAACTCATAATCCATTTCATATTCACAATTGGCGCGGTAAGAATGGTTGTATACGGCCACATATCCCAGCGCCATACAACATTGCCGGCTGTTTTCGCCCCACTCAAAAATATAATCGTGCAGCAGGGTCTTATCCAGGTGTACGCGTTCTTCCCGGCTCATCACAACAACCGGCGACACCTCCACAATAGTATCTTCCGGTAAATCTTCGGAAGTGAACACCCCTCTTCCCATGTGCTTTGTAGGGGCAATGTAAATACAGGGCAGCATCATTTGGTGAAATTAATGAGTTTCGGGTATCGGACAGAGGATGCGTTACTCTTCATTTACCTAAATTTGGGCATGACTACGGAATTTGAGCAATCGAATCTGCAGGAACAATTCCTTGAGCTGGTACAACGTGAAGACGTGCTGGCCATGCGCGATTTTCTGAATGATCAGAATATCAGCGATGTGGCCATGCTGATCAATGAATACCCGGAATATGGAAGCCAGATCATCAGCAACATGCATATTCACCGGGCCGCAAGTGTGTTCAAGATCCTCGACCTGTCTACCCAGAAAACCATTATCCAGGAACTGCCTCCCTTCAAAACTGCAGAGCTGCTCAACCAGCTCCCCGCCGACGACCGTACCGATTTCCTGGAAGAACTGCCCAGTGAAGTGGTGAAAGAACTGGTCCGCACGCTGGACCCCGAAGAACGCAAAGTAACACTGGCCCTGCTTGGCTATCCCGAAAGCAGCGTGGGCCGGCTGATGACGCCCGATTATATCGCCGTGCAGGTGGACTGGACCATGCAGGAAGTATTGGACCATATCCGCGAAGTGGGCAAAGACAGTGAAACCATTGACGTGATCTATGTGGTGAACGACCGCGGTGAATTTATAGACGACATGCGGATCAGGGAAGTAATTCTCACCAGTCCCGACAGAAAAGTGGGCGAGATCATAGACCACCGCTATATAGCCCTGAATGTACACGACGACCAGGAAGTAGCCAACCAGATCTTCAAAATGAACAACCGCGTGGCCCTGCCGGTGGTGGGCGACAACAACATACTGCTGGGCATCGTGACCATTGACGACGTACTGTGGGTAGCCAACGAAGAGTTCAGTGAAGACATCCAGAAGATCGGTGGTACGGAAGCTTTGGATGAACCCTATCTCGAAATGCCCATTATAAAACTGTTCAAAAAACGGGTGGTATGGCTCATTGTGCTCTTCCTGGGCGAAATGCTAACAGCCACGGCTATGGGCTATTTTGAAGATGAAATTGCCAAAGCCGTGGTGCTGGCGCTGTTTGTACCGCTGATCATTTCCAGCGGCGGCAACAGCGGTTCACAGGCGAGTACCCTCATTATCCAGGCCATGGCCGTTGGTGAAATCAGCATCAGCGACTGGTGGCGCGTGATGCGCAGGGAAATTATTTCCGGGCTGTTGCTGGGCAGCGTACTGGGACTGATCGGCTTCTTCCGTGTAGTATTGTGGAACTCTGTATTCCACACCTATGGCGACCACACCATGCTCATCGGGCTTACCGTAGGCTTTTCACTCATCGGCGTAGTACTGTGGGGTACGGTATCAGGCTCCATGCTGCCGATTATGCTGAAGAAGCTCGGCGCCGACCCGGCCACCTCCTCTGCTCCTTTCGTAGCAACGCTGGTGGATGTAACAGGCCTTATTCTGTATTTTTCAATGGCCTATATCTTTATGGGTGGTATATTGCTTTGACCCGAAACATTTACAACCAGATAACACATGAAGAGAATTACTGCGCTGGTGCTGTTCCTTGCAACAGCCGTGCCCTTATTCAGTCAGCACGTACAGCTGACGGTAGAAAAGATCATGCGCGACCCGAAATGGATTGGTACTTCCCCTTCCGGCGCGTACTGGAGTGCAGACGGAAAATACCTGTTGTTCAACTGGAACCCCGATCAACAGGTCTCCGATTCGCTGTATTACATCACCCCTTCGCAACACACACCGCAAAAAGCCACCCTGGCTTTCCGCCGGCAGATCATTGATGCCGGTGATGTGCGCTATAACACAACGCGGACCGCTTACGTATACGCACTGGATGGAGATATCTATGTGGCCGATGTAAAATCGAACCGCCACCAGCGCATTACACAGACCGTGGAAACAGAAAGCAATCCACTGTTTTCCTTCAATGATACGCGCATTGTTTTTACCCGCAACAATAATTTGTATGCGTGGGAACGCAGCACCGGGCTTACCATCCAACTCACTCATTTCAATACCGCCGGTGAAACCACCACTCCAGCTACTGCTGATGCCGGCCAGGGACGGTTTGCAGGCCAGCGCCGCGGCGCAGCATCCGCCACAACCGCCAACAGGCAGGAAAAATGGCTGCAACAGCAAGCATTGGAAAATTCTTTGGTACTGCAAACCCGTAAGGAAAGACGCGCCCTGCGCGATTCCATCCGCAAACTCACCGAACCGGAAACAACCGTGCGCGAGATCAAAACCAATGGCAAAACAGTATCGGCGCTCAGCATCAGTTACGATGGCCGCTTCATTACGTACCGGCTTATCCAACCCGCCAGCGGCGGCAAGAGCACCATTGTACCCAACTATGTTACGGAAAGCGGATTCACAGAAAATATTCCGGCACGCACCAAAGTAGGTTCTCCGCAAAACCTGCAGGAACTGTATGTATACGATCGTATAAAAGATACCGTATGGCAGATCAAAACCGATTCCATACCCGGCATCCGCGACCTGCCAGATTATGTAAAGGATTACCCGGCACAACGGGAAAAGCTCAGGCAGGCGCCGTTGCGCAATGTCAGCTTTCAAACGCCCAACTGGTCGCCGGGCAGCAACTACGCAGTGCTTGACCTGAGGGCGCACGACAACAAAGACCGCTGGCTCTTATTGCTGGATGCAGAACGCGGCAAACTGAGCCTGCTCGACCGTCAACGTGACGAAGCCTGGATTGCCGGTCCGGGTATCTGGAGCTTTGGTGGCACCAATACCGGCTGGATTGATAACAACACGTTCTGGTTTCGTTCTGAAGCCACCGGCTATTCGCATTTATACCTGGTAAATGTTGTTACCAAAGACAGGAAGGCGCTTACCAGCGGACAGTACGAAGTGCAGGAAGCGCGGCTCTCCAACGATAAAAAATATTTTTACATCATCACCAACGAAGTGCATCCCGGCGAAAAGCATTACTACCGTTTACGCATAAGCGATGGCGCCAAAGAAAAACTCACTACCATGACCGGCGCCAATGAGGTAGTGCTCTCGCCCGATGAACAATGGCTGGCCGTACTGCATTCGTACAGCAACAAGCCCTGGGAACTGTACCTGCAGGAAAACAAGCGCAATGGCAGGATCACACAGATCACCACGCTGGCGCAGAGTGAAGAATTCAAAGCCTACCCCTGGCGCGAACCCGAAATCATCACCATACCGGCGCGGGATGGTGCTACTATTTATGGACGTTTATATAAACCCGCCCATCCGCATCCGGCCAAACCTGCTGTAATCTTTGTGCATGGAGCCGGTTACCTGCAAAACGCACACAAATGGTGGAGCACTTATTTCCGGGAATACATGTTCCATAACCTGCTGGCCGATAACGGCTATACCGTGCTGGACATTGACTACCGGGGCAGCGCCGGTTATGGCCGCGACTGGCGCACGGGCATTTACCGCCATATGGGCGGCAAAGACCTCACCGATCATGTGGATGCGGCAAAGTACCTCAGCGATTCTCTGGGCATTGATCCCCAACGGATCGGTATCTATGGCGGCTCTTACGGAGGCTTTATTACTTTGATGGCCATGTTTACCACACCGGGTGTGTTCAATGCCGGCGCTGCTCTGCGGCCGGTTACCGACTGGGCGCATTATAATCATGGTTATACTTCCAATATTCTCAATGAACCGTTTACCGACAGCATTGCCTATCGCCGCAGTTCCCCCATTCATTTTGCGGAAGGATTGAAAGGCAATTTGCTCATTTGTCATGGTATGGTGGATGTGAACGTACATTTCCAGGACGTGGTGCGACTGACGCAACGGCTGATAGAACTGGGCAAAGACAACTGGGAACTGGCCGTATACCCGGTAGAAGATCATGGATTTGTTGAGCCTTCCAGCTGGACAGATGAGTACAAGCGCATCTTCAAACTGTTTGAAACGCATCTGAAACAATGATTTGGTTGGGCGGAAGCCTGCCATCCGTTGCTGCAAGCGATAACACCTTTGGTGTTTCATTAAGGTACGATGGTTACACTCCAAAGCAACTCCCTGGCATACTGCCTGTGGCACATAGTGACCTTGCGGTTACCCCATTGCATCTCCCTGGTTGCGTGTTTTTGCGGGCTGCCGGTTTATTTTTAATATTGCGCAAGCGTTTGCATGGGTCGGACGTTATAGAAAGCCGCATGCGGGTGATGTGTCGCCAGTTCGCACTATTCATCTCCGGCACAGGTTTTTCTGCAAACTCCGGCGATGGAGCGCTCGGGATCATTGTCCGATGAATAACTCAATACATCACCATTATAAATTCAATTTAACCTATGTGCGGAATCGTTGCATATACCGGTCCGAAAGAAGCATATCCCATTATTTTAAAGGGCTTGAAACGCCTTGAATACCGTGGCTACGACAGTGCCGGTGTGGCGCTGCTCAATGCCGGTTTGAAAGTATATAAGAAGAAAGGCAAGGTGGCCGATCTGGAAGATTCGCTCATAGGAAAAGACCTTCATGCCCATATCGGCATTGGCCATACCCGCTGGGCCACCCATGGCGAACCCAACGACCGCAACGCGCATCCCCATACCTCGGCCAATGGCAAACTGGCCATGATCCACAATGGCATTATCGAAAACTATACGCAGTTAAAAAGTGAATTGCTGAAAAAAGGCTACACTTTTAACAGCGATACCGACACAGAAGTCCTGTTAAAGTTTATAGAAGACATCCAGCAAAACAACCATTGCAGCCTCGAAGAAGCTGTTCGGGTAGCCCTGAAACGCGTAGTGGGCGCCTATGTGATCATCCTGATTGACCAGGAAAATCCCGATACGCTCATCGCGGCGCGCAAAGGCAGTCCGCTGGTAATCGGCATCGGCAAGGACGAACACTTCCTGGCCAGCGATGCATCGCCCATCATTGAATACACCAAGAAAGTAGTGTATGTAAATGACTATGAACTGGCCATTGTGAAGCCCAACGAACTGGTGCTGAAAAACCTGGGCAATGAAAAGATTACGCCGTTTGTACAGAAGCTGGACATTGAACTGGCAGCCATTGAAAAAGGCGGCTTTGATCATTTCATGCTGAAAGAAATTTTCGAGCAGCCCAATTCCGTATTCGATTGTTTGCGGGGACGGCTCGACGCCACTGCCGGCACCATTACCATGGCCGGTGTGGAGAACTATATGGACCAGCTCAAAAACGCCAAACGGTTCATCATCGTGGCCTGCGGCACCAGCTGGCATGCCGGCCTGGTAGCTGAATATGTATTTGAAGAATTGTGCCGCATACCGGTAGAAGTAGAGTATGCATCCGAATTCCGTTACCGCAACCCGGTGATCAATAAAGACGATGTGATCATTGCTGTTTCGCAAAGTGGTGAAACAGCCGATACGCTGGTTGCCATTGAAAAAGCCAAAGAACAGGGCGCTACCATCTTTGGTGTGGTGAATGTAGTAGGTTCCTCTATTGCACGCGCCTCCCATGCCGGCGCCTATACACATGCAGGTCCCGAAATTGGCGTGGCCAGCACCAAAGCCTTTACGGCCCAGCTGGTAGTGCTGATCATGATTGCATTGAAAATTGCGCATGAGAAAGGCACCATCAACAACAAACGCTTCATGCATTTGCTGAATGAGCTCCATGACATTCCCGATAAAATAACCGCACTGCTGAAAGCCAGCGAAGAGGTGAAGCAACTTGCGGACAAATACAAAGACGCCCGCGACTTCCTGTACCTGGGCCGCGGATACAATTTCCCCGTAGCACTGGAAGGCGCCCTCAAACTGAAAGAGATTTCCTACATCCATGCCGAAGGCTACCCCGCTGCCGAAATGAAACACGGACCGATTGCCCTGGTAGACGAATCCCTTCCCGTAGTTTTTGTTGCTACCAAAGATTCCTACTATGAAAAGATTGTCAGCAACATCCAGGAAATCAAGGCGCGCAAAGGAAAAGTAATAGCCGTGATCAGCGAAGGTGACGACGTAATCACGCAGATGGCCGATGATGTGATCACCATTCCGGAAGCAGACGAACTGGTGGCGCCCATCCTATCGGTAATTCCGCTGCAATTGCTGGCGTATTACATTGGCGTTGCCAAAGGGCTGGATGTAGACAAGCCAAGAAATCTTGCCAAAAGTGTTACGGTAGAATAAGAATCATCCATCGTAAAAAAGGCATTTCGAATTATCTGTTGCATGAATCAAATCAAACGCAGTCCGCTCAATACGCTGGGATATAATTTTATTCCTCCAAAATTCCTCCCCGCAGGAAAAGATGAATATTACCTCCGCAACCGCCAGAACCGGAATGGTATTCATTACAGGCATCTCACTGCCTGGGAAATTGAAATGCTGGTGAGGAACCGCAATACGTCCGACGACTGGAACAAAATACTGGTGTCGGATGCATTCAATCCCGAACTGGTGCAGGACTGCAAATTCTTCGGGCTGGTGCGCATCGGTAAGCTGGAGCCTTATTACCTCGAGTTTCATAACCTGCGCAGACCGGTGGGCTTATATAACAGCACCATCATCAGTTGTGATCTCGGTAATAATGTGGTGGTTGATAATGTGAACTATATCTCCCATTATATCATCGGCAATGACGTTATCCTCGTAAACATCAACGAAATTGCCACCACCGACCATTCCAAATTTGGCAATGGTATATTGAAAGAAGGGGAACCTGAAAGCATCCGCATCTGGCTGGAAGTATGCAACGAGAACGGTGGCCGCCGCATCATTCCGTTTGACGGCATGCTGCCCGGCGATGCATGGATGTGGGCGCATTTCCGTCACGATGAAGCATTGCTGGAAAAATTCAAAGAGTTTACCGCCCGCAAGTTTGACGCCCACCGTGGTTACTATGGCACCATCGGCGACCGCACAGTGATCAAGAACTGCCGCATTTTAAAAGATGTGAACATCGGCAGCGATGCTTACCTCAAGGGAGCAAATAAGATCAAGAACGTTACCATCAATTCTTCAGCCGACGCAAAATCGCAGGTAGGCGAAGGCTGCGAACTGGTGAATGGCATTATCGGTTATGGATGCCGGTTATTTTATGGAGTAAAGGCGGTACGGTTTGTACTGGCGTCTAACTCCCAGTTGAAATACGGCGCACGACTGATCAACTCCTACCTGGGCGATAACAGCACCATCTCCTGCTGCGAAGTACTGAACTCGCTGATATTTCCGGCGCACGAACAACACCATAACAATTCCTTCCTGTGCGCAGCTCTGCTCCAGGGACAAACCAATATGGCGGCAGGCGCTACCATAGGCAGCAATCACAATTCGCGGAGCCCGGATGGAGAGATTATTGCCGGACGTGGTTTCTGGCCGGGCTTATGTGTAAGCCTCAAGCACAACTCGCGCTTTGCGTCTTTTATCATCCTGGCAAAAGGCGACTATCCCTGCGAACTCAACATACCCATCCCCTTCTCACTCGTGAGCAACGATGTGAGCAATGACGAACTGGTGGTCATGCCGGCCTACTGGTTCCGGTACAATATGTATGCGCTGGCGCGTAATTCATGGAAATATGTTGACCGCGACAAACGCACCAACAAAACGCAGCTGATCGAATACAATTTCCTGGCGCCGGATACCATCCAGGAGATCCTGCAATCGCTCACGCTGCTGAAATTGTATACCGGCAAAGCCTGGCTGCAACGCGAAGGCAACCACAAGAATTTATCAGAAGAAGAAATCATAGCCATCGGCGCCCGCCTGCTCGACAAGAAAGACCCGGTGGTAGACCAACTTGACATATTAGCTACCGGTTTTGAAAACAGCAGGCGCAAAGTGAAACTGGTGAACGTGCTGCCTGCCTATCATATTTTCAGGGAACTGATTGTGTACTATACCGTGCAGCAGTTGCAGGAACATATTCGCACCAACAAGATCAAAAATTTTGATGAACTGATTGAAAGTCTGCCCAACAGGGTATCGCTCAATGAATGGATGAACGTGGGCGGACAACTGATCCTGCGCAGCGAACTGGACAAACACATACGCCAGATCCACAACGGCAAAGTAAAAAGCTGGGAAGAAGTACACCAGTTTTATGTAACCCAGGGCGAACAATATGGGCAGGATAAACTGGTGCATGCACTGGCCGCCCTGCGGGAAGCCTGTGGTATATCCCTTAAAAAAGCAACGGCTCCCGTACTGCGGGCATTGCTGGAACAAAGCTTACTCACCCGCGAATGGATGGTGGAATCCATTTACCAGTCAAGGGCCAAAGATTACAAGAATCCTTTCCGCAAAATGGTGTATGAGAACAATGAGGCCATGGAAAAAGTGCTGGGCAAACTGAGCGAGAACACCTTCATTAAACAGGAGCAAAAAGCCCTGGAAGAATTCAAAGCTTCCATTCAGCAATTGCTCCGGAAATTCAAAGTGGTACAGGTAAAATAAAAAATTACAGGTTACAAATGCATTTTCGGATGCCCTTGTAACCTGTAACCAGCTATGTGCAACGCGCTTTATTGCTTTATAAACGACACAATGCCTGTCACCAGCTGCTCCGCCAGTGGTAAGGAAGGGTCCTTATAGGTGGCAATATTGGCCTGCCGGTCGCCGCGAATGATTTTGAGCACATGGTTCATGTCTTCTATCAGCAATAGTTTTGCTTCCGGCTTTGCCGCCGCTAATTTTTCTGCATCCACCGCCGGCACCTGTATATCGTTGGTGCCCTGCACAATCAATACGGGTATGGAAAGTTTTTTGATCTCTTCCTGCGGATTATACCGCAGCCACGAGATCATATAAGGCTGTACAGAAGGACGGAACAGGGTGAACAGTCTGCCATCTACCTTATTCACCAGGTGACCTTGCTTCAGGCTGTCCAGCACCGGCAACGACAACTGGTACAAATCCTCAGAAGCCGTTTCTAATTGTTCTTTCAATACTTCATCAATAGGCCTGCCCGTGCCTGCTATGGACACAAACTGGTCAGCGCCCGCCTGTGCAGCCGCCACCATACCAATCAGCGAACCTTCACTGTGACCGATCACCACTATTTTTGAAAATCGTTTGTCCTGCTTCAGCAACCGTATCCAGTCTGCGGCATCGTTGATATAGGTTTCAAACCGCAGGTCAGCCTCTTTCTTACCGGCTTTCATACTGCCGCCTATGCCTCGCTTATCAAATCGTACTGATGCAATGCCGTTGCCGGCCAATGCGTGCGCCAGCAGTTTCAATGCATCATTCCGGGTAAAGGCGCTGTTACCATTGCGGTCGGTTGGCCCGGAACCGGCAATGATCAGTGCTACAGGAACGCCTGTTTGTTTCCCCGGCAAAGTAAGTGTGCCTGCAATAGCACCCGAATCGGTTTTCAGTTGAATATCCGACTCATTGTACGAAGAATCAACGGTCTGTGCGGTCAGTGTCATCACATGTAACAACAAAACCTGGATACAAATAACTATTCTCAGCATGTTCA
>Ga0164243_10015263_pt1 | contig 10627 bp, 5 predicted proteins | sample OricompcompostOP_FD_108781 | JGI IMG/M metagenome (GOLD analysis project Ga0164243, IMG submission 108781) | Organic Plus compost microbial communities from Emeryville, California, USA - Original compost - Organic plus compost (OP) | ecosystem: Engineered > Solid waste > Mixed feedstock >...
AGATCGCCCGCGAACTGGTCGTCAGCGTGAAAACCGTCGAATACCACCTCAGCCACATCTATCCCAAGCTGCGGGTCCGCTCCCGCACCCAGCTCGCCGTGCGCCTGGCCGAACGCGAGCGGGCCGCCCCGCAGACGCTCCCCCGTCACCCGGACCCCGCTCCCGGACGGTGAGCGAACGGCGAACCCCGAGCCAAGGGAGACGACCAGCCCGGCGGCCGGGTCGAGGCGGCGCCGCATGCCGCCCGGGTAATCCCCGACCCGGCAGCCCCGGCCTCGGCGAGACCGAACCGCTCCAGCAGCCCGAGCGCGACGCCCCCACCCCCGTCGCGCCCGGCGAGGAGACCGCCCATCGCGAGCGGTTCCATCGCACGTCGAACCGGCCGAGCCGCCCGTTCAGCCGAGGGCCGCCGCCTGCACGGCCGCGGCGTGCGCGTCGAGGCGGCCGAAGCCGTACCGCTGGTCCTTGCCGGTCTCGCCGCGCTCGCGGACCGCGCCGAGCAGGACGGCGCGGGTGGTGAACGGGTCGCCGCGCAGGGCGGGCGTCGCGGACTGCAGGAGCGCGACCGCGCCCGCGACGTGGGCCGCGGCGGCGGAGGTGCCGTTGAACGCGGCGAGGCCGCCGCCGGGGACGGCCGACAGCACGCGTACGCCCGGCGCGCTCACGTCGGGCTTGCCGTACCGGAGGGGACGCCCGAACCAGCGGGCGCACAACGCCTGCCCGCCGCTGAAGGCGGCGACGACGTCGTCGGGGCCGGTGGCGCCGACGCCGATGGCGAGGGGGTCGTTCCCGGGGCCGTCGCTCGCGCCGTGGCCGCCGTTGCCGACGGGGGCGACGACGGGCACGCCGGCGAGCACGGCGTTGAGCACCGGAAGCCGCCAGCGGGGGTCGCGGCCGGGCGACGCGACCGACAGGGCGAGCACGTGCGCGCCCTGCTCGATCGCCCACTGCATGCCGGCGACGATCTGCGCGTACGTGCCGGAGCCGCCGGGCAGCACGAGCGCCGAGGCGAGCCGGGCGCCGGGCGCGACGCCGATGTTCACGCCGCGCACGGTGCGCCCGGCGATCGTCCCGGCGGTGTGCGTGCCGTGCGCGTCCGAGTCGTGCGGGGTGGCGACGACGGGCAGGCCGAGCGCGTCGAACTCCTGGAACGCGGAGACCTTGCCGGCGAGGGCCGGGTGCCCGTCGTCCACGCCGGTGTCGAGGTGGCCGACGAGCACGCCGTCGCCCCGGCCGAAGCCGCCCCACACGTCCGGCGCGCCGATCCGGGCGACGCCCCAGGCGGCGCCGCGCACGGGCGCGGGGCCGTCCTCGGCGGGCGTCTGGCGGTGGCCGGGCACGGCGAAGACGGGGTTCGCCTCGACGCGCACGACGTCGTCGTGCCGGGCCAGGTCGAGCAGTTCGGCGGGCGTGCCGGAGACGGCGACGGCGTCGGCGAGCCACAGGCCGCACGCCTCGGGGGCCGCGTCCAGCAGGCGGGCCTGGCGTTCGCGGGCCTCGTTGCGGAGGTTCGCCCGGTACGCCTCGCCGCGGCCGTACCGTTCGGCGCACAGGCGCAGCAGATCGGAGCGCCCGGCGGCGAGGTGCTCCGCGCCGGCCGCCGCCCGCAGCCGGTCGAGCGCCTTGCCGTCCGGCTCCGCGCGCCCGGTGCGCAGCAGAGCCGTGATGATCTCGTCGCCGCCCGCCTTCGCCACCGCGGCGCGGAAGCCGTCGCTGAGCCTGCCGTCCGTCATCGTGCTCCCCTCGATCTCCTCGCAGGTGAGAGGCGCGCCCGCCACGCGGATGCCCCGACGGTAGGCGACGGGCGGCGTGCCGCGCCTCAGGAGACGCCCCGGGAGTACGCCCGGTGCGGCGCCGCGCCGGGCCGAGGACGGCGGACGACCCGGGGTTTTCCCCGGGTGCCGCCCGGGGGCGGTCCCGGGCGGGCGATCGGTACCGTCCCTCGGACACCCCTTGACGATCGTGCCGCCGTCGCGTGCGATCGGTGTGCCCGCCGTCCGACAACGCGCCCCCGTGCCGCATCCGCCCCGCGCCCGGCCACGTTGAGAGCAAGAAGGAACGAAGCCATGCCCGAGGCCCGCTTACCCGAGGTCGTGTACGCCCAGGCCGTCCCGTGGCCGCCCGACGGCAGGACGTCGCTGTTCGCCCTCGACGAGGTGAACACGACGAACGTGCTGCGCGTCACGGTCGACGACGACCGGCAGGCCGCGACGGCCCGTCGTCTCCGCGCCGGCGGCTTCACCGTGCTCCAGGTGTCGGACACGTCGATCAACATCGCCGGCCCGCCGTCCCTGTACGAGCGGGTCTTCGGCTGCGAGCTGCGCGCCGAGCGGCGGCCGCAGCGGGCGTCCGACGGCGCCGAGGGCGAGGCCACCTTCGTCGACTGCGCGGACGCGGAACTGCCGGGGCTGATCGGCTCCCTCGACGGCGGCCTCGACGAGCATCTCGCCGGGGTCGCGATCGAGCAGCCCCGCGTGCTGTTCGCCGGTCCGGTGGCGCCGAAGCGGCCGGGCTGGCATCTGTCCCCGTCGGATCTGGCGGTCGCGCTCAACGCCGAGCGCGTGCATCGCATGGGCGTGACCGGCTGGGGGGTGTCGGTGGCGCTGCTCGACACCGGCTTCGAGCCGCATGCGTTCTTCACCCGCCGCGGCTACCGGGTCGATCCCGTCGTGCTCGCCCCGGGCACGGCGAACGACGACGAGGACCCGTCCGGGCACGGCACGGCGATGGCGGCGAACGTGTTCGCCGCCGCCCCCGACGTGCGGCTCACCGTCGTGAAGACGAACCTGGTCAACACGACGGCGGCGGTGATCGCGGCGACGCGGCGGAAACCGGACGTCATCGTCTGCACCTGGGGCGGCGACCTGCAGGAGGGACCGCCGAGCGCGGCGGACCGCGTGCTCGCGACCGCGATCTCGCGGGCCGTGGCCGACCGCGTCACCGTCGTCTGCGCCGCGGGCAACGGCCACTTCGGCTTCCCCGGCCAGCACCCGGACGTGATCAGCGTGGGCGGGGCGTACCTGGACGCCGACGACCGGCTCCGCGCGTCCGACGCGGCGAGCGGCTTCGCCAGCCCGGTGTTCGAGGGGCGGCGCGTCCCCGACGTGGCCGGTCTCGCCGGGCCCGCCGACCGGGGGGACGGCGGCTACCTGCTGCTGCCGGTCCCGCCGGGCAGCCGGCTGGGGCGCGCCCGCGGCGACGGCCGCACCGGCTGGGCGGCGCTCGGCGGCACCTCGGCCGCCGCCGCGCAGGCCGCCGGGATCTGCGCCCTGGTGAAGCAGGTGTTCCCGGACGCGACGCCCGGCCAGGTGCGCGGGGACGTCACCCGGGCCCGCGACGTCGCCGAAGGGCGCTGTTTCCCGGACCGTCCCGGCATGGGCAACCCGGCCGTCGCCGGCGAGGCCGACCTCGCCACCGGGCACGGCGTCCTGGACGGCCTGGGCGCGATCATCCGGGCCGGGCAGGAGGGCACGGTCTTCATCCGCGGCCCGATCCCCACGTCCCCGTGGTGAACCGCCCGCCGCGGGTGCTGCTGCTGAGCATGCCCTGGCACGCGCTCGACCGGCCCTCGCTCGGCCTCGGCCTGCTCCAGGCGGGCCTGCGCCGCGAGGGCGTCCCGTGCGACGTGCGCCACCTCGGCTTCCGCCTCGCCGACGTGATCGGCCTGGAGGACTACCTGTGGGTCCTCGACGCGCTGCCGGACACGGCGTTCGCGGGCGACTGGCTGTTCACCGCGGCGTTGTACGGCGAACGCCCGGACGCCGACGCGGACTACGCCGAGACGGTGCTGCGCCGTACGTGGGGGCTGGGCGAGACGGCGGTCAACCGGCTGCGGCGGGTGCGGGCGCACTGCGAGCCGTTCCTCGCCGGCTGCCTGGCGTCGATCCCGTGGCACGAGTACGACGTGGTCGGCTTCACCTCGACGTTCGAGCAGAACATCGCCTCGCTCGCCCTCGCCCGCCGGGTGAAACGGGCGCACCCGCGCATCGTGACCGTGTTCGGCGGCGCGAACTGGGAGGGCGAGATGGGCCACGAGCTGCACGCCCGCTTCCCGTTCGTGGACGTGGTCTGCTCGGGCGAGGCCGACGTGTCGTTCCCCGCCCTGCTGCGGCGGCTCGCCGAGGGCGGGGACCCGGCGGAGGTGCCCGGCCTCGTCGTCCGCCGCGACGGCGCGAGCGTGCGCACCCGCCCCGCGCCGCCGATCGCCGACCTGGACCGGCTCCCGGTGCCCTGCTTCGACGACTTCCTCGCCGACCGCGCGGCGAGCCGGATCGCCCGCGACCTGCCCGTGCACCTGCCGATGGAGACGTCCCGCGGCTGCTGGTGGGGCATGCGCCACCACTGCACGTTCTGCGGCCTCAACGGCGGCACGATGGCGTACCGCGCCAAGAGCCCGCAGCGGGCGCTCGCCGAGATCCGCGAGCTGACCGGCCGATACGGCGTCACCGCGCTGAACGTCGCGGACAACATCCTCGACATGCGGTACTTCACCACCCTGCTGCCCGCGCTCGCCGCCGAGGGAGCCCCGGCGGAGCTGTTCTACGAGGTCAAGGCGAACCTCACCGCCGCCCAGGTGCGCCTCCTCGCCGCGGCCGGGGTGCGGCGCATGCAGCCGGGCCTGGAAAGCCTCAGCGACCACGTGCTCGCCCTGATGCGCAAGGGCACCACCGCGCTGCGCAATGTGCAGCTGCTCAAGTGGTGCGCCGAGTTCGGCGTCTCCCCGCATTGGGGCCTGCTGTACGGCTTCCCCGGCGAGACCCCCGAGGACTACGAGGACATCCGCGCCCTGATCGACGCGATCGACTTCCTCCCGCCCCCGAAGGGCGTCTACCCGCTGCGCCTCGACCGTTTCAGCCCGTACCACTCCGACCCGGAGGGCTTCGGCATCACCGCCGTCCGACCGATGGCCGTCTACCGGTACCTGTATCCGTTCCCCGAGCCGTCGCTGCGCCGCATCGCGTACTTCTTCGACTACGCCCACGCCGACGGCCGGGACCCGCTCACGTACGCGGCCCCGGCCCTCGACCGCGTGCGCGAGTGGATGGAGGGCGGCCCGCGGGGAGCGCTCATCCTCCTGCGCCACGCCGACGGCGACCACGTCCTGCTGGACACCCGCGACGGCCGCACCGTCGCCCACCGCCTGGCCGGCTGGCGCGGCGCCGTCTACCTGCGCTGCGACTCGGTCACCGGCGAACGGGCCGCCGTGGCGGCGGGCGTCGCCGCCGGCGCCGAGGCGGAGGAGGTCCGCGCCTTCCTCGCCGTATGCCGCGACCGCCGCCTCATGATCGAGTCCGCCGGCCGCTGGCTCGCCTTGGGCGTGCACTCCCCCGCCCGCGGCGAACACGAACTGCCCTGACCCGGCCGTACGCGGGCTGCGTGGACGCGCCCGATGCGGGAACGCCCGGCGCTCCACGGCGCGGCGACAACCCCGGTCGGCGCTCGCGGACGAACGGGCGCGGTGTCGGCGACGACTCCGCCGCTCAGGGAGCCGGTCTCGGCGGCATCACGGCCGGTTCCGGGTTCAGGCTCCGACGTAGACGAAGGCCCCCCAGTGCGCCGGCGAGGCGAACGAGCGCTCCGCCGGGTCGAGGCGCACCAGGCGACGCCAGAGCCTGCGGGTGCGCGGGGAGCGGGACGGCGCGAAGTAGGCCGTCTTCTCCCCGTTGCTGGTGTCGCGCATCCAGCGTTGCGCGACGCGCAGCGCCGACACCGGCTCCTCGCCCTCGTTCAGCCACGCGTCGTAGAAGCGGATCATGAGCATGGCCGCGGCCAGGTCGCCGACAGGCCAGCGCGACGCCACGACCCCGGTCATGCCCGCCTGCAACATGCCGGACGCCAGCGTGATCACCTCGTCGGGCAGATGCGACCCGGTCTCGTTGGTACGGCACGCCGACAACACGGCCAGCCGTACCGCGCCCGCGGGCAGTTCGAGCAACCGGCGCAGGGTGATCCGGGTCCCCCCGGCGAGGACCAGGGAGCTGTCCAGCGGCCGCTCCTCATCGGCGTAGGCGTGGCAGGCGAAATGCCACACCGAGTGCCGGGGCAGCTCGCGCAGCACCTGGTCGGACGTCGCGTTCAGCAGCACGGTCGAGTCGCGGAACCACTCGGCGACGCTCGCCGCCTCGTCCGCCGCGCCCGGCAGCGGGGAACCGGTCACGGCCAGCAGCCGGAACGCGTCCCGGACGTCACCCGGACCGGCGGCCCCGCCCTCGGCGGCGACGCCCCGCAGCGAGCGAGCGCTGGGGGTGAACCGCAGGGTGACCTCGTCGACGACCGCGACCTGCCAGGGCATCAGTTCGAGCGGCCCGACGGGCACCAGCGTGAGCCGTCGCGTGCCGGCGGGCAGCGCGTCGAGCACCGCCCCCATCGCCAGCTCCCGCAGCGGCCCGGAGACGTCGTCGAACGGCCGGGCGCTCGCGGACACCCCGGACAGCGCCCGTTCGAGGGCGTCCAGCGTCAGACCGGGCAGCGGGATCGGGATGACCTCCGGCCGGTCGGTCACCGTGAGCGCGTACCCGCCCCAGTCGGTCACGATCAGATAGACCAGGGGGTCGCGCGCCCGCCCGGCGATCTCGGCGAAGGACGGCGGCGCCAGGAAGGACGGGTCGCCGATCGCCCGCCGCGCCTCCGCGATCGCGGCGTCGAGTTCCGCCCGTGCCGCGGCGAGTTCGGCGTGCCCGTCGCCCGCCTCGACCGCGCCCGCCTCGACCGCGTCCGGCTCGGCGCTCGCGAGCATCCACCAGGTCCTCGCGGCGGCGCTCAGCCGCTCGGGCAGCCCGGCTCTGGTGAGGTCCATGAGCTCGCCGAGCACGACCGCGCGGCCCGCCTCGACCGCCTCCACGGCCTCGGCCAGGTCGCCGGTCCTGGCCAGCGCGTACGCGGCCCGCGCCGCGAGCGCCCCCATCCTGCCGAGCCAGGCGTGTTTGTGCCGCACCGCGAGCTGGGTCTTCAACAGGTCCGCGAGCAGGCCGAGCGCGGCCCGGTACGGCTCCAGCGCCTCCTGCCAGGCGTCCCGATCGGACGCCCAGCGCGCCCACCCGCCGATCGCGGAGTGCCGGATCTCGACGGGGCAGTCGGGCGCGCAGCACACCCGGTACGCCTCGATCGCACGGGACAGGTCCTCGTCGTCGCCGGACAGTCCGTGCCAGGCCTCGTGGAGGGCGGCGGCGTGCAGGTGGGCGGCGAACCAGTTCCACGAGCGTTCCGGCAACCCTGGCAGGGCCTCGGCCACCAGGCCGAGCGCCTCGCGCAGCGCGGCCTCGTCGCGGCGCGCGCGGTGGCGCACCAGCAGGTCCTGCGCGACGGCCAGCCGCGCCATCGCCCGGAGCCCGGGCTCGGCGGCCGGGTCGGCGGCGGCCGCGCGATGATGCGCCAGGGCGTGTTCCAGGGCGGCCTCGTCGCCGAGCCGTGCGACGCGGCTGAGGTAGGCGTTGCCGAGGTTGTGGTTCTGCCGGGCGCGCGCGGGGTCGCCGGGCGGCAGCGCTTCGAGCGCCCGCTCGTGCAGTTCGAACACCCGGTCCAGGTCCTCGGCCCTGCCGGTCGCCTCGAACCTGGTCCGCAGCGCGTTGGCCGCGTTGTTGAACACGGTCGGTTCGGGATGTTCCCGCAGCCACGGAATCGCCGTCAGCCGCTCGTACACCGCCACGGCCCGATCCAGGTCGGCCATGTCGCCGCCGACGGTGTACCTGGCCCGGTAGGCGGCGGCGAGGTTGCTCAGCGCCAGGAACCGGGGGCCGCCGCCCACCTCCGGCGTGTCGGACTCCGCCACGGCCCGCTCGCCGTACCGGACGGCCTCGGCGAGATCGTCGTGCCGGCCCAGGGCGACGAAACGATCCCGCAGGAAGCCGCAGAGCAGGCCGTCCCGCTCCGGCCCGGACGGCAGGGACCGGAGCAGCCCGATCGCGGCCGACAGATCCTCGACAGCGCCGTCGATCTTGAAGCACAGGTGCCGGACGCCGTACCGCAGCCTCGCGTACCTGTCCCGGTCGGGATATCCCTCCACCTCGGCGATCAGCCTGCGCAGCAGGTCCGTCGGCGTGCCCTCGGACAGGGCCGAGACGAGCTGTCCCACGCCGCGGTCGAACGCCTCGGCGGACCGCAGTCCGGCGCAGACCGCGAGTGCCGAGCGCAGCGACTCCCAGTCTGGCGCTCGCCGGAAGCCCGCCAGCCGGCAGTGCAGCAGCGCCTCCGTCCGGAGGTCTCCGGGCTCCAGGGCACGCGCGTGCCCCTCGGCGGCGTCGAGATCGGCCGAGTCGCCGGTGATGGCGAACCGGCGCAGGTAGAGGCCGGTCAACGCGCCGTGGACGTCCGGGACGATGTGCAGCGTCTCCAGCGTGCCGATCGCGTCTCCGAGCGATCCGAGGTCCCCCTCGGCCGCGGCCGTCAGCCCGGTGACATGGGCGAGAACGAAGGCGGCCGTCTCGTCGCCGGGCCGTAGCCCGGCCACCCGCGCGAGCGGCTGCAGCGCCCGCCTCAGCCGCGCGGCGTCGGATTCGCCGGTCATGCTCAGCGCCTGCACGAGTTCGGCGAGAAGCCCCCCGGCGAACGCGGCGTTCCCCGGTGACTCCTCGGCCGCCGCGGCCAGCGCCTCCAGCATCTCCGTCAGCCGGGCCGGATCGCGCGAGCTCAGGAAGAGCCGCCTCGCCGCGCCGCCCGCCATGACCAGCAGGTGCGGCCGGGCGACCCCGCCCCGCGGCAGCCCGTCCGCGGTCCGCATCGCCACCTCGTACGCCTCGGCGGCGTCGGCCGGGCCGCCGATGTCGTCGTGACGGCGCAGCAGCGCGGTGGCGAGTTCCACGCCCGCGTGCGTGCGCGTGTGCCGGTCCGGCTCCTCGGCCGACACCGAGCGGCAGATCTCGATCGCCGCGTCCAGGTCGGCGCGATCGGCGGCCTCGCCGTGGTCCACCCGGTACGCGTAACGCTCCGCCAGCACGGCCGCGAGGTTGACCCGGAAGAGCGGTCGGTGCTCCCGCGCCTGCTCAAGCAGCCCGATCGCCCGGTCCAGGCCGGCCGGATCGGGGCGGCGCCGATGTCGGTCGCGCAGCGCGGCGGCGAGGTCGTTCGCCCGGCTGGGCCACTCGTCGGCGTCGCGCGGCGTCAGCCGCAGGGCCCGATCGTAGGCGGAGACGATCCGGTCGAGCAGTTTCTCCTCCCGGGTCCACTGGTAGAGATCGCTCAGCGCGTTTCCCCGCTGGGTGAAGACCTCCGGGTCGGCGGGGGCGAGCCGTACCGCCTTGGCCGTGACGTCCACCGCGAGACCGATCAGGTTCTCGTCGGGCCGTAGCTCGACGCTCCTGCGCAGCGCCTCGGCCAAGTGCCGATGGACGCCGAGCGACGCCTTCGGGTGAAGCTGGATGAAGGCCGGGTCCGCCAGCACCCGCACCAGCACCTCGACGAGCGGCCCGGGATCGTCGTCCGCCTCGTCGAGCAGGTCCCGCGCCCGTGCCAGCAGCGGCCTCAGGTGGTCGGGGACGAACATCCGGCCGGTGGCCCGCTCCCGCACCGCGATCGCCGCCGGGACCTGACGGCACCGCTGGAACAGCTCGCACACGTCCCGCAGGGGCGGGGCGTCGGCGAGACTCGCGTCGAACGCCGGGGTGAGCACGGCGGGATGGGTCAGAATCCAGTCGGTCAGCTCTTCCGGACGGATGTCCCCGCCGATCCGGGCGAGCAGGACGTCGAACGGGACGTTCGCCATCCCGGCGGGGGACCCTCCCGCGCGTTGCAGCCTGGTCCAGCTGCTCGCCAGCGTCAACGCCATCTCGTCGTGCCGCCGTCGGCAGGCCTGCTCCAGCAGGATGGCGAAGACGAGGTGGGTCCGCCCGTTCACCATGATCGAGCCGCCTTCCCGGACGAAGCGCATGACGTCCCGTCCGGTTTCCACGAGCTCCTCGGGCAGTGCGTACGGCTCGGCCATGTCGCGCATTGTCCATCACCGCGTGCCGCCGCCACACTGAGACGAATGGAGCCGATCATCGTCGACACCGCGCGCCGGATCGCGCGGGAACTCTCCGCGGACGACGAACTGCGCGAATCGATCGCCGAGCAGTGCGACCGGGTGACGGCGTCGCCGCCGGGCGAGGAGCGGGAGCGGGCGATCGACGACCTCTACCTGCTGCTCGCCGGGCGCGAGCACACCCGCCGCCGTATGGACGAGCTGCTGCCCGACGATTTCGCCCGGTTCCGCGACGGCCTGGAGGGCGACCCGGACGTCCGCTACGACCGCTACGCCTGCCCGGAGGGCGACTACGTCTGGGAGGTCTTCGACGTCGACGAGCAGCCGCCGGCGCACTGCCCGCACGACGGCAAGCCGCTGACCTTCGTCCGGGCCGACCGGTGCTGACGCAGTTCTGGCAGGGCTTCGGCGGGAAACTGTCCGAGCGCTGGATCGCGGCGGTGTTCTCCCCGGCGTTCCTGTTCTGGGCGGCGGTGCTCGCCGCCTGGAAATGGGACTCGTGGCGGGACGTGGAGACCTGGGCGAAGGGGCTGGACTCCCACTCGGCGGTGACCCAGGGGCTCCTGCTGCTCGGCCCGCTCGTCCTGCTGGCGCTGTCCGGCCTGCTGCTGCAGCGGCTCGCGCTCCCGGTGCTCAGGCTCGCCGAGGGGTACTGGCCGTTGTGGCTGTCCG
>Ga0164243_10015265_pt1 | contig 10625 bp, 10 predicted proteins | sample OricompcompostOP_FD_108781 | JGI IMG/M metagenome (GOLD analysis project Ga0164243, IMG submission 108781) | Organic Plus compost microbial communities from Emeryville, California, USA - Original compost - Organic plus compost (OP) | ecosystem: Engineered > Solid waste > Mixed feedstock >...
GTCGGCAAAACCAGCCGGTCGCGCTGGTTTGAGATCTTGCATGGATCGGTGGTGCATGACCTCGTTCGCAGGTCCGGCAATATCAGCGTCCATGTTATCGCGGGCGATGACATTTCCAGTGATTTCATCCCGGCTAAAAACGTCAGGGCTGCAGAAGGTGGTCCTTCGTTCGACCTGCGGTCGTACGTGATCGCGTTCGTCGCGGCGACGATCGCGCTTTGCGTCGGTGAGTTGATCCAGCCGTTTTTCGGGATTGAGAATGTCGATCTTGTTTTTCTGACAGCAATCGTCGGAGTTGCTGTTCGCTATGGGCTTGGGCCGTCGTTGTTCGCAAGTCTGGTTGCTTCGCTGTTCTACAATTTCTTCTTCCTGCCGCCGACCTTTACATTCACGATCACGGAGCCGACGAATGTCGCGGCATTCGTTTTCTTCATCCTGATGGCCTGCATTGTCTCGAACGTGGCGACGCGTGTCCGCACCCAAGCGATGGCAGCCATGGGCCGGGCACGCACAACGGAATCTCTTTACACGTTCAGCCGCAAGCTGGCCGGCGTCGGTACGCTTGATGACGTGCTCTGGGCGACCGCCTATCAGACTGCCCTGATGTTGCGGGTGAGAGTGGTGTTGTTGTTGCCGCAAGATGGCGCGATCGCCGTCAAGGCGGGCTATCCGCCTGAAGATATACTCGACGAGGCCGATATCGCTGCGGCCAAATGGGCCTGGGAGAACAACAGGGCAGCCGGACGGGGATCGGACACACTGCCGGGCGCAAAACGGCTCTTTCTCCCCATGCGAACCGGCCGCGGTGCCATCGGTGTTGTTGGCATCGATAGCGACAAACCTGGTCCCATGCTGACGACGGACGAGCGTCGTTTGCTGGATGCGCTGATCGATCAAGGCGCGCTGGCGATCGAGCGAGTCTATCTTGTCGAAGACATGGATCGTGCAAAGCGGACCATGGAGGCGGATCGGCTCCGTTCAGCCCTGCTGACGTCGATCTCGCACGATCTGAAGACGCCGCTGGCGGCTGTGATCGGCTCCGCCAGCACATTGCGCGATCTCTCACGGAAGCTCAACGAGGCGGAAAAGGCCGATCTGCTGGCAACGATCGTCGATGAATCGGAACGCCTCAACCGCTTCATCGCCAATCTGCTCGACATGACCAAGCTGGAATCGGGGGCGGTCGCGCCCAATACGGCACGACATGATCTTGGCGAGATTGTCGGCTCCGCCCTGCAGCGGGCAAGCAAGATCCTTTCAGGTTTGCGCGTCGAACTCGATCTTTCGCCGGATATGCCGATGGTCGAGGTCGACGCGGTACTGTTCGAGCAGGTTCTGTTCAATCTGCTCGATAACGCCGCAAAATATGCCGATGCCGGAACGACCGTCCGTATTCAGAGCTGGCGCGACAGCGAAGCCGTCTATCTTCAGGTCATTGACGCGGGGCCCGGCATTGCCGCCGCCGATATCGAGCAGATCTTTGACAAGTTTTATCGCGCGCAAAAAGGCGATCATGTCCGCGCGGGAACGGGCCTTGGTCTTGCTATTTCCCGCGGATTCATCGAGGCGATGAACGGGACAATCGAGGCGGCCAACCGGACGGATCGCTCGGGTGCGATATTCACGATCAGGCTGCCGATACCGGCCCCGCAACAGATAAGCTCTGCCGCATGACCGCCGCTCACGTAAAAGTTCTTGTCGTCGATGATGAGCCGCCGATCCGGAAGTTGCTGCGGATGGGTCTGAGCACGCAGGGCTATGACATTGTGGAAGCTTCCAACGGCAAGAATGCCTTGGCGATGCTGGGCGAGCATCCCGATCTGATCATTCTTGATCTCGGCTTGCCGGATGTGGATGGCCATGAACTATTGTCCAGCCTGCGCGCACGGGCGGAAACGACCCCGATCGTCGTGCTGTCCAGCCGCGGCGACGAGGCGGGCAAGGTGAGAGCGCTCGACCTTGGCGCTGATGATTATGTCACCAAGCCGTTCGGCATGGAGGAATTGCTGGCGCGGATGCGGGCGGCGCTGCGTCATCAACTGCAGGTTCAGGGCGAGCGGCCTGTCTTCCGTGTTGGAGAACTCTCGGTCGATCTTGTTCGGCGGATCGTCAAGCTTGGCGATCAAGACGTGAAGCTGTCACCGAAGGAGTACGATCTGCTGCGCGTTCTCGTTCAGAACGCAGGGAAAGTGCTTACGCACAAATTTTTGCTGAATGAGTTATGGGACGATCTGACCGATGCGCAATATCTGCGCGTTTATGTGCGCCAACTGAGACAGAAGGTGGAGCTCGATCCCGAGCGACCTCAGTATATCTTGACGGAAACGGGTATCGGCTACCGCATGCGGGCCCCGGATTGAAACAACGATGAACATCGCCGATTTTCTTTCGCCGTCCGACGTTGTCGTCGGCGTGGCTTGTGCCGACAAAAATCAGGTGCTGCGGGAACTGGCCGAACGTTCGGCGGTGGCATTGCGCATTCCGGCAGCTCTCATCCTGACCGGGTTGTCGAACCGTGAAAATCTCGGATCGACCGGGACCGGTGGCGGCGTAGCTATTCCTCACGCGCGGGTGGACTTTGTCACCAAGCCATATGGATTACTCATGAGGCTGAAGCGGCCGGTCGATTTTGAATCGATGGACGGCAAGCCGGTCGATCTCGTTTTCATGGTGTTACTCCCGTCGAAATCCGCAGGCGACCAGCTGGGCGTCCTGGCCAGCGTTTCAAGGACTCTGCGTTCGTCAGGTATCGTTCGGAAAATGCGGGATGCAGCAACACCCGCCGAGCTATCGCGGATCGTGCTCAGCCCGATCTAGGCCTTTTTCTCAGATCCCATCAGGATGTCGCACATCGTGTCGACCAGCTTTTCGATGTCGCGCAGGTCATTCAGGCGGCGATTGATGACGAAACCGTCATAGGCCATCATGAAAAGATGCGGCAGCAGCTCATAGCTGCCACGCTTTCCCTGATCCTTTGGCAGAGCTCCTTCAATCATCATCATCAGGCGCGCCTCGGTCCAGGCCAGAAGCGGCGAGGGCTTTTTCTCGGCCGGATCGGCCGAAGCAAGCGCTTCGATGTGGCTGTTGGCGAGGCCGATATTATCCATCGGAATGTCGCGCCAGATGCCGAGCAGAATGGCACGCAGTTTTTCACGCGGTTGCGTGATCGTCCGGACCCGTGCTTCGAGCTTCTCGAAGCACTCCTTCTCCCAGGGTTCGATAACCGCATAGAGGAGATGTAATTTAGACGGAAAATACGAATAAAGACTGCTGACGCCGGTACCAGCGAGCTGGGCAATGTCCTGCAAGGTCGTCCGATGATAGCCGTTTTCGGAAAACAGATCGCGTGCCGAATCAAGAATGGCGTTGCGAACCGTCTCCTTCTTGACCTGAACCACGCGTCCTGCCGCCCTTGAGCGAATCCTCGTCCATCAAATCGGGATGGTCATTGGCGCATGGACGCCGTCGCAGTTCATCAGGGCAACATGCTTCCGGCGGATGCGAAATGAATCATCCTCACGGGCAATATGGTGGATTTGGCGGCCGGCGTAAATGCGCTGTCGTTCGCCCTGCAGTTCGGTGCAGAGGAAAGCGGCACCGACCTCGAAATTCGTCGACGTCGCATCACCCTTGAGGACCTCGATATTGCTCACGATGTGGACCGTGCGCGGCATGGGCGTCAGCACCAGCGCGCGCGCTTCCAGCAGCCGCTGCACGCGGATCGCCAGGATCGCGTGATCCTCATAGATGATCGAGGCGACGTTCAGCGGATCGGTCTGGCCCGGCTTGCTCGGCATCCAGTAGATGCCCTGCGGCGCATAGAGATCGAGCCAGGCTTCGAATTGGCCTTCGTCCAGAAGCCTCGCTTCCTTCAGGATGAAAAGCTCGATCTCGCGAAGGGTTTCGTAGGGAAGCATCAGGCCGCCTCAGCCGTCATGTGTTTCAGCCATGCCTTGAACTGCACGCGCATCGGCATTTCGCTGGCGGCTCCCGATACGCTGCCATCGGTACCAGTCTGGTCGTTGTCGAGGCCTCGCGAGAAGTCGATCCAGGGGCCGGTTTCCGTCGCCAGCCCGCGCTGGCAGCGCTCCAGCATCTCCACGTCATCGGAGAAGATCATGGACGCCGGAGAACCGATATTGCTGAGGAAGCGGACCGCGCGATGGAATATCTCGTCCGGCGCCCCCTTCAGGCGGAAGCAATGGACGCGCACCAGCGTGCGATCGACCGACAGCGGGATGGTGACGCGCATCTGCTGATATTGCGCGTTGATGATGAGGTTTGGATAGATGATGTTGTTGAAGCGGTTCATGCCAAGGATGCTGTCGGCCCGCTCTTTGCCGAGCTTCTCGGTCAGCATGGCGCGGTATCGCACCGAGACCGGATCCTGATTTTGCTTCTGGTTGGCGAGCACGCCCTGATCGTAGAAGTTCGTCATGTAGGTATGGCCTCTGTCCAGACCGCTGAGCTGGATGCCTTCCCACTCCTTGAAGCCGAAGCCGTTGGCCAGCAGCATCGCGCGCGTCTGGTCCTGATCGAGGATCGACGCATTCTCGGGGGCCTTGCGGGCCGGCAGAACGGACGACGAGTGCACGAAAGTCGGATGGAAAATGTCGGCGGCGTTTTCCAGATGCAGTTTCCAGTTGCCGCTATATTCCAGCGAGAAGCTGGAATCGGCAATTTCCACTTCGCCATCGGGAGCGCGATCGACAAGGTTGTCGATCACGTCGGTCATCGGCCCGAGATGTTCGATCAGCGGCGGTGGATTGTCCGAAAGGTTGGCGAAGACGAAGCCGCGATAGCTCTGCACATTCTTGACCCGCTGCATGTGGTTCTGCGGATCTTTGATATCGAAACTGGCCGGATAGCTTTTGGGATGCGGGACGGACGACAGCGAACCGTCGGGCCGGAAGACCCAAGCGTGATACGGACAGCTAAACGTCCGGCTCGTGCCGCCTTCGGTCATGCAAAGACGCGCACCGCGATGGGGACAGCGATTATGCAGGACATAAATCTGCCCGTCGTTATGACGTGTGACGAGCACTTCGTATTTCGACAGCCGGGTGCGGATGAAGTCGCCAGGCTGCTTGAGCTGGCTTTCATGCGCCACGTAAATCCAGAGCTTGCCGAAAATGCGCTCCTGCTCCATCGCGAAGACTTGAGGGTCGGCATAGGCGCGCCGGTGCACATGATCCGGCCGGATCAAGGCGCGAATATCCTCTGCGCCAAGCGGGGTGTCGATGGTCTGTGCTTCGTTCCCGTTGCTCATGTCACGGTCCTGATCGCTGATTGGCTGACACAGCTTTTTTATAACGGTTTCAGTTCCCGTCAAAGCCGAATTATGATCGATTTTGGGATTCGAGCATCGAATACTGTATAAAGATTAGTCATTGCTGCAATTGCGAGAATATCTCGAGAAAAACGGGAGATGTTTCGAGGCCCGTGCCAGGTGCATCGGGCAGGGTGGCCCGCCCGTTCGCGACAGGCAGATGTGCTGTCAGCCGGCCGAACAACCCGTTTTCATCCATGGCCGTTTCGCCGAGCCCAAGGCCGAGACCGGCCACGACATTGAATGCGAGCAGATGACCAGCGTGTGGTGCGCATCGATCGCGCGACCAGCCGTAAGCCGCCATAATATCGAGAATGCGCCGGTATTCGACGATGCCGTAGCTGAGCGATACATCGACTTGCAACGTATCGCGATCGGGTCGCAAGCCACCGTGACGCAGGAGATTGCGCGTGTCGTCAGCGGAAAAGATGTTTTCACCGGTGGCGAGCGGAATGGTGCAGCTCTCCGCAAGCTGCCGGTGAAGATCGTAATCCAGCGGGTGTACCGGCTCTTCCAGCCAGGCGATCGGATAAGCGGACAGCTTGTTCGCATACTGCCTGGCGACAGCGAGGGAGAATGTTCCATTGCCATCGACGGCCAAGGTCATGCCCGGTTCGAGCAGGGACAACACGGCCTCGACGCGGCGAAGGTCTTCTTCAACGGGCACGCCGCCGATCTTGATCTTGAAGCGTGTGTGTCCGCGCGCGATAGCCCGGCGGATATCTTCGCCAAGCAGGGCGATATCGTTTTCATCGCGATAGTGGCCGCCGCTGGCATAAATCGTGATGGTATTGTTTGGCGTGCGGCCATCAACGGACGCCAGAAGAGCCCACAATGGCAGGTCTGCCTGCTTCGCGGCGATATCCCAGAGGGCAGCGTCCAAAAGGCCCACAGCGCCGGGCCTTTCGCCATGTCCCCCGGCCTTTTCATTGCGCATCATCACCGACCAGGCTTTGACCGGATCGATGCTGCCGCTGTCGGTTTCGTACTCGTCCGGTTTGGCCGCCAGCAGCCGCGGAATGAAGCGTTCGCGCAGCAGGCCGCTGTGTCCATAACGGCCGATGGAGTCGAAAGCATAACCAATCAGCGGTTTGCCGTTCTTCCTCTGATCGGTATGGACGGCGAGGGCGCTCGCCGTCATCCCGTCGAAGCTGATGCTCGAATTGCGGCTTGCTGCCGTCAGCCTGATCGTCTGTTCGTTGACCGCAACAATGCGCATCGTTCAGGCGTCAGGCTTGCCGCCAGTCATGCTCGGCGACATCAAAAACAATGCCGTTATTGTCCTTGAACTTCTTCTCGGCATCGACGCCGGGATAGCTCGGCAATTGCATGAAGAACTCGCCGCCGAATTCCTTGATCTTTTCCGCAACCTTCGTTTCGTCATCGACGACAAAGCCGATGTGGTGCAGGCCGGCCCAATCCGGCCCGCCCTTGCCGCCCTTGGTACCTTCCGGGAAATGCAAAAGCGTCAGATTCATAATGCCGTCCGACAGGGAGATCGCATTGCCGATCGGGCTTTCGACCTGGCTGACGCGCTTCAGTTCGAAGACGCCTTCGTAAAACGAAGCGGCCTTTTCAAGGTCTGGCACCTGAATGGCGATATGACGAATTTTGCCCATGAATGATCTCCGTTCGCGTTCGAGCACGACGATTGCGTGGGGTCAGGATAATTGAAAGCTTTTCTGGCCGCTACAGTTAAACTTCAAATACATGTACACCGCCAAGATGAATATGCTTCGGTTTTGAGCGGCGGAATGCGCTGCATTGCAGCACAGCTGGGCAAGCTATGGACGGCGGGTGGCTCTTAAATCCGATCAATTGACCTCGCCTCGCAAATGACGGCTAAGGCGGATATTGTGTAATGCACTGACAGAACACATAAATTTATGGGTCTGCGCGGCCGTTCTCACCTTCTGATGCACGCGATGAAGGCCGGCGAACGCCCTTCATTCTTCTCCGCATTGCACATAATGAAATCAGTGAACGCATCATTATCCAGCTTGACCGTGTTCATATAAGCGAACAAGTTTCGGTTATGTAATGATCCTAATCTGGGAGGGTGATCATGCGTATGGGCGGTCTTTGCGCCGGGGCTCGTTGGCTGTCTGCAAGTCTCGCTGGCGCCGCGTTGGTACTTGCGGGGCAAGTCCCCGTGACGGCGCAAGAGGTGACGCTGAAAGCCGCTGTTTTCGTGCCGCCGACAACGACCTATGGCATTCCCTTCAAGCGCTTCGTCGATCGCGTGAATGAAACCGGCAAGGGCGTTTTGCAGATTCGCATCGTCGGTGGCCCCGAAGCTGTGCCGGCCAACAATCAGGCTGATGCGGTGAGATCGGGCGTGCTCGACATCGCGTCCATTCCGCCGGCTTATTACAAGAGCAACATGGTGGAGGGTGATGCGCAGATCCTCTCCGACATGACGGTTGCCGAGCAGCGCGCGTCCGGCGCCTATGCCATGCTCAACAAGATCGCCAATGACCGCATGAATTCGGTCTATCTCACGACTTACGGCATGGGCGTGCCATTCCATCTCTATCTGACCAAGGACGCGACGGTGTCCAAGCCCGACGATCTAAAGGGCATGCGCCTGCGTGGGCAGCCGAACTACAATGCGGTTTTCAAGCAATACAACATCGCCAGTGTGAACATCGCGGCGCCGGAAGTCTTCACGGCGCTGGAACGCGGCGTGGTGCAGGGCTATGGCTGGCCGCTCTGGGGCATCAACGATTTCGGCTGGGATAAGCTGACCAAGGTTCGCGTAGACCCTGGATTCTACAATGTCGTCGTCAACATTCTCATGAACAAGGCCGCCTACGACAAGCTGACGCCGGCTCAGCGCAAGGTGATCGACGATGCCGTCGCCTGGTTCGAGGCCGATACGCTGACTTATACGGCCGAGACCACCAAGGCGACGCTGGAAGCCCAAGACAAGCAGGGCATCAAGGCAGTCAATTTCGGTCCTGAATTCAAGAAAGTCGCGCTCGATCTCTACTGGGACGACCTGAAGAAGCTGAGTCCGGATTCCATCTCCAAGCTGCAAACGCTGCTCACGAAGAAATAAGGCGAGCGTACCCTTGGCTTCCGATACGAAACGCTAGCATGCGCGCTATTTTCTGGCTGAACGGCCTTCTGGTGCGCATGCTTTGCGTGCTGGCGGTATTGCTTGTCGCGGCGATGATGCTTGGCATCTGCGCCGAGGTGATCCTGCGCATGTTCGGTTTTCCCTCGATCATCGGCCTGATCGAGCTGACCGAATATGCGCTGTTCATCTCAACCTTCTTCGTTGCGCCGTATCTCCTCCGCACCAACGAGCATATCCGGGTCGATCTGGTGATCGCGCGGATAGACCCGGCCAGTGCCCGCTATGTTGAATGCGGCGTTCTGATTGTGGTGATGATCATTTCGCTCATCACCGGGATCATTGCGACGATCCTGATGCTGCGCAGCTATCGCGAAGGCACGCTGATCTTCAAGGATCTGATCTTTCCGCAATGGTGGCTGGACTGGATCATTCCACTGTCATCGCTGGCGATGTTCCTGCAAGCTCTGGAGATGCTGGTGACGTTGATCCGTTTGCCGGACAAGGATGTGCCGGTGCCGCATGAGCAAGTGCCGGGGATCCGGCCGGAAGAAATGCCATGAGCTGGGTTTCGATTCTGGCGGTCATGTTCACGGCCAAAGTGCTGCTGTTGCTGGCGGCGCTGCCGGTGGCGTTCGTATTCTTTATCATCAATATCGGCGGCTCCTACCTGATCTTCGGCGGCCTTCCGGGCCTGGAGCAGATGGTGCGGAACGAGCAGATCTCGGTCGCTCAGTTTTCGCTGGTACCGATTCCGCTATTCGTTCTGATGGGCGAGGTGCTGTTTCACACCGGTCTCGCCATGAAGTCGGTCGATGCCGTGGATGCAGTGATCCGCAAGGTGCCGGGGCGCCTTGCGGTGGTCACGCTGGTTGCCGGCACAATCTTTTCGGCGATTTCCGGCTCGACCATCGCGACCACGGCGATGCTGGGTTCGCTACTGCTGCCACAGATGCTGGCGCGCGGCTATGATCCGAAAACCGCGATGGGTCCGACGCTGGCGATCGGCGGCGTCGATATCCTGATCCCGCCTTCCGGCCTTGCGGTGCTGCTTGGGAGCCTTGCCGGTATCTCGATCACAGGGCTGCTGGTCGGTGGCATCGTGCCGGGACTGATCCTTGCCGTTCTCTTCATCGCCTATGTGATGATCCGCTGCTGGATCAATCCGTCGCTGGCGCCGGTTTCCGACGACGAAGGCGTGAAGATCAAGCGGCCGTGGCTCAACCTCGTTACCACAGTCGCACCGTTGATCCTGATCTTCGGCATCGTCGTCTTCAGCATGACCGAGGGCTGGGCAACGCCGACGGAATCGAGCGCGCTCGGGGCATTTGGCACGATCATTCTCGCCCTCTGCTATCGCAGCCTGACTCCGCAGAATCTCTGGAAATCGTTTATCGGCACGCTGTCGATCTCCGGTGCGCTGCTGTTCATCATCGTCGGTGCGACGACCTTCGCGCAGTTGCTCAGCTTTTCTGGCGCTACGGCTGGCCTCGTCGAATTGATTGAAGGATCGGGGCTGACGCCGAACGTCGTCATGATTGGCATGCTGGCGATCCTGGTGCTGCTCGGCTTCTTCATCGACCAGACCAGCATCATGATGATCACGCTGCCATTCTACATGCCGCTGTTGCGGACGATGGGCGTCGATCTCGTGTGGTTCGGCATTCTCTATCTGCTGTGCATGCAGATCGGACTTCTGACGCCGCCATTCGGGCTGTTGCTCTTCGTCCTCAAGGGCGTGACGCCGCCGCATATCACCATCGGCACGATCTACCGCGCGGCTATCCCTTATGTGTGGCTGACCGTGCTGATGATGGTGCTGATCTTCATCTTCCCGCAGATCGTGACGACCTTCGTGCCGGATTAGCGTATCATCGTCGCTATGAAGGCTCCGAATTTCCTCTATCGCCGCCCCGACAGTCTCGACGAAGCGCTGGTGCTGCTCGGCGAGAATGCCGGCGATGCGCAGGTTCTGGCCGGCGGGCAGAGCCTGATGCCGACACTGGCCATGCGGCTGTCGTCGCCCGGCATGCTGGTCGATATCAATCGGATCGCCACGCTCGAAGGCATCACGGAAACTCCAGATGCAATCCGCCTCGGGGCGCTGGCGCGGCATTATCAGGTGGCGGCCTCGCCTCTGATCGCCCGCGATGTGCCATTGTTCGCCTCGGCGATGACGCATGTAGCGCATATGGCCGTACGTAACCGCGGCACGAC
>Ga0164243_10015266_pt1 | contig 10625 bp, 6 predicted proteins | sample OricompcompostOP_FD_108781 | JGI IMG/M metagenome (GOLD analysis project Ga0164243, IMG submission 108781) | Organic Plus compost microbial communities from Emeryville, California, USA - Original compost - Organic plus compost (OP) | ecosystem: Engineered > Solid waste > Mixed feedstock >...
CCGTTCGAATGTGCGCGTGCTCACGCGGACGACCGGCTTCGGCTACTATGCGCAGAACATGCTCGGGCTCGTCGAGCGCCTGACGGACCATCTCGCTGAACCTGATCCGGAGATGCCGCGCGAGCGGCTCTGGCAGGTGCGGGCGAAGCGTGTGGTGCTCGCAACGGGCGCCATCGAGCGCCATATGGTGTTCCCGCAGAACGACCGGCCGGGCATCATGCTGGCTTCGGCGGCGCGTACCTACCTAAACCATTTCGGGGTGGCGGTCGGCCGCAAGGTCGCGGTCTTCACCGCTGATGATTCCGCTTATGCGGCGGCGATCGACCTCAAGAGAAGCGGCCTGGCAGTTCCGGCGATCATCGACTGGCGGGACGATCCGCGGGGACCGCACGTGGAGGAGGCGAAATCGCAGGGCATCGAGGTGCTTACCGGCTGCAATATGGTGGGCACGGAGGGCAGGCTGCGCGTGAACCGCGTCTGTGTCGTTCATCGTGAGGAAGGATGGCGGCGTGAGATCGAGGTCGATGCGCTGCTCACCTCTTCCGGCTGGACGCCAGCCGTTCATCTTTTCTCCCAGTCGCGCGGCAAACTCGCGTTCGATCAGGAAACACGGCGCTTCCTTCCCGGACAATATGTGCAGGATGCGGTTTCTGTCGGCGCCTGCAGCGGCACGATCGGGCTTGGCGAAACGGTGGAGGAGGCTCTTGCGGCCGGTGCGCAGGCTGCAAAGGATGCGGGCGTCGGCTCCAAGACCAAGGCTAAAAGGATAGCAGCGCAATCCCGTGATCTCTGGTCGGCTGGGATGGCGGGCGACGCGCTCGGCCGCAAGGAAAGCGTGATGGCCTTCGTCGATTTCCAGAACGACGTGACGGCGAAGGACATCCGTCAGGCCGTGCGCGAGGGCATGCGCTCCATTGAGCACGTCAAGCGCTTCACCACGACGGGAATGGCGACGGACCAGGGCAAGACGTCCAACCTGCACGGGCTTGCGATCGCGGCCGAGACGATGGACAAGCCTATCCCCGACGTGGGACTCACGACCTTCCGCCCGCCCTATACGCCGGTCACCTTCGGCGCCCTGGCGGGCCACGCTTATGGCAAACTCTTCGACCCGACGCGATGCACGCCGATCCATTCCTGGGCGGAGGCGCACGGAGCCGTCTTCGAGGATGTGGGCCAATGGAAGCGCGCATGGTATTTCCCGAAGGCCGGCGAGGACATGCACCAGGCTGTGGCGCGCGAGTGCCGCACGGTCCGGCAGGCGGCGGGCATCTTCGACGCCTCGACCCTCGGCAAGATCGAAGTGGTGGGACCGGACGCCGCAAGGTTCCTCGACCTCATCTACACCAACAGCTGGGCGAAGCTCGGTGTCGGGCGCTGCCGCTACGGCATCATGCTGCGCGAGGACGGTTTCATCTATGATGACGGTGTGGTGGGACGGATCGCGGAAGACCGGTTCCACGTGACGACCACGACTGGCGGTGCGCCGCGCGTGCTCCATCACATGGAGGACTATCTCCAGACCGAGTTCCCGGAACTCAAGGTCTGGCTCACCTCGGTCACCGAGCAATGGGCCGTGATCGCCGTTCAGGGGCCGAAGGCGCGCGAGATCGTTGCGCCGCTGGTGGAAGGCATTGACATCTCCGACGCGGCAATGCCGCATATGTCGGTGCGCGAGGGAAGGGTTTGCGGCGTGCCGGCGCGGCTTTTCCGCGTCTCCTTCACCGGAGAGCGCGGGTTCGAGATCAATGTTCCGGCGGATTACGGCCAGGCCGTCTGGGAAGCCGTCTGGGCGGAAGGCCAGAAGCACGGTGCCTGCGCCTATGGTACGGAGACCATGCATGTGCTGCGGGCGGAGAAGGGCTACATCATCGTCGGTCAGGATACCGACGGCACGGTGACGCCGGATGACGCCGGCCTTTCCTGGGCCGTGGCGAAGAACAAGAGCGATTTTGTCGGCGTTCGCGGACTGAAGCGGCCGGACCTCGTCGCCAAGGGCAGGAAGCAGCTCGTGGGTCTCAAGACCCAGGATCCGGGGATGGTGCTCGAAGAGGGCGCGCAGATCGTCGCCGACCCGAAACAATCTGTGCCGATGAAGATGATCGGCCACGTGACGTCCTCCTATTGGTCCGAGAATTGCGGCCGCTCGATCGCGTTTGCCTTGCTGGAGGACGGACGCGAACGCATGGGCGAACGCCTCTATATCCCGATGCCGGACGGCGTGATCGAGGCCGAGGTGACCTCCACGATCTTCTTCGATGATAAGGGAGAGCGCCTCCATGGCTGAGATCGCGCGCGGCATCACCGCCCTTGAGGGGCTCACCTATGAGGGGAACGGCATCTCGTTGGTGCCTGCTGGCCCTGCCTCCCGCATTTCCCTTCGCGCGCCGGAAGAATCCGTTACCGGACTGTCGAGCGTGCTGGGTATCAAACTGCCTCGGAAGTCGAAAACCTCGGCGGCAACGGGGCCGCGCTCAGCGCTTTGGCTCGGCCCGGACGAGTGGCTGGTCATCGATGATGAGAAAGGTGATCTCGCCGGAATCTGCGCGAAAGCCGGTGTGCTTCACTCTGCGGTCGATATTTCCCATCGAAACGTCGGGATACTGGTTTCCGGACCGCGTGCTGAGGAGGTCCTGAACGCAGGCTGCCCGCAGGACCTGTCGCCCTCGCGCTTTCCTGCGGGGGCGGCGTCGCGGACCGTCTTCGGCAAGGCTGAAATCGTACTCTTACGCAAAAGTGACACTGCTTTTCGCGTGGAATGCTGGCGCTCCTTCTCCGACTATGTCTGGAATCTTCTGGAGAAGGCGGCGCGGGAGCCCATCTAGATAGACAGCCGGAACTTGGCTCTCGCAAACGCGTTTCCTCGAAAAGGAGCCGTGTCCATGTTGCCCGAAAACCGCAAGCCTGACGAACACCTGAAGCCCGAGGAACTGGAAGAGGAATTAGAGGAGGGACTGGAGGATACCTTCCCGGCGAGCGATCCAGTTTCGGCCGCGCAGACCACCCGCACCGGGGCGCCGAAGGAGTTCGCCAAGCCGAAGCCTAGCAAGGAGGCGGACGAAGCGGCCCGCAAGAAGGACGAAGAACTCGAAGAGGGCCTGGAAGATACGTTCCCTGCGAGCGACCCGGTGGCGGTGACCTCTCCCACCCACGCCGGCGCACCGGGAAAGCGCGAGGATTCCTGATCCGCCGTGGTGTGCCACGTGCTGGAAGCGGTGTGAAAGCAGCGTTGTACCGTGTTCTTGCGCAGGTATGCGGCGGAGCATTGCCACTATCCGCATCCCCTGCGCCGGAGGGCGGTGACTGTGAGGCATGGCCGCCGAGGCGAAGCCTGCTCTGCGGCCGCAGGCGGCGACGCCCTTGGGGGGGCGGAATTCCTTGCAATGCAGCATAAACTGTTATTGTCTTTCCTTGGCAATCTCGCCGGCTTCATCACTCTGACGGCTCCGCTGATCTGGTCAGGAAGGAAAGATGTACGATCCCGCTGCCGGGCAAGCCGATTATTTGGCCGATGCCGGCGACCTGTTGGAAGGCTTGCATCTCGGCGGCGTCGGGATCTGGCGCTGGCGCGTGCACAGCGACGAGCTTCTGTGGACGAGGAATCTGGAGGAGGTCAGCGGCCCGTCGCCGCATCCCTATGACGGTACGCTGGAGAGTTTTCGTCGGAACGTGCATCCGGAGGATATGGATGCCGTCTGGGGTGCGATATCCGAAGCAGTTGCCAACGGCACACCCTACCGCTTCGTCTATCGAACAGTGCCGAAGCCGGACGGCAGCCTCCGCTGGATCGAGGCCCGTGGCGGCCTGGTCGGGAAGGATGGTGAGTCCTGGCTCACGGGAGCCTGCCTCGATGTGACGGACCGCGTGCAGGGGGAGATGGAACTGCAGCGTCGGCTGAGACAGCAAAAGGCCATCGAGGAATTCGGCAGCTTCGCTTTTGGAGAACCGGACTTTCAGGTCGTTGCGGACCGGGCGGCGGCGATAGCCTCGGAAGTGCTGGACGTTCCGCTCACCAAGATCCTTCAATTCACCAAGGATGGCGAGGGCCTCCACCTGATCGCCGGTGTGGGGTGGCGCGAGAATCTCGTGGGCAAGGCCACAATCGGCGTCGATCGGGAATCGCATGCAGGCCTCACCCTTCTCGAAGGGAAGCCGGTCGTGGTGGAAGACCTTTCTGCGGAAACCCGGTTCTCGAGACCGGAGCTCCTCGTTTCACATGGGGTGGTGAGCGGCATATGCACCATCATTCCGGGAGTGGAAGGGCGACCCTTCGGTGTCTTCGGCGCACATACGAATGTGCGGCGGCGCTTCGACCAGGCGGACACGGAATTCCTCAGCGCGCTTGCCAACATCGTGGCCAACAGCGCACGCCAGATTGCGACGGTGGAGCACCGCCTGCTGCTCATCCGCGAGATGGCGCACCGGGCGGGGAACGTCCTGCAACTGGTCAACACATTGGCACACCGTACCTTCTCTCCCGACCGGGACCTGGAAGAGGCGCGGCGTTCCTTCTCGAACAGGCTCGCCTCCCTCTCGCGAGCCAATTATCTCATCGCCAAGGGCGGCTGGTCGCAGACGCGCTTTTCGGAACTCGCCGCTGAGACGCTGGAGCCTTTCCGTGAGCGGGTGCGGCTTGCCGGCGACGATGTACTTCTGCCGCCGGAGCTTTGCTTCGATCTCGGACTCGTGCTGCACGAGCTTTCCACCAACGCCGTGAAGTATGGCTCCTTCGCTTCCGAAGAAGGGATTGTGGACCTGCGTTGGTTTGTCTCCAGGGACGGCGAGGGGAGGGAGCGCTTCCATGTCGAATGGCTGGACGGCCTTTCCTCTTCGAAGTCCGAGCGCGGCACCGGCTTCGGCTCCAAGCTCATGCGTCTCGTTATCGAACGGAAATGGGGCGGAGCCATCGAACCGCCGGCGAAGCAAGGTTACCGTTTCGCATTCGCCCTGCCGCTCGCTGCAATGCCGGAGACGCTCTCCGAAGATTAAGCTCGTTTGATCCAGGTGTAGCGTTGCCGTTGGAAGGTCCGCAGGAATCTCCTCCCTACGATCTTGCAGAACAGGCCTCTGCGGTGCAATGGCTTGCGCAAGGGGGCGTGTTGCAGGGGATTTCCAGCACGTGAACTACTTTTCCGCTATGCCGGCTGCCGAAAGGGCGGCGGCTGACGATTATGTCCTCGCGCAAGCGGGACACAAGGCTTTGCAAAACTATGGAAATTTCGCGCTAGCCTATTCGGCTGCCTGTCAGCCCGCCCTCCGTCACTTCGGAGACGAGGACGGATTTCTTTCCTATCGCATGGTCGGGCGAACGGCCTTCGTTCTTGCCGATCCTCTCGCTCCCCGGGAGCGATGGGGGCCGCTGGTCGATGCCTTCATCGCGCAAAAGGAAGACGTTACGTTCTGGCAGAGTTCCCATGCGATGGCGGCACTGCTTTCCGCCCGTGGCTTCCTGGTCAATGAATTGGGGCTTGAAAGCTGGATCGATCTCGACCGCTACGACTTCTCAGGGCCCAGGAGGCGGAGTTTCCGCACGGCGGTGAGCCGTCTTGTCGCTAGAGGCTGCCGTGTGGAAGAGGTGCCGCTCGGTACGCTCGACCGGACGCGAATCGAGGCGATCTCCGTCGGCTGGCGCCGGACGCGTACGACCAAGCGGCGCGAGCTCTCCTTCCTCGTGCGCCCGGTCGTGCTGGAGGACGAGCCGGGCGTACGGAAGTTCTTCCTGTTCGACAACGAGGGAGAGCCGATCGCCTTTGCGTTTTTCGATCCCCTCTACGAGAATGGCAAAATCGTCGGCTATCTTTCCGCTACGCGGCGCTGGTTGCCGGATGCCGACCCGCTGTCTGCCTATTTCCTGGTTCGCCGGGCAATCGAGACATTCCAGAAGGAGGGCGTGCCGAGGCTCTATCTCGGCCTCATGCCTTTCCACCGCATCGAGGACAAGGAATTCACCAAGGATTGGCTGACGCGCAGGGCCTTCCGGTTCATCTACACGAACGCGCTTGCCCAGCGGTTCGTCTACCCGACCCAGACCCTTGCCAAGCACAAGGAGAGCTATGGCGGCCAAAGCCGGCAGACCTATTGCGCGATGAGCACACCGCCGTCGCTGCCGCGCCTCCTGAAGCTTATCCGCGCCTGCGGGGTGGTATGAGGAGCGCCGCTCCTCCGCGCCGGCTTCTCTGAGCGTGGGGTCACGATCGTCTTTCATCCGACGGCGCGGATCGCTTGGCCCCCGGTGGAGGTCAGATCGCCATAATGCCGCCATCAGCGGCGAGCGCTTGGCCGGTCATGAAGCTGTTGCTGGGGTTGGCGGCGAAGAGGATGACCTCCACCACCTCGTCCACCTCCGCAAGCCGCTTCATCGGAACGCTACGCGTGAGGCCCGCTTCAGCCTGGGGCAGCTTGGCAGGCGACATCTTGAGCGTCTCCAGCACCATTTCCGTGCGGGAAAAGGATGGACACACCGCGTTCACGCGTACGCCCTTGATGGCATATTCGGCGGCTGCGGTGCGCGTAAGGCCGATGACGCCGTGTTTGGCGGCGGAGTAGGCGGCAAGGCGAGGCGCGCCGCAAAGGCCTGCAACGGACGCCACATTGACGATGGCGCCTCGGCGCTTCTCGTTGCGGTACTGGCGTTCCATGACCGGCAATTGGTGTTTCATCGCGTAGAAGACGCCCATCAGATCGACATCGATGACCCGCCTGGCCTCCTCGGATGGAATGAGGTGGAATTTCACGAAGACCTGGGCGATGCCGGCGTTATTTATTGCCACGTCGAGTGTGCCGAAGCGGTCGACCGCCAGCGCAACGAGTTTCTCCGAGGTCGCTTCCTCGGCGATGTCGCCGGCAAGGAATGCGGTCTCGCTAGGAAGCGATTCGGCAAGCTCCCTGAGGGGCTCTTCTTTCAGATCGGACAGCACCAGACGTGCGCCGTCTTCCGCCAACCTTTGCGCCAGGCATCTCCCGAAACCGCCGGCGGCGCCCGTCAGAAGCACCGTCAGACCTTCAAAAGTCGCCATTCAGCGCCCTTTCACTCGCATATACCGTCTGCCCCGCCCATCCCAGATTGGGTCTTTTCCCGGTTTGCGATAGCGCCGTCAAGCACATACGGAAGTGGAAAACGGCACGGCTTTTCATGCGGCGTTCTGATCGGAAGGTTCGGCGGGCAGAGCCAGGGTGAGCCAGCGCGCTGTCAGGGCTGGCTTGGTGCTGTTCTCGATCTCCACCGTGACGTCATAATGCATCTCGACGATGCCGGATGGGCGCACCTTCATATGCGCCAGCACAAATCGAGCCCGGATGCGTGCGCCCGACTTGACGGGATTTAAAAAGCGCACGCGGTCGAAGCCGAAATTCACGCCCATGGCCGTGCCGTCCAGCGGCGGGACGGCTTCGAAGATCATGGTCGAAAGCAGCGACAGGGATAAGAAGCCATGCGCGATCGTGCCGCCATAGGGCGTTTCGCGCGCAGCCCGCTCCGGATCCGTGTGAATGAACTGATAATCGTCGGTGGCCGCCGCAAACTGGTTGATCATCTCCTGCGAGACGACCCTCCAGTTGGAAACGCCAACCTCCGTGCCGACGAGCGCCTGCGCCTGCTCGATGCTAATCGATTGCCTGTCCAAAAAAATGCTCCGTTCGTCCCCTTACGGCGGAAGCTTCGCGCCACATCAGCGGGCCACCGTCAATGCAGGATCGTCTCAGCCGGCGGCTAGTCCGCCCGCACAGATACAGTGTTGCGCGGGCGATGTCATCGGGCCCTGCGATCCTTCCACGGGAACGCGGCAGTCATTTCAGGAAGATTTGCCGGCCGAAGCCACGGCCTGGGTAAGCTCGCGTTCCAGCCGAGCTTCTTCTTCTATCTTCGGCGTGACGAAGCGGCCGAGAAGGAGATAGGCGACCGGTGTCAGATAAAGAGTGGAGAGAGCCGAAAGACCGAGACCGCCGACAATCACCCAGCCGAGAGCAATTCGCGCTTCGGCCCCTGCCCCGGAGGCGAGCACCAGTGGCACGCCGCCCACAACGGTGCAGATCATCGTCATCATGACGGGGCGGAGACGGATGAGAGCCGCCTGCTCGACCGCCTCGCGCACACCGAGGCCGCGGTCGCGCAACTGATTGGCGAATTCGACGACGAGAATGCCGTTCTTGGCCATGATGCCGACCAGAAGCACCAGTCCGATCTGGCTATAGACGTTGAGGCTGGTGCCGGTGAGCAGCAGCGCGAAGACGGCGCAGGCGAGCCCCAACGGCACGGTGGCCATGATGATGAGGGCGCTGACAAAGCTTTCGAACTGGGCGGCGAGCACGAGCAGGATGATGACCAGCGCGAAACCGAAGACGGTGAGCATGCTGTTGCCGGTCTCGCTCAGGCTTGCAGCCTCCGCGAGCGGGATGATCCGAGCGCCGGGCGGCAGGTGAGCGGCCGCGATTTCTTCCGCCTCCTCCAGAGCTGCGCCGAGCGGAAAATCCGCTGCAAGAGCCGAGGTGACGCGGACCACGCGCAACTGCTCCTCGCGGTTGAGTGAAGGCGGCACGGCTTCCTCGCGGAGCGACGTGACGGTGGAAAGGGGGACGAAGCGCCCGTCGCCCGTCTTGATGAAGATGTTTTCGAGGTCGGTCGGATCGTTGATGGGGTTCGTCGTCGACACGAGCTTCACTTCATAGCTCTTGTCCTCGATGAAGAGGTCGGCGATCTTGCGCCCGTCCAGCAGCGACTGGATGGCCTCTCCGAGGCCGTTGATATCGATGCCGAGGTCCGCCGCCCGGTCGCGGTCGAGCTCCACTTTCAGCTGCGGCTGCGTGGCATCCTGCGTAAGCCGTGGCTGCTCGAAGCGGGGATCTTTTTCCATATCCGCCACGATGGCCTGCGCGGCCTCGGTCAGCCGCTCGTAACTGTTTCCGGCGACGGCGAATTGCAGGCCGCTTCCCGAGCCACGGATGCCCAGGCTGTTCGGCTGGAAGGCGAAGGCGCGTACGCCGGGGATGCGCGCCGCCCGCGCGTTCACGTCGTCCAGGATTTCCTGCTGCGAACGCTCGCGCTCGTCCCAGGGGGCAAGCCCGAGCATGAGGAAGGCGCTGTTCGAGCTACCCTGGCCGGTGACGGAGAAGGTCGTGCGTATTTCCCCGCTGTCGCGCAACGGCTGGATTGACGTCTCGATCTCGCGCATCTTGCCCGCAAGATATTCGAGGCTTACGCCTTGAGGGGCGGAGACGCGCATCATCGCGACCGCGCGGTCTTCAGGCGGGGTGAGCTCCGATTTGATCGTGCCGAAAACGGCAAGGGCGGCGCCCGCGAACAGCAGCGAAACGAGTACCACGACGAAGGGAGCATTCAGGCAGAAATGCAAGGTGCGGGCATAGAGGCCGGCAATGGCGCTGCCGATGCGGCCCAAGGGTCCGCCATGCTCCTCCTTTAGCTCCCCGGAGGAGAGCATGCGCGAAGCGAGCATCGGGCAGAGCGAGAGGGCCACCATGGAGGAAAGGAACATCGAGAAGGCAAGCACGAAGCCGAACTCGCGGAACAGCCCGCCCGCCTGGCCGGGCAGGAAGGAGAGCGGCACGAAGACGGCGATCAGCGTGGCCGTGGTGGCAATCACGGCGAAGAAGACCTCCTGTGTCCCGAGAACCGCCGCTGCACGCGGACCCATGCCCTGATTGCGCCTGCGGACGATGTTCTCGAGCACGACGATGGCATCGTCCACCACAAGGCCGGTGGCGAGCACAAGCGCAAGCAGCGTCAGGATGTTGATGGAGAAGCCGACCAGGTAGATCGCGGCGACCGTGCCGACGAGCGCCACGGGGATGGCGATGCCGGGGATGATGGTGGCGCGCCAGTCACGAAGGAAGAGATAGATCACCAACAACACGATGGTGACCGAGATGAAGAGGGCGATCTCCACCTCGTGTATGGCGCCGTTGATGAAGATGGCGTCGTCGCTCGTGATCTGGATGGACATGCCTTCCGGCATGGTTTTCCTGAGATCCTCAACGGCCTGCTTCACGCCTTCGGAAATGTCGAGCGTGTTCGACTGCGCCTGGCGCACGATGCCCATGCCGATGCCCAGGCGACCATTGGTGCGCAGGCGGCTCTCGCCCTCGTCCGGGCCGAGCGTGACCGCGGCGACATCTCCCAGCCGCACATTCTGCGAAAGCTCGATAGCCTCCATCTGCTCCGGTGTGGTGATGGAGGATGTGGCCCGTACGATCAGATCTTGTGATTTGCTCGTGAGCGAGCCGGCAGGGCTATCGAAGGCGACCGTATCCAGCGCTGTGGCGATATCGCCGACGGTCAACCCATGGCTCGCCAGCTTGGATTGGTCGATGTCGACGCGGAAAATCTTCATCCGGTCGCCGTAAACCTGCACGTCGGCGACACCAGGAACGGCGGCGAGCTTGTCGACGATCTCGTCATCGACAAAGAGCGTCAGGTCCTCCACATTCATCCGGTCCGAGGTGACGGCGAGCCGCATAATGGCGTCGGCATTGTCGTCCGCCTTGACCACGATGGGTGCATCGGCATCCTCCGGCAATTGGTTCACGACACGGCTGACTGCGTCGCGGACGTCGGAAGCCGCGGTGTCGAGGTCCACGTTCTCGCGGAATTCGATGGTCACCCGGCTCCTGCC